>Ga0207707_10000880_pt1 | contig 29395 bp, 32 predicted proteins | sample KBSC83BmetaG_FD_184336 | JGI IMG/M metagenome (GOLD analysis project Ga0207707, IMG submission 184336) | Corn rhizosphere microbial communities from Kellogg Biological Station, Michigan, USA - KBS C8-3B metaG (SPAdes) (version 2) | ecosystem: Host-associated > Plants > Roots > Rhizosphere ... | reverse complement strand
GTCTTCGCCATGTCCAATGCGAGGGCCGCATTCGGGTCGAACAGCACCTGCCGTTCACCGGTTGCCAGATCGATCCTTTCCAGACGTGGTGGCCGGTCCGCCTCGGCGACCGCGCACACCATCGCACCGGACGATGCTCCACAGCCGCCCGACTCGTAGCGGCCACCGCCATTGAGCATGCCGGCGGACCCGGTCACCCGTTGCACGGCGCCCGTTCGAACGTTCCAGCGATAAATCGACTGTGCCTGGCCTTCGTGCCGATCGGTGACGGTGAACAGCACCTCGTCGCTGTGCGGTCGCCACTGTATGCTGCTGATAGCCTTTCCCGTACACGATGCGTCTTGGCACTCGATGGGTCGGGTGGAGCCTGCATCGGGCAGCATGGCGAGTTGCACATCAGGCTTTGTCCTGAGTCCATGCCTCTTGCCGACCCGCGTCAGCATCGCTATCCGGCCCGTATCGGCATCGACCGCCAGTTTCCAAGGCGATGCCGGCTCAAGGGGCCGCATGCCAAGGGCCTTGCGCTTTTCATCGGCTAGATCCGCTGCCGTTAGTGGCTCGGGCGGACGCTCGGAGGCAGGCAGATTCCGCACCTTTTCCCTCTCCAGATCGACTGCTTTCCACTGGTCCGGAACTCGTGCCAGCAATTGAGTGCGGTCCCATCCTTCGGCACCCGAGCTGAAGCGCTGTGTTGCAAACCGCCCCTTGATATAGCCGGATCGAAAGAGGCCACCTTGGCCGACAGGCACGGTATCGTCGATATGGATACCCTGATCGTATTCGGCCTGCTCCGCTGCGATGACCGCGGCGCGCGTGGCGCCCACGCTGAACTTCAGAGTCTTGCCATCTGCGCCCAATGCAAAGTCGCGAACATCCGCCGGGTCGTGCGTCACGGGTTCCGCGCCGGACCCGTCCGCGGCCGCGCGCCATACGGACATCTGGCCATCGACCAGGGCGCGGTAGTAAATCCAGTGTCCGTCGGGCGACCAAACGGCATGGCCCGGCACCGAAACCCCCGCGCTGTCATGCAACAGCACGCCGCCGTCCGCGACCCTGCGGGGAGGCGACTTGCCATCCATCGCTTGCACATACCAGAAGACATCGAAGGTATTGCGCACGACTGACGCCTGCTCGAGCCGGAAGGCGACACTGCTCCCGTCCGGCGAAATAACAGGACCCGTGAGGTCTGCGACCTCCAGCAGTCGGCGTGGTGAGATCGTTTCTGCCTGCACGGAACCGGCACAGACGAGCAATACGCCTGCCGATATCACCAACTTCTTGACGAACATGAACATTCGGCTTTCCTCGAATCGTGTCGGTTCAACCGCGCACGCGTTCGCTCATGCGTGTGTCGCTTCGCCATAGAGGGGCAAATTTCAACTGCGCGGCGAACCTACCAACGCTTAGATATCGACAAACTCAGGAAGCGGCCGATCGCCGAATAGTTCGTCGAGTCATAAGGAGCAATTCCGGAGGACGCCGCGTAAAGGGGAGGGTCCCTGTCGAACAGGTTCTGCGCAGAAGCTTCGAACGCCATGTTGGAGAAAATGCCGCCCCTCGAACTCGTGTCGTAGCGCAACGTCAAATCGAACGTGGTGAAAGAGCCTCCCTTGGTGCCATCCGCGGGATTCGTCACGCCGCTTTTGTAGTTCCCGAAGAGAGAAGCCGTCAGCTCGCCCCGCGTCCAGACCGCCCCCGCACGGGCGCTGAGCTTGGCCGGATAGAACAAGATGCCGGACGCATCGGAAAACGTCGCCGTCTGGGTGAGCGCCCGTTCGCTGTCCAGCCAACTGGCCGAGCCGCGAAACGTCAGCCGGCTGTCTGCAAAGTCGAATCGATAGGAACCCGACAGGTCGATGCCTTTTACCCGTTGCCGCGAGGCATTGATAAATCGATTGTCGACAATCGCCACGACATTGCCGGGATCGTAAGGAGAGCCCGTGTAGTTGGTGAGCTCGGTGCTAGCCACCACATTGGCCAGTACCCCGGCTGTCGGATCGTGAACGACGAAATCAGTGTAGATCGGGTTGGTCAGCACACCGGCGATATCGGTAATCGGCTGAATGATGCGGTTGGTATAGTCGATGCGGAATGCGGTGAGCTCCGTCTCCAACCGAGGCAATGCCTCTGGGTGAAAAGCAATCGAGGTGCTCCACGTCGACGCCCGCTCCGGCGTGAGGGCGAGATTGCCTCCATTGAGATACAGCGCTGTGGCGTCGGGCGCATAACCGGTGCCCCCGAAAACCGCTACCGGATAGAGGTAACTGAACTGCTCGATGTAGCCTTGGAAAAGCGTGGGTTCCTTGAACGACTTGCCCCAAGATCCTTTCAAGGTCCAATCGGCGCCGGGCGAATAGATCACTCCTACTTTTGGCGTAGTCACCCGGCCATAGCTGTCATAGTCTTCGGTTCGTATCGCACCGGTCAGTTCGAGGCGATGGACTGCTGTCATACCCTGGTCCGGACTCACCAGGGGAAGGTTCAACTCGGCATAGGCAAAGCGGCTGCCCTCGTTCCCATCTGCCGTCGGACTGCCTTCGTACAAATACAGAAAATCGTTGTGTCTGTAGCCCGCACCGACGGCGAGGCGAGCGTCGCCACCCGGCAGCGAAAACAGCGGGCCCTCGGCATCAGCCTCGTACGTGCGACTTCTGTTGCCGTAGCTGTACGCGCGATTCAAATATGTCTCGCCGGTTGCCCTCCTCACCCCCATGACATGGAATTGGGTCTTGTCCCTTCCCGCGGTTGCACTGACGTTGATCGTCCAGTCGTTTGGCAATGAGAAGGCAACGCTCGGAGACATCAGGAAGGTCGTCGTATCGGTCGGGATGCGCTGATAGGTTGTCGAATACCCCGCCTCCCTTTGCATGTCACGCTTGGTCTGGAGTGCATCGAGGTGCAGTTCGACGGAGTCTCCGAAGGACTGATGCATGCTGAGCAGCCCGCTGCGAACATCCGCTCCCTGGTAGAGAGTCGCGGGGCCGTACATCTCCTGCGTGTAGTCGCGTTGGTCGGTGTAGAGCGGATCGTTGGATTCCTTCTTCCAGGTCGCTATCAAACCGCCCGTGGACCAGGTCGTGCCTGCGGTGACGTTATATTCGCGGGTGGTCAGGCCGCCCTCCGTCGCTTTGCCAAAGCGCGTTCCCACCGCGACGCCGTCGAAATCGCGCTTGAGCATCACGTTGACCACGCCACCGACCGCATCGGAGCCATAAATGGCGGACGCGCCGTCTGTCACGATCTCGATTCGATTCACCGCCTCGACCGGGATCGCACTGATGTCGACCGCCTGGTCGTACCCGCCGTACGACATTCGCCGACCATTGAGCAGGGTCAAGGTGGCATCCTGGCCTATGCCACGCAAATTCGCCGCGGAGCCCCCGGTGATGTTCGCATTGTAGAAACCACCAGCACCGGCATCGGGGGTCACCCCGGGATTCTGGCCGCCATTGAAGTTCTGCGGCACGCTGCGAATCACCTCACCGAGATCCGTGAATCCTTCATTCTGGATCTGCTGCGCGGTAACGGTGATCGTCGGCGATGCCGTGACGCCACCACGGATACGGGTGCCGGTGACGCTGACAGTATCCAGCTGCGTCACTTTCTGCGCGGCGGCGGATGACGATGTCTTGGACTTCGACGTTGGATTTTGATCGACCTTCGTCGGCTTTGGAGGCGGCGCCTTCTCGAGCGCATAGGTTTGCCCATTGACGCGTTTCCACGTCAGTCCCGTCCCGGCAAGCAACTGCGTCAATGCCTGCTCGGCGCCGTATTGGCCCGAAGCGCCCCTGGTCTGCTTGCTGGCAACGAGATCGGGCGCGAAGACTACTTGCCTGTCGCTTTGCGCGCCCCACGCACCGAGCGCACTGGACAACGAACCGGCGGGGATGTCGTACTGGCGAATCGATTCGCTGGATGCAGCGGACTGCGCATAGGCGGCCGGCGCGGTCGCATACAACGCCGCACAGAGCGCCGCCCACAAGATGTTCCTAATGGCTCCCTTGCAGCGCCGACTGCTCACCTTGCTCATGTGCCCCTCCTCTGATGGGCGGGCACCAAGTTGGCGCCCTCTTGCATGGAGGTAACAATCGAACGCCGCGCAACCCTACCTGCGCGAGAAGACACGCGGGAACTCAACGCGGCATCAGCACGATTTCTTGCGCGTCGTGGCGTGCCACGCGCACCGGGAACACGGCGGAGAGAGCCGCGGCAATCGCGGCATTGTCACCGGCGCGGAAACTGCCGCCCACCGGCATGTCGGCCAGTTTCGGATTGCCCAGGCGCAACTTGACCGCGGAGTAGCGATTGGCATCGGCGATCGCCTGGGCCAACGGCATGCCGTTGAAATCCAGGCGACCACGCAGCCACGCAGTAACGGCGGTCGGATCCACCTTGCGCACACTGATGCCTGCGACGCGTGCGCCATAGCGCGCCTGTTCGCCCGGCGTCAGTTGCCTGCGTTCGTCCCGGGCGGCGATCTCCACACGCCCCTGCAGCAAGGTGACGATGGCCGTGCCGCTGTCGTCGCGTATCGCGAACCTGGTACCGAGGTCGGTGACGCTGCCGTCACCAGCGGTAACGACAAATGGATGCGCCGTGTCATGCACGACATCGAACATGGCTTCGCCATGTTGCAGCACGACTTCACGCTGGCCGTGACCGTAGCGCACCTGCAACGCGGTTTCGGTGTTGAGGGTCACCCGCGTGCCGTCGGGAAGTTGCTCGGTCCGCTGCTCGCCCAACGCGGTGCTGTACGTCAGCGGCGGCGAAGACAGCAGCCGGGGCAGCAGTCCGATGCCGCCGATTATCACGGCGGCCACGATGCACGCCGCCGCAAGCAACGGCGCCCAACGCCGACCGGCAGCAACGCTCCGCCGTCGCGGCGCCGTGGCAGCCATCGCCGCGGCGGCCATCTCACGCATGCGATCAGAACTTTGCAATTGCTTCCACTGGTGCCATGCATGTTCGGTTTCCGCATAAGCGCGGGCGTGCGCTTCACTGTGGCAGTACCAGTCCTCGAACTCGGCGTCCTCACTTGGTGAGCATGCGCCGTCGCGCCGCCTGGCGAACCAGGCTGCGGCTTCTTCGTGGACGGCGGTGTGCATGCGATCCATATGGCTGCCAACACTCAAGTGTCGAAGTCCCCCACCTGTGCGCGGCACGCGACGATGGCCTTGGCGAGGTGTTTCTCGACCATCTTCACGGAAATGCCGCAACGCCCCGCCACTTCGGCATTGCTCAACCCTTCGATGCGGCTGAGCAGGAATACCGTGCGGCATTTGTGTGGCAGCGCGATGACTGCCGCCTCCAGCGCTTCCAGATCGAGTGCCGCCTGCAGGTGGCGGTCCGGCCCGGGCGCATGGGACTCCACCTCCAATTCGCTGAAGTCGGTGGATTGTTCGATCTGGCGCAGCGCACTCCAGCGCCAGTGGTTCTTCAGCACATTGCGCGCAATGGTGAACAGCAGGCCACGCGACGACGCGACCGCATCGAGCCGGTAATGCATCATCCGGCTCCAGGATTCCTGCGCCAGGTCGGCGGCGTCCTGTGGCCGCGTGACGCGTCCGCGGAAAAAGTTGAGCAGCTCGGCTTGGTGCTCGCGCACGAAGGCATCAACGTTGCCGTCGCTGGACGGCAGCGTTTCCGCTCTCCCGCATTCAGCCGAAGGTTTCAATACGCCGTGACCCACCTGTGCCCGACACCTGCAATGTGCCCCTGCATTGAAGTGGGTGTCAATCCTTTGCCATGCAAAATTTGGCTGGAAATCGAGCTTTACGCCGGCAGGCAAGGACGACGACCCAACAGAGACAGGGGTGCATCGTTATACAAACACGCGAGCACCCGCCAACCCTACCTTTCTGAAAGCAGTTGAAACCGTGGGTGACAAGAATCGCCTCCCGCCACCCTACGCAAGGCTTCCCCGAGGCGCCACCAAGTGACGGGCTACCGATCCCGTCGACGGAAAAAGGACAACGCTTGCCGGGGCGATCAGGGATACCTATTTGATTGACGAAACGTTGGCCTGTGTTCCAGCCTTCAGATAGTGATCGAACCACGTGGTGATTCTCGACCATTGGTCACGGATTGCGGAAGCCGATTGCGCCACGTGGCCCTGTCCCCAATAGTGCACCAGCGCGGTTGTCTTGCCGGCGCGGACCATGGCGTTGTACATGCGCATCGCCCCGGAAAGCCCGGTGGTGGCCATGTCCAGATCGCCATGCAGGAACAACAATGGCGAATGGATGTTCTGGATATCGAAGATGGGACTAGTGCGACGGTACGCATCAGTCGCTTCCCAGAACGGCTTCTGAAGCTGAATTTGGCCGCTCTCGATCATCTTGATCTCTGGATTGTAGATGTCACCACTGTCGCTCAGCATGTGGTCAATCGAGACCATGCCGTAGGCGAACATCCAATCGTAGATACCGGCCATGGCAATACCGGCGCGGAACCTGTCCGATCGCTTCGCTAGCACCGCCGCGGTGGAGAAACCACCGAAGCTCTGTCCCATGACGCCAACGCGCTTCGGGTCGACGACACCCTGTGCCGCCAACGCGTCGATGGCTGCAACCAGTTCGCCGGCCAGCGTGTCCATCACGTCACTGTTGGCACCCTGACCGAGCGGTGTGCTGGGGTAAATGACGGCATAGCCTTGCGCAGCCAACAGTTGTCCGCTGAAGATGGGAATCGATATTTCCGCTTTGGCCTGGGACGCCGGTTCGGCTCCGTACACCATGCCGCCATAAACGGAGATCACCGCCGGCAACCGCGATTCCGGCTTGGCACCCGGTGGCAAGACTACCCACCCTTTGAGTTGCTTGCCCTTGTAAGTGAAGTGGAACGGCTTGATGGGCGCCTCCGCACGATTCTTCAGCGCCGCGTTCACGGTCAACACGGCCCGCTCGCCGCGGTTGTTGAGCAACAACGATGAGGTCCATGCTTCGTCGATCCTGCTCAAGGTGGTGAGTTGATCGGGGGCCGTTGCGATGATCCTGCCCCGCACCTCGATCGGCGTGAGCTTGCCCGAATCCACGTCCAGCACCACCCGCTCAGGTTTGCCGGAAACCAGCGCGTACAACCCGATGCGTTCTTGCGACCCACTGTGGAAATAAGCGGACTGGCTGGGCGGCTCAGGATAACGCCGGTCGACGCCGAATCCCACGATCCGCTGTGCATCGGGCGGCGAAAGTCGTTTCGGATCTTGACTGGGCGTAACCTTCCAGAGCGCGCCATCGGCGACCACCATGGCGTATGACTGCGCTGGCGGCACCAGAAACGCGTCAACGGATGCCTTTGTTGGGCGATCACGCCACTCGGTCATGCTCTCATGCAGCGTAAGCTCGTGGCCATAAGCAGCAGAGACCCTCTAACACTCCAGCCCGTCCGCGTACTCGCGCAAACATTCTCGTAGGCGCTTGACAGCTTGCTTGTGCAACTGAGAAATGCGTCCCTTGGTAACGTTCAGTAGAGCTGCTATCTCGATGAAAGGGATGTGTTGAAAATAATGCAAGGTAAGAACCATGGATTCCCTGTCTGGCAGCGCGTGAACCAGTTCTCTCAGCAACACAGATCTCTGATCGTGTTCCAAGGCGGCATACGGCCCTCTCGAAGATTCGTCAGCCTCGGGCAGCGAAGCGACATCGAGCAGGTACCCGATCCCCACCCCGACTGTCCACGACACAAAGGAGTCGAGTGCGTCTTCATCATCTTCGTTGAATGATTCCGAACGCTCCAGGCGCGAATCACGGGCAGCAGTGTTACCCTGCCCCCAAAGTTGACGCAACCCATTGAACACCGCACCACGCACTCGGTGCCTCGCAAACGTTCTGAACTCGACTCCACGTCCGGGATCGTAGCGATCCACGGCTTCGATCAGGCCCAAGGTCGCGTTCTGCGTAAACTCGCCCCATTCCGTGTTGCGTGATCGAACGCGGAGAAAAACGTCACGTGCAACCAGCCTGGCCCAAGGAGCGTGCAGGAGAATCAGTGCGTCGCGCGAGGCCTCGTCACGCTCTCCCGCCCAACGCTCCCAGAGCTGCGATTCGTTCGCATCCAAATCGCGAGCTCCGGGTCAGGGGACGTGATAGCCGGCCAGCAACGCTTGAGCAATCAAAGTCCAACCATTGATCAACAAGAACAGCAGGATTTTCAGTGGGAGACTGATCGTCGATGGGGGAACCATGATCATGCCGAGCGCCATCAGGATGGCGGCTACGACTAAATCAATCAGCAGGAAGGGCAAAAAGATTACGAAGCCGATCTGGAAAGCGGTGCGCAACTCGCTCAGCATGAATGCGGGCACGAGTTCGAGTGCCGTGACATCGGCAACGCTCTTTGGAACTTTGTCTCCCGCCATCCTCACGACCGCTAGCAGGTCTCCTTGCCGTGTCTGCCGGATCATGAACATCTTCAACGGTTGAAATCCCCTGTTTACCGCAACGTCGGCCGTAATTTGCTTGCTCAGATAAGGATCGACGGACGAGCTTTTGATGTTCTGGAAAACAGGCGCCATCGTAAAAAGCGTCAGAAACACCGCAAGAGTCACCAAGACGCTGTTGGGAGGTGTTTGCTGCAGTCCCAGCGCACTGCGCAAGAGCGACAGAACGACGATGATACGGGTGAAGGACGTCAGGCTTATAAGGAGTAGCGGTATCACAGAAAGCAGCGACAGCAGCAGAAATGTCCGGAGGATCGGCGAATAGTCTTCCGCAGCTGCTTTGGCAAGGGCATCCTGAAGCGGATCCGCCTGAACCACGGCCGGCAAGAGCATCAGCGCTACGACAAGTCCAATAAGGCATGCGCAGCGGATGCATCGATTACCCCTCACGAGCATGCTTCTCCCCCGTTGCTCGCGGTTGTTGCTGTACCGCCAGATATTGAGAGGATTCAATCACGAGATAGCTGGATTCCTTGTTCTCGAGGACGTATGCACGTGCCGTTGCACTCAGGCGTACACGTGCGGTGACCCGCCAGATTGCCGTGCCCTGCGTGACAATCCGCGATCCACCCGTCCAAAGGCGCAGCCATCCGTAGCGGCGCGCCAACAGCAACCCACCTACGATCGCCCCAAGCACAACCAGCGTGACGAGGACCGCCCAGACGAGTGCCCCCCGGGGTACGGCAGAGTCTGTCCGGTAAGGAATGGCTGCAGCCGCATGCCCTACCGTGGCGGCAAACGAGGCAACAATCGTGTTCATCAAGCGATTTCGATGATCTTGATGCCAAAGTGATCATCGAGTGCCACAAGGTGACCCTTGGCGATTGTTTTTCCATTCAACTGCAGGGCAACCGGCGCATCGAGTTCGGTGTCGAGCTTCAGCGAACTACCGGCTTTCAACGCAAACAATTCTTCGACCGTAGTTGTGGTCTTGCCGAGCACGATTTCCATGTGGACGGCGACATGACCCAGCATGGCAAGATCGCGCTTGACGAGCATTTCGCCCGCCTCGTCATCCAGGTTGGTGACATTTGAATATTCAATGGGCTCCATCAAGGTAGCGTTCATGGTTCTTCCCCTGTGCGTGGTGCAGTGGCAACGACCGCAAATTGGCCGTCGATCCGAGCAAGTTTCGCGCAAAAAATTTGTCGGGAACCCGCGCGAAGGGTGATGGGCTGTCCAATGGTGTGTTCGCTGAGCAGCACTTCGCCTGCCCGCAAACCAGCAAGGTCACTGGCACTGACCGATCCGAAGTCGAGTACGGCAGATAGCGCCACCGGCAACGGACCCAGTGATTCCGCACGATTCGAGAGTGCGCCGCGGGGCCGGGCTGGCTCTGGGCAAATTACATCAACGATCGCCCGATCGACCCCGATCAGCAGGTCGAGCCCCTCAAAGGAAATCTGTAGCCCGAGTCCACCCCACTCCGGATGGAGGATCGAATCGGGCCACGAGCCATCCCTCGTGACTGGCGATGTACGGACGTGACCAGTCCGAGTGGCAAGACGTACGAGCAGATCCTGCACAGCAGCAGAGGCCAACTCGAAGGTCACGCCGCCGCTTTGCTCGGCTTCTGCCAATGCAAGGCGCCCCCCCAATGCGTCGAGCCGATTCTGGCCAAGAGCCAGCAGCAGGCAACCGCCTGCTACTTCAGTCATCCATACCACATGGTCTTCGCGCGGGCACGAAGCGAGCAGGACTTCTTCGACCGATGCTTTGCACTCCTCAGGTTGCAAACACCATTCAAACAGCCAAGCATCAAAGCACGCCAATACGACATCGCGCATCGTAGCTTTGCGCGTCGTTCCCAGCCATGCGTATCGCTTCGCCATCAACCGCTCCGAGTGCTGTCGTAGAGATCCTGCAGCATGCTGTTGCTGACCGTCATGACCCGCGAACTTGCTTGATAGCCGCGCTGAATGACGATCATGTCGGCAAGCTCCTGCGTGAGATCAACGTTCGACATTTCCAAGCTTCCGCCCGTGATCTGCCCGAATATCCCTTCGCCCGCACCGCCGGTCTGACTCACCTGATCAGTCGGTGCCTCATACAGACGACCGTTTAGCATCTGCAATGAGGTCTCGTCAGGGAAGGCCGCCAACGCGACGCGTGGCCCCTGCTTCTTTTCCTGATCGCTGTAAGTCAGCTTCAAGGCGCCATATTGGTCAAATGTATAGGACGCGATACCGATCACGCCATGCCCGTCCTTCGGAGACGCAGTGAGGCCGGACGTCACCCCGGAATAATCAGTTGCGCCACTGGTCGTGCCTGGTGCACCGAAATTGCACGTGACGTTCTGAGTGGCGCTGCCCATTGGCAGGGCCAAGTTGATAACGTTGTGACCGGTCTGGATGGAGCCGTCGGAATTGAAACGGATTTCGCCATTGCCAACCGCCTTGCCTGTTGAATCCGAGAATGAAGCCAACCAGCTTCCTGGTGTTGTCGCAGTATTGTTGGTCAGCGTAGCGCTGTAGGTGTGCGCAATTCCGTCGGCATCGTAGACCGTGATGTTGGATATCGGGACCGTCGAATCCTGCGGTGATACGTTGCCAGTTATATTAACGGTGGTGGTTGGCCTTGCCGGTAACGTCCGCAGCGGACTGATATTGATGTCCGCCAGGTTGCCATCGCCATCAGTGCCCTGAACACGATAGGCATCCACGCTATCGACCAGATAACCGTTTGGGTCGAAAATGAATTGGCCGGCCCGCGAATAGTAAAAATGCCCGGTAGCGGGATCTTTCAGGATGAACAGCCCTTCGCCGTCGATCGCAAGATCGGTTGCGATGCCGGTCTGTTCGATCTGCCCTTCCGCCGTGTCGATTCCGCTTCCAGCAATGCGGGTTCCGAACTGGTCCATGACATTTTCGAAATACGAATCCCCGCCTCGAAATCCGGGAGTATTCATGTTGGCGATGTTGTTGCTGATCGTGTCCAGGTGCTTTGAAAACGCGAATAGTCCGGACAAGCTGTTGAAAAGTGCCTGCAACATATTTCCTCCTAGGGAGTAATTTGCTGGACCTGTGATAGACGCACGCCTGTGACGACGTTGTTGCCGGATGTCGAAACCGACAGCGAGGCGCCGTTCGCGTCAAACTCGATGGCGGTCACGGTGCCGCTCGAACTGGATGATCCATCCGGACTCGCAAACCGGATCGTGTGATTGAGCAGACCCAGTGCAGCATCGGTACTATCAAGGGTGAGCAAGTTGTTCACGCCTTGAACGGTTTGCTGCTGCTGCTCGATCCCGACGAACTGAGCGAGTTCGGTCAGAAATTGTCCGTTGTCAACCGGTTGCATCGGATCCTGAAACTGCAATTCGCTTACGAACAGCTTGATGAAATCCTGTTCGTTGATGTTGGAATTGGCAGGCAACGAAGAGTCCTGCGTTTGCAACACACTTCCAATGGCATCGACTGACATTCAATATCCCCCTTCGGAATCCGGGGCGCGCCAGATTTCGCGCCCATTGATCACGATGCGGCCAACTGGCCCACTCTCCCGTTCATGGCGCTGCTTTAACTCCTTGGCAGCACGAACCAGGTCCCCTTCATCCAAGCGGTAATCGCGCAGCCAGAGGGTGTTCCTGCCCTTGCTGTCAGGCGTCAGTCGCACCAGACGCTCGGCCCAGAAATGGTCCGCCGGCACGGTTGCATCCAATTCCCGCGACGACATGGCCTCTGGGCCGGGACCGGGCGCCTTGCTTGCAATGGCACTGGCAATCGACCGAGCGGATGAATCGAACCCGGACACCGGCAATGTTTCTGCTGGGTGCAAATCAACGTCCGGTGGCGAAGCCGGAATATTCACGCCTGAGCCGTGGACGTCCACACCCGGCCCTGGAGCATCCCACCCAGATCGCCACACATTTCTTTCGGACCCCGCCGTGTCGATTTCGGACAAGTACCCACTTGCGATGAGGTGCTCCGGATAGACTCTCGACCATGTCAGCATCCCGGAAAGCAGTCCGGTCGCTCGCATGGATGTGTCCTCGCAGACAGTCGCTGCATCGGCTGCTAGATCGAGGTCTCCATCAAAACCCGCGCCGTCCCTTTTCAGGTTGGCGGGAATCGAAGCGCCAGGCACCCCCAACTGTTCCAGCTCATCTACCTCAGATCTCCCGATGACAGACGATTCGAAAACTTTGGCCGCAACCGTCGACGAATAAACCGAGGCAGTGGAATCTCTCGTCGTTGCGAACTGATCAGATCTCGGCCGAACTTGTTCTTTTTGCGACTGAAGCTTCTCGGCGAAGTCCTCTTGCCGCTTCGGCTGCACATGTACTGACGAGAGCGTCCACTGATAGGGCCGGACTCTATCCAAGGGAAACCCTCCGGAATTGGCGCAATACCCACGATTCGATCAACTCACCCGCCTCCTTGCCTTCCTCCATCAAGCGATATGCCACGGCAGCATCACGTGCGCGATGCGACGCTTTATCGCGGTAGTGAGTCTTGCGGGCCAACTCGTCGGCGCGATCAACACGTGCCTCTGCCCGCTCCTTCAAGACCTTCTTGTCATTCTCCAACGCGATCTGCTGGGCACTCGCCAGATCCTGATAGAGGCCGGCGCGCAAGAGATCGAGCCTTTCATTCGCCAGGAGCGCCACCAACCCCCGCTCAGTGCTTCGCAGGCGGTCAGTGCTTGCCTCGACAACCAAGCGTTGTTCACGCTCGTGGGCCAAGGCATGGGACAATTGCTGCTTCGCGCGCGCCTCGCGCACGCGTGCAATGCGTTCCACCAGCGCTGTCGCATGGCGACGATCCCGGCTCATGCTGGCGCAGCCTCGGCACAAATGATCCGGCCCAACCAGGCCATGGCATCCGACCTCGATGCATATTCCTCCGGTGCCTGCTGCAAGAACTTCTGCAACTCGGGAAGAACCTTCACCGCCCTGTCGAGCACAATGTCGTGGCCGGGTTGATAAGCGCCCATGCTGATAAGGTCGCGCGCACGCTCGTGGGAGGCGAACAATGCACGCGCACTCCGTACCAAGTCGCCTTCTGCCTTTGTGGCAAGTCGTGGCATGAGCCGGCTGATGCTGCGTAGTACGTCCACCGCTGGAAACCGGCCCTGGTCAGCCAATTCGCGCGACAACACGATATGTCCATCGAGGATGGCGCGCATATGGTCTGCTACTGGCTCATTCATGTCGTCTCCCTCTACAAGGACGCTGTAGACGGCGGAAATCGATCCGCCACCACGCACGTTGCCACAGCGTTCGAGAAATTGAGGCAGCTGGGTGAATACCGAAGGCGGATAACCTCTCGCAGTCGGGGGTTCGCCGGCGGCAATGCCGATTTCGCGCTGAGCCATCGCAAAGCGGGTCATCGAGTCCAGAATCAGCAAGACATGCTTCCCGCAGTCGCGGAAATACTCTGCTATCGCATGCGCGGCATAAACCGCATGAACCCGTGCCAGAGGGGACTGATCCGCCGTCGCAGCGATTACGATCGAACGAGCGAGCCCCTCCGCTTTCAACGAGTGCGCGATGAAATCTCCGACCTCTCGGCCGCGCTCGCCAATCAATGCGACCACGATCACATCCGCTCGCGCATGGGTCGTCAGCATTCCTAGCAAGGTACTTTTGCCAATACCGCTCCCAGCAAAAATTCCTACCCGCTGGCCGCGCCCGATCGTCAGAAATGAGTCGATTGAACGCACGCCCGTTTCCATAACCGTATCGATTTCGCCGCGCCGCATAGGATTGATGGGCTGGCGATGAAGTGGCACGATATCCGGACAGTAAACAGCATCTTTGCCATCAATAGGATTGCCAAATCCATCGACGACGCGGCCGAGCAACTCTTCGCCTACCGCAACGTCCATACGTTGCCCGAGCGCACGGATGCGCGCACCCATCGAAACCTGGCGCATTGCCGCAAGCGGCATAAGCACCACACGTCCATCGCGAAAACCCACGATCTGTGCCCGGACCGGTTCGTCCGCAGGCGTGTCACAAATCTCACATAGCTCGCCCAATGAAGCGTCAGGACCGTGTGCTTCGAGAACGGTCCCGTTGCACGCGAGCAATTGTCCGCAGCGCACGCGCATGGATGCCTTATCAATCGCTTCAAGATAGGTAGCAGCAACATCCATCAGTGACGATCCTGACGCCCTAGGGTTTCAAGGAGCGTCTGCAGCAAAGCGCGCAGTTGAACTTCGACACCGGCTTCGACGCCTCCCAAGGACGTTTCGATGACACAGTCGCCAGGTTCGAGTTCAACGTCAGCGACCATTGGCAAGGCAAGATCATTCTTCTCAAGCGAAGCTTGGTCAGCCGGGGCGATCCGCAACCGGGTGGGTTGGAGATGCATACTTTCCAGCGCCTCCCGACACAACGCTGCAACCAGATCATTGTCGGCATGCATCCGCCCGACCAGACGGCAAGTCGCTGCAAAGGCGATCGTGACCGCCAAGGCCTCCATCTGGGTCTCGTGTTCCTTCTCCGCCTGTGCGAACTGCGTGACAAGTGACGCCAATGCGGCGCACCATCGTTCCTTGTCAGCCCGTGCAGATTCCACCGTGGTGCGCGCGATTTCCTGTATCTCCTGTAAGGCACGACGCGCTTCCTTGTCGCCGTCCGCGAAACCCGCCTCGAATCCCTCCAGGTAAGCCTTCCGGTAGATCTCCGGCTGCGAAGGTGCTTCCTCCATGGCACCTACCAAACTCGCTTCCTCCGCAGGCGACCATGCTTGCGCCCCCGTCGTCATTTCAAACACCTGGGCCGAAAGGCGGCGCATCAATGCGTCTCCCTGGATGGTGACGCCATGTGTTCCCCACGCTCGCGCACAATGCGAGTTAGCGTTTCGGCCAACCGAGGAGGGAGCTTTGGCAGCGACAAAAGCTCTGCTCGAACGGCATTCGCTCTCGCCGGAATATTGTTTGCCGCAAAGACTTCCATGTGATCTGGCGCGCAAGCCGCAAGCACGCGCGCACACCAGGAAGGCGAGAGTCCACGCATTCCCGCCAAGAGTCGATCGGGAGCTGGCGGATGCAAGGAACTATCAGTCTCGCAGGCACGCACCGCTTCTTGCGCAATTTCTACATCGGAGACCCCCAGCGACTCGACTTGCCCGATCAAACGTCGGAGGTCGTAACGACAACTTGGCCGGAGTCTTTCAAGCAGCCAAGTCCTGTCGTCCGGATGCAGGCACGACAGTGCGACGGCCGCTTTTCGTAAACCAAAGGCACTCACGGCGTGTGCTCCGGTTGCTTGATCCATTGCATCAATTGCTCAAGTTTCGCTTCGCGCTCGGCAACCGACAGCCGACGTAAGGGCCGCCCGCGCACGCGCGAACCCACAAGCATCCCGAGGAAAAGAACCAAAATGCCCATCGCGGCATATCCCCAATGCGGAACGTTCCAGATTCCTGCCGACACGGGCGCCTGAAGTCTGACCTGCGACGAGGGCACAGGCTTCGCTGCACTCGTATTCATATCGGCCGTTACGACATGGGGTTCGGGTTCTGGCGATGCCCACGGACCAATCGCGGCGATGTCGATGCGATCACCGCGTGAGGGATCGAGTCCAATACCTGCTGCGACGACATCGCTGAGCTGCTTGATGTCCGCGGATGTCAACGCGTCCGGAACTACCACGCCAACGCTGATTCGCTGAATATGGCCGGGTGCTTGTTCGACCTCTTCCTGTACCTTGCCATGCGCGTACTCCACGTCCCGACTGGTTACGGCCGCGGTGGTTTCACCCTGGCCAGTCTCCACGCCTTGACTACCCGAGGGATGACTGGAATTGATCTTCTCGTGCATCAAAACGCCGCGGCCATCCTTGCCTTGCGAAAGCAGACGTTCCTGCACTCGCTTCACTCGGTCGTAGTTCAGCTGCACAGCCACTGATACGGTGAAATCATTGCGGTGCAACGCGTGCGCCAGCATGTCGCTGACTTGCGCCCGTAGTGTTTTCTGGAGTTTTGCCGCTTCATCCATCTGATCGCCGACCTGGGTCGCGTTGTCGCCCGAAATGCCGGCGCCGGAAAGCACCGTCCCATCTTGGTCCAGCACTGTCACCGCATCCGGTTGCAGCCCATCCACTGCAGAAGCCATCAAGCGTTGGATACCGACCACCTGCCTGGCCCCGATATGCGTCCCGGGGCGAACGTGCAAGGTGACCGAACCCTTGGACGGATTCTGGTCCTTTTCGAACAGGCCGGCGTGCTGAATGGTCAGGTGCACGCGTGCCGACTGCACTTCCTGCATGGACTCGATAGTGCGTTCGAGTTCGCCCTGCAATGCGCGCTGGTAATTGACTTGTTGTGCAAACTCCGTGACTCCGTAGTCGGAGTCCTTGAACGCCTCGAAACCGATACTGCCACCCTTCGGTATGCCCTCTTCGGCCAGCTTCATACGCAACGAATACACCTCGTTGACCGGAACTAGGACCGTCTTGTCGCCGTTATCGAAACGATACGGAATACCCCATCCGGACAGCGCCGTCCCGATTTCGCTGGCATCCGCGGGTCGGAGGTTCTGGGCCAGCGCCACGTAATTCGGCCGCAACACCCACCATCCTCCAGCACCCATGATTGCCAGAATCGTGACGAACCCTGCCAAGAAAAGGACTTTGGCTCTTGTCGACAAACCCGCCAAGAAGGAACGCATTTCACTCATGACATCAAATCTGCATCTGGAACAGCTGCTGGTAGGCCTCAACCAGCCGGTTGCGGACTTGGACCGCAAACTGCAAGCTGAGCTGAGCCTGCGTCATGACGATCATGACGTCGTGTAGGGGGATGGCTTCTCCAGCCGCCACCCCGCGCAATACCTCATCGCTGGCATTCAGATCGGTATTGAGCATCTTCACTCCCGCCCCGATCGACTTGCTGAAATCGATGGTAGGGGACTGCGTCACCGGCGTCAGTTCGAGGCTTTCCGGCATAGCGGCGATACCCGCAATCGGTGGAATCATGACTGCGGTTCTCCAATACTGAGAGCATCGAGCTGCATGCCGCGTAACATATTGAAAGCTCGCACGTTCGCTTCGTAAGCGCGGGTAGCGGAAATCAAAGTGCTCATTTCCCCCACGAGGTTGATCGCGGGGTAATGCACCATTCCATTCGCATCTGCCATCGGGTTCGTCGGATCGTGAACCGCTCGTTCGGCTGGGTGCGCTTTCGTAGCAAAGCTCGTTCCAGGCTGAAGTACGCTGCCAGGACGAATGGGCGTATTGGCCATCTCGATTGCATGTGCCGCTGCTTCCAGCCGGACGCGCTCGATATCGAGCCCTTGGCGTGAGACGGCGAGGATCGAATCCTGATTCATGGGCTTATTTCCCGGCGATGGCAAGTTGCATCAACGCAAAGCGCCTTGTCAGACCCGTAGCGAGGGCCCGATATGCCACGCTGTCGGCGTTGAGCTCGGCAATTTCGTCATCCAGCGCAACTGGATTTGCAGCAACCGCACCGGACGATTGAACGTCAGTGCGTAGAGTTTGTGGCGTGATCGACGCCAATCGAGCCGGATTGGCGCCTGGATCCCACGCAGCCTCATGCAATGCCGCGAGCGCTTCTGAAAAACTTGCGCGCTCTAGTCGAGTTCCAGGAACATCGGCCTTGGCAATATTGCTGCTTGCAATCTGCATCCTGAGTTGATTGAGGTCGAGTCCGACACGTACCGCTTCGAGCGTAAGGTCCATTGATGCCCCCTATTGGATGATCAGTTCGCCACGCAAGGCACCGGCCGCCTTGATCGATTGCAGGATAGAAATAATGTCGCGCGTCGTGAGGTGAATGGACCGTAATGCAGCGATCAGTTCCGTCACTGTCGTGCCATCGCGAAGCGTTACTTGCTTGACCGCGGGATCGTCCACCTTGATGCGGGACTGCGGCACCACCGCCGTAGCAATGGCGGGTGAGGGCGCGAAATAGCCGCCTTCCGGCTGAGAGACGAGATAATCAGTCTGTATCTGGATATTCAAGTCACCCTGCGAGACGGTCACGGCCCCAATTTGTACGTCGCCGCCCGCAACAACCGTTCCAGTACGTTCGTTGACCACCACTCGCGCAGATTGATCAGGCGAGACTGGAACACTTTCAATCGCAGCGACAGCACGCACAAGACTTGCGGGCGTGCTGTCGAAACGGACGGTGATTTTTCCAGGATTATCCGCGATCGCATGGGCACCCGGCACATTGCGATCGAGCGAGTCGACGACGCGCTGTGCCGTAATGAAGTCGGGCTGGTAAAGCACGACGTCGATGCGCCGATTCCCTCCGGTCAAACCCAACGGAGCTTCCCGTTCAACCGTCGCGCCATTCGGAATGCGGCCCACCGTCGGGTGGTTGCGTTGATCACGACTACCAAACGAATCGACCCTGTATCCTCCGACCGATACCGCGCCTTGCGCCAACGCGTAGAGTTGCCCGTCCGGACCATCCAGCGGCGTCAGCAACAGCGTTCCACCATCGAGGCTGCGCGCATCCCCGATCGAAGACACCTCGACGTCCAGCTCTCTTCCTGGTTCTGCGAAAGCTGGCAGCTTTGCAGTCACCATGACCGCGGCCACGTTGCGAGCCGAGAGATCGTCCGGGCTGATGTTGACGCCAAAATGACTCAAGGCGTTGGCCACCGACTGGACGGTCAGGCGGTTCTTGGTGCTGTCACCTGAACCTGAAAGTCCAATCACGATTCCATATCCAGTCAGCGCGTTATCGCGCACCCCTTCGACGCGCGCGATGTCCTTTAACCGTACATCACGCGCGTGCGCCACTGCGCATGTTGCGATCAGCGCAAGGCTGATGATGGAGATCACACGACGTTTCACAGCAACCTCAACCATTTCAGGAAGCGATAAATGATGCTTTGCCGTTGCGACTCGGATACATCCCCGTGCCCCGTAAACTCGATCTGCGCATCGCTGATTCGGTTGGATGGAATCACATTGGAAGCGAGGATGTCTTCTTCGCGCACCAGTCCCTTCAGTGCAATACGTTGCTTTTCGCCATTGACGACAACTGTCTGCTCACCACGCACGCGCAACAATCCATCACTGTCGATTCCCACGACACGAACCGTGAGCTGCGCATTGAGTGCGCCTGTCCGCGATGTTTCCCCCTGACCCTGATCTGAACCCGTCAGGCCAATCGAATAGGGATAGTTGCGGTGCGGTGTTCGCCCCTGTGCGCCAATTTGCACGGCATTTGCATTGCCAGTATTAGCGGTGGCACTGGCACTCGCTGCTTCGACGACGATCACCGTGAGCGTGTCGCCGATCCGATGCGCACGCCGATCCGCCACCAGACCACGATAGGTATTTGGCTGGATCAAGGAATCGGTACTTGGCGCAGGCATCGTTTCCTGCGCCATCGCAACCACGCCTACGGCCATTGCCAGCAACGCGATGATCCATTTGGCCCGATCAGCGTGCAATGTCGACCACTCCCTTCGCTGTCACTTTCGCCGACACGGGCGAGGCTGCTCCCTCCACCAGCACCGGTACTACGTCACCGATCTCCCCCGTGTCCAATGCCCGCCCGAGGGTTTCCATATGAATCGACCCGTAACGAACATGCACGACCACCTGGCTCTGCCTGTCGACATCAGGAATCGGCTCGAAATCACCTTCGAGCAGCGGCCATCCGCTATGCACGCCGCGCCTCAGGCGGTCATCCATCAGGGTGGTCAGTGCATCGATGGGCCTGCCATCCGCCTTGGCAACGTCCACGGTTGCCTTGTGGACCTTGAGCTTGCTCATCGCCGTGCCGGCTGGCGCATCCTCGGCATACACCCAAGCCTGACGCAGTGCGCGCACTGCGAACCAAATCGTTTCGTAGCGCACCGGCTTGCCATTCACGAGCACCACGACAGGGACGGCCACGCGTGCCCGCGGCCACCGCCCGACAATCGGACGCGCCTGCAAATGCACCACACCCGCAGGAACAGTTGCGTCCGGCGGCGTCCCAAGGACACGCGTCGTGATCGTCAAGCCAGAATCCGCTGCCGGTAATGCCGTGCGGGCCTCCTCTATCAAACGGGCAATCGTGACCGTTTGCGTACGCGGCGGCGCGGCGTGAGTGATCGCCGCACACCCCATCGCAACCAAGGCGACGATGCAAGAAGTCAATCTCATTGGCGCAGGTTGTTGATGGTGTCGAGAATCTGATCGGCTGCCTGCAACACACGCGCATTCAACTGGTAGGCGCGTTGGGTCAGCACCAGATTCGTCATCTCCTGCACCATGTCGACGTTGGATTGCTCGAGCATTCCCTGTTGCAGGGTGCCAAATCCGTCGTCTCCGGGCTTGCCGATACTGGGATCACCCGATTGCTCGGTTGGTACATAGGCGTTGCCGCCGACGACCTGCAATGCTTCGGGCGAAGCGAACGTGGAGATCTGGATCTGCCCCAAAACGGTCGGGTTCGCGTCGCTCCCGAGCGTTGCGGATACCTGCCCCGTCGTATCGATCGTGACATTTTTTGCATCAGGCGGAATCTGTATTTCATCCGCCAGACGATCACCGTTCACGGTCGCGAGATAGCCCCCCTGGTCCACGTGCAATTGCCCCGCTCGTGTAAAGACATGATCGCCCGCGACGGTCTCGATCTCGAGAAAGCCCGGTCCCTCGATCGCCAGATCAAGAGGATTGCCCGTCTGCTTGAGCGTCCCTTCGGTGAACTCGGGCCGCGTCGCCACGGTCTCGAGCCCAGCACCTGCCCGATCGTTTTGTATACCTTGCTGGACCTGTGCCGGCGTAACGGTCGCCACATCGGCGAAGCTCACGCGCGAACTTTTGAAACCCGGTGTCTGCATGTTCGCCAGATTGTTCGAAATCGTGTCGATTTGTGCCTGCTCTCCCTGCAGACCGGAGGCCGCGATGTAAAGTGCATCGACCATGGATGTTCCCCCTTCAGTTGTTGTCGCCCAAGTGATTGATCCCGGTTTGCAGCGCCTCGTCGTAGGCATGCATCGCGTGTTGCAGGGATTGCACGTGCCGTGTGACTTCGATCAGGCGCACCATCTCGCCACCGGGATCGACATTCGCCTGTTCCAGAGCACCTGTTTGAATGGCGCCATTCCACGAAGTCGTCGGCCCCGAGTAGCCGTACAGGCCGCCACCCACAGCCACCAGCTCTCGCGGATCACTGACAGCGACAAGGCGCAAACGATCGACAATGCGACCCCTGTCTTCGATCTGTCCGTCGGGAAGGATCCGTAGCGCAGTGCTCGATACCTTGATCGGGCCGTTGTCGCCCAACACTGGATGACCCGCAGCTGTTACCAATTGACCCTGATCGTCGATGTGGAATTCGCCGTTGCGCGTCAACAGGGTCTGCTCACCGACTTCGATTGCGAAGAACGCGTTCCCCTGCACTGCCAAATCCAACGCCCGCCCTGTGTGCTTCAGCGCCCCAGCGGCAAGATCCAGCACGGCGTCCTGATGCAGGCCCGCGGCGAAATTGCGTGAAAGGTGTCGGGTGAGATACCCCGGTGTTTGCATGTTTGCCACGTTCTGGCTGATGAGATCCAGCGCATTGACGTCTTGACCGAGCGCCCGGGCGATACCTGCAATGGTGTTGTCCATGGGTTTCCTCTCAAGCGGCTGCGGCGGTGGCAGTGGTGGCAGCGACGGCACCGATCGCGCGCACGATGGCGGTGGTGGGAACTTCGTTGATCCCCAGGACGGTGATGTGCGGCAACGAGCGCTGCACGAGCTGCCTGACATGACGCCGGATCTGGGAAGGGCACAACAACACGGGCAAGAGATTGCGGCCCATCATGGCTTCGGCCTGGCTCGCCAGATTCGACAGAAGCGCATCGAGCTGTCCCACGTCATTGACGAGCAGCGCATTCCCATCGCGTGAACGCACCGCGCTCAGGATCGCCCGCTCGAGTTCCGGAGCCAACGTCAAGACATGCAGTTCGCCCTGCGCGTTGCTCACCTTCTGGCAGATGACCGATCCGAGCCGCTCTCGTACCCGTTCGACCAGATCGTCGGTCTGCTTCAGCGTCTTGCCAGCGTCCACCAGCACTTCCAGGATCGCTTCCAGATTCCGGATGCTGACCTGCTCGCGCAGCAGTTGCTGGAGTACCTTCTGGATATCGGTGTACGACATGACACCTGGAACGAGTTCGTCTGCCAGTGTGGCTTGCTGCTCCCTCACACGCTGCACGAGCCGCTCGGTTTCCGCCCGCGTCAGGAGATCCGGCGCATGCCGTTTGACAATTTCACCGAGATGGGTGATCAGTACCGTTTCCGGATCCACCAAGGTGTAACCAACACCGCGCGCGAACTGCCGTTGGTCAGGGCTGATCCAGAGGGCGGGCAGACCGTAAGCGGGATCGCGCGTCTCCTGCCCCTCGAGCCTTGCCCGCTTGCCGGAAGGATTGATTGCGAGAATCGCATCGAGCCGCAATTCGCCATGTCCAGCGCGTGAGCCCTGCACGAAGATTTCATAAGCGTGCTCGCCGACGGGCCGATTGTGGAGAATCTGCACACGCGGCAGTACGAAGCCTTGTTCCAGCGCAAATTGTTTGCGAAAGGCGCCAATGCGTTCGCTCAGGTCCACCGAGCGCTCGCGAAACCCTGCCACCAGTGCGGCACCCAGGCGCAATTCGACTGGATCCACCTGCAATAGCCGATACAGATCCTCTTCCGGTCTCGCCGGCGCAGTCTCCGCCGGTATCTCTTCCTTCTTCTCACTACTCTTCGCACGGTCACGTGCAACCAATACGGCCGCTCCAATCACTGCAGCCAGCACCAGTGCAACGGGAAGCGCCGGCAATCCCGGCAGTACCAGCAAGCCACCCAAGGCCAGCGCGACGATCAGCAAGGTGCGGGCATTCGACAGCACCTGGCGTCCGATCTCGGTGCCCAGTTGGGCATCCGTCGCGGCACGCGTGATGATGATGCCCGTCGCGACGGCCACCACCAGCGAAGGGATCTGTGTCACGATCCCATCGCCCACCGTCAGCAGTGTGTAGCGGTGCGCCGCGTCGCTCCAACCCAGACCCTGCTGGACCATCCCCACCGCGAGACCACCGACGATGTCGATCAGGATGATCACGATTCCGGCGATCGCGTCGCCCTTCACGAACTTGGTCGCACCATCCATTGCGCCGTAGAAGTTCGCCTCCTTCTCGATCTGTGCGCGACGACGGCGAGCCTCGTGTTCATCGATCAGGCCCATGTTCATGTCGGCATCGATGCTCATCTGCTTGCCGGGCATGCTGTCCAGCGTGAAGCGCGCCGCGACTTCCGCCACACGCTGCGCACCGCTGGTCACCACCACGTATTGCACGACCACGAGGATCAGGAACACCACGAGACCGACGACGTAATTGCCGCCGACCATGTAAGTCCCGACGCCATGGATCACCCGCCCGGCATCGCCGTGCCCCAGGATCAACCGCGTCGCCGAGATGTTCAACGCGAGCCGGAACAGGGTCGTGATCAGCAGCAGCGATGGAAAGGTGGAGAAACTCAGCGGGGTGTCGGTAAAGAACGTGATCAGCAACACGAGCAGCGCGACGCTCAAGTTGAGGATCAGCAGAAAATCCAGCAACGCGGGTGGAATGGGCGTGAAGAGGATCACCAGGATCCCGATCATGCCGAGCACCAGCGCCACATCGCGCCGTCCTGTCCAGAGTTGGCCAAACAGTTCCTTCATGTGCGAATCCGATTACCGGGGCGTGCCATCAGCCAGCGGTATACAGGCGCCAACGATTCGAACAGGTGCACCGGCACCGGTTGGTCGATCCCACATTCACGAAACAGTGCCCGCGCGAGTTCCGGCGAGCGCAACATCGGCACGCCGCTGCGTTGGGCCAACGTCCGGATTCGCGCCGCAACCCGATCACTGCCCTTGGCCAGCACGATGGGTGCGAGCATGGTCCTCGGCCGATAGCGCAGAGCCACCGCTAGGTGCGTCGGATTGGTCATTACGACGTCCGCGTCAGGCACACGGCGGATCGATCGTGAGCGCTTGAGCATCTCGATCACGAGGCGCCGGCGCTTGGAGCGTATGGCGGGATCGCCTTCGCGCCGCTTGACCTCGTCCTTGATGTCGCGGCGACTCATGCGCATCTGGCGCAGATACTCGCGACGCGAGAACAACACGTCGATCAACGCCAGCAGCAACAGGACTGCGAGTACCCACGTCGCAACCTTGACGAACACATCGAGCATCAATTCCGGTGTGCCGGAGGGACTCGTCTGCGCGAATGCAGCCACGGTGTCTTCCAATCGCCCGTAGGCAATCCAGATGAACGCCACCAAGGCGCCCAGCTTGAGCGTCAGCTTCGCCAGTTCCCACAGCGTGCGAACTCCGAACAGCCGCTTCATCACATGCGCGGGGTTCAACCGCGTGAAGTCGGGTTTCAGCGGATGTCCGCTGAAAACACCGCCGGTCTGAAGAACGTTCCCCGCAACGGCAATCACGATGACCGCCAATGCCGCAGGAACCAGAGCCTGCCAGGCGGGTGCAAAAGCATTCCCCACCCAGTGCATCAGCGCCCGCCCCGGTACCGGAGCGCTGCCCGCCAGCAGCAAGCAGTTGCGCATGGCCGTCAGCCAGGCCGACCCGAGGTTTTTCGCTCCCACCACCAATGCGATGGAGAACGCGATCATCACCAGGACGCCTCCCAGTTCCGCGCTGCGAGCCACCTGTCCACGCTCGCGCGCTTCCTGCAAGCGGAAGGGCGTGGGCTGCTCGGTCTTGGACTGTTCTTGATCGGCCATGCCCTCAATGCACCATGCTGGTGGAAATCGAGCCAAAAGCCTGTGCAAACACACGCCCAATCAATCGCGGCGCGAAGCTGAGATCGGCCGCGAGCAGCAGGAAAGCCGCGGCGACTTTCAACGGCAGCGCCACAAAGTAGACATTCGCCTGTGGCATCGAGCGACTCGCGAAAGCGATGCCGAGATCGATGGCGAACAATCCAAGAATGACCGGGGCGACGACGGCGAAACCCAGCATGAATTGAGTGCCCAGCAGCATCGCAAACTGCCCGGAAGACACGCCAAGTCCCGCGCTGCCCAAGGGAGCAAACTGTGTGGACGCGATCAGCCCCTTCAGCAGCAACAAATGAAATCCAAGTGCGAAGAAAATCAGGGTGCCGGCCCACTGCAGCACCGTCCCTGCCATCGACTCGGTCGTGCGGATCGACGGGTTGAACAAAGCCATGGCCGCGACGCCGGATTGAATGTCCACGACGCGTGCCGAAAAACCGATCGCGGCCATCGGCAGCATGACCGCCAAGGCCAATGCCAACCCGTAAACGCCCTCGCCCAGCAGCGCAAGGCCGAATGCAAGCGGGTGATCAATCCCTACCGCTGTCACAGCGGGCGGCGCCACCGCCATTGCCAGCGCGGCGACTGCAACCAGCATCGTGATCCGAATCAGTCCGGGAACCCATGCGAAAGGGGTCAGCGCCGGTACGATCAGCACAGGCGCAAATCGGGCACAGGCCAGCAGGAAGCGAATCAGGGCGAGCTCAAGGTTGGGCACGGCGCTATCCCGCCACCATCCCGATCAAATGGCGAGCGAACGCCACCACCACTGCCATCATCCAGGCACCACAAACCAGGAACACCACCACCACGGTTACCAGTTTCGGGATGAATGTCAGCGTCATCTCCTGGATTTGCGTGACCACTTGCAGGATCGAAATAACAAGGCCAACAGCCAAGGTGGCGAGCAGAATCGGCGCCGAAACCTTTGCCGCAGTCAGCAGCGTCTCAGCCAGCAAATGCATGGCAAAGTCAGCATCCATGCGTTACTCCCCCTGCATCTGTCCGCGCAAACGTTTCAGGATTTCCAGTGGATCCTCCCGGCTCCCGGTTGCCGCCAACAATGGCGCAACCAGCCGTCTCGCCTCCTCCTCGCGACCTTTCGCCAAGTACAGCAATGCACGCGCATAGGCGGCACTTCGCCCATTCGGATCCAGCTTGCGGGCACGTTTGATTTCCGCTTCGGCGTCTGAAGTCTCGCCCCGTAGCGCGTGGAGAATCGCAAGTCCTCCATGTGTCTCGCCGAAACTGCGATCCAGCGCGAGCGCCTTGTCATAGCTGGATTGCGCCGCCACAAGATCGCCGGCAAGCAGTTGGCACCACGCCAAGGCATGCCAACTACCGATGTGATCCGGCATGTTGGCGACCGCTTGTTCGAGCGTATTGCGCGCTGCCGTGAAGTTGCCGCGCAGCATCTGGACCTGACCGAGCCCCAGTAGCGCTCGCCCGGATTGCGGCTGGTTCGCAAGCACTTTGGTGAAGCATGCATACGCTTCATCCGGATGCTGCTCCCACAGTGCCAATGTGCCGAGAACAATTGCTGCTTCCGGCTGAACGTTGCCTTGCGAAACTGCAGCTCTCGCGGCGGCACGCGCGGCTTCCAGATCGCCCCGATCGAGCAACAACAGCGCCTGCACCCCACGTGCATCGACATCATCGGGGGATCGGGCCAGAGCCTTGTCAATCGCCTGCAGGCCGCCAGCGTAATCGCCACGCCAGTGCAGCAGACGTGCATGCAACACGTATACGGCTGCCGGCGCATCGGGGTCGGCCAATGCCGGGGCCAGCGCTCTCGATGCGGCATCGATCTTGCCCATCATCAGTTGCACGAAAGCCAGATCGTGGCGCAATACAGGACTGTCGAACGATGTCTGCTCCAGCGTCTCGAGTATTTCGGCGGCTTCGGGCAAGCGGCCACCGAGCAAAGCGCAGCGTGCCTCGCGAAAGCGCAGACGGGAATCGGCGCGAGCGGTTGGCGAACATGACGCGAGCGTCTTCTCCGCCTGTTCAACGCGACCTGCCGCCAGCAACGCGTCGATCAGCTCGCCCGCCAGCGCCGGGTTGTCCGGATCGCTCCGGTGGAACGCCTCTAGCCGGTCAATTTGCGTCATACCGTTCCTTCACCTGCACATCGTCACGCAGGAGCGATCAATCGCCCCTCTGAAGTCACGCAGGTAGCCCCTGTAGTTGCAAGGCAGCCGAGCTTTGCGCTCGGCGCCTCCCCTGTTTTTGATGTTGCGTAATAGCCCCACTCTGGCGGCAGCGTGCCTACATCATCGTTGCTAGAGTTTGGCCAGACTCGATCCAGCGTGTCAACAAAAAAGGGGACAGAGTCGTCAAGAGGGTAGGAATGATTCTGGGGCCGGGTTGCAGCTTGCGTGGTCTGCCGCGAGGCTTCGACGTACCGCGATCGCCGCACAGTCGCGCCACTTTTCGAAGAAATCTCGCATCACCCCACGCACGTCCTTGCTGGATATGCATCAGGATCGTTTCTCCATTCAACTCGCCGGCCAGAAGTTCGCGATAGTGCACGCGCTTCTCGCAATCCTGTTTGGCAAGAGCGAGGTAACCCGGCGGTGGACTGATCATCGGATTGGGAATCCCCAACGCATTGCATGCGTAACTGGACCATCGGTAGGCAGCCGCATTGGAAACTAAGCCCGCTTGGACCGGGCTTAGTTCCACGTAACCAGAGGCCAGCAACGCACGCGCATGACTAACCGGACAGGAGTGATAGCGTCCCCGCCAACACGCACCCGTGGAGCCTTCGCGCATATTGACCAGATACGCGTAGCGTCGCCCCAGCGATTGCATCATGCGTGACACGGCGCCTGGAATATTCCCCGTGACCAGCAGGCGAACTTCAGAGGGCAGGAGAGCATAAGCATGAACCCGACAGTCGTAGGATGCACTACTGATCTGCAATGCCTCAAGGTAACGACGGAAATCCGTCGCGCATCGGAATGTCGGTTTCAGATCCACGCCACGCTGCAAGACGAGCTGTGGAGATCCGGGAATGTCGAGACGTGAATGGCGAGGCAAAATTCATCTCCAATGCGGGAACGCGCCCTTCTCTTCCTGATCCGCGGGTCCGCGCTGAGGTTTAGTGCCCCATGTCTGTCACCATTCTTCTTCCGTTCTGGGCCTGCCACGTGGTCGCACCACGACGCTCCTCGCAAGGAGCGCTGCGACTTCGGCCTGAAAATGCGGTGTACCGAGTGCCTTCTGTTGCCTGACATGTATACGGATGCTGGTCAATTCTTCCTCAGCCAAAGCATCTGTGAACAGGGTGCGGTACGCCGCCTGCCGTGTGGCAGGGTCTGGGCCGAGCTGCAGATATAGCCCATGCGGTTTCACCAGCCGGTTTGGCTCGCCCAAGGCGTTGCGGCGGTAGCTCGACCAACGGTACTCGGCCGGATCGGCCACCAAGGCCCTCCGCAGTGGGTTCATCTCGATGTAACGGTGACAAATGAAAAGATAGTGTTGGCCATCCACCAGGCTGCTTTGGAAGCGTCCTCCCCATAGGGCACCGGTGCGCCGATGACGGGTGTTGAAACTAGCCACGTAGCGCCTGCCCAAGCGTTGCATCATGTGTGACACAGCCCCTCGCTCCCCACCGGTCACCAGCAGGTGCACGTGGTTAGTCATGAGTGCGTAAGCATGGATCTCGCAGCCACAATGGTCGGCGGCATCGGTCAAATCACCGAGATAAGCCAAGTAATCCTCTTCAGCGGTGAAACATGGCTGACGATTATTGCCACGCTGAACGACATGCTGTGGAACTCCAGGCAAATCCAAGCGAGGAAGCCGAGCCATGGGAATCTCAACGAAGAACGGAGATACCTCCACGCTGACAGAAAAAACAGCAGCAATCTGTCAGCAAAAGGATCCAATCCTCGTAAGGAAAATCCTACAAGATTCTTGGGGGAAATGGCTCCAGCGATCGGCGAAGCCTCCGGCTTCTGTTCGTTCCTAGCCTGAGATATCCCCAAGCTTCACTGATGCGCAGGCCTTGCTGGCCATGAGATTGCTGTCGAACTCGAGCCCGTTGGCGTCGGCGATCACGTACCACAGGCTGGCATCGCCGTAGACCGCCTGCGCAATGCCTTCCAGGGTGTCGCCGGCCTGCACCACGTAGCCTTGCGTGCCGGTGTCGCTGTTGCTGAACGCGGTCACCGCATCCAGCACGTTCAGAGTGCCGACCTCGTCCTCGC
>Ga0207707_10000879_pt1 | contig 29399 bp, 29 predicted proteins | sample KBSC83BmetaG_FD_184336 | JGI IMG/M metagenome (GOLD analysis project Ga0207707, IMG submission 184336) | Corn rhizosphere microbial communities from Kellogg Biological Station, Michigan, USA - KBS C8-3B metaG (SPAdes) (version 2) | ecosystem: Host-associated > Plants > Roots > Rhizosphere ... | reverse complement strand
GTAATCTCACCCAGATAATGCAGCCCCCGCCGAATATCCAAAGAAAGCAGATCTCCGGTCAATCCCGAATCCAGTCCGTTACGAATATCGGCCAGTGCGGCACGCACCTGCATCAGCGCATCGTAATGCCGCACATTGGTAACGATAGTTCCTTCGGTTTGCGTTTTGCCTTCGAGTACAAATTGCACGAGGCGTTGTTTCAGATTTTCTATTCCGCCGGAGGTTTTGGCGGAGATAAAAATAAAGGGGAGCCCCTTAAATCTTTCGTCCAGTTCTTCCGCGGAGAGCAGGTCTGTTTTATTAAGCACCTGCAGCACTTTGCGGCTGTCGGGCGATAAGCCATCTCCCATGGGCAATGCTTCTTCCCATTCATCATCGGTGGCGTCGAGGAGTTGCAGCACAATATCGGCCTGTTCAATTTTCTCCCGGCTTTTTTCCATGCCCAGAAATTCGATAGCGTCGGTGGTATGTTGGCGGATGCCGGCGGTGTCGATGAGGCGGAACTGGATGCCTTCGATGCTGATGATCTCTTCAACGGTATCGCGGGTGGTGCCGGCGATCTCACTTACGATGGCGCGCTGTTCGTTGAGCAAGGCATTGAGCAAAGTGGATTTCCCGGCATTGGGCCTGCCCACAATCGCCACCTGCACGCCGTTGCGGATCACGTTGCCGAAGCGGAAGGATTCTATGAGGCGGTTGGTTACCCGCTGCGCTTCTTCTATGAGTGTCTGGAATTTTTTGCGGTCGGCGAATTCGACATCTTCCTGGGAGAAGTCGAGCTCCAGTTCGATGAGGGCGGAGAATCCAAGCAGTTGTTCCCGCAGGGCTTTGAGTTCGTGGGCAAATCCTCCCCGCATGGTATGGAGCGCGGATAAGCGCGAGGTTTCGGAATGGCTGGCGATTAGATCCGCAACGGCTTCGGCCTGGGTCAGGTCCATCTTTCCGTTTAAAAAGGCGCGCTGGGTGAATTCTCCGGCGCGGGCCATGCGCGCGCCTTTGGCAAGGCAGGCGGCAAGGATCTTTTCCTGCACATGGGGTGATCCATGACAACTGATCTCTACCACGTCTTCTCCGGTATAGGATTTGGGTGAGCGAAAAATTGACAGAACAACTTCATCCAGTAGTTCATCCCCGTCTTTTAAGAGGCCTACATGGAGCGTATGGGAAGCCTGCTTCAATAAATCTTTCGAAGGGAATAATTCATTTACAATTTCCACGGCGTGGCTGCCGCTTAACCGGATTACGGCAATAGCGCCAATGCCCGGGGCAGTTGCTGGCGCTGTTATGGTGTCGTCCCATCCTGTTAGTTTACCTAGCATAATAGAAATTGATTGCATCGCCCGCCGAAGCTTCAGCGAAGGTGGGCCCACCTTCGCCTTCATCAGCCGAACCTTCAGAGAAGGCTGATGGCTTCGGCGGGCGATGCAAATTTACACATTAAAAAAAGGGCTGTCAAAGTTTCGCCAACTTCAACAGCCCCCAGGAAGTTTCCTTCCAACAACCTTACTGTGCTTCCAGACGGAAGACGATGGGTTGCTTCTTATATGATTTTACCTTGCGTCCGTTTTGAACAGCCGCAGTCCAGGAACCACTTTTCTTGATTACCCGAACGGCTTCATCCCGTAATTCATTGGGGCCGCTCACCGCTTCCACATTACTTACATTCCCTTCTTTGTCCACGATGAACTGCACGATCACATTTCCCTGGATCTCATTGCTCGCGGCATCGTCGGGATAATGCAGGTTCTTCTGCAGGTAACGCATCCAGGCTGCGGGACCGCCGGGATAAGTAGACTCGATTTCCACCTTGGTAAAGGTTTTGTCGTAATCCGTGTTATCCTTGGGGGCTTCCACAACGCCCTTGCCCTGGTCTACGGGCGGAGCCGTGATATTATCATCCTTGATCCCCTGCTGGTTGATGGTACCGATCTTGGTATCTTCCAGTTTTTCCACTTCCGGTGGCTTTTCCTCTTCCTTCACTTCTTCATCCTTTACGATTTTCGGAGGGGTGAATTTGGCCATTTCCACTTTGGGTGGCTCCACTTTCGGCGGCGGAGGTGGCGGAGGCAGTTCTTTTTTCTCTTCCTGAACAGCTTCCAGCTGAACATCCTGTACAACCATGGCCACTTTTTTCTTGCTGTCGTTGATGTTACTGACCAGGAATCCCGCTGCCAGCAGCAGAACGACCACGGCAGTGACCAGCAGCGCAATGCGGAGTCGCCGGTTATAGGTCTTACGCAACTCGTAAGCCCCGTATTCCTTGTTCCGGCCATCGAAGATGATGTCCAGCACATCGGCCGTTAAAATTTTATTTATTTCCATGATGGCTTCTTTTCTTTTTTACTGGCCAGCATTGGCCGTTTCGGTTTTCTGTATCAGCTGGTATTCCGTCGGACTAACATCCACCATGGCATACCGCTTCACCTCATCGATGGTCATCTCATCCAGGATGTTCACCGTATTCTTATAAGTGGCATCCTGAGTGGGTTTTAAAACCACCATGAAGTCCTTGGGGTCTGTCCGCCTTTTCTTATCCAGCACCACATCCCGAACTTTCTTAAACGTGGTCTGCAGCATCTTGGTAGGATCATCCCCTTCGTAATAATAGATCTTGTCGTCCTTGCCGAGCATCAGCGTGATAACGGCTGAGTTTTTCACCTTGTTCTGTTCTTCGGGGTTCTTCACATCCTTGGGCAGGAACATCTGCATAGCTGTAGGCTGGCTCATGGTGGTCGTGAAGATGAAGAAGGTGATCAGCAGGAATCCGAGATCGCACATCGGGGTCAGATCCACCCTGGTGGATAGCTTTTTTCCTTTTTTGACGCCGGGGCCTTTTTTGTGTTTGCCGCCGCCGCCTGAGGTATCCATTTCTGCCATAACAATTTTTTTATAATTTTATAACTGCTTATTCAGCCGAACCCTTCCTTCCTGAAGCCATATTCGCCTTGTACAATTCCGACCCAACGGGCACGGCCACCGGGTTGGTCACAATCTGAAACTTCATCATATCATTCTTCTTCAGTGCATTGATCACACCGCCGAAGGAAGGATATTTTGAGGCATCATCCCCCTTTACCAGCACGTTCATTTTTTTACCCTGGAAAGCCTCAGCGGTTGCCCTGAACCAGTCAACCATCTGATTGTCGTTGCTGTCCAGCACCGGAATACCCGGCAGCACCACATGTTTCAGCTCTTCAGGTGTTTTGGTGAGGAATGCTTTTAACTGGTTAAAAGGAACGCCGATATAGGCATTCGGGATGTTCATCCAGGCCTTTTTCTCAGCATCTGTGATGCCCAGGTTCTTGGCCGTATTGATTGCATCCAGTATTTCCCCTTTTTCCGTACGGTTTGATTCCGAAACGGAAAAATAAACTTTCCCGGCCTTATCAATCGTTACGGTCACCACGTCCTTATCCGAAGCGATCTTGGTCTGAACCGAATTGGGCGTATTCACCGTAAGCGCTTCCGGAGGTTTGAATTTGGTAGCCAGGATAAAGAATGCCAGCAGCAGGAATGCCACGTCGCACATGGCAGTCATGTCCACCGCCGTACTCTTCCTGGGTAATTTTGCTCTAGCCATACTTAGTGGTTAAATAATATTTACTAATAAGATCCGATTCCTTCCTTTTTCCATAAAACCGGGCCTTTTTTTAACCCGGATCGCCGGGTTATTTATACTGGGAAGCAAAGCTTTGTGTAAGGGTAAATCCGCTTTCGTCAATACCATACGTGATCCCGTCGATCTTGGTAGTGAAGATGTTATAGCAAATGATGGCTATGGCGGAAGTACCGATTCCCAGGGCCGTATTATACAGGGCTTCGGAAATCCCCTGGCTCAGACGCTGGGCTGCTTCACCCCCTCCGTTGTCCCCCAGGGCGGCAAAGGCTGTGATCATTCCGATTACTGTTCCGAGCAGACCCAGCAGGGTGGCTACAGAGGCAATGGTGGATAAAAACACCAGATTCTTTTCCAGCATGGGTAACTCGAGCGCGGTCGCTTCTTCCACTTCCTTCTGGATCGCCAGCACTTTCTGCTCGGTGTCCAGGTCGCCGGTGGTGATCATTTCCTTGTATTTGCGCAGGCCTGCTTTCATCACATTTCCCACGCTTCCTTTCTGCCTGTCGCATTCAGTAATGGCTGAATCCACATTTTTATTGGCCAGATGGTACTGCACTTTCCGGATGAACTCATTGATATTCCCGCTCCCGGTTGCCTTGCTGATAGTCAGTAAGCGTTCAACGACAAAGGTCAGCACAGTCAGTAACGCCCCGATCAGGATCGGAACGATAATTCCGCCAAGATACATACGCGAGAGACCTGATTTCGCACCTTCCTGATGAGGCCAGAAACCACCGTTCGGGTCAGGTTTTGTGAAATTGCTGTCGGCGCCTATCAGAAATCGCCAGATTAAATATCCCACAATAATACAAAGCACCGGAGCGAGCCAGGAAATGGAATTGCCCCTTTTTGCAACTTGTACATTTGTAGAAGGTTTCGCTGCTACCGTTGCAGTCGGTCTTGTTTCAGCCATGATCGTTTGTTTTTAGTGTTTATGAAAAATTTGAAAAATGGTTTTGAATTTCTCCGGGCGAATGGGATGTTTTGGTAAAAGTCTTTTCAATAGGAAGTCAGCTGTGGTCGATTTTTCGTAGGGAACACAATATAGTAAATTTCCGGAATGCCAAATGTAAAATAGTTTTTCTTTAAAATTTATTCATTAACAGGCAAACCCTTGCCTGCATTCATTCTCCCATTCTCCCGGCAAACATCATTCATAACGCAGCGCCTGAATGGGATTTAAACGGGAAGCTTTGAAGGACGGATATAATCCTGCCAGCAGTCCCACGATGCTGCAGATGGCAACACCGTAGAAAAGCCACATCCAGGGAAATACAAATCCCGTTTTTAATACCAGTGAAAAAGAATTGCCGACGAGTATTCCCAGAACAATTCCGAATGCCGCACCCATGAGACTGATGATGATGGATTCATACAGAAACTGTAAGCGGATGCTTCGCTGCCTGCCCCCGATCGCCTTCACCAGGCCGATTTCCTTGGTGCGTTCGGTGACCGATACCAGCATGATATTCATCAGGCCGACAGCCGCACCGATCAGGGTTATTAAGCCGATCACCACCGCGCTGATGGTTATAAATCCCAGATTTTTTATCAGTTCCTGTACAAAGCGGTCGCTCTTGTCGATGGCGAAATTACTGGCATCCGTTGTAGAAATCCGGCGGATCGGCCGGAATACACCCTCCGCTTCCCCGATGGCAGCGTCCAACTGGCTCACGTCTCCCACTTTCACCTGAATATTGAAAGTCGGGGTGGGGTTATAGTAATTGGTTCCGTTACTCACAAAAAACCGCCGCACATTATTATAGGAGGTGATGGCAACATTATCCATGCTTCTGCCCAGGCTGCTTCCCTTAGTTTCCATGGTGCCGATTATCCGGAAAGGGATACCATTGATTTTTACGATTTTCTCGAGCGCCCGCTCCGGGTGATCCCCGAAAAATTTTTCCACCAGGTCGCTGCCGAGAATCGCCACGTTGCGGCCTGACTGAACGTCCAGCTCATTCAGCGAACGGCCTGCATCCAGGTTGTACCCGTTGAGTTCGGCATAATATTCATCCCCACCGACGACCTGCACGGTCGGATTGGTTTTTTTGTCGCCCATCGAAGCGATATTGTTATTTCCCCCGCGGAGACCCAGGGATACCTTGGACGGGAAGGGATAGCTGGTCTTAAAAGCCTCGGCCTGCTCCTTGGTAATCACTTTCCGGACATTGGACTTTTTGACCTTCCTTGCGTCCTTCTTCTCCTGCGATACGCCGCCGTCACCACGGCCAAAAAACTGGTAGTCCTGGTAATGAATCGTGAACCCCGTGGCCCCCATGGAAGCGAAACTTTCCGTAAACTTCTGCTTCATGGCCTCAATAGCCGTATTGATCCCCACCAGCGCCATGATCCCGAAAGCGATGATCGCCACAGTGAGCCCGGTCCGGAGCCTGTTACTCCTTACCGTCCGGAAAGCCAGGGAAATGGTATCAGCAAATCGCATAGATGGTTTATACGAGGCTAATTTAAAGATTCCTGATGACTTCCATCCGGGAATCTCCCATCAGAGATAAATAATATATAAACGGTCAATCAGCCATTGGGGAAAAATGCCGAGTAAAATGACTATCAGCGCCAGTACAATCAGCCATCCGGTGAAACCGCTGCCTGTTTCCAGCTGCTGACCCGGGCCTTCTTTAAAATACATGGCCTGAATAACCCGGAAATAATAATATACGCTGATGGCGGCGCAGACCAGGGAGAGAATGACCAGCCAGAGAAAATGACCATTTTGAATAACCGATGCAATCATGTAGTATTTGCCGAGAAAGCCCCCGGTCAGCGGAATGCCCGCCAGCGACAACAGGAAGACCGTAGCAACCAGTGCCAGCTTCGGATAATGGGTAGCCAATCCGTTAAACCCTTCAAAACTATAATCTTTCATCTTAGCCACAATCGCGAACAGCCCGATGGTGGCTACACAATAGGCTGCGATATAGAGGATAATGCCCTCGCGGGCCAGGGTATTGAGGGTGAGCAGGGAAAACAACATAAATCCCATGTGCGCCACGCTGGAATAAGCCAGCATCCGCTTAACGCTTTGCTGGAAAACGGCCGTTACATTCCCGATGAGCAGAGTGGCCGCAGCGAGCAGCGCGATGAAGATCTGCCATTGGGGTTTGATATCTCCGAAAGCATCCCCGAACAAACGGATAAAGGCAATAAAGGCCCCTCCCTTTACAACGGTAGCCATAAAGGAAGTAATGGGGGTGGGCGCCCCATCATAAACATCCGGTGCCCAGAAATGAAAGGGCGCCGCCGATACTTTAAATGCCAGTGCCGAAGTAAGCAGCAGCAGGCCCGTGATCATCAGGGGTGAAGCAGCGGCTTTCCCGAGCGCAAGCTGATCGATGACGAATGTCCCCTTCTCACTGGCCCCGTATAAAAAAGCGATCCCCAGCAGCATGAGGCCGGTGGAAAAAGCCCCCATCAGCAAATACTTCAATGCCGCTTCATTACTTCTCAGATTTCGTTTGTCGCTCCCCGTTAGTATGTACAGGGGAATCGAAATAATTTCAATCCCGATAAACAGCATCAGCAGGGTGCTGAAGGAACTGGCAATGGCAATACCGCAGAGGACAAAAAAGATGAGGGCAAAATACTCTCCCGGATTGCTTCCGATGGCGGCAATATCTTTTGCGTTGAGCAGGAACAGGGCGAGGGTAGCTGCAAATACCACGCAGTTAAACAGCAATCCGAACACTTCAAAGTTCAGCATCCCGTGGGTATCAATTTCAAAAAACCGATACCCGCTCATCTCCAGCATCGTCGACGCAAGCAGTACGATAATACCCAGGATGGCCAGTGCTGCTATAGAAGAATTTTTTTTCAGGAAAATTCCGCTGAACATCATGATCACTCCCAATACAGCAGATATTATGATCGCATTCATAGATCCTGGTTCTTCTTTTAAGGTTTAAAGTACATTTTTGACAGCAGCGATTCCGCTGCACTCCTCGTGAGCTGGAAAAAGGGTTCGGGATAGACGCCGATCCACAGGATCAGCACTACAATCAGACCCAGTACGAATTTTTGATTCCAGCCGATATCCGTTGTCTTCTCCGTAAGCACATTCACAGGTCCGTAAAACACGCGCTGCACCATCTTCAGCATATACACGGCGCCGAGAATAATGGGAATGGCGGCCGTTACCATAAACAGCACATTGTAATGGGTTGCCTTCGATCCGTAAATTCCGTTGAACATCAGGAATTCGCCGACAAACCCATTGGTGAGCGGAAGCGCAATATTGGCCAGGGCGATGATGACGAGCATCGTGGTCAGTACCGGCGCTTTCTGCGCTACCCCGCCGAGTTCGCTGATCTTGCGGGTATGATATTTTTTTTCGATCAGGTAAACCACGATCCACAATCCGAGTATATTGACGCCATGACTGAATAACTGGATCATCACGCCCTGCATGCCGCTTTCCGTGGTAGCGAAAATGGCCAGGCACATCAGTCCCACATGCGCAATGGAGGAATAGGCCACGAATCTTTTCAGATCGTCCTGCCGGATGGCGATCAGCGAGGCATAGATCATTCCGATGATACATAAGGCAGAGACCGTGTCGCCCCACATATAAGTGCCGATGGAAAGCACCGGGGCCAGCCAGCGCAATACGCCATACAATCCCATCTTCACCATAATGGCGCTGAGCACCATGGTAACGGCCGGCGGCGCCTGTTCATAGGTATCCGGCTGCCAGGTGTGAAAGGGAAAGATGGGCATCTTGACGGCAAAGGCCACAAACATCAGCCAGAACAACCACTCCTGGTCCGTTCCGGAAATCATTCCCTTCACGCCATAAAAAGAGGCGATGGAAAAAGAATGATCGCGGGTATGAAAAGAAATATAAATGATCGCCACCAGCATCATCAGCGACCCCAGGAATGTATAAACGAAAAATTTAAAGGTAGCCTGAATCCTTTTCTCACCGCCCCACTGGGAAGCAAGAAAATAAACCGGGATCAGGGCAAGCTCCCAGAAAAAATAAAACAACAGTGCATCTGATGCAAGGAATACCCCCAGCATACCGGCCTGGCTCAGCATCATCAGCCCGAAAAAATTCTTTGCCTTTTTGTATTGCTCTCCCCGGGTGGCAATGAAAATGATGGGGTAGGACAGCGCAGTGAGTAAACAAAGTATGCCGGCAAGTCCGTCCAGCTGCAGGGCAAAGCGGCTGTTGAGCCCGGTAAGCCATTCCACATTTACAGCCAGTTCCGCACTTCCGCCGGGCAGGGCTACAGCAATCAGCGCTATGACCAGCGTGACCAGGGAAGCAAACAGCGACCATCCCCTGGCTGCCCCGTCCTTTAACATAAAGGCCACCAGTCCGGCAAACAAAGGAACCGCAATGAGTAAAACAGGAATCATAAGATTTATTTTCTCAGAAACAATTGCACTACAAATAAGAGGATAATGCCCACAACCATCAACAGCACGTAACCGCCAACCTGGCCACTTTGCAGATACCGGAACTGGCGGCTTCCATACTGAACCAGCCGCCCGGATCCATTCACTATTCCGTCAATGATATTTTTTTCCACCACTTTATTCAGAAAACCGGCAAATGCATTCAGCGGCTTTACAATAATCGCGTTGTACAATTCATCCACATACCATTTGTTGGCCAGCAGTTTTCCAAATCCCGCAGGTTCCCCGAGCTCCGGTTTCCGGCTGAACCGGTTCCAGGCAAGGATCACCATCAAAATGGCAAGACCGGCTGAAACACCCATGAGCATCCATTCGGTAGCAACCGGAATTGCATGCGCAGTATGTTCAGGCTCCCCAAAAACAGGCCGCAGAAAATGACCCAGCAGATGGGCATCTTTGGCAAAAATTTCCGGGATGCCCGCGAACCCGCCAATCACGGCAAGGATGGCCAGCACGATCAGCGGAAAGGTTATCGCCGAAGGACTTTCATGCAGGTGATGTTCCTGGTCCGCCGTGCCCCGGAATTTTCCAAGGAAGGTGGTCGCGTACAAACGGAACATATAGAATGCCGTCATCATGGCCCCGGCAACGCCTATAATATAATAGAGCGGATTTTTTTTATAAGCCGCTGTGAGTATTTCATCTTTTGAAAAGAATCCGGAGAAGGGAGGGACACCCGATATGGCCAGGCAGGCCAGTAAGAAAGTAATATGGGTAATGGGCATGAATTTTTTCAGCGCACCCATCCGCCGCATATCCTGTTCGCCGCCCATGGCATGGATTACCGAACCGGCTCCCAGGAACAATAATGCCTTGAAGAAGGCATGCGTCATGACATGAAATACCGCGCCAGTATAAGCGCCTACGCCCAGGCCAAGGAACATATAGCCCAGCTGGCTCACCGTTGAATAAGCAAGCACTTTTTTAATATCATTTTGTTTGATGGCAATGCTGGCGGCCAGAATTGCTGTGGCCAGCCCGGTGATGGCCACCACCGTCTGACTAACCGGCGCCAGATCATAGAGCACATGGCTCCGCGCAATCATATAAATGCCCGCGGTCACCATGGTTGCGGCATGAATCAGGGCGGACACGGGTGTCGGGCCCGCCATCGCATCCGGCAACCAGGTATAGAGCGGAATCTGCGCGCTCTTTCCGGCAGCACCTACGAACAAGAGAAGGGTGACCATGGTGATGAACCCGGTTGTTGCTTTTGGTGCCTGCTGAAAGATTTCTGCAAAGGAAGCCGAGCCAAACTGGTTGATCATGGCAAATACCGCGATCAGGAAAGCAAAATCCCCGATACGGTTCATGATAAAAGCTTTTTTCGCGGCGCTGCTGAATTCCTGGTTTTTAAACCAGTAGCCGATCAGCAGGTAGGAACAAAGTCCCACCCCTTCCCATCCGATGAAAAGGATCACAAAATTGGACCCGAGCACCAGCAGCAGCATCGAGAAAACAAAGAGGTTGAGGTAACAGAAGTATTTCGCATAAGCGGGACCGTCCTCTTCGTGCATATAAGATGTGGAATACACGTGAATCAGGAATCCGACACCGGTTATGATGAGCAGGAATAAGGAGGACAGGGGATCGACCAGAAAAGAAAAAGGGACGCTCAGGCTCCCTGCATGAATAAATTCAAACAAAGAAACGATCGCCGGCTGAAAATTCTCTTCTTTCACCTCGAAGAATATCAGCAGGCTCAGCACAAAGGAAGCCAGGATCATGCCGCTGCCAAGCAGTCCCGCAAGCGGTTTTGATATCCTCTTTCTGAATAACCCGTTGATCAGAAATCCGATCAGGGGGAAGAGGGGGACGAGGTAGATGTATTTGCTCATTTTAGTTTATGCTTAAGACCCTGAATTTTATCGTGGATAGCAGATAGTAGATAGTGGATGGTCTTTATGTGCGAATTCGCACCAACAGTCTATCCACTATCCACTATCTACTATTCACCCCTCAATGTTTCAGCCTGTTCAAAAAATTAATATCCACCGAATGCGTATTCCTGTACAGCATGGCAATAATGGCCAGACCCACACTCACTTCCGCTGCGGCTACCACCATGATAAAAAACACAAATATCTGTCCGTCGATTCCGGCATCCGGATTCACAGAGGCCATGGCTGCATGATGCATTTTTGAAAACGCTACCAGCAGCAGGTTCACGGAATTCAGCATCAGTTCAATGCACATAAAAATGATGATCGCATTTCTGCGGGTCAGCACGCCCGCCACACCGATGCAGAAAAGCGCAACAGAAAGAAATATGTAGTAGTTTATTGGCATTTTGTTATGAATTGACAATGGACAATTGACAATGGACAATGGACAATGGACAATGGACAATGGACAATTGTTAGTTGATAATTTTTAATTTATAATTTATAGTTCTCTAAGCTCATTCTCCATTGTCAATTGTCAATTGTCCATTGTCTACTCCTTCTTCCCAATCACCACCGCCCCAACCATCGCGCTTAAAAAAAGCACGCTGCTGATTTCAAAGGGGATCACGTATTCATTGAACAATACCAGGCCGAGGTTATGGATCAGCCCGATATCTCCCGAGCCGGTTTGCGCGGTCTGATTGTGGGTATCTGCGGTTTTCAGCGCAGCAACCAGCACCAGCAGCAGGGCGCCTCCGCCGATCACGCCGGCCATCTTAAGCCACTTGTTCTTCTGGGGTTCCGTTTCTGCATTCAGGTTCATGAGCATTATCACAAATAAAAAAAGCACCATGATGGCGCCCGCATATACAATCAGGTTTACAATGGCCAGGAACTGGGCATTGAGTAATATATAATGACCGGAAATAGTAAAAAAAACAATGATCAGCCACAACACACTGTGAACAGGATTCTTACAGATCACCACCATGATGGCACTGAACAGGGCCAGTGCGCTTAAAAACCAGAAAAGGAATTGGGTCAGACTCATTGGTTAATTGATAATGTGGGAATGAGATGAATGTGATAATGTGGGAATGTGATAATGTGGAAATGGGTAAATGTCAGACATTTCGCAATGTGGCAGTTGAAATTCCCCATTTGGTCCATTTCCGGATTTATGCATGCTGAAATTATAATATGAATCATAATAAATTACATTTCCACATTAACACATTAACACATTCCCACATTACTCTCACTTCCTCCGCTCTCCCCTCGCCTTTGCAAACGCTTCCGGTTCCTCCAGCGGATGCGGGATCAGCAATTCCTTCTTCCCGTACACAAATGATTCGCGGTTAAAATTGGAAGGCACCAGGGTTTCCGAAAGATAAACGGCATCCTTGGGGCAGGCTTCTTCACAGAGTCCGCAAAAAATACAGCGCAGCATATTGATCTCGTACTTAGCTGCATATTTTTCTTCCCGGTATAAATTCTCTTCGCCGGGCAAACGCTCGGCTGCTTCCATGGTGATGGCTTCTGCGGGACAGGCAACTGCACAGAGTCCGCAGGCCGTGCAACGCTCCCGGCCTTCTTCATCCCGGTTTAATATCTGAACGCCCCGGAACACCGGACTGAATGTGCGCCGCTGTTCCGGATAACTGATGGTTGGTTTCTTTTTGAACATGTGACCAAAAGTGATCGCCATGCCATGGGCAATTACCGGGATATACAATCTTTCCCAGAACGACATCGGTTTCCGGCCGACCGTCTTTGCCCTTTTTGTTAATGCCTCCATATTATTTTCTTTTTTCACGGGTTCCGATCCCCTCAGCGTTGCAAAAATATTTTTATCGGGTCAACCTTCCAATTAAATTCCAACTGCAACAAGCTGTTGCCGGAAATAACGGATCCCGTTCTCTAAAAATGCCAGTGATTCTGTTTCAGCAGGATCACAAAACCGGTAATCAGCATGTTCAGCAGTGCCAGCGGTATCAGCGTCTTCCATCCCAGCTTCATCAGCTGATCGTAACGAAAGCGGGGAACCGTCCACCGCACCCACATAAAAAAGAATATGAACAAACCGACTTTCACAAATAAACTCAGCACCTGCAACAGGGCCAGCAGGTTTCCCCCGTGATGCAGTCCGAAATTCACATCGTTTAGAAACGGGATATCGTATCCACCCCAGAATACTGTAGCCATTACCGCGCTGCTGATAAACATATTCACATATTCGGCAAACAAATAAAATCCGAGCTTCATGGAAGAATATTCCTGGTGGTAACCGAAGTTCAGTTCGCTCTCGGCTTCCGAGAGATCGAAAGGTGTCCGGTTACATTCCGCAAAGGCACAGATCAGGAATATCAGGAATCCCAGCGGCTGATAGAATACATAGTAAGATCCGGTCTGCTGCTGTTCCACGATCGTATGTAAACTGAGGGAACCGGTCATCATCAGTAATGCGATCAGGCTCAGGCCCATGGCCAGCTCATAGGAAATGATCTGCGATGCGCCCCGGATGGCTGCCAGCAGGGAGAATTTGTTGTTGGAGGCCCATCCTCCGATCATTACTCCGTAAACACCCATGCTGACCACACCGAAAATATAGAGGATGCCAATGTTCACGTCCGCTATCTGCAGGGAGATGTTCCTGCCAAATGCATGAATATGTCCGCCCCAGGGAATTACCGCACTGGTCATCATGGCCGTGAGCATGGCCAGGCCGGGACCCAGTATGAAGAGGAACCTGTTGGAATGATTGGGAACAATTTCTTCCTTGCTGAATAATTTCAATCCGTCTGCCAGCGGCTGAAAGATTCCGAAAGGCCCTGCCCGGTTCGGGCCCCGCCGGTCCTGAATAAATGCCGCCACTTTTCTTTCCGCATAGGTTTCGTACATCGCTACAAAAAGCGAAATACCAATGATAATGGATATAAGCACTGCTTTCTCGATAATTAAAGGCCAGTCGATCGCTAATAATAATTCCTGCATGATATCCTAATAAAGTTTCTTCGTTTGCCTGTAATATGCAATGTGGTTCATGATACTGATCAGCAGACAGCCGGCTGCAAAACCGGAAAAAATTCCATGCCAGGGCTCCCGCTGCACCACAAAAAACAGCACAATGCCAATCAGTAAAAAGATATCGACCCGAACCAGCTTATTGTACATTTTCTTCATGGCCGGCCGTTTTTATCTTCGAAATCGATGGAATGGGCAGGTCCGGGAATTTCCGACAGGTCAATTCCGGGCTGGTTCACTTCACTCACTTCATTGATATCCATCAGCAGTTTCGGTTTCCTTCCGCCCATCACTGCCGGCAGGGTTTCCTGCGGTTCCACCGTATCCACATAATGTCCCGCGGAAATAACGGAATGGCGGCTGATGCGGGTCGGGCCTTCGATCACCCAGTCGGCTGTTTTCTTTTTCTCGAACCGGCATTCATTGCAGATGAACTCCTTCACTTCCCCCCACTGGTCCTTTCTTGCCGTAACCCGGTATACCTCGTCGCCGCGGTTCCAGAGCGTTACCTTTCCCGAACACTTTGGGCAATCCCGGTGTGCATCCTGCGGTTTTAAAAACCAGACGCGGTTTTTGAAACGGAAGGTTTTGTCGGTGAGCGCTCCCACCGGACAAACATCTATTACATTCCCGATGAAATCGTTCTCGAGTGCTTTATGAATATAGGTAGCAATTTCCGAATGATCGCCGCGGTCGAGTATCCCGTGTTCACGTTTATTCGTCAGCTGATCGGCGACATACACGCAGCGGTAACAAAGGATACAGCGTGTCATGTGCAGTTGAATATAGGGGCCGATATCATGCTTTTCAAATGTACGCCGCTTAAATTCATAACGCGTTCCTTCCTTTCCGTGATCATAACTCAGGTCCTGCAGGGAGCATTCTCCGGCCTGATCGCAAATAGGGCAATCGAGCGGATGGTTGATGAGCAGGAATTCCACCACGCCCTTGCGTGCATCCAGCGCTTTTTCACTCGTCACATTTTTTACGATCATTCCATCCATCACATTGGTGCGGCAGCTGGCCACGAGTTTCGGCATTGGCCGCGGATCTGCGGTGGATCCGGCTGCTACTTCCACGAGACAGGTTCTGCACTTGCCGCCACTTCCTTTCAGCGTACTATAGTAGCACATCGCCGGAGGCGCCACTTCAGCGCCTATTTTACGGGCGGCATTGAGGATGGTCGTGCCCGGCTCCACCTCGATCGTAATATTGTCGATCGTTACTTTGAATAATTTTTTTTCGTCAGCCATAATTCCTTTTTACTTTTTCTAAACTGCCGCACACCTGAATAAGCAGTGGCCGGATGTTCCCGCTTTAAACTGCCGCAGCAGCCGGTTCCTCCCACTCTAAACGGCCGCCAATGCAGGTTCCAGCGGATCTGCATAGTGCGCGAGGCCGAAATTCCTTTTCTGGCTTTCTTCCGGATTTTTTATATGCCACTCAAACTCGTCCCGGAAATGCCTTATTGCTGCAGCCACCGGCCAGGCAGCGGCATCTCCCAGCGGACAGATCGTATTGCCTTCAATGCGGCGCTGTATGTCCCATAACAGGTCGATATCGCTCATCTTTCCTTTTCCGGTATCAATATTCTTTAATATTTTTTCCATCCAGCCCGTTCCTTCGCGGCAGGGAGAACATTGTCCGCAGCTCTCATGCCGGTAAAACCGCGCCAGGGTGTACGTGTGTTTTACCACGCACTGATCTTCATCCAGCACAATGAATCCGCCGGAGCCCATCGAAGATCCCTTCGGAAAACCACCGTCGGCCAGGCTTTCGTAATTCATCAGCCGCTTTTCGCCCTTCACGGTTCTCAGTAAAAGATTGGCGGGAAGAATGGGTACGGAAGATCCGCCCGGAATGCAGGCTTTCAGCCTTTTTCCATTTGCGATGCCTCCGCAGTATTCATCGCTGTATATAAAATCTTCCACCGAAATTGTCATGTCAATTTCATATACACCCGGCTTATTGATATTACCACAGGCAGAAATGAGTTTTGTACCGGTTGATTTTCCGATGCCGATTTTCGCATATTCCTCACCACCCATCAGGATTATGGGCACGACCGCTGCCAGGGTCTCTACATTATTTACTACCGTGGGGCGGTCCCACACTCCTTTTACCGCAGGGAATGGCGGCTTGATGCGGGGTAGTCCGCGCTTGCCTTCCAGGCTTTCCAGCAGTGCCGTTTCTTCACCACAGATATAAGCGCCTGCACCCCGGTGAATATAAATTTCGCAATTGAATCCCGTTCCCAGAATATTATCGCCCAGCCAGCCATTCGCTTTTGCCTCGCCGATAGCTGTTTCGAGAATGTCGATGATCCAGGAATATTCCCCCCGCACATAGATATAAGTAAGGTGGCTGCCCAGTGCATAAGAGGAAACGATCAGCCCCTCAATCAGCAGATGCGGAATAAACTCCATGAGGTAACGGTCCTTGAATGTTCCGGGCTCGCTCTCATCTGCATTGCATACCAGATGGCGCGGTACGCCTTCGGGTTTGGCAATAAAACCCCATTTCATGCCCGCCGGAAATCCGGCTCCGCCCCGTCCGCGCAAACCGCTTTTCTTCACTTCATCGGTAACCTGGTCGGGGCTCATTTCCTTAAACGCTTTCTCCACACTGCGGTATCCGCCTTCGCGACGATACACATCGTAACCACGAATTCCTTCCACCTGCGCTTTTTCCAATAATAGTTTTCTACCCATGTTTAATCCTCATTTTCAATTGTTCGCCGCCGCTGTTTTTCTGCACTCATCAATAATTGCATCTATTTTCTCTTTGGTCAGGTGTTCCCGGAAGTATTTACCCATTTGCATCATGGGCGCATAACCACAGGCGCCAAGACATTCCACCGTTTTCAAAGTAAACAGGCCGTCGGTTGTTGTTTCCCCCACTTTAATGTGCAGGCTGTCCTGGATATACTGAATGATCTCATCGCTGCCATTGATCATACAGGGTCCGGTCTGGCAAACTTCAAAAACATATTTACCCACCGGCTTCAGGTTATACATGGAATAAAAAGTGGCCACTTCATATACTTCCACCGGAAGGATATGAAGCAGTTCCGCCACATAGTCCATGGTTTCGGTACTCAGAAAGCCGCCAAAGTTCTCCTGGGCCAGGTGCAGCACCGGAAGGATCGCACTCTTCTGCTTTCCCTCCGGATAGTGACTGATCAGTTCTTTAACTCTTGCCAGTTTTTCTGGCGGAAATGTCGTGTTCACGTGTTGCAGCATTTAGGTTAAACAAATATGGAAATGTGGAAATGTGAAAATGTGTAAATGTGTAAATCTGTAAATTTTTCATATCGCCTATTTCCATATTTCCATATTTCCACATTTCCACATTTTCACATTACCTCATTACCCTAAGCGTCCATCTCCCCCGCAATCAGATTCAGGCTGCTCATCGTCAGAACTGCATCGCTCAGCATAGATCCCTTTGTCAGTTCCGAATAGGCCTGGTAATAAATAAAGCAGGGCCTGCGGAAATGCAGCCGGTAAGGCGAGCGTCCGCCATCGCTGATAAAATAAAATCCGAGTTCCCCGTTGCCGCCTTCCACGCTCTGATACACTTCCCCCGGTGGAATTTCGATTTCCCCCATCACGATCTTGAAATGCCAGATCAGGGCTTCCATTTTGGTATACACATCATTTTTGGGAGGGAGGAAATATTCCGGCGCATCCGCATGATATACTTCTGCTTCCGCTCCCTTAAATTCCTGCACTTTCCGGTAGGCCTGTTCAATAATGCTGAGCGACTCCCACATTTCCTGATTCCGAACCAGGAAACGATCGTAGTTGTCGCCGGTTTTTCCTACCGGAATATTAAATTCAAAATCTTCGTAGCTGGAATAGGGAGAATGCACGCGCACGTCGTAGTCAACCCCCGTTGCCCGCAGGTTGGGTCCGGTAAATCCGTAATTCAGCGCCCGTTCGCCGCTGATGCCACCCGTTCCGATGGTGCGGTCCATGAAGATGCGGTTCCGGTTAAACAGGTTCTCAAATTCCTTCAGCACATCCGGATATTCGCGCAGGAAGCGTTCCAGCTTTTCGAATGCCGCATTACTGAAATTCCTTTCAAAGCCACCGATCCTTCCCATATTGGTGGTGAGGCGGGAGCCGCAGATCTCTTCATAAATTTCATAGATGAGTTCGCGGTACTGCATTACGTACAGGAATCCGCTGAAAGCGCCAGAATCCACGCCCACTACGGAATTACAGATCAGATGATCGGATATCCGCGCAAGCTCCATGATGATCACCCGCAGGTAATCCACGCGCTTCGGCGTTTTCACATTCAATAATTTTTCGCAGGTCAGGTGCCAGCCCATATTGTTAATGGGGGAAGAACAATAGTTCAGGCGGTCGGTGAGCGGTGTGATCTGGTATAAGGGCCTTCGCTCGGCAATTTTCTCAAAAGCGCGGTGAATATAGCCAATGGTTTGTTCAGCGGATACGATCCGCTCCCCATCCAGTTCCAGGATATTTTGAAATACCCCATGCGTTGCCGGGTGCGTGGGACCCAGATTTAAAGTCGTCGTGGTCTTTTCGATACTTCCTTCCGGCAGTTTAATATGGTGCTTGTCCTGCATTTTTAAGCCGATTTGCGCATGAGCTGTAGTTATTTGCATTTTCACATTTACCCATTCCCACATTTTTCATTTCTCCTCCCATTCCCACATTTTTCATTTTTCATCCCCTCCCAAACATCTCATCGTCCTTATCCGTTCGCGTCTGATCCTCGAGCGGATATTCTTTCCGCAGGGGGAAATAATCCATTTCATCCACATTCAGAATCCGTTTCAGGTTCGGATGGCCTGTGAAATGTACCCCGAAGAAATCAAAGGTTTCCCTTTCCATCCAGTTTGCCGCTTCGTAAAGTTTCGTAGCCGTAAATATATCCGGCTGCGCGATATCCGTAAATACCTTGAACCGGATACGCACATTATCCCGCATATTATGCAGATGATAAACTACAGCCAGCTCGCGGCCCGGCTGGTTCGGATAATGCACAGCCGTCAGGTCGGTCAGAAACTGAAACCGCATTTCCTCATCGTCATAGAGAAACTGCAGTACTTTCAGGTTGAGCTCTTTGGGGGCCTCGAAGCTGAGCATGCCATAAGGTTCTTCAAAACCTGTCAGCCGGCCTTCAAAATGTTTCTCCAGTCTTTCTTTTATCGTTGCGTTTGTGAGCATGCTGTTAATGTGGAAATCTGAAAATCTATTCAATCCCGTAGCTCTGCATCAGTTCTTTGTACCGCTCCCCGCTTCTTCGCCTCACGGATTCCTGACCCACCAGATCCTGGATACGCATAAAACCATCGAGGATTCCTTCCGGCCGGGGAGGACAGCCCGGAACATACACGTCAACCGGAACGACCTGATCGATTCCCTGCAATACCGAATAGGAATCAAATATGCCGCCGGAGGAAGCGCATGCGCCCACAGCCATCACCCAGCGGGGTTCAGCCATCTGGAGATAGACCTGCTTTACGATGGGTCCCATTTTTTTTGCGATCGTGCCGATTACCATCAGCAGGTCACACTGTCGCGGCGAAAAGCCAAGCCTTTCAGCGCCAAACCTTGCCAGATCATAATGGGAAGCCATGGTAGCCATAAATTCAATACCACAACAGGAAGTCGCAAAAGGCAGGGGCCACAAAGAATTCTTTCTGGCCAGGCCAACCACATCACTCAGTTTTGTGGCAAAAAATCCTTCTCCGGTATAACCATCCGGCATATCCACCATGCTGATATGATTTTTCGTATCAGCGGGGTTTGTTTTTACATTAAATCTTACGGGTCTCGCCATTTTTATTCTGTTTTCATCCCTGAAGGAAGTTTCTTCCGGCTTTTCAACCGTCAATCTTTCTTGTATAACAACCGCGGCAGCGATCGGTTCTTGCTGCCGTTCAATCCTCCCATTGCAATGCGCCTTTTTTAATAATATAAACAAATCCGATCAGGAAGAAAGTGACAAACAACAGTACTTCGGCAAATCCGCTCCAGCCGAGTTCTTTGAAATTCACAGCATAGGGATAAAAAAAGATCACTTCCACATCGAATAATACAAACAGGATGGCAACCAGAAAATATTTAATAGCCATCGGCTGGCGGGCATTTCCGACAGCTTCGATGCCACTTTCAAAATTCTGTAGTTTTTCAGCCGTATTCCGCTTAGGGCCCAGCAAATGGGTAACGCCCAGCACGAGAAACACAAAAGCGCCTGCAAAAATCAACTGTATACCGATGGGCAGATAATCCTTTGAGCTATTGGTACCCGAAACCAGATTCGTAGCCTGCAACAGAATGGAATTCATAATCATTGTGCAATTGCTGAGCAAAAGTAATACAGGAGGGGGAGATTCCAAGTAGAAACATTAAAAGGGGTTGACGGTTGACAGTTGACGGTTGACGGACTTCAAATGCGAATCCGCACCTGTTATCCCTCAACCGTCAACTGTCAACCGTCAACCCCTTAATTTCCCGCAATCAAAAACCTCTCCGTTAGTCCCCCGTCTTTCCGTGCGAACCCTTTCCTTTCGGAGCGGCTTGTTTGGCCGGCGGCTTGGTTAACATGTCGATGATATTTTTTGCACTGGCATTGCTCGGATCCACTTCCAGCACTTTTTGCATGTATCCAACAGCCTTCTCTTTGTCTTTTTTGACGTCATTATAATAGCTGGCCAGGTAATAATAAGCGCCGATGACCTGACTTTTATATTTGGCAGAATCCGGAATGGATCTGGCAAATTTCGCCAGCTTTTCATACGCATCCACTGCCAGTCCCTGGGAATTGAGGCTGTCATCCTGCGCCTGTTTACTTTTTGCACACCAGAGATATCCATAAATTTCATTCGGAAACTTGGATTCATAGACCCCGCAAAAAATACTATCTGCCAGTTTAAAATTGCCAATAGAATAATTGGCCATGCCAAATTTATACAGGTCTGAATTGGAGGCCACCTTCTGCGTCGCATACAGAGCCCGGGAAAGTTGCGCCGTTGCAGGAATATCCTTCAGCTTTTTCGCCAGTTCCAGTCCGGCCGTAGCATATTTTTCCTGATTAGCTACCAGGGTATCCGTTGCGATGGCCTTTTCATAATAGGGGAAAGCCTGTGCCTGGGAAGCAGAATCCGGCATCTTGGAATAGATCTTGGCAAATTCTTCATAATCCGTTGGCAAAATGCTGTAATCAATGCCGCGGTCGGAAGAGGTATCTGCTTTCAGAAAGAAATTGGTCATAGCCGTTTTGGCTGCGGGCAGATCTCCCAGGGTATCGGATGTGTAAGCCACCATCCTGTACATACGGGGTATTACTTTTTCACCGTTCTGGGCAATGAGCTGCTGGGCACGGGTGCGGGCCTCAGAGAATTTACTGGAAGCATAGAGCATATCCGTTTTCAGATATTCCGCCTGCGGACCCTGGTCGGAATTTGCCAGGTATTTATCGAGATAACCGGATGCCTTGTTCACGTCGCGGGTATACCAGTAAATGAATAATTGCTGATAGGCGGGCGCATAAGCCGGATCAATTCTAACAGCATCTTCAAATGCCGGCAGGAAATAATCCCGGTTATTTTGCGTAAGGTAAATAATACCAATCTTCATTTTGGCTTCTGCCAGCTTCGGATCCAATCCCAATGCCTTCTGGTAGTTGGTGACGGCATTTCCTCCGTCCAGTAATTTTCGGTAAGCATCGCCCAGTAATACATAGGTCTCGGCATTGTTAAATCTTCTCGTTTCGGTAGCCATCGTCAGCTTTTGTATGGCGTAATTGGCATTTCCCGCCTTAGCATCCGTATTGGCATAACCCACTGCATTCAATACGTTAACATCTTTTTCCTTGGTCAGTTTAATCGCCGTTTCGAAACGCTGGCGCGAATCGACGGTATCTCCGTAGAGTAGTTCAACATGCCCGATACCCACTAAGAGCATGGGGGCATCGCCATTCGTGGCCAGCATTTTCTGGTACAACGCTTTTGCGCCTGCTGTATCCCGCGTATCCCTCCGGTGTATCATGGTTTGTCCGAGCCAATACACAGCATCGATATTGTTTGGATTTGCAGCCAATACTTTCTCGAATGCATCCTGGGCGCTCTTAAACTTTTCATAGTATAAGAACTGTTGACCCTGCTCTACCGTTTGTGCCATAACTGTACCTCCCATGCAGGAAACGGACAGTAACAGGCTGATGCTTAGTTTTCTCATTCTAAATCTCAGTTTAATGTGTAAAAATAAATCTCAAAAAACTTTTTTTACTGCAGCCGGACGTCGCGGATATTGAAGGTCATGCGTGCAGGCACGAGATAAGCCCTTCTGAATATCAGTTGTCCGCGCTCATTCTGCAAAAAATTCACAAAATTATTTCCAATACCGCTATAGTTTTCCTTGAGTATATAATACAATCCACGTATCATGGGGTACCTTTTCAACACAATATTAGCCTGAAATGGCTGAACAAAAGGTTTTTCCGTGCAGTCGGCACATTCTACGGCAACCACTTTTACCTTTTGCAGGAAGGAGAGCTGTACAGAGTCCTCCTCATCGCCAATCCAGCTTACCCCGATAAATCCAACTGCTCCTTCATGGGAAGCCACATAATTAATTACTTCCGGACTCGAATTGGCAGCTTCCACATTCTTTCCCAGCGGTTTTCCCTTCAGGATCGAATCCATCGCGAAACGCACTGTACTGGTGGCAGAAATTCCATCCATGACCGCCCGCCGGTTTTTTTTATCTTTCCCTTCCAGCAAAGCCTGCACTTCAGGCATTGTCATCACCGTGTCTTTCGAATGACGGTTTACGATCAGGGCAACGGCATCATAAGCCAGTATTCCTGAAATCGCCGGCCGCTCCAGAGAGTCCTTATAAAAAGCCTCTTCCTTAGGGCTGAGCCCGCGTGTAATAATGATCATGCGCGTACTGTCTTTCGCGAGGTCCCGTAAACAGGCTGCTTCCGGTTTATATTCTACCAGGATCTTTGCATCGGGATATGAACTTTCAAACACTTTGAGCTGGGAATCGATCACCGGTTTAAAGGATTCATCCACGCTGATGTGGATCGTGCCTGAAGTTGCTGTTTCAACCGGAATCCTGTTCCCGTCACCGCATCCGGAGATAAACAGTTCAGCGAATACCAATAGTATAAAAGGCATACATCTTTTCCAAATGTTCATGCCGTAAAATTTTAGTTAAAATAATTTTTCTTATAACCCCTGTATACCCGGAATAACCCATACAGGATGCATAGTCCGCCGAATAAATACCGGAATGTATCGTCGATTCCAAACACAACACCCACCCGGGGCGCAATCAGAAAAAAAATGCCGAGACAAAATATGATCACGCCCATTCCATAATCCATAACAGACCTTCGGAGTATATACCCCTTTGAGCGTTTATCCGGTTCCTGGTCTTCGGTCATTTAACAACACATTTAAAAGCAAAAGGCAATATACACAATTACATGTAGAAACCGGGGCCGGGCCCTGCCGAAAAGTTCAAATTAGTAGCTGAGGGGTATAATAAAACTTACCGGCAGCATATAGTACACCGAAACTTTTCTGCCGTTTTGCACGCCAGGTTTCCATACAGGCATCCTGGAAATCACCCTTTGGACCTCCTGATCAAACAGGCTCCCTCCTGATTGAATGGTATTGATTCCGGTCACTTTACCATCGGCATCCACCACGAATTTAACGATCACCCGGATCTGACTTCCGGGCTCAGCCGGCGTATCCGGCATGCGCAGGTTTTTTGACAGATACCGCCGCAGCGCTTCCGGACCGCCGGGGAATTCAGGCATGACCTGCGCCCGCTGCAATATTTTTGGACCGCTTTCCGTGGAATCTTTCGCTTCTGTTCCCGCGCTGATGCCGGCTAACTCACCCGGCCCTCCGCCTGCCGCCGGCCCGGCCTCAGCGCGAATTCCGATATTGGCAAACTTTAATTCCGCGATGCTGGCTACAGGCCTGTCAATGCGCTGAGCCTTTACAATAAGCGGATTGGTGAAGCCCGCTGCAGCCACTTTTTTTACGGCCGCCGGAGGATGAATTGTTAAAGGTTTCTTAATTGTGGGCGCGGTCAGATCAACCGCTGTTAACACGGCGTCCGGTATTGCTTCCGGCGTGTCGCTGAACTGTGGCCGATTCTGAAGAATAATCAGAATGGAGGCCAGCATGAAAACAAGCCCGAAGACAATACCCATTGCGGTGATCAGTCTTTGCTTATAATATTTCCTCAAGGGGTAAGCTCCGTAAAATTTATTCCTGTTTTCGAATAAAAGGTCCAGGTTGTTGCAGTAAAGAATGGCTTGGGGTTCCATATTCTCTGTTTTAAATGTGAATCAAAAGGAGAAATGCTGAACCTGCGCAGGTACCATTGAGATGCCGGAGCAGCCGGAATCCATAAATAGCCCCGATTCCTCACCACAAGGGCATTTTGTGTTAGATTTGCACCCATGAAAATTTTAATGGTTTGCCTGGGAAATATTTGCCGCAGTCCAATGGCCGAAGGAATTCTTGAAAACAAAGCAAAGAATCTGGGATTGTCCTGGATGGTTGACAGCGCCGGAACCAACAATGCATATCATATTGGCGAAGCGCCGCATCATTTTTCCCAGAAAATAGCAAGTCTGCATAATCTCGACATCAGCACGCAATGCGCAAGGGCATTTGTGCCGGAAGATTTCGACCGTTTTGATAAGATCTATGCCATGTCCGGCGACGTGCTCGCAGATATCAAAAGGATCGCAAGAAGAAAATTCGATGCTTCAAAAACCGATCTTATCCTGAATGAATTGCATCCCGGCGAAAACCGGGATGTCCCCGATCCCTGGTTCGGCGATGAACCCGGATATCATGTCGCTTATGATATGATCGACAGAGCCTGCGACATGATCATTCAGAAATTCGGTCAACCGTCAACCGCCAACCGTCAATTCTCCTTATGACCAAACCCGGCTTACCACAGGGAACAAGGGATTTTGGAGCGGAAACCGTGCATAAGCGTCATTTTATTTTCAATACCATCCGGATCGTTTTTGAATCCTATGGTTACGAGCCCCTGGAAACACCAGCTCTGGAGAATCTCGAAACCCTTTCAGGAAAATACGGGGAGGAGGGGGATAAGCTGCTTTTCAAAATTCTCAATAACGGCCTTGATCATCCGTCGAAAAAAGAAGTTGCCGCCGCAGAATTTGAAAAAATCCTGGCGGGTAAAAGTAACCGGTTCATTACGGAGCGCGCTTTGCGCTACGACCTGACCATCCCTTTTGCACGGTATGTGGCCATGCACCATAAGGAACTGAATTTCCCTTTTAAACGCTATCAGCTGCAGCCGGTCTGGCGTGCAGACCGTCCGCAAAAAGGCCGTTACCGCGAATTCTATCAATGCGATGCGGATGTGGTTGGCAGCCGCTCCCTGCTAAATGAAGTGGAACAGATCCGGATCTATCTCCGTGTTTTTAAAAAACTCGGACTGGAAGTGGAAGTCCGGATCAATCACCGCAAAATATTAGCCGGTCTTGCGGAGGCCTGCGGCGGCGCAGAAAATCTGATTTCCATTACCACGGCCATCGACAAACTGGATAAGACCGGTCTGGATAAAGTGAAACAGGAACTGGCCGAAAAGAATCTTACGGCCACACAAATTTCCCTGGTTGACGATTACCTTGCCATCAGCGGCGGAAACGAAGAAAAGCTGGAGCAGCTGGAAAAATTACTGGCTGGTTCTGCAGGCATTCGAAAACAGGACCCCGTTCAAAAACAGGATCCCGGTTTGCAGCGAGAGGCCAATGCTGGCGCCCAGGGCATTTCGGATATCCGGTATCTCCTGAATTTTTTCAAAGACACAGATAATGCTTTCTCCGAAGCTGATTCCCGCTCCGAACGAAATTCTCCCACCGAACCTAATTCCTCCACCGAACCTAATTCCCGTTCCGAACCGGATAACTTTTTAAACGGCGCAAAAAATATTGTCGTCGATCTTTCCCTGGCACGGGGATTAAATTATTATACCGGGATCATTTTTGAAGTCCGGGCAAAAAACGTAAATATCGGAAGCATCGGAGGTGGTGGCCGGTACGATAATCTTACCGGGCTCTTCGGTGTGCCGGACATACCCGGCGTGGGAATTTCTTTCGGCGTGGACAGAATCTACGACGTGATGGAAGAATTAAAATTGTTCCCGGCTGCCGTACAGCATTCCACCACATTTCTTTTTTTCAACCTCGGGCCTGAGGCAGTCAGCAAATGCTTTTCCCTCGCCGAACAACTCCGCAATGCCGGTATCCGCTGCGAACTCTATCCTGAGCAAACCAAATTCGATAAACAATTCAGATACGCCGAAAAAAAACACATCCCTTTTGTCATCATCATCGGCACGGAAGAATTAAGCAGCCAGACTGCCAAAATAAAAAATCTTGCTACGGGGGTGCAGGAGGAATGCGGGTTTGGGGATTTGGTGGGGTATGCGGAAGGGATTGTTCGTTGATGGAATCGTGGATGGTATATGGTGGATGGTGAATGGACGAGCGGGAAATATCAGACATCCCATGTTTCTGTAGGATTCATATTGGGAGAATAATCAAATTTTAATTGGCCCAATCAATAGGGCAGATTCCTTCGCCGGGTCGACCATCCACCATCCACCATATACCATCCACGATTCCATCAACCATCAACTATTTCAAATACCACCGCCGCTCCCTGCCCCACCCCCACGCACATGGAAGCAAGACCGTAATGCGATCCCCTTCTTCTCATTTCATGTAATAAGGTAGTGGCAATCCGCACGCCGCTGCAACCCAGCGGATGACCGAGGGCGATAGAACCACCGTTCACATTTATTTTTTGCAGGTCGAGACCCAGGTCATGAATGCAGGCGATGGCCTGGGAGGCAAAGGCTTCATTTAGTTCGATCAGGTCCATATCATTTACGGTTAATCCCGCGCGATACAAAGCCTTCTGCGATGCCGGCACAGGGCCGAGCCCCATGATGGCGGGATCCACGCCGGCCACCCCCATGGATACCACGCGGGCCATGGGCTGCAGGTTATAATTGGCTACGGCTTCTTCACTGGCCAGCAGGATCGCTGCAGCGCCGTCGTTGAGTCCGGAAGAATTTCCGGCCGTTACGGTTCCATCTTTTATAAATGCCGGTTTAAGTCTCGATAATTTTTCCAGGGAAGTTTCCCGCGGATGCTCATCGCGGGAAAACCAGCTGATGAGGCGGTCGCGCTCCAGCTCCACCGCAACAATTTCCTCATCCCATTTCCCCGCCGCCAGGGCGGCAAAATATTTCAGCTGGGATTCCAGCGCAAACTCATCCTGTGCATTCCGGGAAATCTGCCAGCGCTTAGCCACATTCTCTGCTGTCTCACCCATAGAAAAAGGATAGTAAACGTCGGTCATTTTTTTATTTGGAAAACGCCAGCCGATGGTAGTGTCCACCACTTCCACTTTCCGGCTGTAGGGCTGTCCCGATTTTGCCATAACGAAGGGTGCACGGCTCATGCTTTCCACGCCGGCAGCGATATAAAGATCCCCTTCACCGCACATGATGGCCCGGGAGGCGTCCATGACAGCCTGCAGGCCGGAAGCGCATAATCTGTTTACTGTATTCCCCGCAACCGATACGGGCAGGCCGGCCAGTAAAACAGCCATCCGGGCCACATTCCGGTTATCTTCCCCCGCCTGGTTGGCATCCCCGGCAATCACGTCCTCAATGGCTTCAGGGTCAATGGATTCATTACGGCTCAGGATGGCCCGGAGCACATAAGCAAGCAAATCATCAGGACGCACGCCGGCCAGTCCGCCCCCGTACTTCCCGATTGGCGTTCTGACCGCATCAATAACGTATACTTTCTTCATGCAGGCGTATAATGAGGGCAAATATCAATGAATTCCGGCAACCTGCCTTCGCTTTCGCTCTGCATTCCCCACAAATACTGATTATCTTTGCCGATTCATGAAAACAGAAAAACGCAATATCAGGACCCTTTCCAAAGAAGAGATCATGGAGTACCTGAAGGAACTGGGCGAACCGAAATTCCGTGCGGCACAGGTTTATGAATGGCTCTGGCAGAAACATGCTTTTTCTTTTGAAGACATGACCAACCTCAGCAAAGGCCTGCGCGCTAAACTCGCCGAAGATTTCTCCTTTCCTTCCCTGCAGATCGAAACCACACAGCACAGCGCGGACGGCACCATAAAAAACCGGTTTAAAACTTTCGATAATCATTTTGTAGAAGGTGTGCTGATCCCGGCCACGGAACGGCGCACCGCCTGCGTTTCTTCCCAGATCGGATGTTCCCTCAGTTGCAAATTCTGCGCAACAGGTTATATGCAAAGGGAAAGAAATCTGAATTTTGACGAGATCTACGACCAGGTGGTTTTACTGAACCGGCAATCTGAGAAAGCGCATGAAAAAAAACTCAGCAATATCGTTTTCATGGGCATGGGCGAACCCCTGCTTAATTACCGCAACGTGCTGAAGGCGATCGAACGGATCACGTCGGCCGAAGGGCTGGGAATGAGCCCGCGCCGGATCACCGTTTCCACTGCCGGTGTAAGTAAAATGATCAGACAACTGGGCGACGACAAAGTGAAATTCAAACTTGCCCTTTCCTTACATGCCGCCAACGATTCCAAGCGGCATGAGATCATGCCCATCAACGACACAAACAATATCCGCTCACTGGTTGATGCTCTCAACTATTTCTATCAACAGACCGGCAATGAAATCACTTTTGAATATATCCTCTTCCGGGATTTCAATGACAGCCTGAAAGACGCAGATGAACTTGTGAAAATTTACCGCCAGGTTCCGGCCGACCTCGTGAATATCATCGAATACAATCCGATTGAGAATGCTCTTTTCTCGAAACCGGAAGAAGAGGTGGTCGCCCAGTTCATGAAACACCTGGAAAAAAATAAGGTGAACGCCCGTCTTCGCAAAAGCCGTGGAAAGGATATCGATGCAGCCTGCGGGCAGTTGGCAAATAAGAATTAAACTTTCATGAAACGCAAAACGGATAATTTCAATAAGTTTTACAATCGCAAGCGGAACAGTGCGGTAAAGGAAGAAATCAAACAGGAAAAAAAAGCGATAAAAAAAGAACGCCAGGCTGCAGTGGACCGGCATTTTGAAGAAAAAAGAAACAAACGGGCGTTGCAGGCTGACACTCCTGCAGCCGATTCAATTCCGGGAACGAAAACTTTTACCCCTGCAAAATCCGGCAACCCGCCACAAGGCGCTGTCAATAAAAATGTTCCTGCATATTCAGCCAACAATCGCCAGCGCAGAGGGAAACCGGCCTTCCTTTCAAAATCAGTAAACAAGCCGGCGGAAGTAAAAGCAGCAGTTCCCGGGAACCCAGTAACAGACCACGCCGGCAGAACCAAAGCAGGACTTTCTGCG
>Ga0207707_10000877_pt1 | contig 29421 bp, 21 predicted proteins | sample KBSC83BmetaG_FD_184336 | JGI IMG/M metagenome (GOLD analysis project Ga0207707, IMG submission 184336) | Corn rhizosphere microbial communities from Kellogg Biological Station, Michigan, USA - KBS C8-3B metaG (SPAdes) (version 2) | ecosystem: Host-associated > Plants > Roots > Rhizosphere ... | reverse complement strand
AAACTAAGGGCGCTTTGTGATTAGAGCCTCGACTAGTAGTAGAGAAGGCCTGCCTCCTCTTAGCAGATCTTTAATTGACACTTACATATCCCGTGGACTTATCGAAACCAGCGTTTAAGTTTCGACCACAAACTAATCGGTTGTTTGCCGATTCTCTTTCCAGTCTCCGGTTCTGAAACGTCATCCCGCCTTTTGCGGTAATACTCATCTTTTACCTGTTTCTCTCGCCGGCGACCGGCTTCAATTCGGTCATCAGACCACCTTTCAGCCCAAACTACTTCGCCATTGCGAATCCAGTAGTGTGATTTGCAGTCAAGATTCCAATTACCGATCGACGGATAAAGAGATATCGAGTCGCCGTCGAAAGTAAGTTTCCATTTTGCTGGTGACAGCGGTGTAACGACCCTGCCGCCACAGCCGCAAAAGCAGCTGTGAACGGCGGTCGTATGAATCATCGATACATAAACAGTATCCGATTGAAGTTCCCTCGGAATGTACTCAACGATTTCGTGTTTCATGGATCTTCGCTCAGTAACATATTTACGTTTATTGTGTAGGTGCTATGATGCTCGCCTTCGAAGTCTTGGTAAAAGCCAGATAGCTTCTTCCATTTGATAACTGCAAGGACAGCATTTAACGCATTCAGCTCTGAAATCTGAATGTTTGTCTGGTAGTCCTGATCACCAACCGGCTCCTCAAAGGAAATTCGGTTTTTATCGTGAATATGGTCTCTCTTGTCAGGTGTGCTGGTGGTGGTTCTGACGATCCCCATCAAGCTCTCACCGACAATTTTCACACCCATGCCCACATCGATAAATGTGACCCCCAACTCTTCCAGCCTGGCCACGATCGCTTTCTTTGCAGGACCGTTATCCATACAGAGGAAGACGAAAGTTAAGCCGGCCAGGAAGTGCAAAGTTTCCTCGTCCATGAAATGATCATGAGCATGTATATGCTTTCTCATCCGCGAGTAGTTACGCTGATGATAGGCAGCCTTATTCGGCTTCTCGTCAAGATCATCCTTGCTAGCAGCGCCGGGCGACCGGAATGCGTTGTGCTGCAGGAACTCGTCACCATCAAAAAGATGGATCTCACTGACAGGGGTTTTCGACACAAAATCCAGGATGTAAGATCCTGTGCCCCCTAGCCCGATGATGCCAATCTTTTGCGGCTTCAATTTTTCAGAGATGTGGTAAATCTCAGCTCGAGTTGAGTTAGTGTCGAGATAATGAAAAACAGACTCGTCGGCTGTGTCTTCGATTACCTTGAACGTTTGGGCTTTCATCTTCGGGTCAAGAGACCGCGCTGGAGCTGATATCACACCAACGTACCGAGTGATTTTTTCATAATAGTCGTCGTATTCCGGTGGCGTTTTCTCATACGGCCGACCGGAAAATGAACGATTGACAGTCAAACCTTCAGCCAGCTTTTGATCGCCCGATTGGTGCATAAGTTGAGCGATCGGTGTTCCATCTTTTTGGCAGGGATGTTCACCAATAAAGTAGATGGTGTGATTACTTGGCTTTACAGTTCGATCATTGCTGAGTGTCAGCTCTGAGACCAGAATGCCGCGTTTGATTTCGGCATTCTGGTTGACATAAGGAACGCTGTGAACAAGCAGGAAGCCATTCCTTATCTCGATCTCAAAGCCTTCGTTTCTCAGCCTTGAAAGATCAGGACTAAGACTGACCAGTTGGTGTGACACTGAAGTTCATCCCTGACTTCACCGTGACTGATTCGCCCTGCACCAGGCTCCCCTCACGGTTCTCTTTGGGACCGTGCTTGTACGTCACGTCATAAATTGTGTTAGGATTAGGGTCTGTTGGGTAACCTAATCTAACAATTTCATCGAACGAGATCGTTTCTTTGGCCCATTTTTCAGGAGTGCCATTCACGATCAGGTTGAACTCGTGTTGTTTAGCTGCGGACTCTGACCCAGGCTCGTGCTGGGCAACGGAATTAGAAGAATGTTCTTCAAACATAGTGATTCTAGTTGCTTAATTTGTCAGAGACAGCGAGTCTGGGGATGATTTTCTTCTGGCGCGCCAGACAAAAATCAGTGTAGATTAGGGACAGTAGAGTTTTTTGTGCCGGATAGGTACAAAAAGACCCTGATGCGATAAATCCTTGACTCGCCGTCAATGAGTGGTCTGCATTCGGGTTAGAAGTAGAAGCCGACCGTGTTCCAGACGGTTGGCTTTTCTCTTTCCAAGGAATGCGACGCGGCCACCCGAATACCTAAGCCACATCGCCACCTAATAATTTGTCTTTGGTGATATATGGGTGAGTGAGCGAATCTCAACCGTATATCTGTATTATAACATAGAGCCGACCTTAACTTGATGATCGGTGCCATTGTTATGTCCTTCGAGATACCAACTTGTCAACTAAGTGACCGGCTGCAAATACCAAGAGCACAAGGCAGACGATCCCGGCGGCATTCTTTACGTCGGCGGAAGTTCCATCTGTTTGAGCGATCACCTTGGCGATCGAATAAACCGGTCCACATAAGGGACAAACCATAGGCACCTGAGTTTCCAGCAGATTTATCCATTGAACCGACCCGGAACCGAGCCCGGCTGGATTCAATGCTAGTGTCCTTCTGGCACAAGTACCACAAACATACTTTACGGACATACGCCCTCCTATTTCTGATCCTTCGGCGGAAACGGATCGTTTCCGTGACTGTCGGATCGCTGGATCCTGCCGTCGGTGCCGTGGATCACAAATTCGGTACCCTGATTGCGGCTGATCACTCGGCCGTCCTTTTCGGCCTCCAGTTTTGTATCCCGGTGGATCGATGCCCGCTCGGAATTGCTTCTTACAACGTCCCAGCCGCCTTTTGGGCTGGGAACAACATGATGCTGCTTAGATTTCGACATAATATTCTCCAGTAATATGCGGGTCTGGTTGGTAGAAGAGCGTTTTTGTGATATTGTCCGGTTCAAAGTTGTATATCAAATAACAGCTTTTTGTGCTTCCGATCCGCGGAAAAAGAACAAAAGCGGTTCCGCAACTGAGAGCCTTCTGATGTGTTACAGACATCGAAGGCTCATTTCCTTTAGTAAGCAGGGCACTTATCTGATAGGCCCAGGTTTGCCAATCGCGTTTCGATAAACGCCGGGTTCAAATCAACACGTTCCGATATTTCTTTCACGCTGTAGTTTTTCTCTACTGCAGCAGTCAACAAGTGCCGTGGCAAAAACAACGATTTGCAAAATTCCCATGCCTGCCATTCTGGGTTCTCGTAGGCCTTGAGATCCTCCTGACGATAAAGAACCGTTTCCGTATTCGCCCCGTTATGAACAAATTGAGTGTCATTCCGTCTTCTAAATTGATGCGCATGTAGAATGCAATGACCAATTTCGTGCCCGGTAGTCGATCTGCCAAATCTTCGCGTTCCAGGATCTTTCGCCTCAACGAGACGGGATGCAATAGAAGACCTCATCTTGTTAGGATCCGTGTACCCATGAATTCCCGGCGATAGGTCTTCATAAGCCGTCCGCATTCCAAACCGTTTGGGCAAGTACAGCTCGAACATTCGCTCAATCTCAAGCGGATGAAGTTCGATGGCTGCCTCGGGGCAGAAATCACGAAGAATCTTTTGGGCGGCCGCTTCGATCTTAATTCGGCTTAGACCGAGCGCACGCATGACGGGTCTTTTCATATACGGTCACAACTCCTTCCGAAATAAATTAGCGTCGAATTATTCAAAAATAGACGATTGTCCGTTGCTCCCTTAGATCTTTCCCTCGCGTCGGCGAGCAGTTTCTGAATAAGCCTGTCGAGCTCGTCTTCTGGCATTTCATCTCCTCGCAAAAGAAGTTCGCCCAGCTGCGGCTTGGCTCTCACAAGGCTGTTTATATTTGTGGGAAGAGTTGAGCGTACTTCCTCCGCTAGAGACTGCAAAGCTCCAGATTCGACACCCAGAAACTGTTCGATTTTTTTTACTATATGCAACTCGGGAGGGTTCTTTCGTCCGTTTTCCACGTCCGACAGATACCCAATCGATTTTCCAATATAATCAGCAATTTCCCGGAACGTTTTGTCGGCATTTAGTCGGGCTTTTCTAAACGCGACCCCAAATTTATTCATATTTCCTCCAAGAAATCATCGTCTCAAGTTTCACGCCCATTATCGTGTAATTTCTACGCCATGTGCGGCGTAACGGAACGATGTTAAGGTCAATGAAAGGTTTTGTCAAGACTTTTGTGGGGTGGCGACAATTGATCCCCCGCAATATCTTGTGGCCAAACATGTTTCTGTCACCACGATATTGCGATGATCGAGAAGCGTCGATTTTGGTAGGGCGGGCACGATAATGCGATGGAGCATTGAAGTTGAATTACTCAAAGATGCATATTAGACTCTCTCTGGCTTCGAAAGAGTAAAATTCTTAACTTCTAAAAATATCTGGCTTAACCAAGCGGCAATGGTTCGAACTGGGTCCGGGGAAGGGCAGCCAACGTGACAATTAATTTTTCAGAGGCCCAAAAGGGCGTCTTTTTGTTTAATGTTTACGGTCGATCTTGAATGCCCGTCGCACGAAATATGAAGTTCGCAAAAATTTCATTTTTTGAGCTACTTGTCAGGGCATCGTAAATTGCCGCTTAAATCGGTCATCGGTGTACAAGAATCTTCCTTTGGACACTTTGCTATTGCCGCTAGTGCGAAGCCAAGAGATCTTAATGGTTAATTTTGTGTTAGTTGAAGATCGGAATGCTGTTGTGGTCGGGAGAAACATGGATTTTCCAGTTTGATCTTTAGGCTCGTCCCGGACGGGAGCCCTTAACTGTCACCAGGGTATAGCGGTCTATGTTACCGCTTCGGATCGTGCTTCCTGCCCCCCGAGATGGGTCGCCATTTATTGATCGAGATCCTTAAGAACCTGCCGTTCGAGGTCGTAGATATATATCTTCTATCTCTTAAGATTCGCAGCCATCGATGAATGCTACTGGTTTTGAAGCCTGTTTCGGCCGCAATTGTTGAAATCCTGCGATAAAGCCTTCCGTTCCGCCAACCAGCCACAACTATGAAATACAGAAAGAGCCAGATCGCCCGACGCATAGCCTTGTGATGTCTCGCTGTCGGATCGCGGACAAGGCCGCTCCAAATATATCCCCACCAAGTATATCGATGCTTATCAAGTTTCTTAGTTCGGAGTGAACCCTTGCCGTAGCCAAATGTTCGCATCCTTTCTTTGCCTAGGTTCCGGCCAATCGATCTTATTGATGATCCGTTCAACGCAGCCACTCGTTTATTGCGGTATCGAACTGGCAGCGTTCTAGAATGCAATGTACTTTTTGCTTTTTTCATCTGGTCAATAGTTATGGGTCGGGTCCTTTTCTAAATTTAGCGACGATTGGGATACACCGAAAGCCGGAAAATCTTGCCTCCAGAGGCAACTGCGAAAATCTCGCGATAGAACGCCGGCCTATAGTTATTTCTGTTTAGTTATTATTGGTTTAGTTCTGGCTTGTTGGATCCGCTGAAAGGAGCGTATTTGAGCCATAATAACGCTGGCGGAGGGAGTGGGCCGTGTCCATTCCGGTGTTTGAGCAATCCCAGTTGTGAGAGTTCTCTTAGATCAGCCTAGGATTACAGTTGATAAGTTTGTGGATAATTACCCAGAGCAATAAAGACATCCGCTACCCCGATTCCAACTGCATTTAACAGGCATTCGCATATCGAAGTATGTTTTGATATGCGGTCCGGTGAGGTGACGAGGTTCACATTTTTAGAGACCGTACCCATCGAAGTTTTTCTCTACTGGGACTCTTAGGATCACACTGATTTTCGTTTAGAAACAATTGACAATTCACTGAGGGCGTTCTCGACCAGCAAACCGTTCCGATGCAGCTTAAGCATGAAGGAATATCTCAAGTGCTCGAAATGGAAGCTCACGGCCGAATTTCAGGAGATTGAATCAGAAGCGAAGACCAGGCCTGCGGTGTATTCAGCTAAAACGCCGACATGCCCCCATACGAAGTAAGTCCTTTGCGAAGAATCTTCATTGACTAGCCGTTGTCTTGACGCCCCAAACCTAAATGCTTCAATGATGTTGGGTCTTGTCATACTATAGTCCTTGATCTTCCGGCTGCGTCGTACTCGAATCTATACCGGACACCCGAATTATTTTGTCCACGAATGGGATCTCCGGCGTTGTCATATTGCCAACCGGATGAATTGATGCGGTTTGAAGATGTGTCAAAGCCGAGCGAGGCCAGAACTGGATTGCTGTCAGCGGTGACGCCGCTGGGCGTCACGCTCGTCCTATTCCCATATCGATCATAATCATAAGTCTGGCTCCAGTTTGCAGTGACGCCGGTCGCTCCGCCAGCGAGACCTTCTTTGGCAGCGGCCAATCTTCCGATGCCATCATACTCAAAGCTCCGGTCTTTGTTATGGTCGAGGTTGTTGGTTTTCGATGTAAGCTGTCCGGTCTTGTCTGTTCCCGTGCCCGCGCTCCCCATATTTCTCCGTAATCTCTTTCTACCAGATTTAAAACAGAGCTCCCCTCCGCAATTCATATCTATCGCCGGTTTTAGAATTGACAAGTACGAGAATCTTGACGCCGGTCTCCGTCAGTTTAGGCAACGTAAATAGCTTCAGATTTTCCCATCTTACCGCATCGTAAACTCTTACCACTGGAGTAGCCCTGCATGAGCGTTTCATGGCTCCCACACTGTCGCAGCGGTCAATGACAGTCGATTTTTCAACCTGCCAATCCCCATTCGTTCCCGGTTCAACATAGACGGTCATATTCACCCGATCGCCTTCCCGGTTGTAATCGTAGATGCTGAACGCCACCTTCTTTCGTTGCACCCATGCCTCCCACAAATAGGCCTGAGATCTTTCTAACTCTTTTGTCGATTTGTTAATGAAATCGATTTTCCGGTCAAATAGTTGTCCCGTCTCATAGCCATGAAGGTCTCGAGCTCGCGTTTGGCCGGAAATAATACCAAAACAGACACCGAAAATCACAGTTGTGTAAATGAAGTCAGTAAGTTTCATAATTAGCCTCTTCAATTCGCCGGTGTGGTTGCAGCGGCAGACTTTATTTTTGCTTTCATACAATCTTCGACCTGCCGTCCTGTATCGGGATCATCATTATTCGGATCGCCATACGTGCGACCCAACTCACGCTTTCCGTTTACCATCTTCCCTTTTGGATTCTTTTTTGCGTCAAGTAGATTTGCGCTCTCATGTCCGTATGTAAATAGTGTTTCCTCGTCAGTAATTGCCCCCGGGTATGGATTGTCGGGACTCGGTCGCATGAGTTTGTACGGCAATCCATAATTCTCTATGAGTAACGAATTCAACACCACCGCTCCGTCGTAATTTTTGCTAGGAGCGACGATTGTTCCCGAGCGAATACCGAGAGCCTGGCCGATCGCCACTGGGGAATTATCCAATGTCTGTTCATTTGGTGTGTCCTTCTTCATTACCTCCTTAAGGCATTCATTGTAAATCTTCCCATATTTTTGATAAAAATCCTTCTTTATCTGTTGGATAGGCGATGTCTGACCACTTCCGCCAGCGCCTCCGCCGCCCCCTCCTTCGTCCCCGGAATTGCGTGGACCGCCTTGATCGCATTCAACGGTTACCCCATCGCCGGAAGGAAAATCTCCGGCCATCCACTCGGGAAGGTCAAACCAACGCATTCCGTCAACAAAGACCGTACATAACAATCCACTCGGATCGACAAAATCGACCGGATTGTTTTGAACGTATGAGTATAGATTCAGGCTTTGCGGATCGCCTTTGCCGCTTGCTCCAACGCCCATTGGATCGACCTGCGTAAATCGTGATTGTCCGGGCGAGAACGTACGATTTGCGGCATGGTCCAACCCGGTCAAGGAACTTCTATCGTAACTGGTAAATTTCTGATTTGTAGAACTTGTTCCGTAGTTTTCAGCCGTCAGCTCAGTTCCAAAAGGCAATGTCGATTGCTCAAAGTAAGTTCCGCCGGACGGATTGGTAACAATCTTTGTGCCCAACCGATCCGGATGGTGATACTCGACCACCTCGCTGCCACTAACATTTGTTGCCGTCGAAAGGAGGCTGGAGCCGCTGTAGATGTAGCTCTTGGAATAAACGGGAGTTGTGCTTAAAGTGGCTTCCGTGTATTCTTGGATGACGGAGCTTCCGCCCCAAGCATAATAAGTCCTGCCACCACTGGATTCGTTTATGAGATGCCTTCTGTCAGCACCGTAGGTGTAAGTCTCAAGGACGTTGTTCGGAGTCGAGTCGTCCTTGACCTTGACCAATCTACCGGCAGCATCGTATTCGAAATTCAGCCACGTTCCTGATTGGTTTTGACCTCGTATCAGGTTTCCAGCGGCGTCGTACTGCCAGCCGGTCGGACCGTTCGGAGTGATCCGGTTAGTCGCCGAGTCATAGCTCAGTGATGGAATGCCGTCTGACGGCACATTGTTGCTGTCGGCCGTAATGCCGCTGGCGGTGACTCCGGTCCTATTCCCGTATCGATCGTAGGCGTAACTTTGGCTCCAGTTAGCCGTGACGCCGGTCGCTCCTGTTGCAAGACCACCTTTTGCCGCTGTCAATCTTCCGAGCGCGTCGTATTCAAAACTGCGGTCCTTATTATGGTCGAGATTGTTCGTAATACGCGTCAACTGACCTGTCTTGCCGCTTAAACTGCCTATGCTGTTTCCGCGATCATAGTGATAGCTCAAGTCGAGTAGGGTAGCGCTGGTGTTCGTATCGATCACCTTCTGGTTTGTAAGCAAGCCAGTCTGTCCGTCATACGAATACTGCTCTACATCAGGATTTGTGGTACCGGCACCTGATTTTAGAGAGGTGACCTGGCCAAAAGTGTTGTAGGCGATCTCGTTTAGCTGCGTTGAGCTATCGACATTTAGCTGCGTCAGACGAGAAGTCTGATCATAGCTCGGGTCGATCGTTTTTCGAGGGCTTCCGGTCATGCCGTACGCAGCCGGATAACGTATCTCGGTCAAGCGGCTGGCGGTGTCATAACTATAGCTCGTCACCATCGGATAGCTCGTCCGATTGGCAAAGGTCAGAGTGTAATCGGATACACGACCTTCAGTATCGTAGCTGTTTGTTTCCGTCGCCACGCCGGTGGTTGTAACGCCTGCCACGCGGGTCTGATCTCCTGTCGTCATGTATGAGATGGTAACGGGTTGAGCCGGTGGGATCGTGCCGTAAGTAGTGTTGTCGGCGCCCGATGTGTTATATGAAATGCCTTGCAGGCGGTTGAGCGGATCGGTGTTTGTGCCGATCGAATAGGAAAAGTCGGTCTCCACTCCCCTCGCGTCGATTCGCTTCTTGATATTCGATCTGCTGTCATATTCAAAATAGTCACTCCACGCGGCTCCGGTTCCTCCTGCGCCGACATAGGTTCCGTCATCTTTTATCGTCGCGGTCTGCTCGGCAAGTTTTTGGAGCGTCAGGCGGCCAAGAGAATCGTATTTGAATGCACGGGTTTGGCCCCCTTGCGTAACATTTGTCAGCTCATCGACCGGATCGTAAGCGTAGCTTGTCTTAAGGCTGCCTGAATCAAAGACGCTGCCGGTTATCGACGGAGATGTCGATGTCCATGCCTCAAGTTCGGTTATGCGGCTTTGAGAATTGAGCGCTCCGCTCGTCAACACCCGGATCTTATCCGTCGTCACCGCTGTGAAGGTAAATTTTCGCCAAACCTTGTTGTTCCCGGTCACGCTGCCGCCGGGCACCGTCACCCACGCTGAACCATCCCAATACTGAACGTCAAATGCAGTGATACCCCAAACACTGAAGGTCATCGCCTCGGTCGGATTGACCGGGTTCGTATAGTTATCCTGAACAGTAAAAGCGTCGATCTCGCTGATGGTCTTGCTGCCGGCAAAATCCACCTCCAGCCAGTCCGGATAGCTATTGGCCGTGCCGTCTATCCATCCGCCGCCGCTCGTCCAGTTTGTACCGTTCCGGTCACCATTGATCGCCGCAGAGGCCGGATAACCGCTTTGGGTCGAAGAAGCCGATGCCACGGCCCCATCCGCTGCCGATGCGACATTTATGGAGTTACCGGTGGTCGCAGGATTTGGCTCGACAACCTCGACGAGGCGGCCAAAGTCATCGGTGCGGGCCCAGCGCTCGCGGCCCCAGGCATCCTGACTACGGACCGTTTGCCCTGCGGTCGACGAGGCAGAATCCGGCCTTGTCGTCTCGTTATAGGCGTTGATCGATGTGCTGCCGTCCGGTGCGGTCACTTGAGTTACCCGTGAAAGGTGATCATAGGCATATTGTGTCCACTGGCTCGGGCTCCCGGCGGAGTCGTACGGCAAAGAGACCTTAAGCTTACGCCCCATCTCGTCATATTTGATAGAGGTCGCATTCCAGTTGGTTGCCCCGGCCAGATATTTGGAAAGCACGGTTTGGCCTTGTCCATTGATAAGTGTCGTCGCTTCGCTGATAATCGTCGTGTTGTCCGAAAGCTTGCCGGTCTGCGTCGAGCTCAGGTTTGCATCGTCGTAGTCGATTGTTGTTTTTGCGCCAGTCGACGCGGTGGTCTGCGTTCGCCTCCAGGCCGCGTCATAGGTGTATGCGGTCGAGCGTCCGTTGAAGTCCGTCGAGGAGGTCATCAGGCCGGTGTTGAAGTCGTAAACGGCGCTCTCGCTCATTCTCAAAGAGGAGTTTGTGTCGGACGAGCCTTTTGTATGAACTGTCGGGAAGGCGTAGGCGTGATGGTTCGTCGAGTCGGTAAAGCTGTCCGTGTAATCGAATGACATCTGCTGACAACAGTTGGTCGTCGCAGTTCGTTGATTGCCCGTAATGTCGTAAGTGAAGTCGTAATCTATCGAGCCGCTCGGGGTCCCGGCCGCGTTGGCGTAGACGGTAGTTTTTGTAACGTTTCCGCGAAATATCGAATTTGGGTCATAGACGCTGACCGTGACCTGTTCATATTCCTCGCAGTGACAGTTATCGTAGTATCCACCTGCAATGAACACCCACACTTCTTCATCCTCGTAGGAGCATGCAGGGTCGGTCGACGTTTCGGGATACCAGAGCATGCAGTCTTCCCCATCCACCTGCTGCGTGTCGGTCGTGTATGGGTCAGAAGTATTGTTGTGCATGACGACACCATCGGCGTGATCGAGAACGGGGCTGCCGGTGCCGTTGACCTCAGCATTATTGTCGTATTGATATTCGGTCCGAGTCAGCCTATTGCCCGAAGCATCGACGATCTCGGTCGATTTCAGGAGGTTAAAGATATGACGGCTTGTGTAGCCCGAATAGCTGTCGTAGGTATTGTTGGTCTGTCGATAGAGCGCAGTCCCGCCATAACCGTATTCTTTTTCGGTGATCAACTGGTTGTGGCTGCTGGCGGCATACAAGAGATCCGTCGCAGTCATCTGACCTAACTCGTCTGTGACCTCGATACGTGTTGGACGTGATGTGCCGGAATCACCAGTGCCAAAGAATGTTTTTGTTTTAGAAAGCGCGGTAGGCGCGGAGGACGAGGCGTAGATCTCAGCTTGATAGTACACGCCGTCGAGCAGATTGCCCGGATCGATGTGAGACGTTTGTTTGTTATACGTCCCGTCAGGCAAGGTAACGGCGATCGTCTGGTCGGTCGAGGTGCTCGAGACCGCGTAGTGCGTCTGGACCGGGCTGGTCGGGTCCATATTGGCCCATGACTCTGACGTTGTCGTATATTCCGGCGCATCGGTCAAGGTCGAAACGGCGGTCATCGGGAAATCATAGACGCATTGCTTGGTCATCGTGCCTTGACCAATCGTGCCCTGCGTGACGGTGCCCGGAGGGTCGGTAGGCGGTGTGTAGGTCATTCCTCGCTGCAGGATGCTCTTAGCAATCATTCCATAGCTTGAGTAAGAATCGCTGTCACCAAACCAATAGCCGGTGTTTGTGTCAGGATAATAGATCGAGTCGAGCAAATACTGAGTATTGCTGCCGGGAACGTCGGTCGCGTAACCGGTTGCAAACGCGTAACTCAGCGTAAACGCGGTATAGTGCAGCCTAACAAATGTGCGCGTCGTATTATTATAACCGGGCCCGGTGATGGAGATCAGCCGGCCCGTTCCGGTCTCATAATTGAAAGTAATGGTGCGGCCTAGCGTATCGGTGACGGTGTCGATATTCGGCCCTTGGTTGTTGACATAGGTGATGTTGATGTAGTTTCCCTGGGCGTCAGTTATCTGTGTGGGAAACAGCTGATCGTAGACGGACGTCGGGCTCGTGTATGTTATCGTCGTTCCGTTCGAGAGCGTGGCAGTTCCACTTAGACTCTGACCATAGGTTGAGGATGAGTAGTAGCAGCCATAGTCGATGAAAGAGCCATCGGTCGTGTGGTCGCTGTGGGACGTCCAGTAGTATGAGCCGTAACTTCCAGAGCTGTTTGTGCCAGCATAGCTGCGCCGGGTGCCGTCCGGCGAAACAAGCATACAGCCGCCGTTGGCCCCCATGTAGATCATCTTGCCAAAGCCGATATTCCAGCCGGGCGCTGGAAATCCCCTATCGGAATCGTAACTCATTACGGTTCCAGATTTGCTCCAGAGACGTGAGTTGTAGACAAGAGCAAGATCGACATCGATTCCCCTGCCTTTGAGTGAGAGGACAGGTGCGTTGATCTGATAGTCGCCGTTGCTGGCTCCGGCCGCGGGTGCGGTAAGAGCAGGCGTTCCAGTTTGGTTAATAGGGTCGTCGGCAGTGCTCCAGTTAGAGCCTGTCCATCCGTCGTCATCGATGGGGCGACGCGCCGCAGAGAAAGTTGAATGAGCCCTTGACGGCGGACTCACCTTCACAGGTGAGTTCGCTGCGCTCTCGTCGCTAGCAGGATCATTTTCGTCAGCACTAGGTCCACCTCGCCTTGGTTTCTTAAAGTTTTTGGCGATCGATATCGAGTCGTCCGGATTCGATGTAAGCGAAGAGACCGACCAGCCCTTTTGCGAGTCGGGATATTGTCTTTGTCTTTGGAGCTGAATTTCATGGATAGAACTTCGCTTTAATTTGTCGGTCTCATAAGTAAGTCGCTCCGCCTCGGCGTCATATCGAGCCTTTGACGAGATATCTCGGGAAACAAGAATTCCTTTTGTCTGCATTGCCGCGATGCCTCGTCTGTCGGCACTCGTTCGGTCGGACTCTTTTTTCTGAAACAGGTGCCGAACGCCATAGCCTTCGTCAAAATTAACATTGACGGTGACGGACGCTTGCAGCCCGTCTTCCGAAGTCGCAGTGACGACATATGTACCTGGCCTCTTCGCCTCGAAGACACCTGCAACCAGGTTTCTTATCGGGGTTTTCTGTGCCGCGTCTTGAGCGGTCCACTTGAAGGCTACTCCGCCAATGGCAGTATTTCCTGAATATCCGGTGGCGTTGAATACGACGCGCTCACCCTGCATCATGGTTAAGCTGCCACTTTCATCGGTCGGCCGAATTATAATGCGATCAGCCGCTTGACGCTTCGTTCCTTTTGGTTTGGAGAGCCAATTCAGGATGGTGCTTAAGGAGAAAGCATTCGCGCCGATATTGTTGGCCGCAAGCAAGTGAGCAATGTCTTGCCTTAGCTCCGAGAGTTGAACAACAAAGGTTTGTGTCGCTTGTGGGGCGGCGGCAAAAGTGGTGGTCGTCAACAAACTGACGATCACGATCAGACCGATGATCTTTACTATCAGAGTGGATAGACATAACGTTTCAGAGCGGGCAGTATTCTCTTGAGACATGGCTCCTCCTCGATCGGCCAAATAAATTGATTAACAAGGTGGAGTGAAGTAAAATGCGCGGTGTCGTGGTCTCGCATTTACTGGTCACTCCAGTGTGTGAACCATTGCGGCCTGATCGGTACTACTAATACCGGTCAGGCTTTTTCTTGATTCACTAACTCAAAGATCAAATGCAAAAAACCGACTCAGGATCGAAAGGATCAAAGAGTCGGCGTGTGAAGGATAATAAACTGTTCGAAGATTCTTTGCAGGCCCAGGCGGGGCGACAACTCTACCGCTTACGAAATTCTGTGGGAACCTCGTGAGAAAAGGACGCGAGAATTGGGGAGTGCCCTGTAACATTTACACCGCTTCCTGGCTCGAACTCGACAAGGCCTTTTGGAAACGGTATATAAAACAAATCGGAGGTGGGGGCGTTTCCTAAGCCTTTCCTTGCTTAAATTGCAAACACTCTAGCGCCAAACTAAATTGCTGTCAAATTATTATCGCTAGCTGAATCAAAAATTTGATGTGAGGACTATGTAAAATGTTACGGATATCCGATTTCTGGAATCCTCGGTCCACTCTCCCCATTTTATGGAATTAGCTCTAAACTTTGCTTAGTTATTCGAGGTTCAAAATCCTCGAAATTTTGAAATAGTTGGCTTACTAAGCCGAAAAGGGGCGACGCACTTCGTACATCGATTTACAGTAACATGACAACATCTAAAAAGCACCCGAAAGGGCGCATGTTTATTGGCCTTATTGGTTCGAGAAATTGCGCTTGATTACGCGGAATAAATCGCGGATCTCAAAATCTTTTCGCTTTTGTTAAGAAATAGAAGTTCGATTCACCTTTGGGGCTAGCTCCATTTTGCGTGTCGCTTTTTGGATGATGGCGTTTGCAAAATGACCGCCTCGGTCAGTATCTCGGATATCGAACTGTCGCCTGTTTTCCAATCCAACTTTTTGTGGGTTCGGTTCGTTGTTGCTTTGATCAGCTTCGAAGAAGTTGAGAACGCTGTACAACAGTGAAATAATGCGTTTCTATTATTCTCGACCCTAGTATCAATAAACGATGAAAAGTGACTCCCAAAAAGGTCTGAATGACAAGACAGAATACCGCGACATGGTGCGTTGGTTTAGTCCGACGGTATTCCTAAAGACCCTCAAAAATGTCATACCTTCGACGCTGTTCGGGCAATACGCCGATCGCCGCCTTGTTCATGCCGCGCTTGACTCGCCCATTGATAAAGACAACGTCATAGAACAATGTTGCGGCGGTGAGCAGGGTATATGTGGGCGCCATGGGAGGAGAGAGTTCTGGGTGGACTATGTCGCGGACCTGGGGGACGGATTCAACTCTACCTATGCGATCGCATATCTGATCGGACAGAAGGAGATCAAAGTTGGCGATGACCAAACTCTGCCCCGTGCTGACTGTCTCGTTATGGGCGGCGACGAAATCTACCCGTACGCGGAGCGGGAAGAATACCGCAATCGAATGCAGCGCCCGTATAGAGCTGCATTCCCCAGAACTTCGCGTCCTGGCGCCGCAGACCCTCCGGTTTTCATGATTCCAGGAAATCATGACTGGTACGATGGACTGACTTTATTCCTTGCACTCTTTTGTCGCGGGCGGGCCGCGCATCTCGGGAGTTGGATCACATCACTGCAGCGGCGCAGCTATTTCGCAATACATTTGGGCGACAACTGGTGGATCTGGGGGTTTGATTCACAATTGGGTGAGGATGTCGATCAACCTCAGGCCGATTACTTTGTAACAGTGGCAAGGAAGATGCCGCCGAATCCCAAAGTTATTATTTGCGCTTCCGTACCAACGTGGTTGAAGGCAAGCATTTCGGCTCGTGATGATGCGGAACGGAACAGATTCTACCGCGGTCTCGATTATATAGCCGGCATCGTCCGTGATGAATGTCCAGGCGCAAAAGTTCCACTCGTTTTGGCCGGCGATTTGCACCATTACACTCGCTACGTCGACAAGGAATCGGGGACGAATTTTATTAATGCGGGCGGTGGTGGGGCGTTTCTTCACCCGACCCATTGCTCAATAGACGATAAGATCCCCATCAAGTGGGCAGGGATTTTGCAAACGCTCGAAATAGGTCGAGATGGCAACGTGCCGAAAGGTGGGCCGCAATCTATCCAGCGCAGAGCGTTAGTCGTCCGCTCGCACTAGGAAATTTGTGGTTCTGGAAAAACAATCCGGATTTTTGCTACGCACTTCTGGGACCGCTTTATTGGGTTTGTTCATTACTGATGTTGGCATGGAATGGCTATGGGTCGACGGGAGGCAACGGCCCGTTCTCCGAACGTGTTTGGGATCAAATATTGGCAATCGGTCTAACGCCAGTGTTCATTATTATTACGTTTTGCTTGGCTGCAATTCTAGTCAGAGCAGCCGACATTAGATCGAAAACGAGACGATATGTCGTTGGTATTATTCATTCGATCTTTCATCTCGCAACGCTTCTAATCGGAACTGCGCTTGTGTCGATGTCGGTCGCCGGAATACAGACCTCGGTTCCCTATGCTGGTGACATTTTGCACTTCTTAGCTGTTGCCGTTGGAATGTTAGTTCTCGGTTTTGTTGGCGGTTTTTTCTGGGGGTTATATCTGACGATTGTTTCCTACTTCTGGGGTGATGAGGGGAACAATGCCTTCAGCGCACTAGGTCTCGATACCTATAAGAACTTCATAAGGCTTAAGATCGAAGGTGATAATTTGACGGTTTACCCAATCGGCATTGACAAGGTTCCCTCACGTGACGGCTGGCAATTTAACGAAGACAACGAAGATGGAAATCAGGATACTCCGACTATCGCACCTAAGGTTCCCATCGAGTGTCACCTGGTTGAAAAGACGATAACAATGGATATTAAAACGGTTGCGACCATCAATTCATTGGAGTGAGAATCTTAAAAAGGTATTAAAAAATCTTAAGCCGCGTGTTTACCAGGCCGGATTGTTGCTATCTATCAAAATTATAAGGATCAATCGTGTCTTTTCATGCGGATCTCGAAAAGACGTTAGAGCGTCGAACCTCAGTTCTTCGGCTGTCCGTTTTCTTTCGTTTCGAGTAAGAAACTGAAAACTCCATAGTGAAATCAATGCTAAGTGATGATACTGGAAAATACGTTCCGAAGAATTCAGAATTGTATTGGGCAATTCGGGCATATGTAGAAGCCGCGATTGCGAAGGCAAGGGAACTGACGACTGTTCTCGGCGTAAAGCCTGTCTACAAATTCGAGGCCTTTCCGTATGTAGAATTTAACGCGGCGATCCAGACGCTGCCAGAATTTGAACCATGCTTGAATGCGATCATGGCCGATGAGGTCATTAACTCGCATCTGGGTGTTTTGATTGGTCGAGCGACATTGTCACGCATATCGCTCGAGCCACAGATTCTCATGTCAGAGCTTCCACGTCTCGGTATATACCGCAATGAGATTTCCTTTAATGAAGTGTTTTTCGAGCAGGAATTTGAGAATTTTGAGATTGGCTTCCACGAGGAAGGACTTCAGTATGAGGTGATAGCTCCTCTACTTGGCATTCAATTCGAAAAGGCTTTCTGCCTTGACGACGTTGAGGTTTGTCTTGTCGATGCTGTTCATCTAACGAAGCCCCTTTTAAAAACAGTGAATTCGGAGATAACCCGCTTCGAGTGCCGATGGGCGCTTCGCACAGTATATACGATCCCGAAGCGGATCGGCGACCAGGAGTTCGACCCCATCGCAGAGAAAAACAAAGAAGACTCGATCAGACACGCCGCAAACGAAAAGATCGATAGGACGGTCGCTATCCTTCGATTACTTCGAGGAGAAACTGTCTCGGCGATCGAGCGAATACATCGAACCCGCAATTGGTTTTTTAACGACCTACGTGTTCATAATGCGAGATTCGAACCGGAAACGCAGCTCAGCCTTGTCACTGGAGAAGAATTTGAGAAGGCTATCAGAGATCTATGGAAAACCATCGGCGACGGCAGTATCGCAGAAAACCTCAAAGTGGCAATCAAACGATTTAGCTACGCACACGAAAGAATGGACTGGGAAGATCAAATCATCGATCTCGCTATTGCGGGTGAAGCCATTTTCCTGTCTCCGAACAATAAGGATGAACTTACTTATCGTCTACGGCTTAACGCTGCCTTGTTTATGGGGAGCGACAAAGAGTCGCGGTCTAGAATATTCAGTGACTTTAAGCTCGCATACGATCTTCGTAGCAGATTGGTTCATGGCAGCGATCCAAAAGATGTCCTAAAGAGAATCAGGAGGGAAGTTTCGGGACAGTTTGGAGATGAGCAAAGACTCGCAGAATTCACCGCACGTTTTCGCGACTACATCCGGTTCGCGCTTGTCCGAATGATTCGCTTATCTGCGGCGGGACATGGTCTACACACTGCTAATGACTGGGATGTACTGGCTTTGGGCATTTCCGAGTGGGATCCTGACGAGACCTTAGTAGTGGGCGATGACGACGGTCAACGCTGACTACAGGGGAGCCGAGGCGACAGTACGACGCGGAGTGCCTCGTCTGCCGGACTCGTCGGGTGGGTGTTCCGATAGGTAAATCATCGCTCTAGACAGATAATCTGTAGAGTTTGAGACGAGTTCAATTATTCGTAACACTTGTGGTGTGTTACCCTCCGTTTCGATCGTCCGTCTCGCTCCCTATGCCTGACTACACATTTACAAATTTGTCCCCCCTCGATTTCGAAGAGCTTTGCCGGGACCTGCTTCAGAAGGAGCTGGAGATACGTTTCGAGTCGTTCGGTCCCGGAAAAGACGCCGGAATCGATTTCCGGTACACAACCGACAAATCCAACGGCATCGTGGTCCAGTGCAAGCGATACGAACATTGGAAAGATCTATGGCCTTCATTGAAGAAAGAGTTGCCGAAGGTAAGGCAACTCCAACCTTACCGCTACATACTTGTCACCTCCTGCCCGATCAACGATACACAAAAGAGCAAGATCCTTAAATTATTCGACCCATACATTCTTAACCGATCCGACATAATAGGGCGGGGCGATCTGAACAACCTGCTCAGCGACTTTCGGAATGTCGAACTGAACCATCCCAAGCTCTGGATTCCAAGCACGAATGTCCTGGAAAGAGTCCTGCACAGTCGCGTTGTGAATCAAGTCATCGCGGAAAAGAAACAGATCGAACGTACGCTCCAGGTTTATGTAGAGAATGAAAGCTATGCACGAGCGGTCAAGATTTTGAACGAACGACGATGGGTTATCATCTCAGGTATTCCGGGCATCGGAAAAACAACTCTGGCGAGAATGCTGGTCGCAAGCTTTATGGCCCAGGGATTCGAAGAACTTGTCACTGCATCGGACTCAATCAGAGATGCATTTGAACTCGCGAAAGAAGATACCAGCCAGATCTTTTTCTTTGACGATTTTCTTGGCCGCGTCTTCCTGAACAAGGAGCTTCCTACGAATGAAGACAAGCGGATCAAGACTTTCATCGACATCGCGGAAGGTAACAAGAACAAACTCTTTATCCTAACGACTCGTGAGTACATCCTTTCCCAAGCGATACAGCGGTATGAATTTCGCAAACCGTCAATCGAGCTGTCCAAATGCATTGTCGAGCTAGAGCACTATACACGAAAAAATCGAGCCCGCATCCTTTACAACCATCTGTACTATTCGAATATCGGCGTGGCTCATCTAAATGATCTGCTGCGCGACAAGAATTACCTCAAGATCATTGACCACAAGAACTACAGCCCCCGCCTTGTTGAAGAAATGATCTCCATCGAGGATATGTGGAGATCCATTCCGCACGGCGAGTTCACTAACCGATTTCTTGAGAATCTGGAAGACCAGGAACTGATTTGGAGCACCGCCTTCGAAAATGAGATATCTAGATTTTCCCAGTATATCCTTATAAACCTGATAACCGCGGGAACACCGATATACTATGAAGACCTACGAACACTGATGGTCGCGTTCGCGTCGCGGTTCTCGCAGAAATACGGATTCTCGTATAGCGGCCTCGACTTCAAAAAAGCTATGCGAGAGCTGGAGCAGTGTTTTATCTCTGTCGACAAAGCGAAATATGGCGACGAGCTGATCGTAACGTTTCACAATCCATCGATCGAAGACTTTCTGATAAATTACTTGCGCAGCGACGAAGACCTAATCTACGACATCCTTGACGCGGCGCCCTTGTTTAACCAGTTCTTCAACATTTTCACTCTGGATGGCTCGAATCCAGTGCAAATGTTCAAAACCAAACTTCGAGGGCGGATCGTCGTAGATGGAACGATAAAAGAGCTGATCATAAATCGGACCATGAGCAGTATCGCCGAGTTAGGTTCATCGGAACTGGAGTCAATCGATTTTCCCCGCAAGAAACGCGAAGGCCCATATTCCAGACTAGACATTCTGAGGGGCGAGACGCGTGGAATAAATGACAAGCGAATTGACGAGTTTTTGAAAGCCGAGTTCACAAAAGTGAGCTCACCAAGCCTGCTCATGCGGCCTGAAGATTACCGTGAGTACGTGTGTTTGTCGCGACGGCTTGGTCCGGACTACTTTGAGAACAAGCCTGAGATCCTCAAGCGATTCTTCGCGAAGGTATGTCGAATTAGTCAATTCGAAGAGTTTGAAAAATTGGAACCGCTCTTTCCTGAGGAATATGAAGAACTTACCCAAACTGATGATTTCAAAGAACATCTCCGTGATGTGATTGAACGCGAAACTGATGATGCCGACGATTCAGAAACTCTTGAATCAGTCCTCGCTGCCGCCGAGCAGATGAACCATGACTACAACGTGTTCATCCAGGATCTGAAAGATACTCTCGAGGAGAAAATCGAGGAAGCCAAAGAAGAAGAGGAAGGTGAAGATGAAAATAACGAACAGATCATACTACCTGAGAACAACGAGAAAGATGAGGTCGAGGAGAATGCGGATGACGACGAAGATAAAAACATCGACAGTATGTTTGACTCGCTCCGTGAGCTCAAGAGCTGACTTCGTCCGAATCCCTGTAGCCGGTTCGGTACGTCGTTAATACGATTTAATCGGTATTCCTGCCGCGCAATTAGACTTTCCTCTCAATTAAACTATATTGGTTAAACTCAAAATCCTTCAAATTTTTCAAAAGTTGGCTTACCAAAGCGGAAATGGTTCGGCGTACTTCGAGCAATGGGCTACCATGACATGACAATATTTAAAGAGCACCCGAAAGGGTGCTTTTTTATTAACGGATTTGGTTCGAGAAAACGCGCTTGACTATGCGGACTTATCGATCATTCTCAAAATCTAATCGCTATTGCTAAGGAATAAAGGCTCGATTCACCTATGGGGTGAGGCGTGTTTCGCGTGTCGCTTTTCGTGAACGAAGATGTTGCCAAAATCTTAGCGAAAGCATATATGGGCCTAACTATACCGATGACTCATTAAGGTTGATCAATAGTCGATTCCCCAACGGTCCAAGAATTGTTTGTTATATTCAATCTCACTTTCTGTGAGGTTCCGATAGAGCTTCCAATGTTTGGAACCGACAACGATCGAGCTCGTTTCCGTGTTTCCCACATCTCGCTTATTTAAGAGTTGGATCCGTTCGAATCCTAATTGATGGCGAGGGGTACCGCTATGTATAGCGATAAGCTAATCACCAAGTTTTTTTCGTGGGACTTCGTGCCGCCCAGACCAAGTGCAAAATCAGGAATAGAAGACTTGTGGCCACCGACCGTAAATCTAAATTTCGAATCTGAATGATACGGGACCGTGCATGTTTGGTGCGTTAATAGAGAGAAATAACAAGCGCCCAACCTTAGCCATGCATAGACTCTTCGTACCGATATTCCTGGTGACCGTCATTATTTCGCTTGCGTCATGTGGGGGTACAGCTTCGAATGTAAATACAAGCACGCACCACCCATCCAACACTGGCACGATCCTCCCAACGCCGTCACCGACCAAGATGCCCGACTTCCCGTGGCCGCCCAAGGCGTCCACCTTTACAAAGATTCCTTCGACATATCTGGCCGAAGCAGGTCATCCAACAACACTCAAGGGCGTAGCAGACCGACTAGAAAATGCATTCGGAAACGCAGGATACAAACAAGTGGGATACTACTCGATTCCAAATGGGTTTGCCTTGGTGTCGCGACTTGAACAATTCAAGCCAAATGGCCTTCCAGCCGACGAGAACTACCGGTGGCTAGAGGAGATTGAACCGCCTAAATTTTTCAGTCTCGATTATTTAATTGCGTTGATTGCCGGCAAGACGGGTCGGTTTCGGGTAATAGTATTCGCGGTCAGTCCGGACCTGTTCGTCCAAGCTGAAGGCAAGAAAGTCGAAAGCAACCAGGCCGGGACGCTTGCCATTCAAGGGGCAAACAAGCTTCCTAAGGAAGTAGGTGATCTCCCATTCACCAACGAGTATATTTGCACTGGGCTGGTTTACGAATTTGAGAGGCAGGGATCCGAAAAAACGGCTCAATTCAAGGAAAACAGCACTCTTCTAGCAGAGGATCATCTTAGGCAGATATTAATCCACTTGGAGCGATAGCTGATGCACGCGCTCACCGCGATTAGGGCAAGAAACCAATTAACATTGATTTGGCTAGTCGGTCTGATGCTCCCCGCTCTTATTCTAGCTTTTCGGACTTACCTAGGTACTTACTATAAAGGTTACGATAAGGAGGCGTGGGAATGGTTTGTTCCGAATTGCGCACCTATTGTGTCGTTGATTGCTGGTTGGTGGACCGCTGACGGAATCGGACCTCGAGTCGAAAAAAGAATATCGAGACCTATTTATTTATTCACCATTATAGCCTCCCTGTTCTACGTTGGAATCTTAAACTCGATATTTGTTTTCGAGCCGATATTGGACTCGGCTCCGCTCGACATTCTCAAAAGGACAAACTTGTTTATGCCTGTCATCCAAGGAATTGTGATGGGGGCGATGGTCCACTTTTTCACAGGCTCCAATAATAACGACGGGCCAGCGAAAAGCACTTCTAATAAATGAAGATTTCATACATCCACCGTTCTGATTCTTGCATACTTCTTCTACTAGAGCATTATTGAGCGCCGATTAGATCGGGGAAAATTAAAAGCTTCCCTTTTTAAGGGAAGCTAAACGAGAAACACTTGCTTATTCTTGCGGATGCTGCAGAATTCTTTTAACAATCTTCTGTTTGGATGTTTCCTTTGTGCACTGGGGCATCGAAAGCATTAAGACTATGGACCATGTCTCGTACAACGTATCCATTCTGTTAAGTTCCGATTTTGAATCGTCCAAACTCTGATTGCTCCTATTGCGATCTACAATAGTGAATCACTGCCACACCTCGCGATACTTTCGTTATCAAGGTCAATGAAACTATGAATCAAAGTTGCGGCCCCCAGTACAAAGCCAAAAAGAAAATCGATCGTCATACGTCGTGCGACTGAGTCACCCGCAATATCAAACAATGCGACCGCTATAAATAAAACGAGCGATCCGAACATTAGACAATAAGTGTAAATCTCCTTTACGAGGGCCGGTTTCCAATTTCTCAAGATGATGAGCAATCCGGTGACCAGCAGATAACCAAGAAATCCAACAAGAAAGTCGGTATATGCCATATAGGCTTCCCCCTTCTATTTTGAGCTGGAATGCTTCCATCCCGCGTCCCCTTCTGCGCGAGATACAAGCAATTAGATACGCTGTTCTGGAATAGCTAACTATACCATTTTCAATAGTTTAGGTCAATATTGTGCTTATATATAAGAGGTGTAAAATGAAAGTAAATTCCTAACCATCCTATCTAAGTCCAATGAGCCATTCATCTAATCTGGATACAATTAAATCGATGTTGACGGAATCTTATTCACAGGTAACCACGAGTAATGTTCCTAAGAAAAACGATCTTACATTCGGAAACACAATTAAGAAGATTGAACACGCAGTTGTCTTCTACGTGGATATGAGAGGGTCAAGAAAGATAATCCAGGATGCTACAAACTTCTGGAGTGTCAAGACACACAAGTCTTTTCTGCAGGCAATCGTGTATTGTGTTGAAAACCGCTCGGGGCATTTCCGCAGTTTTAATGGTGACGGAGCTCTTTCGTTTTTTGTAGGTGAAAATGCTGCATCCAGGGCTGTACGCGCAGCCTTGGACTTAAAAGCATATGTTCTAGAAATCAATAAGGTTCTTTCGTCCAAGATAGGCAAGGAAATAGATTTCGGTGTCGGTATAGGTCAAGGTGCGATTAGCGTAGCTAAAAGTGGGAAGCGCGGCGATGATTCTACCAAACAAGACCTTGTCTGGGTCGGACTACCGTTGTACGTTGCAGTTGAATTAAGCGATTTTGGCCGAACTTCGAATAACATCTGGATCAGTGCAAATGTTCGACATGCTATTGGAAAACAGAATCATCTGAACGTGGTCAATGACAAAAACGGCGATAGTATCTGGACTCGAGTAAGTAAAAAGTTGAAATCGATAGGTGAAACCGAGGTTCGCTATACAAGTTTCTACTCGACGATTTTCGAATAACTAATAAAAACGTTCATGGATACGAAAGATAAGATAAAAGTTGCTGAAAGCGATCTAGACCGAGTATTAAGTTTTTTTGCAAGAGCCGACTCAAAGGCATCTGTTGTTCTCGGTGTAGACCTGGGAATGTTAGCGCTGTTGTTACTAAACGCTCCACCTTTCAGAACACTGACCATTCTCACAGTTCTGGTTTTGCTTGTACCTACGTTAATGCTTTGTTGGAGCTTGGTGCATATCTATCTAAATGCGTTCCCTCAATTGGATGGCGGAGACGATTCTCTGATTTATTTCCGAGAAATTGCGAATCGTACTGAAACGTCCTATATGGAGGATTTTGGGAAAATTGACGAAGACTCCTACTTAAGAGACTTGAACAGCCAAATCTGGCGAAATTCCGAAATTTTAAAGAAGAAATTTGACAACTTAAAATGGGCTTTCAATATTCTCGCGATTACTGTTGTCCCTTGGTCGATCGCGCTTTTGATAATGTCAGCGTTGAATACCACATCTCAAAGTCTGATTTCAAAGTAGCCATCTCGATACCGGTCATCGTATTAACCCCAGATCTTTAAATGTTTGTTTAGGGTCAAAATCTTTCAAATTTTGAAAAAGTTGGCTTACTAAAGCGGAAAAGGTTCGACGTACTTCGAGGGTTGGGCTCAAGCGCATTTTGCGTGTCGCTTTTTGTGAGTAAAGAAAGTAAAGTCATTCCGGTCGGCACCGTAGGTGTATGTCTCAAGAACATTGTTTGGAGTCGAGTCGTCCTTGACCTTGACCAATCTTCCGCCAGCGTCGTATTCGAAATTGAGCCATGTGCCTGACTGGTTTTGGCCGCGAATCAGATCTCCGGCGTTGTCGTACTACCAGCCAGACGAATTGTTCCGATTCGATGATGTGTCAAACGCAAGCGACGCAAGGCCATCGGAAGGCACGATGTTGCTGTCGGCAGTCTCTATGAAAAGGTAAAATCCAGTCTCTCTACTTCGTGTTCGACCCCGTACGCGGCACAAAATTAGGCATGCTGGGCATGTCGTAGAGGCTTTCAAATAATCCATCACCATCCTCGTCGAAATAATATTTGCGTATCACCGCTCCCAAGATCCTTTTAACGCCGTCATCACCGATCGTGTAAGGAACATAAGCGATCTCAAATGCAAACACCCGATTATGATATTCATAAGTGGACACGTCTCGCACGATTAGATTATATGTGTTAACAATAAGAGTTCCGTCCTTGCCTCTAAAGTAGTCTGATACCGACATGTCTAGTTCAGCCTTAGGCTTGTAATCATATTGTGTTAGCAACGTTCCGTGCATAGCGCGCTGACTCCGTCGAATCAAACTTAGCTGTTTAACTGATGGAAGCTTCCATCCAATTCGATTAATGATTTTCTCTATCCTGATGGGCTCTCCATCGGGTCCCGTGGATTGGCCATAGGCCACCGCGTTTAGCAGGGTAAATAATACGAAAACGATTGTCACGCTCGTGAGGCCTCGGGTCTTAATAAACATCTGGCATTCCTCCTACTGAATCCTAACAACATGATCTCCGTTATAGCTTGGGTCTTTGTTATACTTCGGCGTTGCTTGCACGGACTTTACAAATGCCGCATTGCTTTGACGTACAACTGCGTCTGGCGTCTGCCCCTTGAGCAGGGCCTGAGCCGCAGCATATCCAGCGTGAGCAATCCCATTGACCGAGGAGACACCATCACTACCGCTGTCGAGCGCAATTATCGTGCCGTTGCTTACGGCCGAACGCAACAACTGGCCTAGGTCTTTTGTGTCACATCCGAGCGCTACGATAACGGGTGTGTGGGATTTAGGATTTTCCAGAGGCTCAAACGGCGAGTATGAATAGCCGGCGCCTATGGGGAGTTCAGTCGCTACAAACACACCTTTTTCGTTGTAGACGCCCCCGCCGTGACCAATCACGATAACACCTATGGAGTTGGCATCTTGTACCGCGTCTTCAAAAGCTCCTTTTGCAAACCCGTCATAGCCGTAGTAGTTCTTGTCGTTCTTCGTATAAACGATGATTAGCATATTATTGGGGGCTTGCAAGTTTGAAAAATCTGGTGCCGGATCGATCACTTTCCGTCCGTCTGCGCTCCGTACCTGCATCTCCTCGGGCTCGGCTGAAATGAAAATGTACAACGGTCGTTTTGTGCCTTGCTCCGCCCCCGCATTCTGGTCTGCACTCGGTTGTGGCGGCGGTGATTCTTGAGTGGTCGCCGCTCCTTTTCCTGCCGCTCCCACTGTCTCTGTCTGATGTCGAATAGTATCGCTTGCGGTGCGGAACATTTGTGCCCAAACTCGATCAAGCTCTCCAGCCAAGTTAGGATCGGTAGTTAGATAAATTCCGGCGTCCATAAGCGTCAGCCCCATTGGATCTACGAATTTGTAGGGACTGTTAGTCACGTAGGAATATCTGTTCAGAGTTTGCGGATTTCTAATAGACGCGCTTGCTGTTAACGGATCCGGTGATGTGAATCGACCATGCCCAGCGTTGTAGTATCTAGCCATCGAGTACTCGAGGCCGGTTTCATTGTCGTCCTGGTATCCAGTGAAGTCCTGTCGCACGTTTGGAAGGTCGTAGCCATTACCGCCCGTGTCAGAAAGACGTTGCGAAGAGGTGATGGTCTCTCCAAAGGGCGTGAAATCCTTTCGGGATATGATGGCGCCATTTTGATCTGTCGTGATACGAGGGCTTCCAAGATGATCCATCGTCATATAATTAACCCTTGGAATGCTGCTTATTTGAGTCGAGTATTCGGCCGCAAGCTTTCCACCAGCGTCGTAGACGAAAAACGTTGTTTCTGTAGCGGATATTTTCTTCACCCGCTGGCCGTTGCCGTCGTAGAAGTAGGTCGCGTCTGGCGGGTTTATAGTGTTGCCCGAAGTGTAGAACGCTATTTGCCGGTTCTCACTGTCGTAGTCAAACCGTTGGCCAGTTGCGTCTTTAGTTACATCGCCGTCCGCGTCATAAACGTAATCTTGTCCGGATGAGAATCGATTATTGACTGTACTGACCGTCGGATTGCAGACCGCAGAAGAGCAGCTACCAAGTGTTGTAGTGTGGCCGGTGCCGGTTACAAAATTGCGATTGCCATATCGGTCATAGCTGAACTCCTGCTTCCAGGTCTGTGTACTTGAAACTGCTTCCGTCGCTGATGCGATTCTGTTCAGGGGGTCGTAGGAATAGGTCTGGTCCGCCTCGAATGCTGCATTGCTCCCGACTGCAGGCACTTTGATCGTCTGCGATCTCATGCTCCCGTTGTTTCGGTCGCCCACCGTGTTTGTTGGGTCGGAACCCGTGTAACCGAAGTCCAGTTCAAGGAGGCTCGCGTTGCTATCGAGGGTCCCGAGGCCGATCTTTGTCACCTGCTCGCGATCGTTATATTCGGCAGTCTCCCATCGGCCATTGCCAAGCTGCATTTTTGTAACCGCCCCCGTCGGGTCGTACGAGAAACTGTTGGCATACGTCCAAAAACCGTGATTCGAATCTTTTCTGCTTTGAACTTGTTCGAGTTTCCCGTCGGAGTCGAGCGTGTTTTGCACAACTCGTCCTGACGGATAAGTTTCGCTGATCAATGCACCGGAGAGGTTGTAGTTGTATTGGAATGGATAAGCCTGCCCCTCTGTATTCTGCTGACTATTTAGAAGTCGGCCCATTGAGTCAAAGGCGGTATTGATAGATCGGGACACGGAAGATGAAATTTCCGTTGTCTTTCCTTTTGCACTTCCGGTGGCAGTGTGGAGCGTGTTGCTCGCGTCGTGATAGATCCCGTCATAGTAGAAAGAAACGTCGGGCATCGCCGTATCAGAATAATCTCGGTAGTACAACCGGTTCAGATGGTCGTAGTAAGCGTTTATTGTCAGTCCGCGGGCATCAGTGGTCGATGTAATATTGCCATTATCATCGTAGCCGTATCCGACGGTCCAGGAATTGTTGCCGGTTATAGGGTCAACGGTTGTAAGCGCAAGAGCGGAGTTCACGTCCTGTTCTATCTGCTTTGCCCTTAGAACTCGTCCGAGCGAATCGTAGGTGAAAAATCTCGTCTGATCGCCCTGCGTTGTTTTACGAAGATTTCCGAGGGTGTCGAAAATATAGTCTGTCACAAGCGGCGTTCCGCTAGGGTCCTCAATGACCTCGATCATATTCCCGAGAGCGTCAGTTATGCCTTCGCGGCTTCGGCCGGCCTGATCCGTGATCGTTTTTGTAGTGCCGATCATTCCTGTAGTCGATAAGCCGTAAGTTATCTGAACATCGGTCGTATCGGGAGCGGTGACCTTCGTTGTTCGGCTAAGGTCATCGTACTGAGGCGCGGTCCATTTAAGTCCTGTAGTTGTTGAACAACTCTCGGTGGTCAGATTTCTAAATGGATTCGTAGTTTTTTGGACCCTGCCAATAATGTCGTAACAGGTGAGCGTGTAAATATCGCCTTGAGTATCGGCGCTATCGGTTTTCTGGGATTTATAGGTTCGGCCGATGCCGTCATAGAACGATTTCGACTCGCTCCAGTGGTCGGAATCAATCTGCGTTCTAACCCTAACCCATCGTTGAGATTCGGAGAGTACATTATTCGAATCTGGCGGACCATATTCAGTTGTAGTTTGTTGGCCGTTGGGCGCAGTTACCTTGGTGGGACGCAGGAGTGGATCGTTGTACTCCATCGTTGTTGCCTGGCCGTTCGCGTCGGTCGTCGAGAGGACGAGTCCTGTGGTGGGGTCAAAGCTGGTACTCGATGTAAAGGCGCTGGTCGATCCATGAACCCCTGAACTATCAGGCACGGGCGAGGTAACGCTAACGGGGAATGTATGATAAGTAGAATCGTAAGTAGTTGTGGTCTCGTTGCCCATCGCATCGGTCGCGATTGCCCGATTTCCATAGGAATCGAACGTGGCGTGAGTAACGAGATATGCGCTGGAATTGGTATAAGCGCCCTTTGTGTTATCCCACGTTCGCATAGTTGTCGGCAGGCCTCGGACAACCCCAGTCGGCACGAATGTCGAATCGTCATAGGTCATTTCGCTGCGCGAGACAACTGTGCCGGACGCATCCTTTATCTGAACGCTCGTGGGTAATCCCAAGATGTTGGCGCTGCTCAACGTTGAGTTGTTGAGGTAAGTAGTCTCGGTAGTTTTCGCGAGAGTTCCAAGAGATATCTGTGAAAGATCACCTCCTTGTCCAACAGAA
>Ga0207707_10000876_pt1 | contig 29431 bp, 24 predicted proteins | sample KBSC83BmetaG_FD_184336 | JGI IMG/M metagenome (GOLD analysis project Ga0207707, IMG submission 184336) | Corn rhizosphere microbial communities from Kellogg Biological Station, Michigan, USA - KBS C8-3B metaG (SPAdes) (version 2) | ecosystem: Host-associated > Plants > Roots > Rhizosphere ... | reverse complement strand
CCGCTCGGCATCGCGCAATTTCGTCTCGCGCGCCGCCAGACGCGCCGCTCGCTCGTGCGAGGCGGCCTCGCTGCTCGCGAGCTCCCGATCACGTTCGGCCAGCGCCTGCTCCCGCCGCTCCAGCTCCGCGAGCAGCACGGCGACATCGCGTTCCTCGCGGGATACGCGCTCTTCGGCGCGCTGGAGGACATGCCCGGGAAGACGCAGGCGGCGCGCGATGCTCAGCCCGTACGACCGGCCGGGAATTCCCGTGCGCAACCGGTACGTCGGCTCCAGGGCAGCCTCGTCGAATTGCAGGGAGCCATTCACGATTCCCGTCTGCTGCACCGCCAGCAGCTTGAGCGCGCCCAGGTGCGTGGTCGCCACCGTGATCGTGCCGCGGCGTGTGAGTTCCTCGAGAATGGCTCCGCCGAGCGCCGCACCCTCGGCCGGATCGGTGCCCGACCCCAGTTCGTCAATCAGCACGAGTGAATTCGCGGTCGCTCGTGCCAGCACGTCACCCAGATTGTGCACGTGCGCGCTGAAGGTGGAGAGGCTCGCGGCGATGGACTGCTCATCACCGATGTCGGCAAAGCATTCATCGAAAATGGCGACCCGGCTCTCCGGGCCCACCGGTGCCGGGATGCCCGACTGGGTCATCACCGCAATGAGCCCCACCGCCTTGAGCAGCACGGTCTTTCCGCCGGTGTTGGGGCCCGAGAGCAGCAGCGTGCGCGCCGTGCCCGTCATGTCGAGCGTGAAGGGGACCACCGTGCCGCCGCTCGCGAGCAGCAACGGGTGGCGCGCATCACGCAGGACGAACCCCTCGGCCGGCAATGCGAGTGCCGGCGCCGCGCAGTGGAAATCGTCGGCGAACCGCGCGCGCGCGTGGAGCATGTCCAGCACGATGAGCACTTCGAGCGCGTCCGAGAGGCCATCGCGCAAGGGACGAAGCGCATCGGTGAGCTCGCCGAGAATGCGTTCGACTTCGCGCACCTCATCCGCCTGCAACTCTTCCATGCGATTCCCCGCCTCGATCGCGGCCGGCGGCTCGACGAACAACGTGCCACGCGTGGCCGATTCACCGTGCACGATGCCGCCCACCACCGCGCGTGCCTCCCGCCTCACGGGCACCACGTACCGGCCATTGCGCAACGTGACGGACATGTCGGGCACGCGATGATGCGGCTCGAGCCGCGCCATGAACCGCTCCAGCATGCGCACCACTTCCGCACCGGCGCCGCGCAGCTCGCGGCGGATGTGGCGCAGAACGGGCGACGCCTCATCCCTCACCGTACCGTCGGAATCAATGGCCCGCGCGACAGCGGCCTCCTCGCGATGCGCCACGAGTAACCGTTGCGCCAGTGGCCGGAGCACGAGCGCGGACGGGGAGAGCCGGTCGTCGAGCAGCGCATCGTGCGTGAGACGCGAGGAGCGCAGCAGCGTGGCGACCTCCAGCAGCTCCGCGCCGCTGAACGCCGCGCCGGCCGCGCGAAGGCGCGCGAGCGGCGCGCGGACGTCAGGAATGGGTTCGGGGCGAATGGCCGGGTCCGCACGAGCGAGCTCGCGCATCGCGGCGACCCGGGCCAGTTCCTGCGCGATCCATTCGGGATCCGTGCGCGGCTCGAGCGTGAGGACTCGATCCGCGGCGAGCGTGGAGCTCGCGCGTTGCGCCAACAGCGCCAGGACCGCGGGAAACTCCAGCACCGCAAGCGCGTGGCGATTCACCGCTCATCACCGTTGCGCCCGTACCGCATGCCCGATCCGCGCCACTCAGCCACTCTGTGCGGCCAACTCCTCGCGCGCGATGCGATTGATCGTGGCACCTTCCGCCCGTCCCCTGAACTGCGGCAACAGCGTTCCCATTACCGCCCCGATGGTCGCGGCGCCACCCGCAATCGCCGCTCGCACGGCGACACGAATGTCCTCGTCCGGCACGTTCGCCGGCAGATACTGCTCGATACGGGCGACTTCATCACGCTCGCGCGATGCGAGGTCCTCGCGTCCTCCCTTCTCGTACATCTCGACCGACTCCCGGCGCCGCTTGATCCCCTTGCGGAGCACGTCGCGTACATCGTCATCGGTGAGATCGCGCAGCAATTCGATCCGCCGATTCTTCATGTCCGCGAGCAATGTGCCGAGCAGCAGTGTGCCGGCCTTGTCCCGGGCCTTGCGTGCGCTGTTGAGGTCGGATTGCAATCGGGCGAGGAGCTCGGACACGTCATTCAGGCAATTCGGGGGCGGCGCGTCTTGCGCCGGGCAGCATTCACCTTCCGCTTCCTGCGCTCACTGGGCTTTTCGTAGTGCCGATGCTTGCGCAGGTCCGACAGGATCCCGGCCTTCTCGCACTTCTTCTTGAAGCGCCGGAGCGCCCGCTCGAAGGTCTCATCGTCGTGAATGATGATTTCCGACACGGAGCCCTATCCCTGTCCTGACTCGTGAACGCCGGTGCAGTGGCCGATCCTTCGGGAAGCTATTGCGCTCCGGCAAAAGGTGTCAAGCTGGCCACAGGCGCTCCACCGCGCGAGCCGCGATGACGACTCATCCGGGCGGCCAACGCATCTGTCGCCCGCCGAGCAGGTGCGCGTGCAGATGATAGACCGTCTGTCCCCCGTCCTCGTTCGTATTGAATACCACGCGATAGCCGGCCCTGGCCAGGCCTTCCCGCTGCGCCACCTGCGTGGCCAGCTCGATAATTGCGCCGACGAGAGGCGTCCCCGCGGCCTCGTTCAGCGAGCGCACGTGCGCTCGCGGAATGACGAGCACGTGCACCGGTGCCTGCGGCGTGATGTCGCGGAACGCCAGGCAGTCTCCTGTTTCCGCGACGATCGTGACGGGAATTTCCCCGCGGCCAATCCTGCAGAAGAGGCACTGCTCCGTATCACTCATGATCAAGCTCCACCGATGCCGAGAGAGCCACGCGCGCCATGGCGACACCCGCCATGGCCGCCGTCTCGAAGCGCAGCGTGAGCGGAGCAAGATGCACCGCCAGAAATCCCGCGTCGAGCAGCGCGGTACGCTCATCGTCCTCGAATCCGCCTTCCGGTCCCACGGCGATGGTGGCGGGTGCGGCAATCGGCTGCATCGGATCGCGGTCACCCGCGGCATCGAGCATCCAGCGCGTGCCTGCCGGACAGGCCGCAATCGCGCGCTCCGGCGTCGCATCCGGGTAGAGGGCCGGGAGCCATGCCCCGCCCGATTGCGTGAGCGCTGAGATCATGCGCGCACGAGTCTTCTGCCGGAACGTCACCCCCTCGCCGCGCGGACTCACGCTGCGGGAGCGGCGCCATACCACGGGTCGCCAGGACGTCACGCCGAATTCCGTGGCCTTCTCCGCCAGCCAGAGCATCCGGTCCCGATCCGCGATGGGCACCAGCAGATGCACGTCCGGCAGGGGCGCGACCTGCTCGACCGTCTCAACGGCAACGGTGGCCTGCGTTTTCGCGAGACGCACGAGCGTCCCCGCCGCGCGCCTGCCGGCGCCATCCACGAGACACACGCGGGTGCCAACAACGACGCGCCGCACGTGCGCATGGCGTGCTTCCGCCTCGCCCAGCAGCACGGGCCGGCCCGGCGCGAAAGGCTCGGCGGCGAACAGTGTCACTACCGCGGACTGAGTACGCAGCTCCACCAGTCGCCCTCGACACGCTCCGCTCCGATCCTCCATCCCCCGCACTCCAGCTCGTGCCGCAACGGCTCGCGCTCGGTCGCCAGCATGCCCGAGAGGATGGCCTCGCCGTCCGGCGTCAGTGCCGCGAGCATCCCAGCCGAGAGATCGAGCAGCACCGACGAAATGATGTTCGCCAGGATCACGCGTACCGGTGCCAGGAGCGGAAGCAGCGTGCCCGCATCGCCCTCGATCACGTGGACCGCGTCCTGCGCATGATTGCGCGCGACGTTCTCCTCGGCGTTGCCGATGGCGTCGTGATCCAGCTCGATCGCCGCAACACGCGCCGCCCCCAGTCGCGCGGCGGCGATGGCGAGCACGGCGCTGCCCGTTCCCAGGTCCGCCACGAAATCGCCCGGACGGATGACGTGCTGCATGAGCTGCAGCACGCCGCGCGTGGTCTCGTGCTCGCCGGTGCCGAACGCCATGGCGGGGTCAATGAGAATGGCGATCTCCGCGGTGGCCGTTCCCGCGGCGAGCCATGGCGGAGCCACGGCAATGCGGCCGACGTGATTCACTCCCACGCGAACGGGCCACGCGCGCGCCCAGTCGCACCCCCCGGCGGGTGTGTATTGCACACGTGCGCCGGCGCTCGCGGAGGTCACCGCGGCATCGAGCGCAGCACGGTCCGCGTTGTAACCCAGATGGGTAACCAGCTCATCGTCCACTTCCTGTACGCCGGCGGCCCCGGCCTGCACGAGCGCGCGCACCACGGCGTCCCGGTCATTCTGGGACGCGCCGCACACGCGGATTTCCAGCCACGCTGTGGTCACGGCGCGCAACGGCGCCCGCGATCAGGCACCCAACGCCTCTTTCATGCGCGACCAGAATCCCTTGGACCGCCGGGCGGGCGGCGCGCCTTCGGCGCTCTGCAACTGCACGAGCAACGCCTCCTGCTCGGGCGTGCAGGACTGGGGCGTCCAGAGCTGCACGCGCACGTGAAGATCGCCCGATCCGCTCGCGTTCACTCGCGGGAGTCCCCGGCCGCGAAGATGGAAGACCTGCCCGCTCTGCGTACCGGAGGGAATGCGCAGCGAGATGTTGCCGACCACGTTGGGCGCTTCGACGTCCGCGCCCAGTACCAGTTGCGGATACGTGACGAGGACTTCGGTGTACAGATCCGCGCCGTCCCGGTCGAAGCGCGCATCCTCTTCGACATCGAACACGACGAGGACATCGCCGCGCGGTCCACCCTGCGGCCCGACGCTTCCCATGCCACGCAACGTCATGTACTGCCCCGTGGATACGCCCGCCGGGATCTGCACCGCGATAGTCTTCTCGCCCCGCACGCGTCCTTCGCCCTTGCATTTCCGGCACGGCGTGTCAATGGTCTTGCCCTGCCCCGCGCACGTTGGACACGGCGCCACGCTGACGAACTGTCCGAAGAACGAACGTTGCGCGCGACGCACCTCGCCCGATCCACCGCACGTGGCGCACCGCGTCGGTCTGGTTCCCGATTCGGCGCCGGAGCCTTCGCACGCCTCGCACGCATCCAGAATCTTGACGGTGATCCGCTTTTCCACGCCTTCCGCGACTTCGGTGAGCGTGAGCGGAATGCTCACCTTGAGATCGGAACCTGCACGCGAGCCGCCTCGGGAGCGGCCGCCGCCGAACATCTCCTCGAAGCCCGGGAATCCGCCAAAGTCGCGCATGAAGATGCCCAGCGCTTCGGACAGGTCGACGTGATGAAATCCGCCGCCCATTCCGCCGCGAAGTCCGGCGTCGCCAAATCGATCGTACGCGGCGCGCTTGTCCGGATCGCGCAGGATGTCATACGCTTCAGTGATGCTCTTGAAGCGCTCCTCGCTCTCCTTTGCGCCGCCGTTCCGGTCGGGGTGGAATTGCATGGCCAGCCGGCGGTACGCCTTCTTGATTTCTTCGTCTGACGCGCCGTGCTCGACGCCGAGCACGGAATAGTAGTCTGCCATCGTTCCTGTCTGTCTCAGTGTGGATCTTCAGAGTGGATCAGCGTCACGGTGAGGAATGATCACCCGTGGTTCGCCACGACGACGCCGCGCGACGCGCGCGCTCGATGTGCGCTATTCCAGCAGGTCGCTGATCAATCGCGATGTGTGTGTCACCAGGGAAATCACCTTCTCGTAGGGCATGCGCGTCGGACCAATCACTCCGATGACACCGGAAAGCGCTCCAAGATGATACTCGGCCGTTACGACCGTAAAATCGGAGAGCGCCGGATCCGTGTGTTCAGTGCCGATCGTGATGGAGATGCCCGGCGCGGCCGTGTGCTGTCGCAACAGCGCGCTCAACGTCTCGGGGCGATCGGTGAGTGCCACGAGCTTGCGCAGATTGTCGCCACGCGCGAACTCCGGTTGTTCAGCCAGCACGGAGGCTTCGCCGAAGAGCACCTGCGCCTCGCCAAGCGGACGGCTGAGCTCGAACAGCTGATCCGCGCCCTGAATGAAAATATTGAGCAACTCGCGCGCCCCGGCTGCGCTGCTGCGATCGCGCAGCCGCTCCGCAAGCGACGACCGGATTTCCCGCAGCGTGAGCCCGGATAAGCGCTCATTCAGCACGAACGCGACATCCGCCACTACCGTTTCGGCGATCTCGCCAGGCACCTCGACAAAGATGCTGCGCGCCGCTCCTCCGCCCAAACGCAAGACGAGCAGCAGACGTTCCGCGGAGACCCGGATCAGCTCCAGTCGCTCGAGCCGCGTTTCATCCAGGCGCGGAGCAAGGGCAACCCCCAACTCCTGAGTGAGGACGCCGAGGACCTGCGCGGCGCGACGCAGGATCGCTTCAATGGCGGTCCCGCTGCCGGAGAGTCGCTCGAACAGCGCGTCGCGCGCGCCGGCATCGAGCGGCGTGAAATGAAGCAGACTGTCCACGTAGACGCGATACGCGATGTCGGTTGGCACGCGGCCGGCAGACGTATGCGGATGGAAGAGAAACCCCTTGTCCTCCAGGTCGCTCATGGTGTTGCGAATGGTGGCCGGCGAAACGCCGAGGCCGAACCGGCGGGAAATGAGTCGCGATCCCGCAGGCTCTGCTGTTTCCACGTACGACTGGATGACCGCTGCGAGCACGCGCCGCTCGCGTTCGGTGAGCTCTTCTCCGGTCATAAGTTGAAAGCTAGTAATGACTTCCGGCCATCGTCAAGCTGCCAGCCAGGGCATCGAGGCGAAGCCAGCCAAGGGGCGACAGGCGGAGTCGGCCGTTTGCCATGGTTCCCCACCCTTCATCGAGCCAGCGCTGGATCTGGCCAGGTGTGCTGCCGTCCACCACAAGACCGTCACTGGTACGCAGCCCAAGGTACACTCGTTCTGCTTCCCGCTGCTCCGGCGTGAGGACCTCCATGCCAGCCAAGGGGTCACGCGACGCGGCCACGACGCGCCGCCACGCCTCGTACGCAGCGACATTCCAGCGGCGGCGGGTTCCGTCGTATCCGTGCGCCGCCGGTCCCACGCCCGCATAGGGAACGTGACGCCAGTACGCGGAGTTGTGCCGCGCCCGATAGCCAGGTCGGCCGAAGTTCGACACCTCGTAGTGCTCGAAGCCTGCGCCCGAGACCAGCTCGTGCGCCAGAAGAAATTCCTGTTCATAGCGCTCATCCGGTGCCTCGAGCGCGACCCCGCGATCACGCCATCGGGCAAGCGGAGTACCATGCTCGATGGTGAGACCGTAAAGCGACAGATGGGTCGGCGCCAGCGCCAGTGCCATCGCGAGATCACGATGCCAGTCGCGCTGCAGCGCTTCGGGGAGCGCGAAGATGAGGTCGAGCGAGAAATCCGTGAATCCGGCGCTGCGCGCGGACTGCACCGCTGCCGCAATTCGCCCGGCGTCGTGAGTCCGATGCATCCACGTCAACGCTCGATCGTCGAACGACTGCGCGCCAATCGAGAGGCGCGTGACGCCGGCCGCGCGCCATGATGCCGCGTCCTCAATCGTGATGTCGTCGGGATTTGCTTCGAGCGTGACCTCGGCGCCAGGCGCCAGTGCGACATGGCGTCGCAGCGCGCCCACGAGTCGAGCGACGCCGGTTCCACCGAGCTGCGACGGCGTGCCGCCGCCGAGGTACAAGGTATCCACCTCCCACGAGCCCGCCGAGGAGAACCGCACGTCGAGCTCGCGTGCAATTGCATCGACATACGCCGTAACGGGAACGGTTCTGCGCACCGCGATGGAGAAATCGCAGTAGGAGCAGCGGCGCCCGCAGAAGGGAACGTGAATGTAGAGGTGGCGCGGAAGCATGTTGAAAGGTAAGGCCCGGCGCGTCATCCATCAGCGCCGCCGGATTTCGCCGGTCAGCGCACACTCGATGGCTCCACGGAGCTCGAGCGCGGTCACGGCAGCGAGACACTCCCGTGCCGGGAGCGCGGAGCGACTCGCCAGCGCGTCGAGGCTCAAGGCGCCGCCACCAAGTGCGTTCCAGATCGCCTCCTCCGCCGGGTTGTCAATCGCCGCTGCCGCGCGCACGGGCGGCGTTGCGCCAACGAGCGCCAATGCATCGGCGACGCTGGCGATGACCTGTGCGCCGTCGCGCAGCAGCTCGTTGGAGCCGGCGCTCTGCGGATCGTCGATGCGCCCCGGCACGGCGGCCAGGTCGCGGTGCAGGTCCAGTGCGTGGCCGGCCGTGATGAGCGCGCCGCTGCGAAAGGGCGCTTCCACGATGATCGTCGCGCGCGCCAGCGCGGCAATGATGCGATTGCGCTTAGGGAACGAACCGGGCGACGCCCGGTCGCCGGGAAACTCCTCCGAGAGCAGGAGGCCGTGCACGGCAATTCTGCGGTGCAGATCGCGATGCCCGCGCGGATACGCGAGATCAACGCCGGTGCCGAGCACGGCGATCGTGGCGCCTGTGGCGTCGAGCGCCGCGCGGTGTGCGGCCGCATCGATGCCACGCGCCATCCCGCTCAGAATGACCAGGCCTGAGCGCGCAAGCGCGGTGGCCAGCTCGCGCGTGACGCGCTCGCCGTACGGCGTTGCGCGACGGGTCCCGACGATGGCGACGGCCGGACGATCCAGCAGCGCCAGGTTGCCCAGCGCGAACAGACAAGGCGGCGGATCGGCGAGTTCCAGCAGCGGCGCGGGATACGTTGCGTCGCCGGACAGGATGGTGGACATGCCGCGATCGCGCGCGGTGGCGAGCAGATCGTCCGCGCGCTCCAGCGCGGGGACATGTCCTCGAAGTCCGGGAGCATCATCGAATGCCCGCGGTGCGGACCCGAACTTCGCACGCAGGCTGTGATACGTGCTGGGCCCCACGCCGGGCAGCAGCGCGAGCGCGAGCGCCTTGCGCCGGAGCTCTCCCTCAGGGAAGAGCGACGTCAGCCGCTCCGGTGGGCGCACGCTTGCGCAGTCGCAACAACTCATCCCACCATGCCGCAAGCAGCGACGCGAGGCCGAGGCGCCCGGCCGCGCTGATTGCATAGACACCGAACGCGTGAGGGGCATGGATGGGCGGTGGCTCCAGTTCGCCGAGCAGATCCATCTTGCTGAACACCACGCAATGCGGCTTGGCGGCCAGTTCCGCAGAATAGCGCTCGACCTCGAGCCGCAGCACATTGTACTCCTCCTGCCAGTCCATCGCGTCCACCGGAATGAGAAAGGCCAGGATGCGCGTACGCTCGATGTGACGCAGGAAGGTGAGCCCCAGCCCGCGACCCTCGTGTGCCCCTTCGATGATCCCGGGAATGTCAGCCACCACGAAGGTCCGATGATCGCTGAGCTGCACTACCCCCAGGTTGGGAGCGAGTGTCGTGAACGGATAGTCGGCGATTCTGGGATGCGCGGCGGAGATGACCGACAGCAGCGTGGACTTGCCCGCGTTGGGCTGGCCGACGAGACCGACATCCGCGATGAGCTTGAGTTCCAGTTCGAGCGTGCGGACTTCCCCTTCTTCGCCTGGCTGCCACTCTCGCGGGGCCTGATGGGTGGCCGATACGAAGAACGCGTTGCCCTTCCCGCCACGGCCGCCGCGCGCAACGAGAAGCTCCTCGTCCTTCGCGAGAATTTCACCGAGTCGCTCGCCCGTTTTCGCGTCGCGTATGACAGTTCCCGGTGGAACAGGCAGCACGATACTGGTACCGGCGTGCCCGGTCATATTGGACCCCATGCCGTGCTCGCCGCGGCCCGCGGCGAACCGCGTCCGATACGTATAGTCGAGCAACGTGGCGAGGTTGTCGTCGCCGCGCAGCACGATGTCACCGCCGCGCCCACCATCGCCGCCGTCGGGTCCCCCCATCGGCACGCGGTGCTCACGGCGGAATGACACGCAGCCTGATCCGCCGGTCCCGGCCTCGACCTGTATTTCCACGCGATCGATGAAGTTGCTCACGCCGGCCTCACGCGGTTCCAGAGCAGTGCGAAGCGCCGAGCGGCCTCGGGCGACACGGTCGGCGTCGCCAGAGCAAGCGCCGCACCCACTTCGCCAGGAGAGGCTCCGGCGTTGAGCGCGCCGTGCAAATGGGCGTGGAGCTGGCGGTCCTGCTCCAGAACGGCGCATGTCACCACAATGCACAACTCCCGCAGCCGCAGCTCCAGACCCGGCCGACTCAACACCTTGCCGTAGCCGTCGGTGATCATCCACGCCTCGAGAGCGGGGTGCAGCTCCCGGACGTTGGCTCGCAGGCGTGAGTACGTGTGGCCGTATACGGTGGCGCACGTGCGCTCGCCGCGCTGCTGCCACGCCGCAGCGTCGCGGGGATCGGTATCCGGATCGGACCTGGGCGCAGCCCGTCTCGATACCCGGCGCCACTCACGCGCCGCATTCAGCGCGCGCGGGAAGCCCGCAAAGAGATACGATTGCAGAATGAGTTCCTCCACCCAAACGGGATTCACTCCGCCGGTCACGGCGCGCGCCATTCCGGCGCGCAGCGTAACCTCGGTACCGACAGCGATCACGGCGGCCAGCAGGAGCAGCTCCTGCGTGGGCCGATCGAGCAGTCCGATGCTAGCGGGAGCGTCGGGCGTCGGCATCACGAAAGCATCGCATGGCGGAGCGAATCAGCGCGCCGGTCAGGCGGTCGGCCGGACTTCACCAACCGTCACGCCGCGGGTGTTGATGATCGGCGTGCGCAGGAAGGAGGCGAGTGGCGCCTCAAGTGGATCTGGCAGCACCTCCAGCAACTGGAGCAACCGCAGCACCGCGGGATACTGCGCCCGCGATGCGCCGTCTTCGACCTTCACCGTGAAGGCGAGTCCCGCGTCCGGCACCGCGACGGTGTGAATGCCTTCGGCACCGACCTTCGCGAGGACACGCCCCTCAGTCTCCTCCATCAGCACGGTGTCGAAGCGATCCGTGCCCCCGACCAGAAACGGACGGGTGACCATGGCATGCACGATACGCCCGGGCACTTCCTCGCCGCGCCGCGCGGCATCGCCCAGCCGGGCAAAGGCCCTGGCCATGGCGCGCAACGGCAGTCCGAACGCAACGACACCGCATCCGTCCACCGTCTGGCCGATTTGCGGCGCGTGCACACCCGTCCAGTGCGCGACGTGTTCGAGCGCGGCATGTTGCACCGGATGACAGGACGATTCATAGCCCAGCGTCGGCCACCCGGACGCGCGAGCCAGCGCCAGCATGGCTGCATGCTTGCCGGAGCAGTTGTTGTGCAGGCGTGTGGCGGCGTCGCCGGACTGCGCCAGGATTTTCGCGCCACGCCGGGTAATGGGATCGTGCGGGCCGCACACCAGATCGCCCTGCTCCAGCCCGACGCACTCCAGCATGCGGCGCGCGAGCGCGACATGCTCCGGCTCTCCACCGTGCGATGCACAGGCCAGCGCCAGCTCATCATCCCCCCAGGCGAGTTCGTCGAACTGCCCGGACTCCACGAGCGCCATGGCCTGGAACGGTTTTGCGCACGAGCGCCACACGGTGAAGAAATCCGGATCGCCGGCAGCAGCGCGCAGCGTTCCGCGGGCGTCCACAACGGCCGCATGCACGCGGTGTCTCGATTCCACGATGTCGCCACGCGTGGCGATCACGTCCAGATCAAACAGCATTGCTGACCGTTGTCCCCGATGAAGACGTCGTCGTACGTGACAGCGCGAGCAGTATCCCGGCGAGGACCAGCGCGCCGCCCACGAAAGTGACGCGCGGTGGAACTTCCCGGATACCCGGTAACAGCGCCGCGAGGAGTGTAGCGCCAACCGGCTCGCCCAGCACCGTGAGGTTCACCACGTACGCGGGCAGGTACTTCAGCGCCCAGTTCATGCCGGTGTGCCCGAGCAGCATGGGCCCCAGCGCGAGCGCCACGAAAATCGCGAGCTCGCGCGGCGGTTGCGGCAGGAGCGGCACACGGGCCAGCGCAGCGATGATGAGCAGCGTGAGGAAGCATGCACCGTACACCAGCGCGACGTACGGCCACACATCGAGCACCTGCCGCAGCCGCCGTCCTGCAAGATAATAGAGCGCGGCCGCAACGCCCGCGCCCAGGGCGAGCAGATCGCCCAGTGCCGCGCGGCTGCCGAGTGACTGCGACAGACTGCCGGCGTCGCCCCAGGCGACGATCGCGGCACCGGCGACCGCCACCACGATACCGAGCCACTGGCGTCGGCTTGGCCCTTCGCGCAACCAGGCCGCCGATAGGAGCGCGACGAAGATCGGCTGCGTATTCACGAGCACCACGGATGCGGCCACGGTCGTCATGTCCACCGAGCTGTTCCAGCCCCAGAAGTGGAGCGCGAGCATCACACCCGCACCCGCGGCCAGCAGCAGACCGCGCCGGTCGAGCTGCCGCCACTGGCGCCATCCGCGCGACGGCAGCAGGAACGCCGCGACGATGATGAGAGAGAAGAAGAGCCGCCACGCGGCAATCGCGAGCGGATCAGCGTGTGAGAGCCGGACGAGGGGAGCGGCAACCGAAATGCCGAGGATCGCGATGAGGAGCACGACGAGCACTCGCACAAGCTAACCGGCCAGGCTGGTCGGTGCGGCGAATGACCAGTACCGGACGGGCGAGAACGGCCGGTCTGGTCGCGCACCCGGTGCGCGCGTAGCTTCCCACCCATGTCTGCGCCCACCGCACCGGCCCTCTCGCTCACGCGATCGCGCCTGTGCGCCCTGCTTGGAGCCGCACAGGGCAAGCGCGTGGCGGTGGTCGGCGACGCCATGCTCGACATCTACCTGCACGGCGACGTCGAGCGCATCTCGCCGGAAGCGCCTGTGCCCGTGGTCCGCGTACGCGAACGACGGCTCGCCCTGGGCGGCGCAGCGAATGTCGCGCAGAACGTGACTGCCCTGGGCGCGGCCAGCACGCTGGTGAGCGCCATCGGGCGCGACGCCAACGGGATGCTGCTCCGCGAGATGCTCGGCGCGATCACGAACGATGGCGCGGGGCTGCTGGATGTCTCGCGTCCGACCACCACGAAGACGCGCGTGGTCGCACGTGTGCAGCAGGTGGTGCGGGTGGATGAGGAGGATGACGAAGATCTTCCGGCGAGCGATGCGCATCGACTCATGGCGCTGGCGCGCGAGGTCATTGCGCGATCCGATGCTCTGATTCTCGAGGATTACAACAAGGGTGTCCTGGTGCCGGGCGTGATCGAGGACGCCATCGCGGAGGCGCGCCGTCGTGGCATTCCGATTGTCGTGGACCCGAAGTTTCGCAACTTCTTCAGCTACGCCGGCGCCACGATGTTCAAGCCGAACCGGCGCGAACTGGAGTCCGCGCTGGGCGCAACGGTGGTGCTCGAAGACCCGGACGCACTCCCCGTGACGCTGCACCGGCTCGGTGTGACCAATCTGCTGCTCACGCTCGGCGAGCAGGGGATGGTGCTGGTCACGGACCAGGGGTCGATCCACCGCGTACCCACGACGGCGCGCGAGGTGTATGATGTCGTGGGCGCGGGCGACACGGTGACCGCGTACCTGGCCGCGATGCTGGCGGCGGGTGCCAACGCGCGCGAAGCGGCGGAGGTGGCAAACGTGGCCGCGGGGGTCGAAGTCGCCAAGCTCGGCGCGGCCACGGTGAACAGTGACGAAGTCATCGCGGCGTTCGACGAATACCAGGAGCGGTCGAGATCCGCACCGTGAGCAGCGATATGCTGACGAGCGAGGCAACCATGTTCACCGATGCACGACATTGCGTGACGCTGGGCATCGTGACGCTGCTGGGGTTCGTGGTCACAGCCGCCTCCGCGGAGGCTCAGGCGCATGCCACGACGAGCAGCAGCCTGCCGCGACTGGAGACGGCGTCGCCCCGATCGCATGCGCCGGCGTCGCGGCCGGCGACGATGCATCGCCACGGCATCCCGCTGCTGGGCATTGCGCCGTTTCTGTATCCGCTGGTGTACGCGGACGATACCGGCGTTGCGCCGGCGGCCTCCGCTCAATCCACCGGGAGCAAGGTGATCGAGGTCGCGCCGGGGCCCGATGGGGAGATCGTGGAAGTGCAGCGGGTTGGAACCGATTCGGTTCGCCTGACACGGCCCGCCAGCGGATCAGCGATTGTCGCGGTGCGTCTCTTCCTTGCGGACTCGCTGCAGCAGGTGCTCGTTCAGCAAACGCTCCGTGACCCGCCGTACAGTACGGTGCTCGAGCTGTCCCACCGGACGTCGTACGTCGGCGCCAGCGTGACGTACGTGAGCGGTGCAACCAGCACGACGGTGTTGCCGTACATGCCCAGCCGGTAAGGCACCCGATCGCACGCGCTCGAACGCACTCTTGAATCCGCTTGCGGCACACTGCTATCGTTCGCGGTGCGCGGGCCCTTAGCTCAGCCGGTTAGAGCAGCGGACTCATAATCCGACGGTCGCAGGTTCGATCCCTGCAGGGCCCATGCGGTTCGAGGCAGCACATCCGACCGCCATGGCAGAGACGGTACTACCCCTCCGGAAGGCGAGGGCCGGCGCCAGCGCCGGCCCTCGCCTCATCATGGGACTCCCATACAACCGACGTGCGCCGCCAAACCGTCGTCAGTGCGCTGTTCCAGTGGGCCCGGGCGGCCGGCGAGTGGGCGTGGCGCTGGGGGTACGCCGCAGAGGAGCGATTCGGGTTGGGACCGTCCGCGTGGGCGAAATGCGGGGCAGTTGCCGCACGACCCGCGGCGCCGGCACGGGATTCCCAGCCTGTCCGAGGATGGGGGTGGGTGAATCCACGTTCGATCCGGATGTCCCAGCCGCAGTCCCCAACTTGCCGAGCGCCGCATCGCCCCAGCAGTAGGCCAGGTCGTCATTCCCGATCGCACAGGAGAAATTGCCGCCCGTGCTGATGGTCACGAAGCCGGTCGACCCACCAGCCACCACTTGCGCTGCCCACACCGTGTCGGTGCTGGCGAAGCCAAGGCCGAGCTCCCCATGCGTATTGCTCCCCCAGCAGTACGTGAGCCCCGACTGGGCCCCCAGCACGGCGCATGAGTGCGACGCGCCCGTGCTCAGAGCGGTCACGCCATTGAAGAACCCTGACGGCGCTGTGCGGGCTATCGTCGGCAGCAGCGCGGAATCAGGCGTGATGCCGTTCCCCACCTGGCCGAAGCTGTCAGCGCCCCAGCACCACGGTATCTGGTTGAAGCCAATCACGCACGTGTGATTGCCACCGGAGGACAGCGCGGCCACATATCCGCCCGATGACAACGGAACCGGATTGGCGCCGGCGAGCGCGCGTGCCGACGTGGGCGTGCTGTCGCCCAGCTGCCCTAGGCCGTCCGCGCCCCAGCAGTACATCGTCACTGACGCCGTGTTGATGCCGCACGCATGCTCGGCACCAGCTTGCAACTGATCGAACGTCGTGGGTACCCCGCTGACCGGGAACGGCGTGTTGAAAGTGGTGCTGGAACTGAAGTCCACCTGGAACCGATCGTTGTTGCCCCAGCAATTAAGCGAGCGGTTGGGGCCTTCCACCGCACAGGTGAAATCGTTGCCGAGCGCGACGGCGGTCGTGTTGGTAGCGAGATCGGAATACTGCGGCGCGTACGGCGTCGTGCGGTTGGTAGAGGTGCCGTCGCCCACCTCCCCCTTGTCGTTCTGCCCCCAGCACCACAGCACGTTCTGGATGTCGATTCCGCACGTGTGGTTACCGGCCGCGTACACGGACCGCCACTGACCACCGGACGGGCCGCCTTCGACCCTCAACGGATTCGCCTCGCCGCCAGAGAAGGCGCCAAAGGCGATACCGAGCTGGCCGTACGTGTTGTCGCCCCAGCAGTAGAGATTACTGTTGCTGTCGATCGCGCACGTGTGATTGAGTCCGGTGGCGAGCGCCGTCCAATTCGTCGTGACATGGACGATGACCACCAGCAACTGCGGACTGTTGGTCGCGCCGGTCGCGGTCACTGGAATGCTGGCCACGTGGGTCGCCACCGCGAGCGTCGAGGTGGCGGGCGCCACAGTGATCGTGTTTCCCGACAGTGTCGTGTTGTTTGCCCAGGTGAAGCTGGGCGGCTGGTACACACCCGAGCTGTTCGTATACGCCGCACCGCCCAACCCGAGCGATCCCAGCGATCCGCCGCCGCTGTTGCTCAGGGTGACAGTTTGTGGCGTGGGGTTTGGCCCGCCCGCCTGAACGTCAAAGGTCAGGGTGTCTGTCGAGAGGACCAGACTCGAGCTCTGCGAAACGCTGAGCGTCACGGCAATGGTGTCCGGCGCGACGCCGGGCAACGTTGTCGTTGAGACGATGATGAACCCGTTGTAGGTGCCGGCCGCCAGCGCAGTCGTGGCGGGCGTTACGGTGATGAAGGCGGGTGCCATCGTGCGATTGAGGGTCGCCGCAAGCCAACCCGTTGGCTGACTCGCGCCATAGGCCACAGTCACCGCAAGGCCATCCAGCGTCGTCGAACTGACGCCGGCATTGTTCACCGTATCCTCCTGGGCAGCGGGGCTCGCTCCACCAGCGGCGGCGGTAAAGGACATCACCTTCGGCGTAACACCGATGATCGGACCTGGTGCAACTGTGGCGGTCACCGTGTCGACATACGGGCTGTTCGACGCCCCGGCCGACGTGAGTGTCACGAACGCCGTGTCATTTCCCGGCGCGAGATTGGAAGTGGTTGGCTTGTATGTCAACGAGGTGCCGCCACCCGTTGCCTGCATCCACGCGGTGGCGCCGCTCGTGCCGCTGAAGGTCACGCTCTGAATCACCACTGGCGCCAGGGTATCGCCACCACCGTTGCTGACCTGGATCGTCTGCATGGTCAGGATCGAGCCGCCTTCGATCATGTTGAAATGCGTCTTCGAGGGCGTCAGCACGATCTTCGGCGCTGTTCCCACGTTGAGCGTGACAGCCACCGTCACCGGCGCCACGCCGACCACGTTCGATTTCAGTGTGACTGTGGCGTTGAAGGTTCCGGCGGACAGCCCGGCAAGCGCGGGTTGCGCGGTCAACTGCGCGGGCGCGGTTCCACTCGACAGCGTCGTGCCGAGCCACCCAGTCGGCTGACCGCCCGCGTACGCGACGGTCGCGGTCAGGCCCGTGAGCGTACCACCGCCCGTGTTGGTGATGTTCACCGCCTGCAACGCGGGATTGGCGCCGCCCTGCACGCCATTGAACGTGAGCGTGGCCGGCGACGGCGTGATCACGGGACCCTGGCCCACGGTGAGCGTCACCGTGAGCGTCTGCGGACTGTTCGACGCGATCGGAGACGAAACCGGTACAAGTGCCATGTACGTTCCCGGTGCGAGACTGGTATTCACGACGCTTGCCGTGACAGTGCTCCCGCTCAGAGTCGTCTGCAACCAGGCGGTACCCGTTGGCTGATAGGTCGTGGTACCCAGGGCAACGCCCGAGAGTGATCCCCCACCACCATTGCTGATCGTGACCGTTGCCGGTGCGGGCGCGGCGCCTCCCTGCGTTGCCGTGAGACTCACCGACGCCGGATTCAGCACAATGGACGGCTGCGGCGACAGGAACAGCGTCACGAGCACTGGCTGCGGCGTCACACCCGGTACGGTGGACGTGAGGGTGACGGTGGCCGTGAGCGTGTCGTACGCCGAGGGGAGCGCAGCGATGTTCGGCTGGAGTGTGAGCGTGGCTGGCGCGGTGGTCTGCGACAGCGTCGCGCCGAGCCATCCCGTGGGTTGTCCCCCTGCGTACGTCACCGCGGCCGCGAGGCCGCTCAGCGTGCCGCCGCCCGGGTTCGTGATGCTTGATTGCTGCGCGGCGGGATTGGCGCCCTTGGCCACCGCCGTGAACGACAGCGACGGCGGCGTGGCCAGGATGATGGGTCCCTGCCCGACCGTGAAGGTGACGAGGATCGTCTGCGGACTGTTGGAGGCGACCGATGACGTCACCGGCACGAACGCGTTATAGCTGCCCGCCGTGAGATTGGTATTGAGAACGGTGAGGGTGACCGTCGAGCCGCTGAGCGTAGCCTGCAACCAGGCCGTGCCTGTGGGCTGATACGTTGTGGTGCCCAGTGCGAGCCCCGTCAGCGAACCACCCCCGCCGTTGCTGATCGTGACCGTCGCGGGCGCCGGGGCGGCCGCGCCCTTGGACGCACCGAAGGTGACGATGGTCGTGCTCAATGCGATCGATGGGGCCGGCGACAGGAACAACGTCACGGTCACCGTCTGTGCGCTGACACCCGCGATGCTTGACTTCACGCTCACCGTCGCCGTGAGCGTATCGAACGTCGCCGGCAGTGAGCCGATGTTGGGCTGGAGTGTGAGCGCAGCCGGCGCTGCGGTCTGCGACAGCGTTGCCGTGAGCCAGCCCGTAGGCTGGCCAGCCGCGTACGTGGTCGCGCTCGAGAGTCCGCTCAACGTGCCGCCGCCGGTGTTCGAGATCGCGACCGTCTTTGCCGCCGGATTCCCGCCGCCCGCGACAGCGGAGAATGTCACCGTTGCCGGGGCGACGCTGATTAGCGGACCCTGGCCGATCTGGTAGACCACCGTGATGGTCTGCGGCGAGTTGCTGGCTGCCGATGCGGTCACGGGCACGAACGCCGTGTCGCTTCCAGTGGGGAGGTTCGATCGCAGAATCGCGAGCGTGATGACGCTCCCGCTCACTGTGGCCTGAAGCCATGCCGTTGCGCCGCGATATGCGATGGGACCGAGTGCCAGCCCGGGAACAGCGCCGCCACCCGCGTTGCTGACCGTGACTGGCTGTGACGCCGGCAGCGCGCCCCCACTCGATGTCGCGAAGGTGACGACCGGTGGTGACAGTCGAATCGAGACGGCCGGCGCCACCGTGATTTGCGCCGTGGCGCTCTTCGAGCCGGTGGTCGCCGTGATGGTGACCGGTTGCGCATTCGGCGCGACGCCCTTCACGAGACCCGCCGCGCTCACGCTCGCCACGGCCGCGTCGCTGCTCGTCCAGGTCACGGTCCGCCCCGTGAGCGGCTGGCCGTTGACGTCGGATGCGACGGCCGTCAGTTGCAGCGAATCACCAACGATGACGCGGGCGGCGGCGGGCGTAATGGCGAGCGTCGCGACGGGTGAAAGCACTACCGATGGCAGCGTGGTCGTCTGATCGGGAACGAGTGACACCGCCGAAACGGTTTGCACGTCCAGCACGGAGCTTCCCGACATCAAGCTGAGCTGCACGTTCACGACGCAGCCGGGCCCCGGAACGAGACGTGCCTGATCGGCCTCGCACCCCGCGAGATCCACGGAAACGGGAAACGATGTGGCACCCGTGGCCAGCGGGAAGGTGTCGTCGAAAATGCTGACCGGAACGGGATCGCTGTTCTGAACCGAGCGAAGGTAGAAGACGCCGACCCGTAGCTGTGTGGCTCCCGTCCCGTTGATCTGAGCGGATATGGCGAGGCCAGCAGCCTGGCGCCGAGGCGCGCTTGGCGAGCCTTCCTTTTGGCAGCTCGCCAGGAACAGCACAGACAGAATCGCAAGCGGCACAGCCCAGCGTCGGGCATCTTGCCGCAGCAGCCCATCACGTGTGGATGCCACGCCCCGCGTCTCCCTCTGTACGCACCATGCCCTGGACGGTGGGCATCCGGTCGCGAACGGACGGCGAATATACGCTCGGGCAGCGTGGCGTCAACTAGCGTTGCGCCACGACCAGATGCGCTCCTGGTGCCACGCGGGCTATCGGAAGAGCTTCAGCGCATCAACGACGACATGGTAGATCCCCCACACTGCGGGAATTCCCACCCAGAGCCAGGAGAACATCAGCATGACTCGCTCGCGCGGGTTGGGCGCCGGGCGCTGGTAATCCAGGACACCGTGCGTGTTAGACATGCTGACTCTCCGGGGCGCCGAGGATTGAAGCACCGACGCTCGACGGAGCGCCTGGCGCAGTGATGTCGCCGGTGAAGTGGTGCCGCGCGTGCACCGCGCGCACCCGCCAGTTGCAGATCAGGCCGACAAAGAGCAGCGCCGCCATGAGGTACATCGTGACCGAGTATGCGTTCGCCTTCGCCACGCCGTGATCGATCTCATACTCGCGAATGTAGTTGACGAGCACGGGACCAAAGATGCCGGCCGCGGACCAGGCGGTGAGAATGCGGCCGTGGATCGCGCCGACGTGCATGGTGCCGTAGAGGTCCTTCAGATACGCCGGGATGGTGGAAAATCCGCCGCCGTACATCGACAGGATGATGACGAAGGCGAGGACAAAGAGCGCGACGCTCTGCATCGCGCCCGTGTGCGGCACGAATGCATACAGCGCCATGCCGAGGATGAAGAACGTGGTGTACGTGGCCTTGCGGCCAATGTAATCCGAGAGCGATGCCCAGCCGAAACGCCCGGTCATGTTGGCGAGGCTGAGGAGTGCCACGAAGCCCGCGGCCGCGGTGGGACGATTTCCGTGGAAGAACATCTCCTGAATCATCGGAGACGCCTGTCCAATCACGCCGATGCCCGCCGTGACGTTCAGGCACAACACCCACCACAGCAGCCAGAATTGCGGTGTGCGCATGGCTTCGTTCACCGTGACGTTGGCGGTCGTGACGAGCCTGGACGGAGCGGCGGGCGGTGTCCAGCCGACCGGCTTCCACCCCGTACGCGGCAGCCGCACGCTGAACACGCCGAACATCATGAAAATGAAATACAGCACCGCCAGCGCCACAAACGTCGGCGCCACGCCCTGCGATGTGGGCGTTCTGAAGTGATTCATGAGCCCCACAGAGAGCGGGGACGCGATCATCGCGCCGCCCCCGAATCCCATGATCGCCATGCCCGTGGCCATCCCCGGTCGATCGGGAAACCACTTGATCAGCGTCGAGACGGGCGAGATGTAGCCGATCCCAAGCCCGAATCCGCCCAGCACGCCATAGCCCAGCAGCAGAATCGGGAAGCTGTGCACGCGAATGCCGATCGCGCCCACGAGGAAGCCACCGCTGAAGCAGCAGGCCGCGGTGAACATGGCCTTGCGCGGACCCACCCGCTCGAGCCACTGTCCAAAGAGTGCCGCGGACACGCCCAGAAAGACAATCGCCGTACTGAAGACCCAGCCGATTGTGCTCAGCTTCCAGCCCTCCTGATTGTGCAGCGGAAGGTTGAAGACGCTGAAGGCGTACGCCTGTCCAATGGCAAGATGAATGGCCAGCGCGGCCGTCGGTATGCGCCAGCGGTTGTACGTGGGCGCCGCGATGGTGCGGTCCCGATCGAGAAAGGAGAAGACGGCCACTCGGCTACCTCCGCGAGAGCGATGAACCGGCCCCGAACCGGCGCGGTTCGGAAATCGTTGGGAGCGCCATACATTACTCGGCGCCCATACCTCGCGCCACTACCACCACGTCAGGCCCCGGGTTAAACTTGAGCACGCTCGGCGCCACGGCGCCGTTCGCGGTCGCGTAGCTCAGCTGGTTAGAGCGCTGGTCTCACATACCAGAGGTCCGGGGTTCGAGTCCCTGCGCGACCATGCGTGGCAAGCCGGGTCCGACTCCCCTGAGTCTGACCCGGCTTGCGTTGCGACGCCGGTGCGCCCGGGTTCTCGCGACCGCGATCTATCGTGCGGCGCGCACCGTCACGGGACGCACACCCTCCTCATTTGCGTCATACTGCTCGCCGCACACGGTGCACTCCACGGTGACGGGCAGGGCGATGTGCGCGGGGAGCGGCAGCCTCTCGCCGCACTGGCACATCCAACCCATGCGGCGCGCGGGTACGCCAGCCATCATCGCGTACGGCAGCACATCGCGGGTCACCACCGCGCCCGCGGCGACAAACGCAAACTCGCCCAGCGTGTGGCCACACACCACGGTGGCATTGGCGCCAATGGAGGCGCCGCGCCGCACGATCGTCGCGCGGTACTCGTGCTTCCGCGAGACATGGCTGCGCGGGTTGATCACGTTGGTGAATACCATGGAGGGTCCCAGAAACACGTCGTCCTCGCACGTGACACCTTCGTAGAGGCTGACGTTGTTCTGCACCTTCACGTTCCGGCCGAGCGTCACGCCCGGCATCACCACCACGTTCTGTCCGAGGCTGCACGATTCACCGATCACCGCGCCGGACATGATGTGGCAGAAATGCCAGATGCGCGTGCCCTTTCCGACCAGTGCGCCATCATCCACGTAGCTGGATTCATGCGCGAGCGCGCCGCTTTGCAGCTCCACCATTCCGCTCATGCCTGCCGCCGCTCTCTCGAGAATGCGCGCAGCGGCAAGGCGATCTCGCGCTCCGCGCGCGCCGACTCGTACATCGCCAGGATGAGCTCCAGCGACTTGCGTCCTTCCCGGCCATTGGTGTCCGGGGCCGCCTCACCACGAAGGACCTTCACGACGTTCTGGTAATAGGGGCGATGTCCCGACCCGTACACCGAGAGCGGATTCACCGCGGCCTTGAGCAGCTCGGCCTCGCGATCAATGTCGTCATACGACGCGAACTCCCAGTGCTCGATCCGGTTGAGTGCCGTCCCTCCGACCTTCACGGTGCCGTGCTCGCCAATGATGGTGATGGAGCCTTCGAGATTTCGCGGATACGTCAGCATGGTCACTTCGATCGTGCCCAGCGCGCCGTTGCGGAAGCGAAGAATCGCGACGCCCGTGTCCTCGCTCTCGATACGACGCGCCAGCGTGGCCGTTTTTGCCGCGACCGATTCCACGGGTCCGACCAGCCACTGGATCATGTCCACGTAGTGACTGGCCTGGTTCATGAATGCGCCGCCGTCAAACTCCCATGTGCCGCGCCACGGCGCCATGTCGTAGTACGATTGGGGCCGGTTCCATCGCACCGTGGTATTGGCGAGATAGATGCGGCCGAAACGTCCCAGGTCCACGGAGCGCTTGAGGAGCTGGATCGCGGGGTTCAGGCGATTCTGCTTGACGACGAACAGTTGCACGCCAGCATCGTCACAGGCGCGCACGAGCGCATCGGCTTCTTCGAGACGCGTGGCCATGGGCTTCTCGCAGATGACATGCAGGCCATGTTCCGCCGCCAGCATCCCGTGGCGCGGATGCAGACCGCTCGGTGTGCACAGCGCGACGACATCGAGTGGCGCGGTGTCGAGCATGCTCTGGAAGCTCGTGAAGCACGCCACACCGGTCTTCTCCGCGGCCTGATGCGCGCGCTCCGCATTCTCGTCGCAAACCGCGACCAGCTCCAGATCGGGCGTGCTTGCGATCGCTTCGAAGTGCCTGTCGCTGATGCGGCCACAGCCCACGACGCCTATCCGGAAGCGCCGCCGCGTGGCCACGGATGCCAGCGGCTCAGGCATTCGCCGTCACGGGTTCCGGCAACCGGCCGCCGCGCGCGGCGCACGCATTGCGCGTATCCACAAGCAGGCGCGCGCAACGTCTGATCAGATCGTAGTCCACACTCGAGTGATCCGTGACAATCATGACCGCATCCGCGGCGCGCACCGCTTCTTCCGTGAGCGGCACCGACCTGCCCACGGCTCCCGCCGGCGTGTGTCCGTCATCCACGATGGCCGGGACGTGGGGATCATGGTAGTGCACGTCGGCGCCACGCTGCGCGAGCAGATCCAGGATTTCGAGCGCGGGTGACTCGCGGAGATCGTCTATGTCCTTCTTGTACGCCACGCCGACAACGAGGACACGGGCACCCTTCACCGGTTTGCCAGCATCGTTCAGTCCGTCGGCCACCTTCCCCACCCAGAACGCCGGCATCTCGGTGTTGATCTCGCCCGCGAGCTCGATCATGCGGGTCTTGTAGTGCAGCGTGCGCATCTTCCACGCGAGGTAGTGCGGGTCCAGCGGGATGCAGTGACCGCCCAATCCCGGGCCGGGAGTGAACTTCATGAAGCCGAATGGCTTGGTGGCCGCCGCTTCGATCACTTCCCACACGTTCACGCCGAGCTTGTCGCAGATCACCGCCATCTCGTTCACGAGCCCGATGTTGATCATGCGGAACGTGTTCTCGAGCAGCTTCGTGAGCTCCGCCGCTTCGGGAGACGTGACCGGCACGATGTGCTCAATGAACCGCTCGTAGAGGTGCTGGCCCAGCTCGCTGCACCGGGCTGTGACACCGCCAAGAACCTTGGGCGTATTCTGCGTGTGCCAGCGGCCGTTGCCGGGATCCACACGCTCCGGCGAGAAGCACAGGAAGAAATCCTCTCCCACCACGAAGCCGCGCCGTTCGAGCATGGGCAGCATGACTTCGCGCGTCGTGCCCGGATATGTGGTGGACTCGAGCACAATGAGCTGGCCCGGCCGCAATGCGTCGGCCACCGCCTCGGAAGCGGACACGATGTAGGACATGTCCGGATCCTTCGTCTTGCCGAGCGGCGTGGGCACGCACACGGAGATCACATCGCACTCGGCGAGGCGCGACATGTCGAGCGTTGCTTCGAGCAGCCCGCGATGGCGGAGCGTCGCGACGTCCTGCGCCGTCACATCCTTGATGTGGCTCTCGCCACGATTGACGAGATCCGCGACCCGCGCCGACTTTTCGAATCCCACCACCCGCAGCCCCGCCTTGCCCATCTCCACAGCCAGTGGCAGTCCGACGTAGCCGAGTCCCACCACACCGCACGTGACATCACCGCGCGTAAAACGGTCGAGCAACTGCTGATAGGTCGTCATGTGCATCGCAAGGACGAAGTCTCACAACCGGTGCGCCGCAATCGCGGTGCGCCCAGACGCGGACGCCCGGCGCGGGGCGTCGTAACCTTCACCTGGCCTGATCAGTCTTACCGATGCGGTCCCGCGAGCGCGCGACCGACCGCTGAACACCAGGGCGTGCGCTGTCGCGCCTCTCGCCACGGTTCGGAGCAACATAAGCGAAGCCTAGTGAGCGTACAAGCAAAAAGTCACCCGTTGCCCATGGCTCCGGAGCGCGCGTCGCTTGCGGCGCTCGTACCGTGTGCACGAGGCTCAGGCTGCCCGCTCGGCGTTGATGTGCCGGCTCTCGCCAACGCCGCCCTGCGCGGCGATCACGCGGCCGCGTATCGAATCGCGCGCAGCGCAAACCCGTTTGCGAGCAGTTGCGGCATCGGCTGCCACGCGCCGTGCGAGACCGCCTGTCATCGCCGCACCTGGGGCGCGCCGGTGGCGATCGCCGCCCTCGAGTGGGCGGCCGCCAGCGGCTCCGTGCCTGCGCTCTCTGTGGCGGAGGGTCCCTGCACCAGTGCGCACGACGCCCGCTCGGTTGCCGGACTGGTTGGTCGCACGCCCGAGCAGGCAGTGCGCGCGCGCCGCTCGGGCAAGCGGGTGGCGGTGGTCGGTGCCGGCGTGACCGGACTTGCCTGCGCGCACGACCTCGCGCTGCTGGGACATCAATGCGTCGTCTTCGACGCCGCCCGCGAACCGGGCGGCGTGCTCACGCATGCGATACCCGGATTCCGGTTCTCGATCGCCAGCGCCCGCGCCGAGTGCGCGGCGATCCTCGCGATGGGCGTGGAATACCAGAGCGACTATCGCATGGAGAGCAGCGCCGACCTGCGTGCGCTGCTGGCGGGAGAATTTGACGCGGTGTTCCTGGCGCTCGGGGCATCCGAACCGCGGGAATCGCTCTTTCCCGACCAGCCTGAGCACCCTGACGTGGTCGACGCCATGCACGTCCTCGCGTATCCGGCCGCGTACACCGGGCGCACCGTCGTGATCGGCGATGGGGATCTGGCGCTCGACGTCGCGCGCACCCTGCGGCGCCTGGCGCCGCACGGGGGCTCATCCGCGGCGCCCGTACATCTTGTCCTCGAAACGCCGCTGGAAGACAGCACGCTCTCCGGCTCGATGCTCGCGGCCGCGCTGGACGAGGGCATTGACGTGCGAGCCGGGTGGAGCGCGGCGCGCTACTTCACGCGCGACGCCCAGGTGCTCTCGGGCGTGGAGCTCACACGCCGGGCCGCCCGCGTGTCCAGCATCCTGGCGTGCGATCGCATTGTGACCGCGGCCCGGCGTACGGCGCCCGCCGCCGTCTTTCGCCCGGATGTCGAGCTCGATGGACTCGGCTTCATCCAGGTGGATCCGGAAACGCTGCAGACGTCCATGTCCCGCGTGTGGGCCGGCGGCGCCTGCGCGTATGGCCACCGCGCCATCGCCCACGCCGCCGCCGACGGCAAACGCGCCGCGTGGCACATTCACGGGACACTCACGCGTCAACCGGTGCGCATCGCGGTCACCGCGCTCTGGGTGGAGGTGGAGGATCGCGATGCGGGACACGCAGCCCGGGCCCTGGCCACTCCGCGCGCGCTGCTGCCCCGCGTCGCGACGCCGCCCGCCGATCCGTTCGCCACCCGCGAACTCGGCGCAGACGTCCGTCTCGAAGCCTCGCGCTGCCTGGACTGCACCGTGGCGCCCGTGATCAGTGATGCGTGCACGAGCTGCGGGCAGTGTGCGCGTGGCTGTCCCACCAGCGCGCTGACACTCGCGCCGGGAGCGACACCCGCGTTACGCCTCGATCCCGCGCGCTGCACGCGCTGCGGCCTGTGCGTGCAGCTCTGCCCCGAGGATGCCATCGCGATGCAACGCGCGATCTGGGAGGAACGACTGACCGCGGCGCCCGAGCCAGCGGAACTGCCAGTTCCCGCGCGCGCCCGCTTCGCGACCCCGGTGGGCTGATCAGCCCTGATTCACCACCGCGCCGTGCTGCCGCAATCGCCCAAGCGTGGCGGCATCGAGCCGCGCCGAGACCACGATGTGGTCGCCGTCACTGTGCTGCCCGAGCACCTCCGCCGCGCGATGCACCTCGGCCAGGAGCTTGCCGTTCGTGAGCGGCACGAGCAGCTCGGTGACGGGGCGCGATGCGCGCACCGCAGTCACCAGCGCCCGCCGTAACGGCTCCAGCCCATCGGGCGCAATCGCGGAGACGAACACCGAGTTGGGGAGCAGATTGTGCACGCGCTCCTGCAGCGCCAGCAGATCGGGCCGCTCGAGCCGATCGATCTTGTTGAAGACGTGCAGCACCGGCAGGCTCTGTGCGCCGAGCTCCGTCAGGACCCCGTCCACGACAGCTCGCTGTTCATCCCACGCCGGGTGGCTCGCGTCAATCACGTGCAGCAGATAGTCGGCGCCACGCACCTCGTCGAGCGTCGCGCGAAATGACGCGACCAGATCGTGCGGCAGCTTGCGAATGAACCCGACCGTGTCGGTCACCAGCACGCGCTGCGCGTCGTCGAGTACCACCTCGCGCGTGAGCGGATCGAGGGTGGCGAAGAGGCGGTTCTCCACGAACACTCCCGGCTCGCCCGCCAGTGCCCGCAGAATTGATGATTTGCCCGTGTTCGTATACCCGACCAGGGCAGCGGCGAAGATACCATGCCGGGCCGTGCGCTGGACGTCGCGCGATTTCTGCACGCCTGCCAGGCGCTCCCGGAGCGTGCGGATGCGCTGGTTGATGAGACGGCGGTCGGTTTCCAACTGCGTTTCACCCGGGCCGCGCATGCCAATGCCGCCGCGGAATTTCTCGAGGTGCGTCCACATGCGTGTCAGCCGTGGCAGCAGATATTCGAGCTGCGCCAGCTCCACCTGCATGCGCGCTTCGCTCGTGCGCGCGCGCGTGGCGAAGATGTCGAGAATCAGTTCCGCGCGATCCAGGATCCGCTTCCCGATCGCCAGCTCGATGTTGCGCGCCTGCGCGGGCGACAACTCGTCGTCGAAAATGACGAGCGTCGCCCCGGTTTCGTCCACGGCGCCCCTGAGCTCCTCGAGCTTCCCGCTGCCCAGATACGTCCCGGGATTGGGCCGATCGAGAACCTGCGTGACTTCGCCGACGACGATGGCGCCGGCCGTATCGGCGAGCTCGGCGAGCTCGCCAAGATGCTCGGCCAGTTGATGCCGGGCACGCGTGCGCTTGAGGGGTGCGCCTACCAGCAGCGCGCGCTCCACGGGCGCTTCGAGGGAAATGATGTCGCGAGGAATTCGACGAGGCCTCAGAGAGAATGCATCAACGGCGGCTGTCGCTGAACGCCGTGAACGTGCCCGTGCGATCGTAGGGAATCGTGAACGTTCCCACCGACGCGCCGACTGTGACGTCGCCGAGGACGCGATAATTGACCTTCCCGCTGTTCATGAGCTGGCGGCCGGCCGTGCCGACGCCGTTCCAGCTGAACGTGAGCGGCAACGGCACCTGCAGCGAATCGCCGCTCTGCACGGTGAAGCGCGAATCAGTGGCGCCCGCGCCGAACGTCACCGAGTCCACCATGAGCTTGTAGGTGATGCGCGATGCGTCCAGCTTGAAGTGGTTCGGATTGTAGACGTTGAGCACGATGTCCAGGGTTCCGCCCGTGAGACTCAGCCCGTTGACCTGTACATTCCGCACCGTGACAACGGGATTCTGGTACGACGACCGGTTGAAGCTGGCACAGGCCGCACTTGTGATCAGTACCATTGACATGGTGAGCGACGCCACCGGTTTCATGTCCACTCCAGACAGATGATAGACCGTTGATCGCGCGCCCTCGTCAGGAGGGTCGCTCGAGTTTCTCCTTCAATTCCGCCCACCACGCAAGGCGCCGGGCGATGTCCCGTTCGAAGCCAAACGGCCCCGGCTCATAGAATGCCGTGCCGCGCAGCCGCTCTGGAAGATACTCCTGGGGCGCGTATGCCTCGGGGGTGTCATGCGCGTACTGATACCCCTCCCCGTAACCCAGTTCCTTCATGAGCGACGTGGGTGCATTGCGAATGTGCAGCGGCACCTGCTCGCCCGGACTCTCCCGCGCGGCATCGAGTGCCGCGCCCAGCGCGCGCTTCGCGCTGTTGGACTTGGGTGCGGTCGCGAGATAAATGGTCATCTCGGCCAGTGGAAGATAGCCTTCCGGGGGGCCGAGCATGTGATACGCATCGCGTGCCGCGACAGCGAGCTGCAGCGCGCGGGGATCAGCCAGCCCGACGTCCTCGGCAGCCATCGCGATGGCGCGTCGGAAGATCGTCATGGGGTCTTCCCCGCCGTCAATCAGCCGCGCCATCCAGTACAGAGCACCCTGCGGATCGCTGCCGCGGAGTGATTTGTGGTACGCCGACAGCAGATTGAAGTGCTCCTCACCCGCCTTGTCGTGGCGGGCGAAGCGCAGTTGCAGCGCCTCGCGGGCGACCGCTGCGGTGACATGGCCCCGCTCTCCGACATGCTGCGCCGCGGCCTCCAGCGCCGTGAGGGCCCGCCTGGCGTCGCCATCCGCCTCGCGGGCGAGCAGCGCCACGGCATCATCATCCACTGTGAGTTCGAGGCGGCCGAGTCCGCGCTCGCGGTCCGCGACGGCGGCGCGCACCAGTGCAGCGATGTCCGCCTCGGTGAGCTGCCGCAGCACGAAGACACGGGAGCGCGAGAGCAGCGCGCCGATGATCTCGAAGCTCGGGTTCTCGGTGGTGGCGCCGATGAGCGTGACGGTGCCGCGCTCCACATGCGGCAGGAACGCGTCCTGCTGCGCGGTGGTCAAGCGATGGATCTCATCGACAAAGAGAATGGTGCCGCGACCTGTCGTGGCGAGGCGCTCCTCCGCATCCCGCACGATTTCCCGCACCCGAGGCACTCCGTCGGTGACCGCCGAGAACGGCTCGAAGGCCCGGTTGGTGTACTGCGCGGTGAGCAGCG
>Ga0207707_10000875_pt1 | contig 29432 bp, 26 predicted proteins | sample KBSC83BmetaG_FD_184336 | JGI IMG/M metagenome (GOLD analysis project Ga0207707, IMG submission 184336) | Corn rhizosphere microbial communities from Kellogg Biological Station, Michigan, USA - KBS C8-3B metaG (SPAdes) (version 2) | ecosystem: Host-associated > Plants > Roots > Rhizosphere ... | reverse complement strand
TGCCGATGCCGGCCTCTATTGGCATTTTGTGCCCAATCCATCGAGATAACTTGGATCGACGCCATTCAATCCGGGCGTTTCGCGACAGAAACTAGCTAGCGACTCGCGCCTTCTCGGTCACGGCGATCAGCGCCGTCAACAGGATGAGCTGCAAGCGACCTGCGAGCGTAAGCTTGGAGAGCCCTTTCGCCTATCTTGTCTCGCGTTATGAGCGGGTGCGTGAGGATCGAGTTGATCGCGAGTTTGGGGGTGCTGATTGCGATAGAGATCGACTCAGAGTGCGGCGCTAGGTGCTTGCGGTAAGGTTTGCCAACTGAGAGAGCCGGTCGAGCTGGAAGGAATCTTGGAAAACCTGAAGGCCGCGGCTTTCATATGTCCAGTTTGTCGTCTCCGACTGTCGTCCCAATTTGAGGATAATGGCCCTGTGTAACGTCCCGACCGCCGACTACGCGCGATGTGAGTGGTCTGAAGCAAGAATACTGTTCGTGATTGCTTCGTTTCGCGTGTGCTCACGCCCGACCAATTCCGAAACCAGCCGCCAAGGGTAGCGACAAATTGCGACAAACAGGTTCGCAGAATGTCGCGAAAAGTCGCCCGTCAGATTTTGCAAATGTGAGACCGTCTCCTCCGAGCGTCAAGACAGGCGTCTTCGGTCTGAGGAGCGGCACAGATGCGCAGCGAGTACGTCGAGAAGATTGAAAGATTTTTCGAAGATCATCAGGTAAGGGAATATCGATTCGAACAACGTGCCAAACATGTTCAGGTGAAGGGGACCTTTAGGGGGGTACCGTTCTGCGTTACGTTCCCCAGCACGGGCAGCGACTGGCGCGGTCCGCTGAATGCAATCAGCGACCTGCGGCATGCGATGGGCCTGGTTGGCGCTCCTGCCAATGATAACGCTGGACCAGCGAAGGTCAGGCGGCTCAAGCATCGCAAGGCCATCAGCCGTACGATGCGCAAGCCGCTGTCGCCCTTGATCGCAGAGCCGGTTGCCTTCGTGGACCGCTTCTATGCGCCCCTTGAAATTATCCGGAAACGCTTGGCCGCGACCGTCGGTACTACGCAGTCGGTCCGAGTCGATTTCAATCAAGGCGACGGCTCCAAATCTAACGATGCAGCGCATGGCGGCGATCGAATTCGTCTGACCACGCCGTGGCTGGGCAGACGGGTTCGGTTCACCGAGATTTAGTGACGCCGAGGGGCCGAAATATGGAGGTTCGAATTGAGATTAGAAAGATCGCTAACGATAGCTCTCGGTGCGCCTATTTGGTCAGCGTCAGGGCCAGCGTGGGCATCGCTGGTACTTTATTTCCTTACCTGGCCATAAGCGTGCGCGACGAAAATGAAGCAATTGCCATCGCCGATGAGATTCTCGCGCCGGCTCCGCGGGGGTCCATTTCCGTGACGGACATCCTGGCGAGATCGTCATCGCCGGCTAACTCGAACGAGTTCGGCGCGAAGACCGGCGCCGACACCCGATGCGAATCCGGCGTTCGCCCCGCGGATGACAGGTGACACTATGGATCTAATCCTCCTTGGGACGATGGCCTGCTCCGCGCTCACGTCGTTGTGGCCGCCTGTTTCGGTATGCTGTGACCAGCCTTTGCAACAAGCCAAATGCCGGCGCCGATGATGACAATATGCGCACGCATGGGCGGGGATTTTAAAGGAAAAGGCGAGGGTGTTGCACGTCGTTTGTGACTTCAACGAGACAGCGGAGCCAACCCGCCAGCACGGCACTCCCTCATCCTGAGAAGCGCCTTGAATCGCTGCTCGCTGGTCGTGCGAAATTTAACGCGGCTTCCGCGCGTCACTTTGAGCGCGGCTCCCTGTGAAAGAAGCCTGGAAGGTCCTCGGCTTCCCCGAGGATCGCAAGCTTTATCGCCAGCTCGACTGCGAGATCGAATTTCAGCTCGATCAGCCGGCGGCTCATGAACGTACGGAAATAATCGCCCCAGATGAATTCCTGGAACGGCGTATCCTGATCCTCAAATGCCTCGCCGCGCACCCGCCGAGCCAGCGAGCGCCAGACGTTATCAGTGAGCTCGCTGATGTGATGGGGAATGGCGGCGAAAGGCCTGCGGTTGCCATCGGTGTCGATCGGCCAGCAATAGCCATTCTTCTCCATCTTGCGCCAGAACGGTCGGTCCTCAAGATCCGACCAGTCCGCGAGCGTGTCGCCGAGTACAGCTTCCCGAATGTTAATCGACCACAGCGCGCGCGAGAGATGGTGGTGGTCGACCATATAGATGCGCTTTCCAGGTCCTATGACATGAGGAATGGCCTTTTTCTCGAGATAGCTCTTGCGGTCCGCCGGCGATTGCTTCTCGAGCTTCGCTGCGCGTACCGCGACCTCTGAAAATCCGAGGGTGAGCTGCGTCCGCCTGAGGTCGGCAATCTGAACCTTTGTGTGCGCCATGTTGCTGCCATGCTTTGAAAGCCGCTTGAATCTGTCCCGCACGGCCGCAGGCACTGTCAATGCGGACTTGCCTCAGGAAAGTGCTGTCTGGAGAGCCGCTGGAATTCGCGGTGGGGCAATCTCCGGGTAACATAAAGGTATCTGTTCAGGCTGCGAGGTCAATTGGCACGAGGCGCGCCGCGGCAGGCGTGGAGGATGGGCGCGACACCGTCGTTGTCGCGCGCGGGTGCTGCGTCCATCGCGCCAAACGTCGCCGGACTAGGTCCGGAACAGACAAAGAACGCCCGATGCCAGAAGCGGTTCCAGCTGGAAGCGGTTTGGCGTCGATCCGCCGCCACTTAATCGCGAATTAACCATGATCCGTTAGAGGTCGGGAGCATTTGGACAATTCGAGAGCACTGCGAATGCGTGCTGTTTTTCTTTCAATGCTTCTGGCCGGTGGATTCGTCATTTCAATCCACGCGCGCGCAGCCGACCTTCCGGTTCGGCCAAAGCCCGTGATACAGCGCGAGGTGCTGCCGCTGCCGGAGCACCGCAGGCTGCTGTTTGAACGGTTCCTGCGATACCTGAGGGGCGAGAGTCTGGACTAGGGCTGCCCTCTTGCGACGCTTGCCGGGCGGCGCGATCGCAAGGGCGTTTCGCGTGCCCGACCCAAGCCGTCGCGATACCGCCGCGCCAAATTCGCCTTACGCCGCCACACCCATCGCCGCAATCGGCGCCGACTTCCCCTTGATCTGGGTCCGGTGCATCACCCGCCGCATGGCGTTGTCGAAGGGATCGCGGCGATGCATTGTGCTTCGGTTGTCCCAGAGCAAGAGATCGCCGACGCGCCAGCGATGCTCGTAGCAGAATTCCGGTTGCGTCGCATGCGCCCAGAGCTCTTCCAGAAGCCTTGACGAACTCTCCGCATCGTATCCTTCGACATAGGAATTTCGGCGCCGCCCGAGATACAGCATCTCCTCGCCCGTCTCGGGGTGAAGGCAGAGTGAGGGATGCCACGCGCCGGGCGCCTCGTGCGGGTCATCGGAGGGCGTCACGCCCTTACGCAGGAACCCGCCGCTGTTGTAGGTGCCGTCATGCTTGATGCGGCGTCCCGCGATCGCTCGGCTCAGATGACCGGGGAGGTGGCGAGCTGCCGCGACCATGCTGCAGAGCCAGGTGTTGCCGCCGTTCTCCGGAATCTCCATTGCGTAGAGCATCGAGGCGAAGGGCGGCACTTCCAGGTAGCTCATATCGGTGTGCCACACCGCCTCGCCAGAACCGAGCGCTCCGATCGGCGCGCCCGCGGCGTCAAGCACGTTGGACACCACGTAGATGTCGGGATAGCCGGGCGGACTCAAGCGCCCGTTCTCCTGATTCGGCGGAGGGTCGAGATCGCCCAGCGCGCGGCTGAAATCGAGAAGGTTGTCGTCGCTGATGGTCTGATCGCGAAACAAGAGCACGCCGTGTCGGGCGAAACTGGCGGTGATCGATTCCTGCGTGGGCGCGGAAAGATCGCGCAAATCGACATCCAGCACCTCGGCCCCGACGACGGGCGTAAGCTGTCTGGTGGAGATCGCCATGGGTTTCTCCCGCGGTCCGCGAGTTAAATTAAACGCCGCGAAGACTGTCACCCACAGGGCGCATCGTCAACGCGGCTCTCCGGCAACGCCGTCGACGGGTTGCACGCCGCGTCAAGGGTCAAACGGCCGGCGCAGGCGTTGGCGAAACGCCCGGCCTCTTGCTCCACGCGCGCGAGATAATGTCGTTGCGGCCAAAGCGATCCTGTTGGCTGCCTCGGGGCAATCCGGCCCCTGCCGGCCTGCAGGAGACATACTTTCTCTTTGGAGGGGCGCCAAGGGAAAGAGCTGCCAGCGCGGGGCTCCAAAAAGAAATTCAAATGGGATTGCAAGCGGTGGAAATTTCACGAGATTCAAGTGTGGAAAACCTCCGGGCAGATTACATGGAACACGCAAAATTCGAGCCGTTTGGCGAGCCGATCGAGTTGGACGAGAAGGTCCAGCCGGAGACGGCTGCGTCGAAATGGTTGATGCGGATCGGCGCGGGCGTGTTCTGGGCGCTGGCGCTGACGATCATCGTCGCGCGCGGGGTCTATTTCGAGCCTGGGATTTTCGACGGTTTCGGGCAGGCCTTCGCCTTCCTGCAGAAGCTTCCCGGCGTCCTCTAAGTAGCTGACCCATCGAATCTTCTGTTTTTTGATCTGAATCGAAAATATATTGTCGCCGGTAACGGTTTGGGAGGACTGAATTTCCTCAACCGGCGAGGAATTCGGTGTCAGACGAGAACAAGACCTCCGGCGCGACCGCACTCAGGCGTTTCGCCGCTCTCATTCCCGGTATCGTGCTCTGCGGGCTCATCACGCTGGTCTCGATCGGAATCCAGCGGGCGGAGGAGCGCGCCTTCGCCCACCCCTATATCGAAGCGCTGGTCATCGCGATCCTGATCGGAATGGCGATCCGCTCGCTCGGGAACCTGTCGGATCGGTTTCAGGCCGGGATCGCCTTCAGCGCCAAGCAACTGCTGGAAGTCGCGGTCATGCTGCTCGGCGCCTCGATCAGCTTTGCGGCGGTCGCAGCTTCCGGCATCTTCCTGATCGGCGCGATCATCGCGACCGTGATCGTGACGCTCAGCGTCAGCTTCGGCCTGAGCCGCTTGCTCGGCCTGTCGACCAAGCTTTCGATCCTCGTCGCCTGCGGAAATTCGATCTGCGGCAATTCGGCGATCGCGGCCGTAGCTCCGATCATCGATGCCAATGGCGACGACATCGCCTCGTCCATCTCGTTCACGGCGATCCTCGGCGTATTGATGGTGCTCGGGCTTCCCTTGCTGATTCCGCTGCTGCACCTGTCGGCGACGCAATACGGAATCCTCGCCGGGTTGACCGTCTATGCCGTGCCGCAGGTGCTGGCCGCCACGGTGCCGGCCGGATTGGTCAGCACGCAGATTGGAACGCTCGTCAAGCTGGTGCGCGTGCTGATGCTGGGCCCGCTGGTCGTCGCGCTATCCCTGTTCGCGCCGCGCTTGCGCGGCGGGAACGCGGGCGGCGCGAACATCAAGCCGGTCAGTCCGTTCAAGCTGGTGCCATGGTTCATCATCGGCTTTCTGGTGCTGGCGGCTCTGCGTTCGTTCGCGGTCGTTCCCGACGTCGTGGTCACCCCGGTCAGCAAGATCGCGGCCATTCTCACCGTGGTTTCCATGGCGGCGCTTGGACTGGGTGTCGATGTCCGGGTTCTCTCCAATGTCGGCGGCCGAGTGACCGTGGCCGTGACGCTGTCGCTGATGCTCTTGCTCGCGATGAGCATCGGTCTGGTCTCGTTCTTCCGCTAGAGCGTTTTCCAGCGAAGTGGAAACCGGTTCGCGTGAAGAAAACGCGTCAAAACAAGAGTCTAGAGCCCCGTTCGGATTCAATCGGAACGGAAAAGGCTCTCGGCCGGACCCTGAACGCTATCGGTCGAAAGCGGAGATGATCGGTCGGTTTCGCGGCTATTGTCCGGCCACGGGGCTTTGCGCCTGGTCCGAGAAACCAGACCAGATGTGAAGGGCGAAAAGTCCGTTGGCGACAACCACCAGCAGGGCGGCGATGGCGATCAGGGCGCTCATGGAAACCTCCATTTGGGAGGGGCTTAGAGCCGCGGACCGCCGATATCTGTGAGATACGTCACATTGCGCAGCCTTTATATTATTCGTCGTCCGAGCCCGGCGTCTGCCGCAGCATGAAATGGCCAAAGGCCGAGGCGATCGGCTTGGCCGGATCGTCCTGCCAGGCTTGCGCCTCGAAGGCGACGACGCGGCGGCCCTGCTTGACGATCGACACGCGGGCATAGCTGTCGAGCGTTCGCCCCGAGCGCAGATAATTGACGGTCAGGCCGATCGGCTTGGGCGGCGCCGAGACGCCAAGCTCGCGCGTTACGCCGACAATCGCCGCCGTTTCGAGGAAGGCGCCGGTCATGCCGCCATGGATGGCGGGCAGGAGCGGGTTGCCTATGATTCCCGGCGAGAATGGCATCACGAGCGTGCCATCCTCGCCAATCCGCACCTTGAGGAAACGCGCGAAAGGGCTGTTGGCGAACAGACCGGTCGGATCCTCCGGCGCTTCCAATGCCGGCAACGCGCCGGCATTGGCGGGCCTTTCCTGCAGCATGTTGGTGCGGTTTGCATCGATCATGTAGCAGCCGGTCGCGGTGGCGACGGGATCGTCCTCGGAGTCCTGGTAGGCCGTCGAGCGCACGAAGGCGATCGAGCGGGTGACGCGGTAGCACAGCGAGTGCGCGCGGATGGCAAGGCCCGGGGTCGCCGGCTTCTGGTAATCGATGCGCAGGTCGAGGGTTGCGATCGCGCGCGTGCCGTCGAGCGCGAGCTGCACGGCAAGGCCGCAACTCTCATCCAGCATGGCGGTGACGACGCCGCCATGAAGCACGCCGGTCTCGGTATCGCCGACGAAGACGGGACGGTAGGGCAGGCTCGACCAGGATTCGCCGGGCGCGGCGCGATCGAGCTTGAAACCGCTGATCTCTCCGTAGGTGGAGCGGCGGCGCCCGATGGCCTCCGCCAGCTTGTCGAACGGCAGCGGCGTATGGGGCGGCGATGATCTGGACATGCCGCCATTGTAAACGCTTGTCGCCAAGTGGGCAAAAAGGGTTGAAATCCGGCGATCGACGGCAACCGCCGGCCATAGCCCCGCCGAAAGGGATCGCGCGGATTGAAGTATACCGAACGGATATTCTGCGGTGCCGATCGTTATTTTATGGCCATGGCTGATTGATCTAGCGTCACGGGCCAAGGCAGACTCGGTCGCCACAACGACGGCAGGATGGAATGACGTCCCAACAGCAAGAAACGGCAAGCCGGCAATTTGACTTTATTATTGTGGGCGCGGGCTCCGCGGGCTGCGTCCTCGCCAACCGCCTGAGCGCCGACGGCAGGCATCAGGTGCTTCTGATCGAGGCCGGTGGCAAGGACAACAGCCTGAACATCCATATCCCGCTGATGGTGGTGAACCTGTTGCGGGACGAGAAATACACCTGGCCGTTCATGACCGAGAAGCAGGTGCACCTCAACGGCAAGGAGCAATTGTGGGCACGAGGGCGCGTGCTCGGCGGCTCGAGCTCGATCAACGGCAACGTCTATGTCCGCGGCGATCCCGCCGAGTTCGATTCCTGGAGCAGCCTCGGCTGCCAGGGGTGGAGTTGGGAGGACATGCTGCCTTATTTCAAGCGCATGGAGACCTATGCCGACGGCGAGCCGGAGACACGCGGCAAGGATGGACCGATCAACGTCACGCAGCTCAAGAATTTCGACAAGCTTGCCGACGCCTATCTCGACGCCAACCGGGAAGCGGGCTTCGAGCTCGTCAACGACTATAATGACGGGCACTATGAGGGCGCCTCGTATCTGCAATATTCCACGCGGCGCGGATTCCGCTGCAGTAGCGCGGTCGGCTATTTGCGGCCGGCGCGGGGCCGGTCGAACCTCACGGTCTGGACCGACACGCTGGTCAACAAGGTGCTGCTCGACGGCAAGCGCGCGACCGGCGTCGAATGCCGGCGGGGCGGGGTGATCGTTCGTGCCTTGAGCCGTAAGGAAGTCATCGTCTCGGCCGGCCCGATCCAGTCGCCGAAGCTTCTCGAGCTGTCCGGCATCGGCCGCCCCGAGATACTCAGCCAATTCGGGATCACGGCGCAGCACGCGCTGCCCGGCGTCGGCGAGAACATGTCCGATCACCCGAACTGCCGGCTGACATTCGAGTGCGCCAAGCCGATCACCATCAACGATGTGCTGCAGCGGCCGTTGTCCAAGCTGAGGGAAGGCCTGAAATTCGTCCTGTTCGGCAAGGGGCTGTTGTCGATCTGCTCGGCAACGGCGCATACTGTGATGCGCAGCGATCCCGGCCTGAACCAGCCCGACCTGAAGCTGCAGTTGCAGCCATTCTCCGGCAAGGATCGCTATGCGCGGCGTCCACAGGACGGCCTCGACCCGCATTCGGGCTTCACCATCGGTGTGATGGCGCTGCGCCCGCAGTCGCGCGGTTACATCCATATCAAGTCCGCCGATCCGGCCGTCCATCCGCGCATCGATCCCAATTATCTCGCGGACGAGCGCGATCTCAAGACGCTGTTGGCCGGCATTCGCGCGGTGCGGCGGCTGGTGAGCATGCCGACCTTGAAGGAGCTTGTGGTGCGCGAGACCCGGCCCGGGCCGGAGGTCAAGACCGAGCAGCAGATCACCGATTACATTCGTTCCACCACGGCGACGACCTGGCATGTCGTCGGCACCTGCAAGATCGGCAATGATGACACGGCTGTGGTCGACTCCAGCTTGCGGGTGCGCGGCATCGAGGGCCTGCGTGTGATTGACTCTTCGGTATTCCCGACCGTACCGTCGTCCAACACCAACGCGCCGACGATCGCGCTTGGCGAGAAGGGCGCCGATCTCGTGCTCAAGGCGTGGTCCGGATCGTCGGGAACGCGTGAGGCTGCCGTCCAGGCGAAAACTGCCGCATGATCGATCGCATCGAAGTCTTCGTCACCGAGCTGCCCGTCCGGCTGCAGCGGACTTTCTCCAGCGGCAGCTATGATACGGGTCCGCCGAAAGAGCTGCTCGGCAAGCCCGTCTTCGTCAAGATCTATGCCGACGGCGTAATCGGCTGCGCGCAGATCAGGCCGATCAGCCCTGGCCATTTCGTCGCCGACACCGTGCACAGCATGGTCGCGGTGATCACCGACATCTACGGTCCCGGCCTGATCGGCCGCGACATCTTCGATATCGAGGCGGTCACCGAAGGGTTCGATCTGCGGCTTGCCGGCAATCCGGCGGCGCGGGCGGTGCTCGACATCGCGCTGCATGACGCGATGGGCAAGGCGCTTGGGTTACCGATCCACAAGCTGATCGGCGGCGGTTGCCAACCGGTTATTCCGCTGGAATGGTCGGTCAGCCTCGCCGACGACGTCAACGTCATGATCGCCGAGGCGCGCCGTGCCGTAGACGAGCTCGGCATCAAGGTCATCTGCCTCAAGGCCGCCGGCAAGGGCGGCTGGCAGCGCGACGTTGATAATTTCGAAGCGGTGCGCAAGGCGATCGGCGACGACATCGTGATCGGTGTCGATCCCAACACCGGCTGGACCGTGGCGGAGGCGATCAGCGCGATCAAGCGCATGAGCCCGATGGGGCTCGGCTACATGGAGCAGCCGATCGACCGCCGCGACTTGAGAGGGCTCGCCGAAATCCGCGCGCAGTCGCAGGGCGTGCCGCTGATGGCCGACGAAAGCCTGTTCTCCATTCAGGACGCCTACGCGCTGGCTGAAGCGCGCGCCGTCGACGTCTTCTGCATCAAGCTCTACAAGATCGGCGGGCTTTCCGTGGCGCGCAAGATTTCAGCGATCGGGGACGCCTGCGGCATCCAGATCAATTGCGGCGGGCTCGCGGTGGCTTCGCAGTTCGAGGCGGCGGCCTCGGCGCAGTTTTGCGCCAGCGTGCGCGCGAAAAAAACCTTCGGCGCTGCCGAGTTCGTATTCGGCCTCAATACCATCGCGCAGGACCCGCTTTCGGCAGGCAGTGACTTCAACATCAGGGATGGCGCGGTCATGGTGCCGACGGGGCCGGGGCTCGGGCTCACGCTGGACGAAAAGGCTCTGGAGAAGCTGACGCTGAAGCAGGCGGTCGTCACGCAAAAGCGCTGACGGCCCGCTACTTCAGTGCTGCGTCGCGAGCGTGGCCTCGCGTTCCTGCAACGCGCGCCGAACGGTCACCGGCGTCAGCCGTGGCGCCACCGATTTGATGAAGTCGAGCGTGAACGAGCGCAGATAGGTATTGGCGCGCAGGCTGACGAAGATCGTGGAAGCCTCGAACAGGTGATCGGCAGGCCGCGCACGCAAGCCGGTGTCGCGCTTGGGATCGAAGGTGATGGTTGTCAGCACGCCGATGCCGAGCCCAAGCTCGATATAGGTCTTGCAGACATCCGCATCGATCGCGCTCAGGATGACCTTGGGCTCGATATCGGCTTTCTTGAACGCGCTCATCACGCGCCAGCGCCCGCTATAGCGTGGATCGTAGGAGATGATCGGGTAGCGCGCGATTTCTTCCAGCGTCAGCGGGTTCACGTCGAGGATCGGATGGCCGATCTTCGCGACCACCGAACGGGGGAGCGAGAAGCACGGAAGTTTCACCAGGTTCGGAAGCTGCTTCAGGGTATCGGTGCCGATGGCAAGGTCGGCTTCCCCGGAATCGACGAGGTTGCAGATGTCCTCGGGATTGCCCTGCTTGAGAATGAGCTCCACCTCTGGATACTTCTTGACGAATTTCTCGATCACCATCGGCAGTACGTAGCGCGCCTGGGTATGCGTCGTCGCAACGGTAAGGACGCCGCGATTCCCGGAATTGATGTCCTCCTTGAGCGCACGCAGCGCATCGACGTCGGTCACGACACGCTTCGCGATCTCGAGCACATGCTCGCCCGCTGAGGTCAGCCCGATGATCCGGTTGCGCGTGCGCTGGAAAATCTCGAAACCGAGCTCGCCTTCGAGCAGCAGGATCTGCCTGGAGACACCGGGCTGAGAGGTATGCAGCGCCTGTGCCGCGGCAGAAAGGTGGTTATTCTGCCTGACGATCTCTAGCACGTAGCGTAGCTGCTGCAGCTTCATTCCGGTCCCGGTATGCCAAACGAGGCTAGCAGGATAACGCCTTATTCTGTGCGTGAATACCCACGATCTCGCATACTAACGTCGCACAAGGCATCAAGCGCATTCGCAGGTTTGCAAAGACATGACCGAACTGTCGGACAAGAACTACGACGTCATCATCGTGGGCGGGGGCAATGCAGCATTGTGTGCGGCGCTCTCCGCGCGGGAACAGGGAAGCAGCGTCCTGTTGCTCGAGCGCGCGCCGGTCGAGGAGCGCGGCGGTAATTCCGTCTATACCGATGGTCTGATGCGGGTGGTCTATGAAGGCGCTGACGACATCCGCGCGTTTGCGCCCGACCTCACCGACCAGGAGGTGAGTGTCAGCGATTTCGGCAGCTACACCGAGTCCGATTTCTTCGACGACATGGCGCGGATCACGCAATACCGCACCGACCCGGATCTCTGCGAAATCCTGGTCAAGGGCAGCAAGCAAGCGATGCTCTGGATGCGCGATCAGGGCGTACGCTTCATGCCGAATTTCGGGCGGCAGGCGTTCCGGATCGACGGCCGATTCAAGTTCTGGGGCGGCGCGACCATGGTTGTCGCGGCCGGCGGCCCTGGTCTCGTCGACGCGCTCTATGTGCGCGCGGAAAAGAACGGCGTCGACGTCGTCTACGAAGCGTGGGCGAGGGATCTGATCGCCGATGCCGGCGGCGTCAAGGGCATCACCGTGCGGCACAAGGGGCGCGAGATCGACCTGCACGCGCGCGCCGTCGTGCTGGCGTGCGGCGGCTTCGAGGCCAACGCGGAGTGGCGCACCAAATATCTCGGGCCGGGCTGGGATCTGGCCAAGGTTCGCGGCTCGCGCTTCAACACCGGCGACGGGCTTGCCATGGCGTTGAAGCTCGGCGCGCAGCCCTTCGGTCACTGGTCGGGGTGTCATGCGACGGCATGGGAGCGATACGCCTCCGATTTCGGCGATCTCGCCACGACGCCGCAATATCAGCGCCACTCCTATCCGTTCGCGGTGGTCGTCAACAGCAACGGACTGCGCTTCATCGACGAGGGCGCAGATTTCCGCAACTACACTTATGCGAAATACGGCCAGGCCGTGCTGCAGCAACCCGGCCAGGTGGCCTGGCAGATCTACGACGTCAAGACCAAGCACCTGCTGCGCGACGAATACCGCACCCGGCACGTCACCAAGGTCACGGCCAACACGCTTTCCGAGCTGGCCGACAAGATCGAGGAGGTCGACAAAGAGCAGTTTCTGCGCACCATCGCGGAGTTCAACGCCGCGGTGCAGGACGACGTGCCGTTCAATCCCAATGTGAAGGACGGCCGTGGCGCGCCGGGCCTGCCGGTGCCACGCTCGAACTGGGCCTGCACGATCGATACGGCGCCCTTTGAAGCCTATGCCGTGACCTGCGGCGTCACCTTCACCTTCGGCGGCGTGAAGATTTCGCGCGAGGGCGAGGTGCTGGATACCGGCAACGAGCGCATCCCCGGGCTTTTCGCGGCCGGCGAGATGGTCGGCGGCATCTTCTATTTCAACTATCCCGGTGCGAGCGGACTGACCAGCGGCGCCGTGTTCGGCAGGCTCGCCGGGGCGAGCGCGGGCCGCTACGCGCAACTGAACAGCACGGCGCGCGGCTCGGAGCGCAAATACGCCTGAGCTATAGGACCCGGCAATGCGCCAGAATAGCGGACGCATATGCTGGCGCCGCAAACGTTATTGGATGCTCATGGACAAAGAAATTATCCGGAGCATGAGGCTTTCGCCGCCGGACCATGCGTTCGCGGCATCAGGGCTCGAACGGTCCCGTCCGCTCGGCTGAATCAGGGAGGAATGCAGGATGAACGTAGCGGTTTCGGTTCCATCGACGACACGGACCGTCGCGGAATTTGCGGTCAAGCTTCGCTACGAGGATCTGCCTGCCGAGGTCATCAGCGCGGCCAAGCAGTGTATCCTCGACAGCCTTGGCTGCGGCATCTTCGGCGCGCCGACGCCGTGGACGAAAGCCGTGGCCCGCACCGTCGCCAAGCTTGGCCAGAAGCAGGGCGCGAGCGCCTGGGGCATGAAGCTGCGCGCCGATCCGCTCGGCATCGCGCTCATCAACGGCACCTCCGCACAGGGCTATGAGCTCGACGATTGCCACGACCAGTCGATGTCGCATTACGGCGCGGGCGTGGTGCCGACTGTGCTCGCGGCGGCCGAAGGGTTCGGTCCCTACAGCGGCAAGGAGATCATTCTGGCGACCGTCGTCGGCTATGAGCTGGGCACGCGCATCGGCAACACCGTCAGTCCGCACGCCTTCAATCGCGGCTTCCACCCTTGCGGCCTGACCAGCACGTTCGCCGCGGCGGCGACGATGGGCAAGCTGCTCAAGCTCGATGTCGACCAGTTCGTCAATGCGCTCGGGCTGGCGGGCTCGCAGGCCGCCGGCCTGATGGCTTCGCAATATGGCGCGATGGCGAAGCGTTTCCACTCCGGCAAGGCCGCGCAGAACGGCATGCTCGCCGCGCTGCTGGCCTCGGAAGGATTGACGGGCGTACGCAACGTGCTCGAAGCGCCCTATGGCGGCTTCTGCTCGACCTATGCCGAAAAATACGATCTCGGCTATGCGACCAACGGGCTCGGCCAGGAGTTCGAGATGCTGCATAACGGCTTCAAGCGCTATTCGTCGCTGGCGAGCAGCCACACTTCCGTCGACGCGCTACGCGCGATCCGCGAGAAGCACAAGATCAGGGGTGAGGACGTCGCGAAGGTCCTAGTCGAGACCACAGAGGTGGTGAAGCTGCATTGCGGCTGGCCTTATGTTCCCGCCGAAACCATCACCGCGCAAATGAACCTTCCGTATACGGCCGCGGTCACGCTTCTGGAAGGCAACGCCTTCGTCGATCAATACACCGACGCCAAGCTGCGCGACCCGAAGATCATGGAGCTGGCGGACCGGATCGAATCGGTCGTGGCGCCGGACCTCAATTCCCTCGGTCCGCACGAGATGCGCGCGGTCAGGGTCACCGTGACGATGAAGTCCGGCGAGAAGTTTACCGAGAAGCAGCTCTATCGGAGCGGGCATTGGAAGAATCCGATTCCGGAAGCCGCGCTGAAGGAGAAGTTCCGCGATCTCGCCGGCCGCGTGCTGACCAAAGAAGCGGTGGCGGAGATCGAAAACATCGTGTCGACGCTCGAAACCCATGCGACGCCCGCCGCAAGACTGGGGCAGGAGCTGCAGAAGCTTCGCGCCTGAGCGCGCCGCGATGGCCTGCGCCCTCGCATGATGGCGCAGGCGTGATCAAGCAGGAAAGTCTTTGACGATGGAACAGACGCTGGCCGCCGTCCTGGCCGATTTCGCAGCTTCCACGACGCCGGAGAAGATTCCGGCGGCGGTGAGCAAGGCTGCACTGTGGCATGTGCTCGATACCATCGGCGTGTGCATCGCCGGCGCCAATCCGCGCGAGGAGAGCGGACAGGCGGCGCGGCAGCTTGCCGAGAAATGGAAAGCGCGGCCGGGCGCGATGATCTTCGGGCTCAATGCGAGTTGTCGGCCCGAGATGGCCGCGCTGCTCAACGGCTCGCTCGCGCAGGCGCTCGAGATGGACGACAAGCATGGCTCCTCGCTGGCGAGGCCCGGCTCGACCGTGACACCGGCGGTGCTCGCCGTGGCGCAAGCCAACAACATGTCGTTGCGTGATGTCGTGACGGCCGTGACCGTCGGCTATGAGGTCATGATCCGGCTCGGCTTTGTCGCTGGCGATCGCTTCCTGGAGCGCGGCTACCACACGAGCTCGCTGCTCGGCGCATTCGGCACGGTGGCTGCGGTCGGCTCGTTGCTCGGCGCCAGCCCCGAGACCATCGTCAATGCGATGGGGATCGCCGGCACGTTTTCCGCCGGCATCCAGGAGGCGACGCGCACCGGGTCGACCTCGAAAATCCTGCACGGCGGCTGGGGCGCGCATAGCGGCGTGATCGCGCTTGAACTCGCGAGCGCAGGCATCACGGGTCCCGCCAGCGTGTTCGAAGGCAAGTTCGGCTTCTTCAACTGTTTCCTGGCGCCGATCACGGGCGAGCTGGATTTCGTCCGTGCCGCGGAAGGCCTCGGCAGCCGCTGGTATCTGCCGGAGACGGCCTACAAGCCCTATCCGTGTTGCCAGCTGATCCATGCCTTCATCGAAGGCTGCAAGCAGATCCGCGCCGAGCTGAAGGAAGTGGGCAAGCCGCTCGACACCATCGAGCAGATTTCCTGCCAGCTCGCGGAACCGGGCCTCACCCTGGTCACCGAGCCAAAGGACCGCAAGATGCGCCCGACGCATCCCCACGAGGCGCGGTTCAGCCTGGCGTATGGCGTTGCCACGACATTGCTTTACGGCGATGTCGACGTCGAATCGTTCCGGCCGGAGCGGCTCAAGGACGAAGAGGTGTTGCGGCTCGCCGAACTGGTCGTCTCGTCGGAAGATCCCGACTCCGACTATCCCCAGCATTGCCCGGCCATCGTCGAGGTCACCTCGCTCGGCAAGGTGCATCGCCGGCATATCCGCTTCCATCCGGGATCGCCCGAAGCCGCGTTGTCGGAAAGCGACGTGCTCGACAAGTTTGCGCGCAACAGCGCCTGGTATTTCGGCAAGGGCGCGCGCGAGATCGGCGCGGCCCTGGTGAAGAGCGAGGATGTTTCGCTCGATACGTTATTGCAGCAGATCGTGGCCGGCGCCTCGCCGTCGGTCGTGGCGGTCTAGGCGCTCGCAATGGCCGCAAGACGGTTGATCGAAGCGGCGCCCAGAGCAGCCATAAGCGCGCGATATGCCTGCGGCGAAAACGGTATTTAGCCGCGCGTTCGGGACTCAATAAAACAGACTCCGGGGCCGTGCCGTTTCGCCTCGAAGCGAAGGAAAAGGGAGGTCGCTGTGAAGTTTCGAACCTGTGCTGCGCGCGCCGCATTGGCGACGGCGCTCTGGCTGGCTTCTGCGCTTGGATATGCCAACGCCGAGTCGCCACTGACCGTCGTGGTCGCCTATTCTGCCGGCGGATCGACCGACACCATCGCACGCGTGTTTGCCGTTCGCCTGCAGGACAAGCTCGGCCGTCCCGTGGTGGTCGAAGACAAGCCGGGCGCCACCGGCCAGATCGGCAGCCGCTACGTCGCCAAGGCCGCACCCGACGGCAACACCATTCAGGTCGCCGCGCAAACCACCCACGCGGTGGCGCCCAGCCTTTACGGCAAGTCGATCGGCTACGATCCGCTGAAGGATTTCACGCCCATCATCCAGATCGCCTGGACGCCGCTGGTGCTCGTCACCAATCCGAAATTCCCGCCGACGACGGTGAAGGACCTGATCGAATATCTGAAGGGCAAGCCCGGACAGGTCAGCTACGCCACCGGCGGCCGCGGCGACGGCTCGCATCTGTCCGCGCTCTTGTTCCACCGCCTTGCGGGTGTCGAGTCGGTCGCCGTTCCCTTCAACGGCGAAGGTCAGGCGATGCCGCCGCTGCTTGGCAACCACGTGTCCTACATGTTCCTGGGCGCGCCCGTCGCGGGACAAGCCATAGCTTCCGGCGACCTGAAGGCGCTCGCCGTGACCAGCAAGAACCGGAGCACGCTTCTGCCGAACGTCCCGACCATTCAGGAGTCCGGCATGCCGGGCTTTGACGTCGCCAACTGGTGGGGCGTCTTCGGACCTGCGGGCATGCCGAGCGAGATGGTCAACAAGCTGAACAAGGCGTTCATGGAAATCATCCAGGAGCCGGAGACGCGTGAGAAGCTGAAAAGCCTCGGCTTCGAACTGACGGGATCGACGCCCGAGGAGTTCAAGGCCTATCTCGAGTCCGAGACCAGGAAATGGGCCGAGATCATCAAAAGCGAAGGTCTCGCGCCCGAGCAGAACTGAACGGCGACGTGGGCCTGTTCGGCGGCCTTCGTCCGCTGAAGGATCAGCCGCGGCCGAACGCCGCCATGATGCGGCGGGCCTGCGTGAGGTGCGGCGCGTCGAGCATCACGCCGTCGAGCTGCACCGCGCCCTTGCCTCCGGTTTCGAACGCCGCGATGACGCGCTCGGCCCAGCGGCGCTCCTCTTCCGTCGGCGTGAAGCAGCGGTTGATGATCTCGACCTGCGAGGGGTGGATCGCGACCTTGGCGGAAAAGCCGTCGCGACGCGCGGCGTCAGCCTCGCGGCGCAAGCCGTCGCCATCGCGGAAATCCGTAAACACGGCATCGATCGGCGCCACCTCGGCGGCGCGCGCCGCCAGCAGGCACAAATTACGCGCGAGCGCAAACGGCCCGGTATAGCGGCCCTGATCGTCGCGGTTGGCGGTGGCGCCGATCGCGGCCGACAGGTCCTCGCCGCCCCACATCAATCCGGCGAGGCGCGGATGGCGCCAGGATTTTGCCGCGAGCGAAAGCGTGGAAGCGGGGGTCTCCGTGCAGACTACGATGATTTCGGTCTTGCCTTTTCGGGCGGGCGTCTCGTGGCGCTCGATCAGATCGCTGAGGCGGGCGACATCTTCCGGGCCGAACGATTTGGGCAGCACAATTCCATCGGGGCCCGCAGGGATGACTGCCTCCACGTCCTCCCGGCACCAAGCGGTATCGAGCGAGTTGACGCGAACATATCGCCGGGGACCGGCGCTTGCGCCTGCGAGCGTCTCGACAACGACCTTGCGCGCCTCCGGCTTGGCATCGGCACGCACGGCATCCTCGAGATCGAGGATGATGACGTCGGCGCTGCCCGCCGCCGCCTTGGCGATCATCTTCGCCGAGTTGCCGGGAACGAACAGCAGCGAGCGCATCACGCCGCCTTGGGCCCGGTCTTGGGCCGCTTGCGCATCAGGGCTGCGCGTTCGCAGGTCGCGACGACATCGCCGTTCTGGTTGGTCATCTCGTGATAGAAGTTCACAATGCCTTCGTTGGCGCGCGACTTGCTCTCGCGCTTGGAGCGCACGATGGTGCGGACCTTCACCGAGTCGCCCTGGAACAACGGTTTTGGAAAGCGCACGTCGGTCATGCCGAGATTGGCGAGGGTGGTGTTGAGCGTGGTGTCGTTGACGGTCATGCCGATCAGAAGGCCCAGCGTGAACAGGCTGTTCACCAGCGGCTTGCCCCATTCCGACTTCGCCGCATAATGAGCGTCGATGTGGAGCGGCTGCACGTTCATGGTGAGCAGCGAGAACCACACATTGTCGGTCTCGGTGATGGTGCGTGACCATTCGTGGTTGAACACCATTCCGTCCGTAAATTCCTCGAACCATAGACCCGCCATCAGGACTTCTCCTCAACCTCGCTCGGCGTTATTTCGATCAGGATAGCGCCCGCCGGGACGGTATCCCCCACATTGCAGCGTATCTGTTCGATGCGGCCCGCGACCTGCGCCCGCAGCGTATGGATCAGCTTCATCGCTTCCATCTGCATGACCGGTGCGCCTTTCTCCACGATGTCGCCGAGCGCCACATGCAGTTGCGAGACGACGCCATGCAGGGGCGCCTCGATCACATTGCCGGACTTTTCCAGGCCGCCCTGTTCCCGCGGCATCTCGATGCGCAGGCGGATGGTCGCGGAGAGCGACAAGCCTTCGCGGGCGATGCTGACGACGTTACCGTCGCGCCGGGCAATGAAGGGATGGCCCGACGGCGAAGCAAGCCTGATCGCGCCATCTTCGTTGACGGGCCTGCCGAGGTTGACCGATGCGCCTTCGAGCTCGACGCTAATTCCCTCGCGGCCGACCCGCACTTCGGCGTCGCTCTGGCCGTATTCATCGGCGAGATGCAGCGACGCCTTGGCCGGACGCACCGCCGACGTGACGCGGACGGCGCTGCGGCGATCCCAGGGATTGACCCAGTGCGCGGCACGCTCTATGCCGTCGAGCCCGGCCCAGACCACGCAGGCCGCGGCGCGCAGGCTGCGCAGCTCTTCTGGTTTTGGCTTCCAGCCGTCGGGAAACGCCGTCTCGATGAAGCGCGTGGTGGCCTTGCCTTCGGCAAACAGCGGCTGACGCGAAGCATCGCGAAGGAAGGGCTGGATGGTGGGAACGCCCAGCAGCGTCAGCTCCGAAAGTCCCTTGGTCAGCCGTGACAGAGCCGCCGCGCGGTCGGTGCCATGCGCGATCAGTTTGGCCAGCATCGAGTCATAATAGAGGCTGACCTGCGAGCCAGCCTCGACACCACTGTCGAAGCGCACGCCATGTGGCGCGTCCACCGCCGACAATCTGCCGGTTGCGGGCTGGAAGGCAAGGTCGGCGCGCTCGGCGGCGATGCGCGCCTCGATCGCGTGGCCGCGCACGCGGATTTGCGCCTGGGTCAGCGGCAGCTTCTCGCCGGCCGCCGCCAGCAATTGCCATTCGACGAGATCGACACCGGTGATGAGCTCGGTGACGGGATGCTCGACCTGGAGCCGCGTGTTCATTTCCAGAAAGTATGGAGCGTCGCTGTCCCGGTCCATGATGAACTCGACCGTGCCGGCCGAGTCATAGGCGATCGTGCGGCCGAGCTTCAGCGCGGCGTCGAACAATTTCGCGCGCACGCTGTCCGGAAGGTTCGGGGCAGGGGCCTCTTCCAGGAGCTTCTGGTTGTTGCGCTGAACCGAGCAGTCGCGCTCGAACAGATGCACGAGATTGCCGGCGCGGTCGCCCGCGAGCTGAACTTCGAGATGACGCGGGTTGAGGATGACTTTCTCGAGCAGGATCGAGCCGTCGCCGAAGGCCGCTTCCGCTTCCGCCTTGGCGGCGGCAAGCGCGGCCTTGAAATCCTTGGCATCGTCGACGCGGCGCATGCCGCGGCCGCCGCCGCCGGCGGACGCCTTGATCAGCACGGGAAAGCCGATCTTGCCCGCTTCGCGCGCCAGCACTCCCTCGCTCTGGTCGTTGCCGTGATAGCCGGGCACGGTCGGCACGTCGGCCGCCTCGGCAATCCGCTTCGACTCGATCTTCGAGCCCATCTGCTCGACGGCCTTCGCGGACGGACCGACAAAGATCAGGCCTGCGGCTTCGCAGCGCTTCACGAAGTTAGCGTTCTCCGACAGGAAGCCGTAGCCGGGATGGATGGCGTCCGCGCCGGCCTGCCTGGCGGCGGCAAGAATGGCGTCGATGTCGAGATAGCTGGCGCGCGCCGGCGGCGGGCCGATCCGGACCGCTTCGTCGGCGGCCCTGACATGCGGCGCCCCTGTATCGGCATCTGAATAGACGGCGATGGTGCGGATGTTCAGACGCGCGCAGGTCCGCATGACGCGAAGTGCGATCTCGCCGCGATTGGCGATGAGGACCGAGCCGATGGGGCGGGGACTGAGGAGAAGCGACACAGGCAAGGGTCCTACATTCGATAGACCGGCCGCGTGCCGGTCACTGGTGGCTCCATCGCACCGATCGCGATGCAGAGCCCGAGCACGTCGCGGGTATCCGTGGGATCGATCAGGCCGTCGTCCCAGAGCCGTGCCGTGCAGTAATAAGGATCGGACTGCTCGTCGAACATCTGGCGCAATTTCTGCTCATGCGCGGCGAGATCGGCGTCGGTCGCGGGATTGCGCGAGATGCTGGAACGGCGCAGGTCCATCAGCACCGAGCTGCCGACGTCCGGGCTCATGGTGCCGAGCCGGGCGTTCGGCCACATGAACATGAAGCGCGGCCGGAAGCCGCGGCCGCTCATGCCGTAGTTGCCTGCGCCATAGGAGCCGCCGGTCACGATCGTGTAGCGCGGCACGCGCGCGTTGGAGACGGCATAGACGAGCTTGGCGGAGTTCTTCGCAATGCCGTTGCGCTCGGCTTCCGAGCCGACCATGAAGCCGGTGATGTTCTGCAGGAACAGGATCGGCACGTTACGCTGGTCGCACAGCTCGATGAAATGGGCGCCCTTGAGCGAGGAATCCGAGAACAGCACGCCGTTGTTGGCGATGATCCCGATTGGCAGCCCGTGGATATGGGCGAAGCCGCAAACGAGCGTGGCGCCATAGAGCGGCTTGAATTCGTGGAACTCGCTGCCGTCAACGAGGCGCGCGATGATCTCGCGCTGGTCGAACGGCTGCTTCAGGTCGGCGCCGACGATACCCGGAATTTCCGACGCGTCGAACAAGGGCGCGCGCACCGGGCGAATGTCGCCGTGAAACTTCTGGACACGGTTGAGCGCGCCGACGATATCGCGTGTCTTGGCGATCGCCTCCATCTCGTCGCGCGCGAAATGGTCGGAGACTCCGGAGACCGTGCTGTGCATTTCCGCGCCGCCCAGCGTGTCGCGGTCGACGATCTCGCGGATCGCGGCTTTCACGATCTGCGGGCCGCCGAGATGAACGCTGCTGTTGCCCGCCGTCATCACGACCTCGTCCGCCAGCGCCGGGATGTAGGCGCCGCCCGCGGTGCATTCGCCGAACACCGTTGCAATCTGCGGAATGCCGGCCGCCGACATCCGGCATTGCCGGTAGAACGCGCCGCCGAAATGATCCTGGTCGGGAAACACCTCGTCGCCCTGCTGTAAATTGGCGCCGCCGCAATCGACGAGATAGACCACCGGCAGCTTGTTCTCGAACGCGATGTCCTGTGCGCGCACATGCTTGCGGATGGTTTCCTTGAAGAACGATCCGCCCTTGGTGGTGGCGTCGTTGGCGATGATCATGCAGATCACGCCGCGGACGGTGCCGATGCCGGTGACGAGGCCGGCAGCCGGTACCGCGTTGTCGTAAAGGCCCCATGCCGCAAGCGGCGACAGCTCCATGAACGGGCTGAAAGGATCGATCAGGAGATCGATGCGCTCGCGCACGGGAATCTTGCCGCGGTCGCGGTGGCGTTGGACCATGCGGTCGCCGCCGCCGGCGAGCGACCACGCCTGCCGCGCCCGCAGGGTTTTCAGGAGGCCGTCATAGATGCCGGCGTTGGCCTGGAAGGCCGGGGATCGCGGATCGATTGCGCTATTGAGCGTTGCCATATCGGATTTCGCCGGGACTCTCGATTGGGGTTATCTAGGACTCGCCGCCGGGGCGGCGCTGCATCAAAAGCACGATCGATCCGGTCTGCACGACCTCGTCGCGCTGGTTCAGGACCTCGAAGCCGAGCTTGAGGACGCCGCGCCCCGCCGTCTTGCTGGGCCGCGCCTCGAGCGGCGTGACATTGGCGCTGATGGTGTCGCCGAGTTTGACCGGCGCCTGGAATTCCCAGGCCACTCCCAGGAGGCCCATGGCCGTGCCGTCGATCCAGTTCATCTGCGACATCAGCCCGATTGCGCTCGAGAGCACCAGGGGGCCGTGCGCGACGCGCCCGCCAAAGATGCTCTTCTTCGAAAATTCCTCGTCGACGTGAAGGGGATTGTGGTCGCCGACCAGGCCAGCGAACAGCGACACGTCGCTTTCGTTCACCGTCCGGCCACGCGTTCTGCGCGTGCGATTGATTTCGAAGTCTTCCAGGTAGAGACCCAACGCATTTCCCCTTGTTCCAGCACCGATTCAGGTACCAACTAACCGGACGGTTAGTAAACCGACTTGTCAGAAGGTACACTAACGGCTAGCGTGGTGCCCGGCAAGATGGGGAGGTCGGTTTGTTTCCCACCAGGGAAGATGTGCACGGGATCAAGCGCCTCGGGGTGCTGCGAGAAGCCGCGGCCTCGTTCAATTTCAAGGGCTATCATGCGACCTCGATGAACGAGATCGCGGCGAGCCTCGGCGTCACGAAGGCCGCGCTCTATCACTACTTCCCGAACAAGAACAGTTTGCTGGCCGCCTGCTTCGAGCACGCCATGGATGCCGCGTTCGCGAGCCTCGATCGCGCGCGCAAAGCGGGCCGGAACGGCCGCGAGCGGCTGGTGCTGACAATGTCCTATTATGTCGCCGAACTCCTCAACGAGCTGAATTGCTGCGTCGTGCTGATGGAAGAGCAGGCGCTGGAGCCCGAGGACCACGCCAAGCTGGTGCGGCAGCGCGACCGCTTCGAGCGCGGGTTGCGCGCCTTCGTGCGCGAGGGGATCGAGGACGGCAGCGTCGTGCCCTGCGATCCCAAGCTTGCGATCTTCGTCATTCTGGGCGCCATGAACTGGGTGCCGAAATGGTTCAAGCCGAGCGGCGTGTGGAAATCCGACCAACTCAACGCGGCGCTGGCGCAGATGTTCGAGCGCTTGATTTCGTCGGCGCCCGCGGCAGCCATGGCCCGCGATGTCGGTGAATTGCCGTCGCGTGGAGAGCAGCCGTCGGGCCTGATTTCGCTGGCCCAGCGCGTGCGGAATCCGCGCGCAGGTCAGGACAAGAAAATCGACAAGAAAGTCAAAGCAGGAGGAAAGCGATGAAGTTGGGAGTAACGCGAGCGCTTCGTTGCCTTGCAGGCCTTTCTTCGTCGCGCTGACAGCGTGAGCGGAGCGTCCTTGTCATGATCGCCAATCTTATCGTTGGAGGCCTCGCGGCGGGCTGCCTCTACGCGATGGTCGGCATCGCCATCGTCATCGTGCTCAACATTACCGACATCGCCAATTTCGCCCAGGGCGAGATGGCGATGGTGACGACGTTCTTCGCCTATTGGCTGCTCGACAGCGTTGGCCTCACTTGGTGGCAGGCGGTGCCGATCGCGGTCCTGTTCGGTCTCGTGCAGGGCATCGTCATCCAGCAGGTCGTGATCCGCCCGTTGATCGGCAGCCCGGTGCTGTCGGCGATCATCGCGACGCTCGGGCTGAATATCGTGCTCAACAGCGTCGCCGGCCTGATCTGGGGACACCAGACCTACACCTTTCCGTCGCCCTTCGCCTTCTCACCGCCTTTCATGATCGGAACCGTCCCGGTCTCGGTCGACAGTGTCGTCAACATCGCGGCAGGGCTTGCCATCGTCATCGCAATGACCTGGTTTCTCCGCTTCACCTGGATCGGCCTCGGCTTGCGCGCGGCGAGCCAGAATCCGACGGTCGCGCGCATGATGGGCGTCTCCATTTCGCGGACGTCGGCGATCGCCTGGGGCCTTGGTGGCCTGGTTGGCGGCATCTCCGGGATTCTGGTCGCGCCGTCCCTGTTCCTCGACACCAATCTGATGGGCGCGCTGCTGATCAAGGCGTTTGCGGGCGGCGTGCTCGGCGGCCTGAACAGCCTGATCGGCGTCTTTCTTGGCTGTCTCGCTCTCGGCGTCGCCGAAAACCTGGTGGGCGCCTATCTCTCGCCGGCATTCGGCGAAGCCATCACCTTCATCATCATCATCGCCGTGTTGATCGTCCGCCCCGAGGGCATCTTCGGCCGCGTCAAGGCGCGCAAGGTATGAGCGTTGCGGCCGACATCACGCGCGCACAGCGCCAGGCCGCGTCATTCGGCGTGAGTTCGGTGCTGCTCGGCCTGTGCTTTGCCGCAGCCTGCGCCGCGCCCTTTGTCCTCAACGGGTACGGGCTCTATGTCCTGACCCTGACCGGCGTCTTTGCGCTGGTCGCCCTCGGGCTCAATCTGCTGACCGGCTATGCCGGCCAGATCAGCCTGTGCCACGCCGCCTTCTTCGGTGTCGGCGCCTATGCCACCGCGATTCTCACGCAAAAGGTGGGGTTGCCTTATCTCCTGTCAATTCTCGTGGGCGGGTTGCTCACTGCCTGTATCGGCGCCGTCGTGGCCGTTCCGGCGATGCGGCTCAAGAGCCTTTATCTGGCCATCGCGACGCTGGGTTTTGGTGTGGTGCTGCAAAAGATCATCTTTGAGTGGCGCAGCCTCACCAATGGCGGCGGCGGGCTCGCGCTCAGTCCGCCGGCCATCGCCGGCTACGAACTGGGCGCGACCGGTCTCTATTATCTGACGCTCGCGCTGGTGACGCTCGGTATCTGGGGCGCGTGGAATGTCAGCCGCGGCCGTACCGGCCGGGCGCTCCTGATCATCAAGGAAAGCGAGATCGCGGCGGGCGCGCTCGGCATTCCGGCGGCGCGCTACAAGGTCATCGCCTTTGCGATCAGCGCGTTCTATGCCGCGGTGGCGGGCGGCCTGTTCGCCTATCTCGTCCGCTACATTCACCCGGAGAATTTCAGCGTCGGGCTCTCCATCGCCTTCCTCAGCATGGTCGTGATCGGCGGGCTCGGCACCATCGGCGGCTCGATCGTCGGCGCGGCCTTCTACGTCATCGTTCCCGAGCTCTTGCGCGGCATCAAGGATGCGCCGGGCCTCGTGTTCGGCCTGCTGCTCGTCATCGTCATGGTGCTGATGCCGCAAGGCCTGTGGGGACTGGTACGCCGTCTCGGGCGGAGGGCATAGAGATGGCGCGCCTCTCTGTCGAAAATGTCTCGGTGGATTTCGGCGGCATTCACGCACTCCGCGACGTCAGCTTCGAACTGGAGTCGGGCGCGATCGTCGGACTGATCGGGCCGAACGGCGCCGGCAAGAGCACGCTGTTGAACTGCGTCTCCGGCATCACGCGGCCGACCCGGGGCCAGGTGCGGCTCGACGATGCCGTGCTCTCGGCGTTGCCGCCGGCGACCGTCGCCGGTTGCGGGATCGGGCGCGTGTTCCAGCATCCGGAACTGGTGGTCGATCTCCCGGTGCGCGAGAATCTCCTGATCGCCTGCCATCGTTCGCTCGGCTATGGCCTCGTCAGCGAACTCTTGAAGCTTCCCAATGTCTGGGCGGCCGAGCGCGCCGCGGCGCGCCGGGTCGACCACGTGCTCGAACGGCTCGGCCTTTCCGATAGCGCCGAACTCGCGATCCGCAATCTCCCCTACGGCCACCGCAAGCTGGTCGATCTCGGCCGCGCGCTGTTGATGGAGATCCGCTTCCTGCTGCTGGACGAGCCGATCGCGGGCCTGAACGACGCCGAGGTTGCGAAGCTCCGCGATTTGCTGCTTCGGCTGCGCCAGGAATTGGGTCTCGGCATTCTCGTCGTCGAGCACAATATGCCGTTCGTCTCCGGTCTCTGCGATCGCCTGGTTGTGCTCGATCTCGGCCGGCTCATCGCCAATGGGCCGCCGGTCGATGTCCTGCGCGATCCCAAGGTGATGGCTTCCTATCTCGGCGAGGACGCCTGATGCTGGAGATCGCCAATCTCAATGTGCGGTACGGGGCGGTCGAGGCATTGCGCGACGTCTCGATCGAGGTCGGCGCGGGCAGCCTTGTCGCCATTCTGGGCGCCAACGGGGCGGGCAAGTCCACCTTGCTGCGGGCGATCAGCGGCGTCGTGCGCGCGGCCTCCGGCCGCATCGCGCTGCGCGGCCAGGCGATCGGGGGATTGAGCCCCGAAGAGATCGTGCGCCACGGTGTCTCGCATGTGCCCGAGGGGCGCGGCATCTTCCCGGATCTGACCGTGAAGGAAAACCTGATGATCGGCGCCTATGCGCGGCGCGGGCAGGATCTGACGGCGGACTACGGCAAGGTGATGCAGATGTTTCCGCCGATCGCGCGGCGCGAGCGGCAGTTCGGCTACACGCTATCCGGCGGCGAGCAGCAGATGCTGGCGATCGGGCGCGCGCTGATGGCCGCACCCCGGGTCCTGCTGGCCGACGAGCTGAGCCTCGGGCTTGCGCCCATCGTGGTCAAGCAGGTGTTCGCCAAGCTCGACGAGGTGCGCAAGGCGGGTATCACGGTCCTCGTCGTCGAGCAGAATGCGCGGCTCGCGATGAAATTCGCTGACTATCTCTACGTGCTCAAATACGGCCGCGTGGTGATGGAAGGACCGCGCGAGGAGTTTGAACGGTCGACCGACCTGGTCGACGCTTATCTTGGTGTCTGACGATGTACGATTATCCGCTCAAGCAACGCACCATTGGACGACTGCTGGCCGACAAGGCCAGGCGCATCGGCGACCGCGCCTGGCTGATCTATGGCGGCGAGAAATACAGCTATGCCCAGGCGCACGACATCTCCAACCGCTACGCCAACGGATTTGCCGATCTCGGCATCCGCAAGGGCGACCATGTCGCGATCATGATGCCCAATTGTCCGGAGTTCATCTGGACGATCTGGGGACTAGGCAAGCTTGGTGCCGTCACGGTGCCGCTCAACACCGCGGCGAGGGGCGATCTCCTGCGCTATTTCGTCACCCAATCGGATTCATGCGTCGTCGTCGTCGCCAGCGAATGGGCGGACCGCATGGCCGAGGCGCTGGCGGGCGAAAACAATATTCGTGCCTTCATCACCCACGGCGGCGCCGGGACGAAACTCGCAGGCCTCGGCAAGCCGCTGGTCGACATCAAGACGCTGGCCGAGGCTTCGCCGCGCGAGCCCGACCCGGAGCTGGTGCACGCCGGCGATCCCCAATACATCATGTATACGTCCGGCACGACCGGCCCTTCGAAGGGCGTGATCAGCCCGCACTCGCAGGCGCATGGGGTCGGCCGCTCGCTCGCGCAGAACTACGGCTATCGCAGCGACGACGTGATTTTCACCTGCCTGCCGCTCTTTCACGGCAACGCGCTCTGGTACTCCTGCTACGCGGCGTTCTGGGCCGATTGCACGCTGGCGGTATCGCCGCGTTTCTCCGCCAGCACGTTCTGGGACGAGATCAGGGCGGCCGGCGCGACCCAGTTCAACTCGCTCGGCGCGATGACCAACATCCTCCTGCGCGCGCCGGCTTCGCCGCGGGACCGCGACCACCGCGTCCGCCAGGCGATGATCGTGCCGCTGTCGCGCGAATCCTATCGCGATGTTTCCGAGCGCTTCGGCGTCCAGGTCACATCGCTCTATGCGATGACCGAAACCTTTGCGGTGACGATGTTCTGCCCCGACGATCCCGAGACAAAGGGCGCTTCGGCCGGCCGGCCGCGCGGCCTCGCCGAAATCATGATCGTCAGCGACGAGGACGATCCGCTGCCGATCGGAGAAGTCGGCGAGATCTGCGTGCGGCCCTGCGAGCCCGGCATCATCATGTCCGGCTATTACAAGATGCCGGAGGCGACCGTGCGCGACACGCGCAATCTCTGGCTTCACACCGGCGATCGCGGTCGGCTCGACGAGGACGGCTATCTCTACTTCGTCGACCGCAAGAAGGAGGCAATCCGCCGCCGCGGCGAGAACATCTCGGCCTATGAAGTCGAAATGCTGGTGGCCAAGCACCCTTGCGTGCTGGAAGTCGCGGCCGTGCCGGTGACCTCCGAGCTCAGCGAGGACGAGGTGATGATCTATGTCGTCTGCCGGGACGGCGAGAAGGTCAGCGCGGAAGAGCTGGTACGCTTTGCCAACCGCAACATGGCGCATTTCATGGTGCCCCGCTTCGTCCACTTTATCGACGCGCTGCCGAAGACCGCGAGCGAAAAGATCGAGAAATACAAGCTGAAGACCTGGGCCGAGCAGAACCGCGCATCGTTGTGGGACCGCGAGGCCGCAGGTCTGAAGCTCGAGCGATGAATTTCAAGAAACGTCCATACAACAAGATGGTCAAAGGGAGAGAAAGCATGATCGGGAATTGGTTGGGATGGCGCGCCGCGCTCGCAGCAGCTGCGATTGCAATGACGGCGTTACCTGCGGCTGCGCAAGAGGCCGTGAAGGTCGGCATGAGCGGTCCGTTCTCCGGCGGGTTGTCGCTGCTCGGACAAAGCGTGCGCGACGGCGTCGAGGTGGCATTCGCCGAGATCAACGAAGGAGGCGGGGTGAACGGACGCAAGCTCCAGTTTATCGCCGAGGATGATGGTTATGAGCCGATGCGCACCATCGCGTCCGCGAAGAAGCTGGTCGAGCAGGACAAGGTGGTGGCGCTGCTCGCCGTCACCGGCACCGCGCCGTCGGCCGCGCTGCTGCCGTTCGTCACGGAAAGCAAGACGCCGCTGTTGTTTCCCTATGCCTTCGCGCATGCCCTGACCTCGCCGGTCAAGCGCGACGTCTTCACGACGTTGCCGGAAGTGCGGGTGCAGATGATGGTGCTGGCCAACTACATCCTCAAGGAGCTGAAGCAGACCAAGGTTGCGGCGATCTACCAGAACGACGATTTCGGCCAGGATGCCGTCGCCGGTCTTGAAGAGCGCTTCAAGGGCGCGAATGTCACGCTGACGAAACTACCGTTCGACCGCGGCACCACCAACTTCTCCGGCGTCGTCGCCCAGGCCAAGGCGGCGGGCGTCGAGCATGTCGTCTTCCTCGGCATTCCGAAGGATGCGGCGCTGGTGATGCGCGAGGCCAATAATCTCGGCTGGAAGCCGCAGTTCAGCGGCCACAATGCGCTCGGCGATCCCCAGACTTTCCAGCTCGCGGGACCCTTGGCCGAAGGCGCGATCGCCATCGCCGTGATGGAGCCGCTCGATTCCGACAAGCCTGCGGTCAAGGCGTTCCTCGCCGCGCAGCAGAAGTACAAGCCCAACACCAAGCCGACCACCTACAGCATGCACGGCTATCAATCCGGCAAGCTGTTCGCCGAAATCCTCAAGCGCACGGGCGGCAAGACCGACGAGGCCTCGATCGTGGGTGCACTGGAAGGCATGAAGGACTACGACACCGGCCTGATGGCGCCACTCTCCTTTGCTTCCGACCGGCATGCCGGCGCCCTGTCGGGTGCGATCATGAAGGCCG
>Ga0207707_10000874_pt1 | contig 29449 bp, 31 predicted proteins | sample KBSC83BmetaG_FD_184336 | JGI IMG/M metagenome (GOLD analysis project Ga0207707, IMG submission 184336) | Corn rhizosphere microbial communities from Kellogg Biological Station, Michigan, USA - KBS C8-3B metaG (SPAdes) (version 2) | ecosystem: Host-associated > Plants > Roots > Rhizosphere ... | reverse complement strand
CAGCTACCCGTCGTTGCCTTGGTGAGCCATCACCTCGCCAACTAGCTGATAGGCCGCGAGCCCCTCAAAATGCCTCTTGCGAGTTTCCTCATCCGGGGACTCCCCCAAATGATCGTATGCGGTATTACCCGGCCGTTGGGCCGGCTATCCCCCACATCTCGGTAGGTTGCTCACGTGTTACGCACCCGTTCGCCGGTTGCCCATTGCTGAGCCCCCATGACTTGCATGTGTTAAGCACGCCGCCAGCGTTCGTCCTGAGCCAGGATCAAACTCTCCACGAGGTTTGTTTGATATAGCTCTCTCAGACTCCGCTGTCTCATACACGCTGTGTATAAAACAGCGTGTCCGAATCACAGAAATGTTCGGTGTGAACTCTCCCTCGATGAGCCGAACAGCTCACGAGATCCACGAGTTCGCCTCGCACATCCAGATTCCCAAATTCAATTGTCAAACAGCTTTAGTGCATTCCGCGTCGCCCATTGGCGACAGCCTTTAACAATACCCAGACGTTACTGCGTCGTCAAGCGGTGACGAACATTTTTCTTCAAAATCCTTTACTGCTTTCTCTCAACCGAACTCGTCCACCGCTCGACCGCACTTCCCATCTTCTTCGCTCGCCTCATCCCCTTCACTGCACCTGCACCGGGACTCCTCGAGCACGGCAACATGTGCCAACAACCTGCCAACAAGGGCCAACATGGGCCAACATGGGCCGTGTAGGAATCGAACCTACAACCTAGCGATTAAGAGTCGCTTGCTCTGCCAATTGAGCTAACGGCCCAGAGCATTCGACGGAGTCGCAACGTTGGCCTCGTGTCTCCACGTCCTACCGGCCACCGTGCCCCTGCTGACGCGCCAGGAGGGAATCGAACCCCCGACCCACAGCTTAGAAGGCTGTTGCTCTATCCAACTGAGCTACTGGCGCTTCATGAACAATGGCGCCTTGAGGTCGGGGCGCCCGGATTTGAACCGGGGACCTCCTGCTCCCAAAGCAGGCGCGATACCAGGCTACGCTACGCCCCGCGAGCCTCACAATGTATCCGCACTTCGGCGCGGAATCAACTACCCAGGCTCGGCAATTTCAGGAACTCAGGAACGTCGCGCTCGTCGAGACCACTCATCCAACGAGCAGTCGCTCCGGTCCGCACGAACAGTACACTCGCTTCGCGTTGGATGATCCGATCTCGCGCCTTCAGACGCGCGAGATTCGCGAGATTCGTGAGAGCAGCGCGCGAAATGCTCGCCCGCGATGACTCACGCGCTCCTTCTCCTCACGCGTCGCCTCGCCGAACGTTCGGTCGAGCTCGGTGGAAAAGAAATACGGATCGTAGCCAAAGCCGTGCTCGCCACGCGGCGCATCAATGATGCGCCCCACCGTCTCGCCGCGGCTCACGAGCTCGCCGCCGCCGCCGACATGCGCGGCAGCGCACACGTACCGCGCCGCACGAGTCGAAGCATCGACGAGCCGCTCGAGCAGCAGCCGATTGTTCTCACCGTCGAGTGCTTGACCAGTGAGATCACTGCGGCCGCTCCAGCGTTTGCTCAACACCCCTGGAGCGCCACCCAGCGCATCGACCTCGAGACCGGAGTCGTCCGCGAAAGCGGCGCCGCCCGTGAGCGCATGAAAGTACCGCGCTTTTGCGAGCGCATTCTCCTCGAAAGTCGGGAAAACCTCGAGCGAGTCTTCCGCCCTGGACTCCACGACTCCCGCCGCCGACAGATCGATCACGTCGATCCCGTGCGCGGCGAACAGCGGAAGGAGCTCGCGGAGTTTCCCAGCGCTCCGCGTAGCGAGGAGCGCCGGCCGACGCCCGCTAGACGCCGAGGACACGCCGCTGTGCCGCGTCCAGTTCGCGCAGTCCCTTCACGGCGAGATCGAGCAGCGCATCGAGCTCGCCGCGGTTGAACGTGCCGTGCTCTCCGGTGCCCTGCACTTCGACGAAGCCGCCTTCACTGCTCATCACGACATTCATATCGACGGCAGCGCGCACGTCTTCCTCGTAGTCGAGATCCAGCCGCGGCTCCGTGCCGATCACACCGACGCTCACGGCGGCGACGCGGCGCTTCACCGGCGACGCGGACAGCTGCCCCTGCTCGACGAGCCAATTGAACGCATCGACGGCCGCGACGCACGCACCGGTGATCGACGCCGTGCGCGTCCCACCATCTGCCACGAGCACGTCGCAGTCCAGCTTAATGGTGAATTCGCCGAACTTGAAATCGTCGAGCATCGCGCGAATGCTGCGTCCGATCAGACGTTGAATCTCCTGCGTCCGGCCGCCCAACTGCGTTCGTTCGCGCGACGTTCTCGTCTTCGTCGCGCGTGGCAACATCGCGTACTCCGCGGTCAGCCACCCTTCCCCGCGACCCTTTCGCCAGTTGGGCACGCCCGCTTCGATCGACGCGGTGCACAACACCTTCGTCGCGCCGAACGAGACAAGGCACGACCCTTCGGCATACGGCGCCACCGCGCGCTCCAGCGTCACGACCCGCAAATCATCGTTCCGCCGCTTCGTGCGCGCGACCTCTGAATCAGTCCCCACGAAATTTCTCGATGGTTGACGTGGTAGAGTGGCCCGGGGTGAGCGGCACGACGACGACGTCACCGCCGCGTGCACGCACTTCCTTCGCCCCGACAATGGACGCTTCAGTATAGTCGCCACCCTTCACGAGTACGTCGGGCTCGAGCGCGACGATCAGCTCGAACGGCGTATCCTCCTCGAACACGACGACGGCATCGACCGCCTCCAGCGCCGCGAGCACATAGCACCGCTCGGCGGCGGTACGTATCGGCCGCGCCGGGCCTTTGAGGCGTTTGACCGAGGCGTCGCTGTTCACTCCGACCACGAGCGCATCACCGTGGCGGCGCGCGCCGAGTAGGACATCGATGTGGCCCGGGTGAAGCAGGTCGAACACGCCGTTGGTGAACACCACGCGACCGCGAACGCCCGCGCGCCATGCGCGGGCCGTATTCCAGTCGAGAATTTTGTCGCTGGGATCGCGAACGTCGCTCAAAACTTTCCTTCGGCGTGCGGATGCAGGTGGAGCTCCTTCACGCGCATCGGGAGCTCGACGTTCTCGTAGTAGTCCGCCTCGATCGCAATCAACTGGTTGCTGCGCCGAATCGAGATCTTCCCCGCTGCCTCGGGCAGCTCCAGCGAGTCAGCCGACGCGCGAAGGGCCGTCACGATCTGGTCGTCGGTGTGCTGGCTCGCGAAGCGCACTTCCTGGCGCATGTCGTCCTGGTACTCGTAGAAGCGCCAGTAGACGCGCCCGACATTGACGCCAAAGTACACGATGGCGGCAGTGATCAAGAGGGTGAACAAGCACCCCAGTGTGCTGGCTCCGCGGCGGCGCGTCACCAATTGCTTTGCACTCCTTCGATGATGCGTTGTACCAGTTTCTCAATCGCCTTCGTGCGCCCATCGAGCTCGGCGCGCTCGGCGTAGTCGGCTTCTTCGCGCAGCGTCTTCTGCGCCCACAACACGTGGCCGTTCGACTGGTCCACGACCTCGACGTCCAGCGTGATCGCGAGCCGCCGCCGGGCAGACACCGCCTGCTGCGGATTCGCGCTGAAGCTCACCGGCACGTCGACGTCGTAGGTCACGATCGTGCCGTGTGCGAGCGCGTCCGCGCGATCGGCGGGCGCGTCGCGTACGCCCAGTTTCCGTTGAAGCTCCGTGTGCATCCGGTCGTAGAGCTCCTTCGGAATGTCGGGCGAAGCCGTCTGATTTTCGAAGGTCGCGATCGCCATAGTGTGAATGTGCGGAGGCAAGCCACCACCGGCGAAACTGTACATACAGCCGGTCGCGGCGAGCACGCCCACTATACTGACGACGCTAGCGGTCCAAACGCCAAATCGACGCATCGAACTCAGAAACCTCCGTCCGGCGGGTGATGGACAGCACGAGCGATCGATGCGCTCCCTCATTTCGGTACCGAACGTGCGCGCTGTCCAAACGTTCCACCCACTCTCGTACCTTTCCCCCGTCGATTCGTTCGGCGCGGGCCAACGTGTCGCCCCGGAAGGTGAACCGCCACGCTACCGGGCGTCCAATATCGGCTCGTAACACCGGCCCATCGACCCTGACGGCGGTGTCCTGGAGCGCCGGAACGGCGGCCCGGCCGAGCGCTGCCCAGAGCAAAGTAGGCGGCGGTACCATCCGGCGCACCATATCGCCGCCGGGCGCCGCGAGCGAATCCCCAATCAGGACGGCGTACCCGCCCGAAGAACCAAAACCCAAAAAGAAATCCAAACGCGCACTGTCCGGAGACGCGATGCGCGCCACCCCATCTCCACGACTGGTGAGCTGCAAATCCGTCAATTCCCACGTAAAGACAATTTGGTGGCGGCCGGCGGGAAGCCCGGTACGAGGGATCGCGCTCGCCGGCGCTGGCACGCCAGTGAGAGGGCCGAGACGGGGCACGCACGCAACCAGCGTTAGCGCCGCAAAGGCGCCCACCAGGCGCCGATTCACTCGCGTATAAAGAGGGCGCGGACCGGCGCCGGTAGCGCCGTCGGACGACCCTGCGGATCGATCGAGACCAGCGCGGTTCTGGCCGTCACGAGGCGCCGGCCGGTGGCGACGTCCGTGATCAGATAGTCGAACGTGATACCGCGTGATCGAACCTCCGCGAGAGTCGTTCGGACGCGAACGGCGTCGTCGTATTTGGCCGCGGCATGAAACCGAGCCGTCAACTCCGACACGGCGAGCCCAACGCCCGATCGCTCCATATCGGCGTAACTCATGCCACGCGCGCGGATGAAATCGGTGCGCCCCACCTCACACCAGATCAGATAGTTGGTGTGGTACACCACGCCCATCTGGTCCGTCTCGGCGTAGCGGACGCGGAACTCCACGTCGTGGAAAAGCGGTTCGGTATCTGACGGCGACTCGCGGTGGTTCACGCGGCGAAGAATCGCGAGGGCCTGCGTGTTTGTAAAGCGAGTCGTGCTCGGGTAAGATTCGCGCGTGCCGAACGCGCCGTGTTACATCCTCTCCGACGCGCACCTGGGCTTTGCGCCCGCCGACGTCGAGCGAGCCGTGATCGCGTTTCTTCGCCATCTCGCGGACACCGCGGGCTCCGTGATCATCGACGGAGATCTGTTCGAGTTCTGGTTCGAGTGGCGCACGGTGATTCCGCGCCGCGGATTTCGCACATTGGCCGCGCTGGCCGACCTGGTCGAGTCTGGCGTGCCCGTGCTGATGATCGCGGGCAATCACGACTGCTGGGGCGGCGAGATCCTTCGCGATGATGTTGGTGTCGACTATCAGTTCGGACCGTGGGTCGGCGAGATCGCGGGCTGGCGCACGCGGATCGAACACGGCGACGGGCTCAGGCCGCGCGAAGACCGACGCTACCGCGCGCTCCGTCGAGTGCTGCGAAATCGCTTGGCGATCAAATCGTTTCGATGGCTGCATCCCGACCTCGCGACGCCGCTTGCGACGGGCAGCTCGCACGCGAGTCGGACGTATGTTGCGCGCGATGGAGGACGCGGACTTCACGACGCCGCGGTGCGTGCTTCGGAAGCGGATCCGTCGCGAGAGCTCATCATCTTTGGTCACTCGCACGTCGCGTCGCTCGAGCGGCTGCCGTCGGGTGCGGTCTACGGAAACGCGGGATCCTGGCTCGACTCGCCGACGTTTCTGCGCGTTACCGACGACGCGATCGCGCTGCGCCGGTGGGAAAGCTCAGCCGAGAGTGCGGATCTCCACACCTTCCATCGTTCCGCCAAGAAAGCGCTGGCCTAGCTGCAGGAACTGCAGCGGATCGTCGGACGCGATGAAGCGATAATCAGGATCCGTTGTCGCCGCAGCACTCAACTTCGTCGCCGACAGCGTTCGCGCCGTCTCGGCCGCGGTCTCCTCGGCGCTGTCGATCAAGCGAACCTCGGGACCAAGGACGTCGCGAAGCAGCGGTTTGAGCAGCGGATAATGCGTGCACCCCAAAACCAGCGTATCGATCTCGTCGCTCATCATCGGCTCGAGATACTCGCGCGCGATGAGCCGGGTCGCTTCGTGATCGGTCCACCCTTCCTCGACGAGCGGAACGAACAACGGACACGCGCGCGGCGTGACGCGAATGTTCGAATCGAGCTTTCGGATCGCGCGCTCGTACGCGCCTGACTTGATCGTTCCGGCGGTACCGATGACGCCGACATGTCCGGACTTCGTCGCGGCGACCGCCGCGCGAGCGCCCGGCTCCACGACGCCGATGACCGGCATGTCCATCTCTTCACGAAGCATGGTCAGCGCGTGAGCGGTGGCCGTATTGCACGCGATGACGATGCCCTTCACACCCTGATCGCGAAGAAACTCGGCGATTTCGCGGCTGTACCGGCGCACGGTCTCGGGACTCTTCGGGCCGTACGGCACACGCGCCGTGTCGCCGAAGTAGATGATGCTCTCGTGCGGCAGTTGTCGAATGACTTCGTGCGCGACCGTGAGACCACCGATTCCCGAGTCGAACACCCCAATGGGCGCGGCGTTGCTCATCACCACACGAACGTCGCGACGAGGGCTGTGCGAATCGCGCTCGGCGAGCCGGTGTCTGGCAGTGCGCGCACACCGAGGCGAATGGGAACGTCCCACAGGTTCGCCGAGACGAATGCGTCGGCGCCGGAGAAGAGGTGATTCGCGACGAGCAGCGCGATCCAATCCTCGACGTGAGAAAGGCGAGTGTGCACTTCGGTGTCGGTGAAGCGCGGCGCCGACTTCGTCACGAGCGCGTTGCCCTGCGCATCCACATACGACACGACGATGCTGTCGTTATCGATACGACGCGCCTCGTGTACGTCGGCTGCCGACTCGCGAATCATCGCGATACTGATCGCTTCGGCGAGAATGAACGCCGCCGCCGCCTTGTTGCGACCGAGGACGGTCTGCGAGTAGCCCGGAATGAGAAATGAATAAAGGAATGCTCGACGCGGACCAAGCGGTGCTTTCGGCACGGAGTCCGTCGATCGCGTCGTCGCGGTGACGGCCCGCGACGTCGTGTCGGTTCGCTGTGCCCCGACGGACGCGGCGAACGACGCGATCGCCAACACCGGCACGATGAATTGACGCAGCAGTCTGAGCATTCAGTAAATCACGACAGCGGGTGCGTGGCGGGAGTGCATGGGAATCGAACCCACCCAACCCGACGTGGTCAGGTCGCGAACGGTTTTGAAGACCGTGAGAGCCACCAGGCTCCATCCACTCCCTCGGGTCTCACGCAAGCACGAGACCGTGTTCGCGGCGGGCAACGATCTCACCGATCTCGACGCCGTTTGGAACGAGCGAAAGATACTCCGCCAAGCGAGTGACTGGGACGGCGACGAGCAAACCGCCGGATGTCTGCGGATCGATGAGCAACGCTCGCGTTGCATCGGACGCGCTTCCCCACTCGACGCGCGACTCCAGATAATCGTCATTCCGCTCGGCGCCTCCCGTTCGAATTCCCGCGTCCCATGCCGCTCGCGCACCAGGCAACGCCGGCACGCGATCGCCGTAGATCACCATCGTGACATTGCTCGCTGCCGCGACATGCGACGCGTGGCCGAGTAGTCCGAACCCTGTCACATCGGTGGCGCAGGTCACACCAATCGCGGACGCAGCGCGGCTCGCCGCCGCATTGAGCGATTGCATCGATGCATACAGCGCGTCCATCTCCGCGGTTCCCAAAGCGCCTTTCTTCGCCGCGGTGGCCAGCAATCCCGTGCCCAGCGGTTTCGTGAGCACGAGCCGATCACCGATCTTCGCATTCGCATTGCTGAAAATGCGTTTCGGGTGGACACGACCAGTGACAGACAGGCCAAACTTGAGCTCTTCGTCGATGATGCTGTGGCCACCGACCACGAGCGCGCCTGCCTCGTGCACCTTGTCCTGGCCGCCGCGCAGAATGTCCGTCAGAACTTCGATCGGCAGCTTGCCCGTGGGAAATCCCACGATGTTCATCGCCGTGAGCGGCTCGCCGCCCATCGCGTACACATCCGACAGCGCATTGGCCGCCGCGATCTGACCGAACAGATACGGATCGTCGACGATCGGCGCGAAGAAGTCGACGGTCTGCACGAGCGCGAGATCGTCGGACAGCACGAAAACCCCCGCGTCGTCGAAGGTCTCGCGCCCGACGATCAGGCGCGGATCCGACCGCACGGGGACACCTCCGAGTGCGCGCGACAGGTCACCCGGACCCAGCTTGGCTGCTCAGCCGGCGCAGCGCGCGAACGCGGTCAGCCGGAAGATTTCTTCGCGGGAGTGAGTGTGATTGGTCATGAGGCGAAAGTGCAGATCCCTCGCTGCGCTCGGGATGACGAGGTGGAGTCCTCGGCATTACACGCAGCGGGAGATGGTTAAGGCACCGCGACGACGGCGTCGATCTCGACCAAAACGCCTCGCGGCAGCGCCGACACTTGCACGGTCGATCGGGCAGGACGCGCGTCGCCGAGCGCCTTGCCGTAGACCTCATTCACCGTGGGAAAATCGTTCATGTCGTGGAGGTACACCGTCGTCTTCACGACGTCCTTCCACGTCGCACTCACCGATGACAGCACCGCGGCCAGATTCGACATCACGCGCTCGGTCTGCGCAGCGACGTTGCCGGTGATCACCTGACCAGTCGTCGGGTCGATCGGAATCTGGCCGGCGGTGAACAAGAACCCGTTGGCCACGATGCCCTGCGAGTACGGCCCGATGGCCGCCGGCGCTTTCTCCGTGTGGACCGTCTTCACACTCACGATGCGTTCCTCGGTGAAAAAGGAAATCCGAACAGTCGCGCGGCGTTCATCGCCGTCGTTCGGGCAAGATCATCGGCCGCGATGCCGCGCGCAGCCGCGACGCGCGCGACGGTGAAACTAACGAAGGCTGGCTCGTTGCGCTGACCGCGATGCGGCACCGGCGCGAGGTACGGTGAATCGGATTCGACGAGCAGTCGATCGTCGGGAACGAGTCGGACGAGCGCATCGTCGTCCCATTTCTTGAACGTGACGATGCCGCTGAACGAGACATACCATCCGGCTGCCAACCCGACTTCAGCGAGCGCGTGCGATCCAGTGTAGCAATGCAACACGCCGCGGACGCCCGCTCTTCCAGCCTCCGCGACCATGGCCATGGTGTCCGCTTCCGCCTCGCGCGTGTGTACGACAACCGGTCGATCGAGCTCGCGCGCGAGCGCGAGCTGTTCGGCGAATGCGCGTCGCTGCGTTGGGGCCGGCGAATGGTCGTAGTGATAGTCGAGACCACATTCTCCAACGGCCACGGCGCCGTCCGAGACGAGCCGCCGAATGGCGGCAGGATCGCGGAGCGGATCGAACGCGACGGCATCGTGCGGATGCACGCCGGCGGTGAAGTAGAGGAATCCCGGCTTCGCCGCCGCGAGGGCTTTCGCGCGTTCGGCGGCTGCGACCGATTCGCCGATGCATACGACGGCCTCCGCGCCGGCAGCGCGAGCACGCTCGATCGCGGCGTCACGATCGTCATCGAACGCCGGGTCGGCCAAGTGCGCGTGGCTGTCGATGAAGGAGGTCATATGGAAAAGCAAAACCGCCGCGCAAGGGCGGCGGTTTGGAAGTGATGGAAGTGCTGGAAGTGCAGATCCCTCGCTGCGCTCGGGATGACATCAGGTTTTTATCGCGTCGCAACCGGAGTGCGTGTCTCGCGACGCCGCTCTTCGGCCATCGCGCGTGCCGCACCCTTCGTTTCCGTTCCAGTCTTTCGCGGCCACCGGTGCTCGATCCAGAGAAGAATCGGGCCCGCGATGTAGATGGAGCTGAACGTTCCGGTGAACACACCGAACGCCATGATCCACGAGAACGGACGGATCACTTCGCCGGCGAAGACCAGCAGCGCGAGCGTCGCCGCGAGCACGGTCGCGTGCGTCAGCACGGAGCGAGGCAGCGTCTCGTTGATCGATCGGTTCAGCACGTCGTACAGCGATTCCTTGCGCTGTTTCTTCAAGTTCTCGCGAACACGATCGAAGATGATGATCGTGTCATTGAGCGAGTAGCCAATCACGGTGAGCAGCGCGGCGACGACCGTCAGCGACACCTCGAGGTGCATCATGGCGAGAAACGCCATGGTCGTGAGGACGTCGTGCGCGGTCGCGATGACGGCCGCCACGCCGAAGCGCCACTCGAATCGAAACGCGAGGTAGATCAGCGTGACGAGGAACGAAATCAGGATCGCCGTGAACGCCTTCGTCTTGAGCTCAGCGCCAACCGACGAACCAACCGATTCGGCGCTGCGCACGGTCGCCGGGTTGCCGGGCATCGTCTTCGCAAACGCGGCGACGATCTGCTGCCCGATCGCCGGAGCGTCAGGCGCCGAGGTGGCACCGGCCTTGAGCGGCACTTTGACCAGAAAGTCTTCTGGCGTGCCGAACGCGGCGATCTGCGAGCCGCTGAAGCCGGCCGCGTCGACGCCCGAACGAACGGCGTCCGCGTGCACCGGCTGCGCGAACCGCAGTTGAATGGAGGAGCCGCCGAGGAACTCGATGCTGTAGTTCACGGCCGCGCCGGTACGCGCCTCGTGATACCCCATCAGCGCGAAACCGAGGACGATGAACGCGATCGTCGCGCCCACCGCGGTCTTCCAGTGCTTGACGAAGTCGTACTTGGTGTCGTGAAGAATCCGCAGCATTTAGATGCTCAACGTCTGGGCGCCGCGCGAGCGGTTGAGCCACAGGAGATAGAAGGTGCGCACCACGAAAATCGAGGTGATGAGCGACGCGAAGATACCGGCGATGAGGGTGACCGCGAAGCCTTTCACTGGACCGGTGCCGTACTGATAGAGCACCGCGGCAGTGAGGATCGTCGAGACGTTCGAGTCGACGATCGCCGGCATCGCATGCCTGAAGCCCTCATCGATTGCCGTGCGGACGGTTTTCCCGCGATCCAACTCTTCACGGATGCGCTCGAAGATCAGCACGTTGGCGTCGACCGCGATACCGATCGAGAGCACGAAACCCGCGATTCCCGGCAACGTCAGCACAGCGTCGAATCCGGCGAGTGCGGCGAGCGTGTACAGCATGTAGAGCACGAGGCCGCCGACCGCCAACAAACCGGAGAAGCGGTAGTAGACGAGCATGATCACAACGACGAGCACCACCGCAATGATCGCGGCACGTCGCCCGGCGTCGATCGAATCCTGGCCAAGGCTGGGTCCAATGACGTGCGTCTCAGCGACGCGGAGCGGCACTGGCAGCGCGCCGGCGTTGAGCACGAGCGCGAGATCCTGCGCGGCGTCGAGGCCCTTGCCGCCCATCGTGATCTGACCGCGAGTGCCGATCGCGCTCTGAATCACCGCCGTACTCATCACGTGGCGGTCGAGAACGATCGACATGTAGTCGCCGATGTGCTTACCAGTCTCGTTGCGGAAGCGGCGACCTCCTTCGTTGTCCAGCTCGAACTCGACGATCGTGCCGTCGGTCGGGCTCGTGTTCGGTCGCGCCTTGGTCAAATGCTCGCCGGTGATGATCGGCTTCGCGTCCAGCAGATAGTACGAGCGATAGAACTTGCCACCGAGCGGCGTGGAGTCGACACCAGGCACGAAGTCCTTCCCCGGCGGCATCGCAGCTTTCACCGCGGAATCGGCGAGGTAGCTGTCGAGGGCCGGCACCTTGCTCGACTCGACGTAGAACTGGCCGGGTATCTGGCCCTGCTCGAGAATCGACGAGAGTGCGCCACCGGGCTGAATCTTCAGTGAGTCGGCCTTCGCCGTGTCCTTCGCGGCGGCAGCGCCCTTTTTGGTCGTGTCGGCCTTCTTGCCGGTGTCCGTTCCGGTGAGCAGCCCCTGGATGCCCTTCTGCGCCGCGGTCGCACCCGCCTTGGCCGACGTGTCGGTCTTCGCGGTGAGACCGCGCGTCTTGATCACCTGATCCAGCCTCGGCAATGCTCGCTCGAGCGCCTGGGTTTTATCGGTGATGTTGAACGACAAGAACGCCTGCTCTTCGACGAGCTTGCGCGCGCGCTCCGGATCCTGAATACCAGGAATCTGCACGACGATACGATCGCTGCCCTGCTTCTGCACGACGACTTCGGACACGCCGAAGCCTTCGATGCGCGTTCGCACGACCTTCAGCGCGCGGTCGATCGCCTCACCCTTCTTGTCCGACGGAATCTTCTGCAGCGAGTCGTTGATCTCGAGCGCGAGGTACGTTCCACCCTTGAGGTCGAGACCCTGCTGGAGCGGGACGCGGCGGAAAGTGACGTCGTGCAACGTTCCGTCCGGACCGCGCTGGCGCTGCGTGACATTGCGCGGGAAGAGGAACCATCCCGACAGAATGCACAGAGCCACGATGATCGAGACGCGATACTTCAGGGGCATACGACTGCGGGTAGAAGGTGGGAGTCGTTCAACGAAGCCTATAACGTTAACTCTGCCTTACGCTTGCGTCAACGCGAGCCGGGCGTCCGCCGCGTCTTTGCCAAGCTGGGCGATGAGCGCGTCGATCCCGTCGAACCGCTTGACGTCGCGCAGCCGGCTGACGAACGCGACCGACACGGATTCCCCGTACCAATCGCCTCCAACATCGAACAAGTGCACTTCCAGACTTCGGTTGACGTCGCCAAAGGTCGGACGTCCGCCGAGGTTCATCATACCACCGAACGAGCCGCGTGATGTTTGGGCGCGAACGGCATATACCCCATCGGGCGGGAGAAGTTTTCGGGCCGCAAGCAGCTCGAGATTGATCGTCGGATAGCCGAGATCGCGCCCCCGCTGGTCGCCGTGCACCACCCGGCCACGCACCGTGTAGGGTCGCCCGAGCGCGGCGCACGCGCGCTCGAGATCGCCGTGCGCGATGAAGTTTCGAATCGAGCTCGACGAGATCGGAGCACCCACGCGGTCGAGGGTGGGTGGAACCGCCTCGACACCGAAGCCATTCGCTCGACCGAGCTCGGTGAGGACCTTGGCATCGCCCTGTCTGCCGCGGCCGAGCCCATGATCGTAGCCGATGACGATCTCCCGCATGCGGTATCGATCGCGCAGCAGCCGCAACACGAAATCTTCCGCCGAATAGCGAGCAAGCGAGTCGGTGAACGGAAGGACCGCGACCAACACGGGACCTGCATCGGCGAGCGCGTCCAGCTGCTCGTCATCCGGCGTCAGCAACATCGGCGCGGCCGACCGATTCACCACCTCGAGCGGATGCGGCCGAAATGTCACGAGCAGCGCGGGCAAACCGTGAGCGTCTGCGCGTTCGCGCAACCGCTTCACGATATCGCGATGGCCGATGTGCACGCCGTCGAACGTGCCAACGGTCACGACCGATCCGTTGGCGAGCTGCGGGAAGCCCAAGTCGTCATGCATCGCGCAGCACCAGCTTGGGGCGCAACGCATCGCCTTCGGGCTCTGCAACGGCGACGAGCGCATCGTCGGAGCTCACGAGCGCGACACGCGGCGCCGCGACGCGGGACGTCACCGTGTTGCCGTGGACGACGCGCGCGAGCTCGTCGGCCGCCAACCGCTGCACTGGCAACGACGGAATCGCTGACGAGAGCGGCAAGAGCGCCGCATCGCCGCGCTGGAGACGGTCGAGCGACATCGCGTCGTCCACCGCGAATGGGCCAGCGGCCAATCGCCGCAGCGCGGCGAGATGCGCGGCGCTACCAGACAGTCGGCCGAGGTCGCGCGCGAGCGCTCGAATGTACGTGCCGCCGCCGCAGGTGATTCGCGTGGTGATCGTGTCGGGTTCTCGCGCGAGGATCTGCCAGGCGTGCACCGTGATCGGCACCGCACGCAGATCGAGCGGAGCGCCCTTCCGCGCCGCCGCGTACGCCCGGGTTCCCTCGACCTGTTTGGCAGAATACGCCGGCGGCACTTGCTCGAATCGTCCGCTGAGGCGAACGATCGCATCGTCAATTGCGTGAGCTGTGGGAAGCGGCGCCGATCGCGTCACGTCGCCCGTCACGTCGTCGGTGTTGGTCTCGGAGCCGAACCGGATTGTCGCCTCGTAGACCTTCGGTTCCTGCTCGACGTACGGAATGAGCCGCGTGCCGCGGCCGAGCAGAATCAGCAGCAAGCCAGTCGCGAACGGATCGAGTGTGCCGGTGTGTCCAACGCGCTTCGTGCGAAACGCGCGGCGAACGATCGCGACGACGTCGTGCGACGTGACTCCTGCCGGCTTGTCCACCAGCAGCAGCCCGCCCAGTTCACTCGTCGTCGTCCCCATCGGTGCCCTTGGGAGGCGCTGGCGGAGACGGCGGCTCCTTGATTTGCGCCAACAGGCTTTCGATTCGGGCCGCGCGCGCGATGCTTTCGTCGGGCAGGAACGTGATCTCGGGCGCGAGGCGCAGCCGAAGCGCGCGTCCGACGCGCGAGCGCAGGTGGCTGGCGGCGCTCGCCAGCCCTTCAAACGTCGCGGCGCGCTCCGCGTCGGTGCCCATCACGCTGACGAACACCTTCGCGTGACGCAGGTCGCGCGTGACGTCGCAACCCGTCACGGTCGTGAGCCGCGAGATCCGCGGATCTTTGGCATCCTCGGCAAGGAACGTTGCGATCTCCTCACGAATCGCCTCCGCCACTCGATCAGAGCGGCGATGCTCGCTCGGCATTACGCCCTCAGCTTGCCGATGTCGATTCGAGGGTGCGCGCGACTTCCTCGGTGCGATAGCACTCGATGACGTCGCCCACCTTGAGGTCGTTGAAGTTCTCGACGCCGATGCCGCATTCGAAGCCTTCGCGCACTTCGCGGACGTCGTCCTTGAAGCGCTTGAGTGACGCGATCGCGCCATCGAACACTTCGACGCCGTCGCGAATCACGCGCACGCGACCCTGACGGTTGATCACGCCGCTGCGCACCGCACAACCCGCGATGGTACCGATGCGTGAGATGCGGAACACTTCGCGCACGAGCGCTTCGCCGAGCACGACCTCGCGCTCTTCTGGCCGCAGCATGCCTTCCATCGCCGCGCGAACGTCGGCCACCGCTTCGTAAATGATGCGGTAAAGCTTGATCTCGACGCCTTCGCGCTCAGCCGCCGTGCGCGCGTTGTTGTCCGGGCGCACGTGGAAGCCGATGATGATCGCACCTGCGGTCTTCGCGAGCAGGATGTCCGACTCCGTGATCGCACCAACGCCGCGGTGAATCACTTCGACTTTCACTTCGCCGGTCGACAACCCGATGAGCGCATCCGCCAACGCCTCGGCCGGACCACCCTGGTCGGCCTTGATGAGGATGTTGAGCGTGTGCGCGACACCGGCCGCGGCCTGCGCCATGAAATCTTCGAGCGTGACGCCGCCACGCGTGCCGCGACGGCTCTTCGCTTCGCGGTCGAGGCGCTCGCGCCGCTGCGCAACTTCGCGCGCGGCGGCGGCGTCTTCGACGACGAGCAGCTGATCGCCCGCCATCGGCACACCCTGGAAGCCGAGGATCTGCACTGGAATCGCGGGTCCGGCCTTCTTCACCGGCTTGCCGCGCTCGTCGAGCAGCGCGCGAACGCGACCCGAGTACATGCCGCAGATGAAATCGTCGCCCACGGCGAGCGTTCCGTTCTGCACGAGCACCGTTGCGACCGGACCCTTGCCCGGATCGAGCGACGCTTCGACGACGGTTCCCGCCGCGCGGCGATTCGGATTCGCCTTGAGGTCGAGGATTTCCGACTGGAGCAGAATCTGATCGAGCAGATCGCTGACGTTCGTGCCCTTCTTCGCCGAGATCTCGGTCGCGAGCGTAGTTCCGCCGAACTCCTCGAGCACGACGCCGTGCTGCAGAAGCTCCTGCTTCACCTTGCCCGCGTTCGCCTGCGGCAGATCGATCTTGTTGATCGCGACGATGAGCGGTACGCCCGCGTTCTTCGCGTGCGAAATCGCTTCAATCGTCTGCGGCATGACCGAGTCGTCCGCGGCAACGACGAGTACGACGATGTCCGTCACCTGCGCACCGCGCGCACGCATGGCGGTGAACGCCTCGTGGCCCGGCGTGTCGAGGAACGTGATGTTCTTGCCGCTCGGCAGCGAGACGTGATACGCACCGATGTGCTGCGTGATGCCGCCCGCTTCGCCCGCGACGACGTTGGCTTTGCGGATGTAGTCCAGGAGGGACGTCTTGCCGTGGTCGACGTGACCCATGATGGTCACGATCGGCGGACGGGGCGCGAGATCTTCCGCGCGGTCCGCTTCGGCGGTCGTCACCCCTTCTTCCGCCTGATACGCGTCCTCGCGCACGGCCTGGAAGCCGAATTCGCCCGCGATCAGCTCGATCTGGTCGAAGTCCAGACGCTGGTTGATGGTGACCATCAACCCAAGGTTCTTGAACGCGAACGCAACGATCTCGGTCGCGGGCACCTTTAGAATTTGCGCAAGCTCGCTGACGGTGATGAACTCGTTGACGCGAACGGTCTTTCGCTCGCGCTCCGCTTCCGCGGCGCGCGCGGCCTCGAGCTCTTCGCGCGAGCCACGACGCAAGTCGCTCGCGCGACGCGTCGTCGGTGAGCCGCGAAGAGCGGCCATCGTCTTCGAGATGTTTGCATCGACCGCTTCCTGGTCGACCGCACCTCGCTTGCCCTTCTTGCGACGTCCACCGCCTCGCTCGGCGACTCCAGCACCGCCGCCGCCACCGCCACCTCCGGCGCCGCCACCTCCTCCACCGCCACCGCCTCCGGCGCCGCCACCTCCGCCGCGACGGTCATCACGACGACCCGGGCCACCACCGGCAGCGGGACCACCGCCCGGCGCAGCGGATGCGATCGGACGCGGCGGAAATCCGCCACTGCTCGCGACTGGGCGCGGACGCGGAGCGCCCGGCGTAATTGGACGCGGGCGCGGACGTTCAGGTGCGGCGGGGAACGACGCAGTCGGACGCGCGCCATCGGTCTGCGGCGCCGGACGTGGAACTTCGATTTCGGCGCGAGCTTCGGCGCGCTCCGCAGCGGCAGCTGCTGCGGCAGCTTCTGCCGCGGCACGTGCGGCTTCTTCCGCGCGCAAAGCCTCGATGCGCGCGGCTTCGACGCGGGCCGCTTCGGCCGCGAGGGCTTCCTGTTCCGCCGCGAGCGCGGCCGCAGCTTCCGCTGCCGCGGCGGCGGCAGCGGCTTGCTCTTCGGCAGCCGCTTGTACGTCAGCAGCCTTGCGCCGGCGACGAATTGGCTCGCCAGTCGCACTCACCGGCTCGGCGGCGACAGGCTCGGGAACAGCGACGCTGCGACGACGGCGTGGCGCCGCCGGCGCTGGAGTCCCCTGCTTCTCGGCGCGTACTCGCTTTTCGCGCTCCCATCGCGCCCGAACGCGGGCGACTTGGTCGTCCGTGAGCATGCTCATATGGCTGCGAATGGGAATGTCCATTTGCCGAAGAAGTGAGACGACTTCTTCGGAGGACACCGCGAATTCGCTGGCCAATTCACTGACTGAGAGCTTGCTCAAACATCCTCCCCTGGTTCCATCTTGGGCGACGCAACCAACGCGTTCACGCCGGCCGCCAGTTGACGGTCGACGATGCCGACAACCGTGGTTTGTTCACGTCCGACCGCAGCGCCAAGTTCCGCGGCGGACGGCACTTCTATAAACCTAACGCGCCGAGCATTCAGCAGCGGCACGACCTTCTCGAGACTATTCGGCGATGCGTCGCGTGCGACGACCGCCAGGACGATCTTGTTGCGCTTTGCTCCTTCCCTCACCTGCTCGACTCCAACAACGACGTTCCGACTTCGCACGCCGAGTCCCAGCAGACGCAGCATGCGCTGCCTGGTCGCCGTTTCCATTTACGTTACGCCGCTGACGTCCCCTCGCTGCCGCCGCCATCTTCGGTGGTCAGCTCATCGATCATGGCCATGATGCGATCGGCTTCCTCCGGCGCAATGCCCGGAAGCTTGAGGAAATCCTCACGCTCGAGGTCGATGATGTCGTTCAACGTGCGATAGCCTGCTTCCTCGAGCACCGCCACCGTTGCCGGTGGCATGCCCCCGATGTCCGACAGCCGAACGTCGGCCACCTCTTCGGTCTCCTCGGGCAACGGCGCGAAGATCTGCGCCTCACCGCCGCGCTCCATCCACTCGCGGCTCGAGTAGAGATCGATCTTCCAGCCCGTCAACTCCGAGGCCAAGCGCACGTTCTGCCCATTGCGCCCAATGGCGAGCGACAGCTGATCTTCGTCCACGACCGCCTGAATCGTCTTCGTACCCGGATCGCTGAACACGCGCGCGACCTTCGCCGGCGCCAGCGCGAGCTTCGCGAACCGCTCCGGATCCGGGGACCACGGGACGATGTCGATGCGCTCGCCGTTGAGCTCGTTCACAACGGCCTGCACGCGCGAGCCCTTGAGGCCGACGCACGCGCCGACCGGGTCGATCGAATCGTCGCGCGAGAACACGGCGATCTTCGTTCGGCTGCCCACCTCGCGCGCGGCGGCCCTGATCTCGACGATGTTCTGCTGGATCTCCGGCACCTCGAGCTTGAACAGCGCTTTCACGAACAGCGGATCGCCACGGCTCAGGATGAGACGCGGCCCCTTGGGCGTCTCTTCCACGCGCTTGAGGACGGCGCGGATCGGCTCGCCCTGATGAAAGTGCTCGCGATGGTTCTGCTCGCGATACGGAATGATCGCTTCCGCCTCGCGAAACTTGTTGAGCATGACGACGAGCTTGCCGCGCTCGATCTGCTGCACTTCGCCCGACAGGAGATCGCCGACACGCGTCGCAAACTCGTCGCGAATGCGCGTCCGCTCACCTTCACGCACGCGCTGGATGATTCGCTGCTTGGCGGCTTGCACTGCCGCACGGCCAAAGACGGCGAAGTCGATGGGCTCTTCCATGACGTCGCCCACTTCGAAGCTCTCGTCGAAGGACTTGGCGTCGTCGAGAGAGATCTGATTGCTCGAATCCTCGACCGCCGCGACCACCGTCTTGAGGAGGACGATGCGGATGTCACCCTTGCCGTCGTCGATGTTGACTTCCGCCTGGACGTTGGGTCCGTACTTCTTCGCGAGCGCGGCGAGAATGCCGTCCTGGAGGAGGGCGTACAGTTCCGCGCGATCGAGCTGCTTCGTGTTCGACACCTCGCGAAACGCGGCGAGTATCTCTGCAGAACTGACCATCCAGATCCTCTCGGATTGTTAACGAGTAGTTAGACGTGAAACGCCAGCCGCGCCTCCGTGACGTCAGCCAGCGGGATGCGACGCTCCACGCCCGCCTTGGGCGATAACACCGCGACTTCCGATCCCGACTCTCCCTCCACCGCGAGGATTTTTCCTTCGATGCGACCGCCGTGCTGTGGTGCGAGCACGTTGGCCCATCGCCCCACGAACCGCTGCCATTCCGCCGTCGTGCGAAGCGGACGCTCGCCCGGCGACGACACCTGCAACACATACTCGGGTGCAACGAGCCCGCTTCCATCGAGCCGCGACTCCAGCACCCGTGACACTCGTGCGCAATCGTCCACGGTGACCGCCGCGAAGTCTCGCCGATCGATGCGAACCTCGATCAGCGGCCGGCTTCGCGTGCCGCCCCGCCGCAGCTCAACGAGATCGAACCCCGCCGCGTCAAGCTCCATCCTGACAACATCTTCCAGCGCGTCCTTCACATCCTGTCGAGGAAGGCGTCGAGAACAAAAAAATGTGGGGAACCTCCCCCACATTTCACTCGCGGCCGCAAGGACCGCGCAGCAAGAATAAAGTAGAGCACCTCACTGGGCGCGGCAAGTGGCCACGCCCAGCGAGTCACCCTCCAAAGTCCTCACGTCCGCCGGCCGGGGCGAACGGTCGAGCCAATCACTCACTACATCGCGGTTATACTGAAGGTCACCGGGGTAATGTTCCCGGAGGTGGCCGTCACCGTGTACGACGCCGGCGTTGAATCGGTCGTCAACGTCACCTGAGCGGTGCCGGTCGCGTCCGTTGTCGACGAGGTCGCGCTGAGCGTTCCGCCGCCCTGCACCGACCACGTCACCGTTGCGCCCGGAATCGGGTTGGCGAACTGATCGACCACCTGAACGACGAGTGGCGCAGTTGCCGACCCCGCTGCGACCGACTGCGGATCGCCGCTCGTGACGCGCACTGCGGACGCCGAGCCAGGTGTCGCCGTCGCCGTGAACGTCACCGATGTCCCGGTTCCGAGCGCTGCCTTCAACGAGTCGACCCCAACGGTGCTGCCGAGCGTCCAGACGACGGTCGCAGTTCCGCTGTCGTCCGTGGTGCTGCTCGCCGACGCGACGCTGCCGCCGCCCGACAGCACCGTCCAGTTCACCGTCGCGTTCGACATCAGCACGCCGTTCTGGTCCTCGACCGTCACGGTGATCGGCTGCGTGAGCGCGGTGCCGACCGCACCGGTTTGCGCATTCGTCGAGCCGTTGGCGGTGATCGTGGTCGCGACCGGCGACGGCGCCGTATTGTTGCTGTCGCTACACGCCGCGGCGACGACGAGTGCCGCGGTGGCAATCCGCCCGAGGCTCAGGGCCGCGGGACGCGCCACCCCACTAATTCCGCGTTGCATGATCCGGCTATCTCCATTGAGGGTTCTCTGATGACGAGAGACACGATCATGCGCCGCGGGTGGTGGTCGCTTCGTGTGGATGCACGGGTACGACGAGGCGAACGCGGCCGCGTTAGCGGCCCCAAGGGTGGGTGGCACCGGACTTAGCGACTTCTTTGTGTTCAGTGCGTCTGGGCTCGCGCCAGGTGAACACAAGGAACCGATAACGACGACGGGGCGCGGCAGTTCGCCGCGCCCCGCGTACAAAGCTGGTCGTTGGTGCGCTTACGATTCTTACTGCACGGTCACCGTGAAAACCGCGGCCGTGAGTGAACCCGACGATGCCGTGACGGTAGCGACCATCGGGGTCGCCGACGTCAACGTCACCGACGTGTTGCCGCTCGCGTCCGTCGTGGTCGACGTCGCGCTGAGCGTTGCACCCGCTGGGGCGGACCAGTTCACCGTGGCGCCCGAGACCGGATTGCCGAACGCATCGGAGATGTGAATGACCATCGGCGCCGACGCCGTGTTCACGCCGATCGTCTGGTTGTTGCCGCTCACGATCGTCACACCCGCGGTGCCACTCGCCAGACCCGTCGCCGTAATCGTGGTCGACGCGCCCGTCGCAATCGACGCGCTCAACGTCTGCGCGCCCACGGTCGGACCGAGCGTCCAGATCACCGTCGCGTTGCCATTCAAATCGGTCGTGCTGGTCGAGGACGACACACTGCCGCCACCCGTCAACACGGTCCATGTCACCGTCACGTTGCCAATCGGATTGCCGGCGCCGTCGGTCACCTGCACCGACACGGGCTGCGGCAGCGCTTGGCCTACGATCGCGCTCTGATTGTTCGTCGCGGAGCTGACCGTCACGGCTGCCGCAATCGGCACAACAGTATTGAACTCCGTATCACCGCACGCGCCGGCGACGACGAGCGCGGCCGCGGCGATCGCCCAACGACCCGTTGAGCATGCTCTAATAACACGAGCCATCCCACTTCGTTGCATCGTACTGCCTCCTCCCAAAAAGAGTTTTCCGCACTCCCCGGGGAGGGCAAGCCGCGCGCCGAACACCGCTCATACCCTCGTGCAGGCCGTGTGTGTTCGTGGCCGCGTTCGTAGAAAGCCGCGTCGCGTTCGTCGGACGTCACATCGCGTTCGTCCAAAGTCCTACGCGTCCGACACGCCGATGCGCATCGGTCGCCGCACCCATCGCATCGCGCCGGTGTCAAGTCGGGCGCACAACGACAGTGCGCGCTGTTACTGTCGCGCTCGCCGGAAATAATTGACACGAGTGGTGTACGATCGTCTGTTATACGAGAGACGCGAGTGGCGCCACTTCCCTGTGCCCCTCGCTCTGCAGACGATCTCGCACTCCCGACCGCGCGCCGCGGTGTTCCCCTCGGTTCCCTCTGTCGCGCGCTCGCCTCGCGAACTCTCCTCCGGGTCAGTCACATGCTGTTCAGAAAGACCTCGCCGATGGTGGCGTGTCTTTGTGTCCTGGCGTTGCACGCCAGCGCCGCGCAAACGCGCCCCCCCGCACCACCGTTCACGCAATCACTCGCCATCACCGGCGGGTTCACGATCAACGATCACCTCGACGCGTCGTCGTCGCCGATTCCATTCAGCGGCACGGGCCTCGACTCGCGCTTTCGCTATCAACGCTCGTTCGGTCGCTGGAATGCGATCGTCGAAGGCGAGGGCGCGCGCCGCACGTATTCGTCGCGCGCCGACGCGGGCACCAGCGTGCATGAGCGGGCGTACGACGGCTCGTTCACGACGTCACTCCTCCGCGGCTTCTCGAGCTCCAGTGCGTTCAGCGCGGGACTCGCGTTGGACGTTCGCGGCGGTGTGCTCACGCATCACTATGCCGATCCAGGCGCAACGACCACGAGCTACGTCAACGGATACGCGACCCTCGGTCCCGCGGTGCGCTGGCAGCATTCGGCGCTCGGCGGCAACACGTTCCTTGGATTGAGTGTGCCGTTGGTCGGCATCGCGCATCACCCGTATACCGACGTGCGTATCGATCAGGCGTCGCCCAGCTTCAACGCCGTGACGCTCGCGAATCTGCGCGGCTACAACTTCACAGCGGGCTTCGAAACATCGGCGCGCCGCCGGCTCGGCCTCATTGGCGAGTTCCACGCGAACGCGCTCGACTATGCCGACATTCAGCGCGCGCGCACGGTGACCACCGGCTTCAATCTCGGTGTCGTGCTCCGCTTCGGGAGGACGCCGCGATGAGACTGAGAACCATCGCCGCGGCCGGTCTCGCGCTGGCGAGCGCCGCCTGCGCGAGCGACCTCGTTGGTCCGCCGCCCTCGACGGATCGCGCGTCGCTCTTCGATGCCGTGTGGCAGGAGTTCGACCTGCACTACTCCTTCTTTCAATTGAAGGGAATCGACTGGAACGCCGTGGGCGCGAAGCATCGTCCCGCGGCGCTGGCGGCCACATCGGATCAAGCGTTCGCGGCGGAGCTCGCCTCGATGTTCGCCGAGCTCAAGGACCCGCACGTCACGCTCACCGCGAATGGCCGGACGATGCGGTACATCGCGCCGTACGACACGATGCCGACGCGATATAATGAACACGCGACGATGATGAAATACGTCGCGTCCGCCGCGACCACGAGCGGTGGACAGGGACACGTTCGCTATGGTATGGCCGCCCCCAATGTGGGCTACATCCGGATCGCGAGCTTCCTGGGCGGCGGTTGGGGCAACGAGATCGACGAGGCCCTTGGCTCGCTCGGCAATGCGAAATCGATCGTCATCGACATTCGTGGCAACGGCGGCGGAGAGCGAGGCGTCGCGAACGACGTCGCGGGCCGATTCATGGATCGCTCGCGAACGTTCGGGTACCTGCGCTATCGCAACGGAAAAAACCATAGCGACTTCACGAACTACGTCACCGAGACCGTCGACCCGCAGGGCAGCCATCACTTCTCCGGTCCCGTGTTCGTCCTCACGAATCGCGGTGACTACAGCAGCGCCGAGGATTTCGTGCTCGCCATGCGAGTGCGACCGCAGACGACGATCGTCGGCGATACGACCGGCGGCGCCTCTGGCGGACCAATCGTTCGCGAGCTGCCGAATGGCTGGACGTACGAGCTGTCGCAGTGGATCGAGTACACGCCGAACAAGACGACGTTCGAGGGCGTGGGCCTCGCACCGGACGTCGTCATCAAACCGACGGCTGCGACGTTCGCGGCAGGAAAGGATGAAGTGCTCGAGCAAGCCATTGCACTAGCGATTCGCTGAGGAGCGGGTCAACTAGTTCGGAGTGCGGAGATGGTGATGAGCTGAAGCGAGGGGTGCGGCATGCTGGTTTGCGCCGCACCCCTCGCTCACATCCCGCTCCGTTCGCCGCACGCCGTTCGCCGCTCCCGCTCCGATTTTCACCGATCTGCGATCACGACTCCAAGCTGTCGACCTGCGTCGCCGGCCCTGTGTGAATAGAACCGATCGTTGTTGCAGCGTGTGCACGATGCGCTCGTGCTGATGTGGCGCACGCCCATCGCTCTCGCGTGATCGGCAATCAGCGCGCGAAGATCCACCGTCGTTGGCCCTGATGTGTCGCGACCGGTGAGCAGCCGATAGACGTCAGGACTCACCTCGTAGCATTTGCCGCAGATCGCTGGTCCGGTGTGCAGCCGGATCTCGGACGCCGGAATTCCACGCTCGGTAAGCCCCAGGATTCCGTGTTCGACGATGCGAGCCGCGGTCCCACGCCATCCCGAATGCAACAGCGCGATCGCCCCGGACGGGTGTACGAGAAACACCGGCACACAGTCCGCGACGGTCACCACGAGTGCCGTGCCGCGCTCGATCGAGAGATGGCCGTCCGCATCGCCGGCGCGCAGCCACCCTTCCCACCCGGGTTGATGCACGATCACCCGCGCACCGTGTACTTGCGACGCCGTTGCGAGCCGTGAACCGCCGCTTCGCAGCTCGCGCCTGAGCGCGGACCACCGGCCCATGACAACGTGCACTGGCTCCTCGGTCAGGAGACCAAAGCTGCCGGTCGTTCGCGTCGTCGTGAAGGCGCGGACCCCGAAATCGGCGACGTCCGGCACCCACTCCGATTCTTCCGCGATCGTCATGTCGTGCGGCGATCCTCCACGCGCTCGACGCGCGCGCCGAGCGCCCGCAGACGCTCGTCGATGCGCTCGTAGCCGCGCTCGATCTGCCCGACGTTGTTGATGCGGCTCTCGCCCTCCGCACACAGCGCGGCGAGCAGCATCGCCATGCCGGCGCGAATGTCCGGCGACTCCACCGAGCTGCCGCGCAGCTTCGACGGTCCCGACACGAGCGCACGATGCGGATCGCAGAGCACGATGCGAGCGCCCATGCCGATCAGCTTATCCACGAAGAAGAGGCGTGACTCGAACATCTTCTCGTGAATCAGAATCAGGCCGGAGCACTGCGTCGCCGTGACGAGTGCGATCGACATCGTGTCGGCCGGAAACTGCGGCCACGGCTGGTCCTCGAGCTTCGGGACGTGTCCGCCGAGGTCACTCTGGATGACCTTCTCCTGTTCGGCGGGCACGATCAAGTCTGGCCCGTCGATCACACACGAGATGCCGAGCCGCGCAAATCCCATCAGCGTGGACCGCAGATGCTCGATTCCCGCGTCCGCGATGCGGATCTGGGAGCAGGTCACCGCCGCGAGCCCGATGAACGACCCTACCTCGATGTGATCCGGCCCGATGCGATGCGTCGCAGACCCCAGCGGCCGACCGCCCTGCACTGTGAGCTTGTTCGTGCCGATTCCGTCGATTTCGGCGCCAAGCGCGACCAGAAAATGCGAGAGGTCCTGGACGTGCGGTTCGCTCGCGGCATTGCGCAGAATCGTCGTGCCGCTCGCCGCGACGGCAGCCATCAGCGCGTTCTCGGTGCCCGTCACGCTCGGCTCGTCGAGAAAGACATCGGAACCGCGAAGACCGGGCGTCGTGAGATGGAAGCTTTCGTTCAAGTCGAAATGTGCGCCGAGCCGCTCGAGGGCGAGAAAATGCGTGTCCACGCGCCGGCGGCCGATCACGTCACCGCCAGGGGGCGGCAACTCGATCTCGCCGCAACGCGCGAGCATCGGCGCCGCGAGGAGGATCGACGCGCGAATCTTTCGGCAGAGATCCGGATCGAGGCGCGACGACACCACCTGCTTCGCGTGAATGTGCAGCGTATTGCGCTCCGCCCAGCGGATATCGACGCCCGTCGACGCAATCAGCTCGACGAGTGTCTCGACGTCGCGAATTCTGGGAACGTTTTCGAGCACCACGGGATGCTCGGTAAGCAGCGCGGCGCACACGATCGGCAGCGCGGCGTTCTTGTTTCCTGACGGGCGGATCGTGCCCGAGAGCCTTTGGCCGCCTTCCACGACATACTGCAGTGCGCTCATGTGCGTGCGAGAATTTGTGCGAGTGAGTGAGTGGGTGCGAACAATGAGGGGATTTGCAAGAATTGGTCAATGGGAGGACGCACATCCCGGTGCTTTGGTTGCTTGGGCGCGATGTGGCTTGCACTCGGTGCGCTCGACCGGTAGGATGCGCCCAGCATGGGGTGGCCTCGTCATTGCATTTTTATGGGGACGCCCGCGTCTCGAGCGGCAGCCGGGTGTCCCAACTTCGCACCGAGGCAGTCACGATGAACTGGCTGGCGCTGTCGGCAGTCGCGAATGTAATCACCGCGCTCGCGGTGCTTGGCGCCGCCGCCGTTGCGGTGCGCGTCGGGCTCGAGGTTCGCGCGGTGATTCAGGAGCTGCGAGCTGGCCTCGGTTCGGTGCGGACTGAATTGTCGCCCGTCATTGAAAACGTCAAGCACATCTCCGACGATGTCCGCGGCATGGCCGCATCCGTCCGCAAGGACGTCGAGCGCGTCAACGAAACAGTCGACGAGATTACCAAACGCGTCCAGCGCGCGCTGGTCGCCAGCGAGGAGCGGCTCGGCGAGTTCAACGCGCTGCTCGACGTCGCGCAGGACGAAGCTGAACGGCTCTTCATCTCGACGGCATCGACCGTGCGCGGTATTCGGCGCGGCACGGAGGCTTTTCGTGCGCGGAGTGGGACGGACTTTGCGTCTGACGAGCTCGATGAGGCCGAGTCGGCCGACGCCACGAGCAATCAGGAGGTAGAAGATGGCCACGACAGTAGCCCCGAATCGCCCGCGCCGGCGATCCCGCCAGGCCCCCGGATCCGTCCGCGCCCTGGACAACGGCGGCGCGCTTGAGAGCGACTACGGCGACGAACGAGATCACCAGTATGACCTGTTGACGGCGGCGCTCCTGGGCATGACCGTCGGCGCGGGATTGACCTACCTGCTGCGCCGCGGACCGTCCGGACGTCGTCCGATGACGCCGGTCCTCGAGCGGGTCGGCGAGGGAGCAAGCTGGGCCGGACGGCACGCCGCGCGACTAGGGAAGCGCGGGGCGCATTGGGTCGCCGAACATGGCGAGGATGCCTGGGATAGAATTCCCCGTCGTGAGATGCGAGAGCGCGTCTCGGAGTATTTCGGACGAGCCCGTGATGCCATCGACGACGCCGTCGAATCGGAGCTTCGCGATCTGCGCCGCTCCGTCCGACGCCAGCGGAAGCGTCTTGGGATCTAACGGCACGGCTCGTTCACGGCGACGGCGATCGGTGTGGAATGCCGCATCGCTGGTGCTGGTTGTACTCGTCGCGATTGCCATCACGCCGCACGCGGCGCATGCGTGGACGCCGGGAACGCACGTCTTTCTCGGCGACGCGGTCATGCGGTCCCTTGCGGCGCTGCCGCCCGCGATCGCGGCGCTCTTGCGTGAGTTTCCGCACGATTTCCTGTACGGCTCGATCGCGGCGGATACGAGCATCGCGAAGAAATACGCTCCCGTCGGCCGGCATTGCCACTCGTGGAATGTCGGCATGGAGATCTTCGATAGTGCCCGTGACGATCCGCTCCGCGCATTTGCGCTTGGCTATCTGTCGCATCTCGCCGCCGACGCAATCGCGCACAACTACTTCGTCCCGACGCAGCTCGCGATCACATCGAGCACGTCGGGATTCGGTCACTCGTATTGGGAGAGCCGGTTCGAGACGCACCTCGGCTCGGAGTGCGCGCGGCACGCGCGAGAGCTGATACTGATCGATCACTCGCGCTCGGACTCGCTGCTCGATCGCGTGCTCAGTCCCACGATCTTCAGCACGCCGACGAACCGCCGGATCTTTCGCGGAATGGTGATCGTCGCCGATAACGAATCGTGGCAGCGGATCTTCCAGATGATGACGGAGAAGAGTCGCTGGGACCTGGCCGATGATGATGTCGCGCGCTATCTCGCGCGCTCGTACGACTTCATCATGGACCTGCTCATCCGCATGGACCGCGCGGAGCCGTTTCATCTGGACCCGTCAGGGCACGATGCGCTCAAGCTCGCGAAGCGGGTGCGGCGACAAGTGTTGCGCGCCGGTGGTGATCGCGCGCTTCGCGAAGAAGCCGATCGCCACTTCGGCATGCCGGCGGCGACGCTGCCCTACGCGACGTCGGTCGGCGGACTGCTCTACGTGCCCGCGGTCCGCGACACAAGCAACTGATTCACGCGCTTGGGATCGGCGCTGCCTCCCGAGCGTTTCATCACATGACCGACGAAAACGCCCTGCAAGCGGCGCTCGCCAGCGACGAATCGCTTCGCCTCGTCGGGATGTTCACTGAAGACTTCGTCGATCCAGCGAACGAGGGCGGAATCGTCCGTCACCTTGAGCAAGCCCTCGCGTTCGGCGATCTGCGTCGGCGCGTCGCGGGTCGCGATCATGATGCCGAAGATCTGCTTCGCCGCGCTGTGGCTGACCGTGCCATCGCGCACCATGTGTAGCAGCGTCGAAAGCGCGTCGGGTCGAACGGGAAATGACGTGATGCCGCGCCCGGTCGACTTGAGCGCGGCGAGCACCTCGCCCATGAGCCAGTTGGCGGCGGTCTTCGCATCGCCGCTGCCGCTCGCGAGCTGCTCGAAGTAGTCGCCGACCGCGGCGCTCGAGGTCAGCACGCCGATATCGTACTCGGTGAGCGTCGAATAGTCGCGACGATATCGGTCACGTCGCGCGCTCGGCAGTTCCGGGAGAGCCGCGCGAATACGCTCGACGCGATCGGGTGACACGACCAGCGGCGGCAAATCAGGTTCCGGGAAATACCGATAGTCGTGACTGCCCTCCTTCGATCGCGCGGGTCGCACTTCTTCCGCGCGTTCATCCCACAGCATGGTCTGCTGCTCGACACGACCACCCCGGGCCAGAATCGCGCATTGCCGCGCGAACTCGACCTCGAGCGCGCGCGCGACCGCGGAGAAGGAATTCAGATTCTTGACCTCGGTCTTGGTTCCGAGGCGTTCGTCGCCGAACCGGCGCGCGCTGACGTTCGCGTCGACGCGGAGACTTCCCTCCTCCATGCTGACATCGCTGACATCGACGTACTCGAGAATCTGTTTGAGCGCGCGCAAATACGCCGCGGCCGCCTCGGAGCCGCGAAGATCGGGCTCGCTGACGATCTCGAGCAACGGCACGCCGGTGCGGTTGAGGTCCACCGCCGTGGCCGATGGAAAGCGATCGTGAATCGACTTTCCCGCATCCTCCTCCAAATGCGCGCGCGTGATCCCGATGTCGATCGGCGCATCGCCTTCACGGACGACGATCCGCAACCGGCCGTTGGTGGCGACGGGTCGATCGAATTGAGAGATCTGGTATCCCTTCGGAAGGTCGGGATAGAAGTAGTTCTTGCGCGCGAAGATCGACGTCGTCTGGATCTCGCAGCCGAGCGCCAGCGCAGCGCGAATCGCCAACTCGACGGCGTGGTCGTTGAGTACCGGCAGTGCTCCGGGCAAGGCCAAGCACACGGGACACGTGTTGACGTTTGGCGGCGCGCCGAAGTCAGTCGAACAGCGGCAGAAGATCTTGGTTGCCGTCTTGAGCTGCACATGCACCTCGAGCCCAACGACCATCTCGAATTCGCCGGTCGCCGTTGGTCCATCGCCGGTGGTCCGTCGTGTGTCGTCCGTCAGCCGTCGCCCGTCCCCGGTCGTCTGTCGCCCGTCCCCGGTCGTCTGTCGCCCGTC
>Ga0207707_10000873_pt1 | contig 29451 bp, 19 predicted proteins | sample KBSC83BmetaG_FD_184336 | JGI IMG/M metagenome (GOLD analysis project Ga0207707, IMG submission 184336) | Corn rhizosphere microbial communities from Kellogg Biological Station, Michigan, USA - KBS C8-3B metaG (SPAdes) (version 2) | ecosystem: Host-associated > Plants > Roots > Rhizosphere ... | reverse complement strand
CTCGCGGGCGACGCTGGTGACCTGATCGGCGAACGTCGCCAGCGTGTCGGTCATATTGTTGATGGTCTCGGCGAGGGCTGCGACTTCGCCCTTCGATTTCACCGTCAGGTTCTGCTTGAGGTCGCCGTTGGCGACGGCGGTCACAACCTTGACGATGCCGCGCACCTGTTCGGTCAGATTGGCCGCCATGAAGTTCACGGTATCGGTCAGATCCTTCCAGGTACCGGCCACGCCGGGAACTTGCGCCTGTCCACCCAACTTGCCTTCGGTGCCGACCTCGCGCGCGACGCGGGTCACCTCGCCGGCGAACGCGTTCAACTGGTCCACCATCGTGTTGATGGTGTTCTTCAGTTCGAGAATTTCGCCCTTCACGTCGACCGTAATCTTGCGCGACAGGTCGCCGCGCGCCACCGCGGTCGTCACTTCGGCGATGTTACGGACTTGGGTGGTGAGATTGGCTGCCAGCAGATTGACGTTATCGGTGAGATCCTTCCAGGTGCCGCCGACGCCGGGCACCACGGCCTGGCCACCCAACCGGCCTTCGGTGCCGACCTCACGCGCGACGCGCGTCACCTCGGCGGCGAACGAGCGAAGCTGCTCGACCATGGTATTCAGGGTGTCCTTGAGCAGCAGGATTTCACCGCGAACGTCGACCGTGATCTTTTTGGAGAGGTCGCCGCCGGCGATCGCGGTGGCGACTTCGGCGATGTTGCGAACCTGCGCGGTCAAATTCGACGCCATGAAGTTGACGTTGTCGGTGAGGTCCTTCCAGGTGCCTGCGACCTCCGGCACTTCGGCCTGGCCGCCGAGCTTGCCTTCGGTGCCGACCTCGCGCGCGACGCGCGTCACTTCGGAAGCAAAGGCGTTGAGCTGATCGACCATCGTGTTGATGGTGTTTTTCAGCTCCAGAATTTCGCCCTTCACGTCCACGGTGATCTTGCGCGACAGGTCACCGCGCGCGACCGCGGTGGTCACTTCGGCGATGTTGCGAACCTGGGCGGTCAGGTTGCCCGCCATCGAGTTCACGCTGTCGGTCAAATCCTTCCAGGTGCCGGCCACGCCGGGCACGTTGGCCTGACCGCCGAGGCGGCCTTCGGTTCCGACCTCGCGCGCCACGCGCGTCACCTCACCGGCGAACCGGTTGAGCTGATCGACCATCGTATTGAGCGTTTCCTTGAGCTGCAGGATTTCGCCGCGGACGTCCACCGTGATCTTGCGGGAAAGGTCGCCGCCGGCAATCGCGGTCGCCACCTCGGCGATATTGCGGACCTGCGCCGTCAGGTTGCCGGCCATCGAATTCACGCTGTCGGTCAGGTCCTTCCAGGTGCCGGCAACGCCGGGCACTTCGGCCTGACCGCCGAGCTTGCCGTCGGTGCCGACCTCGCGCGCGACGCGCGTCACTTCACCGGCAAAGGCGTTGAGCTGGTCGACCATCGTGTTCAGGGTTTCCTTCAGCTGAAGAATTTCGCCCGACACGTTCACCGTGATCTTTTTCGACAAGTCGCCCTTGGCCACGGCGGTCGCGACTTCGGCGATGTTGCGGACCTGGCCGGTCAGGTTGCTGGCCATCGAGTTCACGCTGTCGGTCAAATCCTTCCAGGTACCTGCAACGCCGCGCACCAGCGCCTGGCCACCCAGTTTGCCTTCGGTGCCGACCTCGCGCGCGACGCGCGTCACCTCGCCGGCGAAGGCGTTGAGCTGATCGACCATCGTATTGATGGTGTCTTTCAGTTCGAGAATTTCGCCGCGCACGTCCACCGTGATCTTCTTGGACAGGTCTCCATTGGCGACCGCGGTCGTCACTTCGGCGATGTTTCGGACCTGAGCCGTCAAATTGCTCGCCATCGAGTTGACGCTCTCGGTCAAATCCTTCCAGGTGCCGGCGACGCCGAGCACGTTGGCCTGACCGCCCAGTCTGCCGTCGGTGCCGACTTCGCGCGCGACGCGCGTCACCTCGCCGGCGAAGGCGTTGAGCTGGTCGACCATGGTGTTGAGCGTTTCCTTCAGCTGAAGGATTTCGCCCGACACGTTCACGGTGATTTTCTTGGAAAGGTCGCCGCCGGCGATCGCGGTCGCGACGTCGGCGATATTGCGGACTTGTGCAGTCAGGTTGCTCGCCATGAAATTGACGTTGTCGGTGAGGTCCTTCCAGGTTCCGGCGACACCGGGCACCTGGGCCTGGCCGCCGAGCTTGCCTTCGGTGCCGACTTCACGGGCGACGCGGGTGACTTCCGATGCAAACGAATTGAGCTGATCGACCATCGTGTTGATGGTGTCCTTCAGCTCCAGCCGATGCAAACTAATTGAGCTGATCGACCATCGTGTTGATGGTGTCCTTCAGCTCCAGGATTTCGCCGCGCACGTCCACCGTGATCTTGCGCGAAAGGTCGCCGCGGGCGACCGCGGTCGTGACGTTGGCGATATTACGTACCTGCGCGGTCAGGTTGCCGCACATCGCGTTGACGGAATCGGTCAGGTCCTTCCATGTGCCGGCGACGCCGGGCACGATCGCCTGACCGCCCAGCTTGCCGTCGGTGCCGACTTCGCGGGCGACGCGGGTGACTTCGGACGCGAAGGAGCGAAGCTGATCCACCATGGTGTTGATGGCTTCTTTCAGCTGCAGGATTTCGCCGCGGACGTCGACCGTGATTTTCTTGGACAGGTCGCCGTTGGCGACGGCGATGGTGACCTCGGCGATGTTTCGAACCTGGCCGGTGAGATTGTTGGCCATGGAATTGACGCTCTCGGTCAAGTCCTTCCAGACGCCCGTCACCTCGGGGACCTGCGCCTGGCCGCCGAGTTTGCCCTCCGTCCCCACCTCGCGCGCAACGCGGGTCACCTCGGAGGTGAATACGCTGAGCTGCTTGATCATCGTGTTGACGATGGTGGCCGACTGCAAAAATTCGCCGCCCAGCGGGCGGCCATCGACATCGAGCTGCACGGTTTGCAACAAATCGCCTTGCGCAACGGCGGCGACGGCCCGCGTCACTTCACGCGTGGGCCAGAGCAAATCATCGATCAGCGTATTTACGGAGCCTTCCATGTCGGCCCAGGAGCCGCTGGCAAGACCGAACTTGACGCGCTGCCGGGTTTTTCCCTCTCGACCGACGACCTGACCGACACGTTCCAGTTGCTGCGCCATCCGCTCATTGGCCGCGACGATTTCGTTGAAGGTGTCGGCGATCTTTCCCTCGATCCCGAGATGGTCGCCGGTCATTCGTACCGAGAAGTCTCCACTTCGCATCGCCTGCAGGGCGTGAAGCAACTCCTGCGAGGGGTCCGGCTTTCCGTTTGCGTACGGTTTGATTTTGGCACGACGGCGGTTGGATGAAGCGGCAGGACCGAGATCACTCATGTATCCCCCTCAGGCAAAGGCGCGCTCGAATCCGAGCATGTGCGCGTCAATTATTTTACATCATAAAATCGTGCAGGTGATCCAAGATCAAGCGAAATACCTGTTCAGATCAAGCTAAATAGCTGAGGTATTACTGACATTTAGGTTCCGGGAACTCGGCCGAATTGAGATAATTCCAGAGCCGGGTTTTTGTTCCCGAGGGTGAAAACTTAATTTATTTTATTCGTTAGATTTGGGGATCGGATCACACGTGATGATCGCGACGCTTTTGAGACCGGTGCGGGACTCAGACCACCGGACTCCGCGCGGAACCGGGCTCGCGGCTCGAGCGCTTTGGCACCCGTTTCCTTGTCGGTGTACGCACCCACGCTCAGGAGCGCGGGGTCAGCCCGGACCTTCACTGCCGCTTTTGGTTCGGCTTTCTTGGCGGCGGGGGGTTGTAGCCGCTTCCGGCTTGCGACTCGAATTTGCGGGTTACCTTGATGGCTTCCTGGCTGATATCGAGAAGCGAGCGACGGCCTTCCTCCATCAGGGCGCCCGAGCGCTTGTTGAAACTCTCGGCCAGTTCGCGAATAGACTTCACTTTCTCAAACAGTTCGTCGGCCTTTCCGTCGGCAAGGCTGGGCACGACGCTGTCGATCCTGGTCATGGCGCTGTCGAAGCCCGCGAAGGCAGTGTCGGCCTTGCGTATGATGCTATCGATCGCTTCCCCCTTGCTCGCCAGACTCGCGGTATAGGTCTCGAAATTCAGTAGCGCATTTTTTAGCATCGCCTGATTGCCGACGAGGACGCGATTTTTTAGCATCGCCTGATTGCCGACGAGGACGCGGTCGACATTGTGCAGGGTATCGCGGATCGATTCGGTCTCGCTCAGGTCGGCAGTCAGGACGGGAACGCCGTCCTCATCCAGCGGCACCGGGGGCGCGGCCGAAGCGCCGCCGGTCAGCGAGATCGCCGCCAGACCGGTGAGCCCCTGGAATTCCAGCCCCACTACCGTGTCCTTGCGGATCGGGGCGCTGTTATCCAGCCTGACAAGGGCGACGACCTTGCGCGGGTTGTCCAGCTTGAGCGAGAGGATTTCGCCAACCTGAACCCCATCGAAATTCACGCTGCCGCCCTTGCGCAGACCACTGGCGGAACCTTCGAAAACGATGCGAAGCGGGCCGCGCTGCTGGATGCCATGGATTTTCTGGTACCCGAGAAAGCCGGCGAACGCCGCGGCGATCACCGCAAGCGTCGTGGATCCGATCATCAGGTTGCTCGCCCGCGTTTTCATCAAAACGTCCGGCCGCGATGGGCTGGGTTGGGAGGTCTAGCGCATGTCGCCATCTCCCGATTGTACGGCGCAGCCGGCCGCCGACTCAAGTGAAACCGGAGAGACCGGCCAGCGTCACCGTTCGAGCCCGCTTGCGGCGGCGATACGGGCGACGATCCGCGTGGCCGCAGCGTTGGTGGAAATGCCATCGACGGCAACGAGATCCAGCACTTTGGGATGACAGGGCAGATCGAGAAGCGACTGCGCAAATGCGCCGGCCGCAATCTCCGACAGCGCGGCGATGCCGGTCCGCCAGTGCCAGCCGCCAATTCGAAACAATGTCGGCTGGTGGCGCCGCGCAATCGGCATATCCGATCGGATCGCCTCCATGTGATGGTACAACTCGTGGGCGATGAAAACATCTTGCGGCGTTGCCTGGCCGAGCAATCGCACGGCCAAAGCACCGACGACCACGCGATTGAGCGGCGCGAGCCCGCGGCTGTACAGCAAAATGCGGGCCGGCCGCTGGCGATATTCGGCAAATCGCCAGAGCGAGCCGACCATTGGATCGTCGTCGGTCGCCTCGATCGGCACGTCAAGCTCGTGCGCAATTTCTTGCGGTGCGAGATCGGGAAAGCGCTCCCGCAGGGCTTGGGCTGCAGCCGCTCCATCCGCGAGCGCGTCGCGAACGGCGGCGAACTGGGCGGCACGATCGAGACGGCGGGCATAGGGATCGGCCGCCAGCATGACGAGACCCAGCGTTTCCGGCGACGCTGCCGCGACCTCGGCCAGCCAGGAGGGGTATGTTGACGCTGAACCCATGTTACAGCCCGCGTGATGGCGGAATGCTGATCAACCCGATAGCGTCGCTCTCGGCCAATCCGTCGAACTCGCCGCGGACAACGGCCAGCGCCTGGTCGATCGAGTTGACGCCGGACAGATCGATAATCTGGCCACCGACAATAACGAAAATATCCGGCGTGATGACGCTGTCGCCATTGTAGATGGTCGTATCTTCCCACAGCCGGCGAAGGTCGCCGAGGCCGGTACGCGCTGAGGCGGATCGCACCACGCTATGGCTGCGCTGCACACGGATAACGCCGTCCAGATCGATCGCCCGAACCGGGCTGCGGCGTTTGGTGAAGATCCGCCAGGATCGCTCCTCGACCTCACCCTGAAACACGCGCATCCGCGGCGTGGTAGCGGCGAGCGTCACTCGCGCCAAATCGACGCCCATGGCCTTTGCGGCGATCTCTCGCGCCTCGGGCTCGCCGATCTCGTCGTCGCGTTCGCGGGCGCGCATCTCGGAGGCGCCCATCGCGGTGGCGCGGACCCGGTGGGTATGCTGATCGACCTCGATCGTCACCTCGACATTTTCGGGCGCGGCGCCAAGCCTGACCGCGGCCTCGAATGCTTCGCGACGGATTCGCTTGAGGTCCTCGGGCTGCGGGTTGGGGATGACGCGCTCCACCACATCGCGCACCAGCGCCAGCGCGACCCCGATCGAGGAAATCACCTCGGCGTCCTTTGAGATTACATGACGAAGACCGGTGCGGCTTGCGGCGTGGGGAATGAGCGCCGCCGCTCCGCCGCCTTCGCCGACCAGCACGGCCTGATCGCGGTCGAGCTTGTACTCGGCGATCAGATCGTCGACCACCGGGATGACCTTGTCGGTGGCGATATCAAGGATGGCGCGCGCCGTGTCTTCGATGGATTTACCGATCAGGTCGGCAAGCGCAGCCATGGCACGCTGCGCAGCTTCAGGGTTGCCATAGGCGTGCAGCCCCGGTTTCGCGTAGCCCAGAACGTTGGCGGCGCAGGTGTTGGTGATGGCATAGCGGGTGCCGTTGGCCGAGCGCACCGCAACGTAGTCATCGGGATCATCGACCTTCGGCTGGAACAGTTCGATGCTGGGTTCGACGATATCTTCGGGGTTAGCGAAGGCGGCATAGGGCAGGCCTGCGATGTGGGCGCTGCGCGGCCCGACGTCGACAAGCCTGCGGTCTCTGACCCGCACCATGCTGCCGCCGGCGATACCGATCACGCGCACGTCGAGCGAACTGACGTAGGTCTCATGGCCGCCAACCCGGGCATATTTGACCGTGGGACGCCCGTTTCGGATGACGCCGATATTGGTGCTGGTGCCGCCAACTTCAAAGTAGATGCCGTCGGACACCCGCAAATGCATCAGTGCGCCCGCCACGCTGGCCGCCGGGCCCGAGAGCATCGTCATGACCGGGCGGCGGCGCATCTCGCGGATATCCATCACGCCGCCGTCGCCGCGCATGATCATCAGCGGCGCCTGGATTCCGGCTTCGCGGACGCTGGCCTCGGTCATGACAGCGGTATCGATCATTTTCGGCAGGATGCTGGCGTTGATCACGGCCGTGCGTGTCCTGGTCGTGAGACCATAAAGCTTGGTGATCTCGTGACCGCAGGTGGCAGCAAGCCCGGCCTCGACGACCAGCCGGCGCACCGTCTCCTCGGCATCGTTGTCGTCGACGCCAAAGGCGGAACTTGCGACGATGACTTTGGCGCCTTCCGCCTGGAGTTCGCCGATCGCCTTCCTGACGGTCTCCTCGGTCAGCGTCTCCTTGGTGAGAAACCGGTTTGCAGCCTTCAGGTAGCGGCCGGGAGCAAGTTCGATCGCCTTCATCGCGCTCTGGCTCTTGGCAAGGAGCGACTCCACGCGAGTCGACATGCCGATCACGCCGACGCTCGCCACGTCGCCCTCGAGCAGCGCGTTGGTGGCCTGGGTCGTCGAATGCGCAAGAAAGATGACTTCCTTGGGGTTTACGCCGGATTGCTCGAGCACGTTGCGGAAGACTTCCACGACGCCCTTTGCAACCCCGCGCGGGTCGGAGTGAGTGGTCAGCACGGAAAACCGGCCGACCACCTCATGGGTCGCGTTGTCGATCAGCACAGCCTTGGTGAAGGTGCCGCCGACATCGATCCCGATGCGATAGGCGCGGGTCGGCACGGATAGTTCGGTCAACGCTTATTTTCCCTTGCCTGGCGCGTATTCCGCAAAAAAGCGGATACTGGTTTTGCGACCGGAATGCGCGCAAGTAATTGAAGCACAGCATGCCTTGCGGCAAACCGGATTCCGGTCTGCCGCAAAATGCTCTAGTTGAGCGAACCCAGCATCAGGTAGCAGATCAACGAATTGACCGCGACCATCAGGCAGCCGAAGGGCAGGGCCGTTTTGAGGAATTGGCCGTGGCTCACCTTGGTATATCCGATCGTCCATAGCGTCCATGAATTGGTCGGGTCCATGCTCCCCTGCAGCACGGTGGGCGCCAGCCAGATCGAATAGAGATACGGAATCGGGATGTCCTTGTTGGCGAGAACGATGGCAAGCAATGCCGCGCCAGTGCCGATCACGACCATCGGCCCCCGGTAGATGCTGGCAATACCGCCGAGCACTCCGAAAAATACCGCAGCCTGCAGCGGCGTGTGCGGCAACAAGGGCGCGAAGATGGGCTTTAGGGCGCCCGCGACTTCAGGAGTCTGCCCGGCAACGATGATCATGCCGCATATGGTCCACAACGCGGCAATGGTCGCGATATCCGGAAACGCATCGAAGAAGGTCTTGTTGAACAGATTGACATGACCCTGGAACGTCCGATCGCGCGCCGTCAACACAAGTGCGAGCACGATCGAGAGGATGAAGGTTGGGATGATCTCCCATTTCAGGATCATGATCATGAGGACCGGAAAAATCGGCACGATATAGGTGTAATAGGGCGTCCGTTTACGGGCCGGGGCTTCGCCCGCGTCGGCGATATCGACGGAGGCCATCCGGCGCAAACCGCCGTCGCGCAGATAGAAGGCTGCCAGCAGCCATGCCGCCAGAATGTAGACGCACATCCCGACCGCCCAGTAGGTCAGATGGGGCGCTTCATATTTGATGCCGGGAAACAGCTTCTGGAACGTCCCGAATTGCACGAGGTTGACGAACGTGCCGGCCCCGATCCCCATCGTGAACGCAGGCGCGGCGACGTGGGGCGGAATGCCTTGACCCATCATGATAGGCAGCGCGATGACGCCGATCGCGATCGCAGCGCCAACGCCATACATGGAAGAGAACAACAGTGCTGTCACCAGCGTAATGGTCATCGCGGTGACCAGTGGCCGATCTCCCGCGAGTTCCACCGCCGAGCGGATCACGCTCTCCGCGATCCCTGTCTGAATCAGTACCTGTGCGAACCAGGCGCCGAACACGATGATGATCACGGCGCTCGCAAACTGAACGCCGCCAGCCTGGATGATCTTTTTCTGGATATCGTCGATGCCGATTCCGGCGATGACCGCCCAAACGACGGCAAGCAGCAGAAGCATGATGATCGGGCTCTGCCCGCGGATGATCAATATGACCACTGCCAGAAATGCAATGAGCAGCGCAACGCCTGTCCCAAGGTCCATTGTCACGTTCCTTCCCCATTTCGCCGGCCGTTTTCAATCGCGGCCTTTTGCAAGAATGAGTCTGGCACAAGAGACCGTTGCTGGCGAGGGCAACAACAGACCGACGCGCTGCGGCTTGCGCGTGCAGGCGGTTCGAAGTTCGCGCGTCTTCGCTGCTGCATCGCAATAACGGCTGTTGCCGGAGATGCACTCTCAACTGAGTCCCCACCCGGAGAAGAGAACGCGATTCTGCGCGGCAGTGCTCCACCGCGTCGGCCAACTCTTGACCATCGAGGATGTCGAGATTGCTGCGTTGGCTCCCGGCGATGCGCTGGCGCGGACCATGAGCCCTTTCCGGGCTGGCCGCTGCCGCGCTTCTTGACAGAGCCAAACGGCGGGCTCACCCTCAATCAACTTCTTGCGTGCGTTACAACGAAAAATAAGAGTATTGGAGAAACACCATGCCAAAGTTGTTGAGCGAAAATGACGTCGCTGCCTATCGCGACCGCGGCTATCACTTCCCGGTCGACGCGCTGAGCGCGGGTGAAGTGACTGAATTTCGCCGCAGGCTCGAGGATTATGAAGCCGCGAGCGGAGGCCCGATCAAGGGCGAGATGCGCCATCGCAGCCATGTGCTCTTCACCTGGATCAACGAGATGATCCGGCATCCCAGGATCTTGGATGCCATCGAGGATCTGCTGGGTCCGAATATCCTGTGCTGGAATACCAGCTTCTTCATCAAGGAAGCGCATGACCCGGGCTTCGTGTCCTGGCATCAGGATGCCACCTATTGGGGTCTCAGTTCATCCGACGTTGCAACCGCCTGGATCGCCATGTCGCCGGCCAACAAGGTTTCCGGCTGCATGAAGTTCATTGCCGGGACTCACAAGCAGCAAGTCCAGCATGAGGACACCTTCGACCAGAACAACCTGCTCACCCGAGGTCAGGAGATCGCGGTTGAGGTCGACGAGGCCAAGGCGGTGCATGTGGAGTTGAAGCCGGGCCAGGCGTCGCTTCATCACGTGCTGCTGTTCCACGGATCGGAGCCGAACCGTTCCGACGACCGGCGCATCGGGCTGGCCATCCGCTACATCCCGACTCACCTGAAGCAGGCCGTGGGCACGCGGGATTGGGCGACGCTGGTGCGCGGCAAGGATACCTACGGCCACTTTCAGCCCGAATACGTCCCGAAGCGCGACCTCGAGCCCGCGGCCTTGGCCTTTCACAAGGAAGTGTCGGAAGAACAGGTCCGCGTGCTCTATCGCGGCACCGGCAAGACGGCTTACCGGGCGTGATGCCGAGAGCGGGTCATTCCGGGATGCGCCACTGGCGCAAACCTCAGATGTGCAATTGCACATCGGGGAATCTCGAGATTCCGGGTTCGACGCTTCGCGTCGCCCCGGAATGACGGTGCATAAATTGCACCTGCATCATTTAAAAAATGAACAGGCTCAAGTCAGCGTCCATTCCTCGGCGCTGGCGCCGGCGAGCGCCCGGACCCGTGCCTCGTCGGCGGCGAGTTCGCGGGCCGTGCCGGAATAGACGACGATCCCGTCATCCAGCACATAGGCGTCATCGGCGATTTCGAGGCTCATCCGCGCATTCTGTTCGACCAAAAGAACCGAAATGCCCTCGGCCTTCATCTGCTGGACGATGCGAAACACCTCGCGCACGATCAGCGGCGCCAATCCTTGCGAAGGCTCATCGAGAATCAGGAGTTTTGGGTTGAGCAGCAAGGCGCGGCCGATCGACAGCATCTCCTGCTCGCCGCCGGAAAGTTGACGGCCGCGATTGAGCTTGCGCTCCGCGAGGCGGGGGAACAGCTGGTAGATTCGCTCGACGGTCCATGGGCCGCCGCGCTCCAGCGGAACCTTGAGATTTTCCTCGACGCTGAGATTGGCGAAAATGCGCCGGCCTTCGGGCACATAGCCCACACCCTCGGCCGCGATGCGGAAGGTCGGCCAATGCGTGGTGTCCTCGCCGAAGATCGTAATTCTGCCCTCGCGCGCCGGCGTCAGGCCCATCAGGCTTCGCAGCGTCGTGGTTTTGCCCGCGCCGTTGCGTCCGAGCAGCGCGGTGATCTTGCCCTCGGCGACCGTGAGGCTGACGCCATGCAGGATATGGCTCTTGCCGTAATAGGTGTGGAGGCCCTCGGCGGTCAGTGCTGCGGTCATGTGGCGATGCCCAGATAGGCGGCCTGAACGGTCTCGTTGGCGGCGATCTCCTGGGGCGTGCCCTGCGCCAGCATTCTGCCCTGATCGAGCACGCAGATGCGATCGGCGAGATGAAATACCACGCGCATGTCGTGTTCGATCAGCACGATGGTGTAGTTGCTGTCGCGGTGCAGCCGGCGGATCAACTGGGTGATGTGATAGGTTTCCTGGTCGCCCATGCCGGCGGTCGGCTCGTCGAGCAGCAGCAGATGCGGCTTCAAGGCAAGCGCCATGGCGATCTCGGCGGCACGTTGATCGCCGTGCGCGAGTTCGCCGACCAGCCTGTCCGTCTTGGTTTCCAGAGATACCAGTTTGAGCGTGTCTTCGACGTTGCGATGGATCTGTTCTGATTCCGAACGGTTGATCCAGGGCCGCAAGCGATATCCGCCGGCGACTTCCGCGGCGATGCGGACGTTTTCGAACACGGTGAGTTCCGGAAAAATCTCGGTGATCTGGAACGTTCTGGCCATGCCGAGCCTGACGCGCTCGTGGGTGGCCAGTTTCGTGATGGCGCGGCCATCGAAGGCGATGGCGCCGGAGGTCGGCGGAAAAAATCCCGAGATCAGGTTGAAGAAAGTTGTCTTGCCGGCGCCATTCGGCCCGATGATCGCGCACAATTCTCCCTTCGCCACATCCAGCGACACGTCGCGCACCGCCACCAGATTGCCAAATCGCTTGGTGACGTTCTTGATTTCGAGAACGTTCATGCCTTGCTCCGCTGAATGAAGCCAAGCAATCCACGCGGGAAAAACAGCACCACCAGCACGAACAGCAGTCCGACGAACGACATCCAGTTGACGGTGATGCTGGAGAGATAATCCTGCAGCACCACGAACACGGCAGCGCCGAGCAGCGGACCCCAAAAGCTTCGCATGCCGCCCATCACCGCCATCATGACGAAGTCGCCGGACTGGCTGTAATGCAGGCCTCTCGGATCGGCGAAATTGTTGACCAGTGCGTAGAGCGCGCCGGCAAACCCCATGAAGAAGCAGGACAACGTAAAGGCGATCCAGATATGCCGTTCCACGGGGATGCCCAGGAAGCGGGAGCGGGCCGGCAAACCCCATGAAAAAGCAGGACAATGTAAAGGCGATCCAGATATGCCGTTCCACGGGGATGCCCAGGAAGCGGGAGCGGCGCTCATTCTCGCGGATCGCGATCATGGTGCGGCCGAACGGCGAGCGCAGGATAAATCCCATGGTCCCGGCAGCCAGCGCAAAGCAGAACAACACGAAGTAATAGAAGTTGTTGGGGTCTGAGAGAATGTCGAGCTTGAACAGGCCAAGGTCGATCGGCTGACGCGAGAAGCCGCGCAGGCCGTCGTCGCCGCCGGTCAGCGAACTCCACTGAAATGCGATGTAGTAAAACACCTGCCCGAAGGCGATCGTCACCATGGCGAAATAGACGCCGCGCCGCCGCACGATCAGGGTGCCGAGGATGGCACCGCAAACGCCGCCCAGCAGCATTCCCGCGACCAGCGCGAGCGGCGTGCTCAGCGCCAGGAACTTCAGCGTCAGCCCGGCGCCATAGGCGCCGAGACCGAAATAGGCGGCATGGCCGAACGACAGAACGCCGGTGAATCCGAGCAGGAAATTAAGCGACATCGCCGCCAGCCCAAGCACCAGGACGCGGGTCGCGAGTGCGGTATAGCCGCCGAGCGGCACCATCCAGTAGGGTGCGAGCAGCAGCGTGATCCAGATCGCCGCGAGCGCGATCAGTTTGCGGGTTTGCTCGGCGCTCAACTCATCATTCCTTCTTCGCCGAACAATCCGCGCGGGCGCAGAAGAAGGACCACCGCCATCATGACGTAGATCACCGCCTCGCTGGCGGCGGGGAAAAACACCGCGGTCAATCCCGACGCCACCCCGATCAGCAACCCGCCTACCAGCGTTCCAGGCAGGCTGCCGATGCCGCCGACGATGATGGCAATGAAGCTCGGCATCAACAGGCCGGTGCCCATGGTCGGTTCGAGGCCCAGCTGTCCGGCCGCGAGCACGCCGCTGAGCCCCGCGAGAAAAATGCCGACCGCGAAATTAAGCGAGCGCAGCATTTGCACGTTGATGCCCAGCGCCGCGACGGTGTCGAGGTCGAGCGTGCCAGCGCGGATGCGAATGCCCAATCGGGTGTAGCGCAACAGCAAAAACAGCAAGGTCACGGCCACCATCACCACGGCCACCATGAACAGGCGGTAGCCGGTGATGAAAAACAGATCGTTGCTCAGCGGCTGCGCCAGGAATGCCGGAATGGTGACCGGCTTGCCCTGCGGGCCCCAGATAAAGCGGGTGCCATCCTCGATCATGAACGCCAGACCGAAGGTGAGCAGCAGGCTATAGAGCGGATCGCGGCCATACAGCGGCCGGATCAATACGCGCTCGACCGCGAGCCCGATGATTGCGGTCAACGGCGGTGCCAGCAGCAGCGCGCCCCAGAAACCGATGTAGGGGGTGATCGTATAGGCGATGTAGCCGCCGATGACGAGGAATCCGCCGTGGGCGAAATTGATCACGTTACTCAAATTGAGAATGAGAGAGAGGCCGAGCGCCATCAGCACGTAGAAGGCACCGATGATCAGCCCGTTAGTGACATTAAACAGGAGAAGTTGCGTCATACACCACCGGAGGAGAAGAACATGCATGCGATCCGGGAGGCATCGCCTCCCGGACCTCAGTAACTACCGGACTTATGCTAGGCCGGCCACTGAATTGTGCAGCCGGTCTCGCTGACCGCAGGCGCGGTCTTGTCGCCGGGGACGACTTCGTCCACCCGATACAGATCTTCCGGATCGTCCTTGCCCTTCGACTGCGCCTCGCCGACAAAGGCGGACGTCATCAATTGATGATCGCCCTTGCGGTAGTAGACCTTGTTGGGCTGCAGCTTGACATCATCGGGCAATTCGAAGTTCTCCAGCGCCGTTGCGAGCTTGACCGCGTCGAGTGTCTTCTCCCGGTTGGCGACCAGCGCGAAGGTCATGGCCGACGTGTAGCCGAACCAGTGCCGTGCGGTCGGCACATTTCCATTGTTGACCTTGCGAATATCGGCGACGAACTTGTCGACGCCGGGAACGCCCGGCTGCTTCCAGTACCATTCGAACATCCAGACACCGATGCGGGCTTCCGGCGGCAAAGCGGCCAGCGATTCCAGCTCCTGCTGCGTGCCCGCCACGTGAATCTGCTTGTTGAGCCCGAACTGCACGACCTGCTTGAGGCAGTTGATCATGTCGGAGCCCTGCACCAGCAGGATCATGACGTCCGGATTGGCCGACCGCGCCTTGATCAGATAGGCGGAGAAATCGGTGGTGCCGAGCGGCGTCAGCTCGTTGCCGGTGACGGTGCCGCCGAGCTTCTTCAGATCGTCGGTGCAGGCGGTATAAAGCGTGTGGCCGAAGGCGTAATCGGGCGTGATGAAGTGCCACTTCTTGCCGTACTTGGTGAACAGCACGTTCGATACCGAATTGGCTTCCATCCGCGTGGTGTTGCAGACGCGGAACACATTCCACTTGCAATCCTTGCCGGTGATCGAATCGGTGTGGCCGCCGGAAACGATGTGCAGGATTTTCTTTTCCGCGGTGACCTGGGCGATCGCGGCGGCAATGCCTGAATTGACGTCGCCGATCATGAAGTTGACCTGATCCCGCTCGATCAGCTTGCGGGCCTTTTGCACGCCGGTGCCGACGTCATTGGCGGAGTCTTCCACCAGCAATTCGACCTGACGTCCGAGAATGCCGCCTTTGGCGTTCATCTGCTCGACCGCGAGCTTGGCTCCCATCACCTCGTTGCCGGCCGGTGCGGCGTAGACGCCGGTGAGCGGGTCGACCATGCCCATCCGGATCGGCGTCTCGCCGCGCGCCTGGATGATGAAGGGCGAAGCGACCTGGAAGGCGCCGAGCGCGGCGGCGCCCTTGATCAGGGTGCGGCGATCGAATTTCGGGTTGAAAGTCTGCGATGTCATGTTTTTCCTCCGGTATCGTTGTTTTTGCATTCGTCATTGCGAGAAGCGAAGCGACGAAGCAATCCAGAACTGTGGTGTCTGTCCCTGCTCTGGATTGCTTCGCTTCGCTCGCAATGACGGCCTCAAGTTTTGCTTCGCCTGCTGCGTTGAGGCAACAGGCACCACGTCGTTCGGTGTCAGGCCGGCCACTGTATCTTGCAGCCGGTGGCTTCGGCCGGTCCTGCGGCTTTTTCACCCGGCACCGGATTTTTCACCGTGAACATATTGTCCGGATCGCCCTTGGGCGGGTGCGCCTCGCCGACAAACACGGTGCTCATCAATTCATGGTCGCCGGCGCGGAACGCCGGTGCGCCGGGCTGCAGGGCGATCTCAGGCGGCAGCTTGAATCCGGAAAGCGCGTGCGCCAATTTTGGGGCGTCGAGCGTTTTTTCCTGGTTCGCAATCACCGCAAGCGTCTGTATTGACGCGTAGCCGAACCAGTTGCGCGCGGTAGCCGCGGCACCGGTTATCTTCTTGATCGAGGCGTTGAACTCCGCGACGTGCGGCACGCCCGGCTGATCCCACCACCATTCCATCGTCCACCATCCGACGCGCGCGCCATCGGGCACGGCGCGGATGCTCTCAAGTTCGAACAAGGTGCCGCCGACCGCCATCTGCTTGTCCAATCCGAACTGGACGAACTGCTTGAGGCTGGAGACCTGGTCGCCGCCGCCCATGACGTTGATCAGCACCTGCGGACCATAGGCCTTTGCCTGGATCAGGTAGGCCGAATAATCCGGCGTACCCAGGGGGACCAGCGAGCCAGCGGAGGTGCCGCCTGCGGCTTTCAGCAGCTTTTCAAAGCCGGCCTGCACCGAGTGGCCATAAGCGTAATCCGGCGTCAGGAAGTACCACTTCTTGCCGAACTTCTCCATCAGGGTGGTGGCGATGGCATTGGCGTCCATGGACGTGGAGTTGCAGATCCGGAACACGTTCCACGAACAGTTTGAGCCGGTAATGGGATCGGTGTGTCCCCCTGAGACGATATGGAGCACCTTTTTTTCGCTGGTGACCTGCGCCATCGCGATCGCAATGCCCGAATTCACGTCACCGATAATGAAGCTCACCTGGTCGCGTTCGATCAGCTTGCGCGTCTTTTGCACACCGGTGCCGACATCATTTGCCGAGTCCTCAACCAGCAGCTCGACCGGCCGGCCCAGAATGCCGCCCTTCTTGTTGATCTCTTCGGTGGCGAATTTCGCTCCCACCACCTCGCCCTGGGCAATCGCGGCATAAACCCCCGTCAGCGGATCGACCATACCGATCCGCACCGGCGTTTCGCCGCGGGCCTTGATAATGAAGGGGGAAGAGAATTGCGCTGCGGCAACAGCAGCAGTTGATTTTAGAAGCGTCCGCCGATCGACCGGCCAGAATTGTTGCGAGCTACCCATGCTGTCCTCCCAGACAAAATGACATGATGATGGCGGCATTCTTTGATGCCCTGATCGGCGGCGACCGTAACCCGTCCGGCTCGTCTTTGCCAATGAGGAAGGTTTCGAAAATCCTGCGACCTTCGGCCTACGAGGTGTGCTTAAAAATACGGCCGTTGGCTCGTCGGCTCGATGGCCGCAGGTCCGCGATCAGCCCAGACGCGGACATTCTTTACGGCAAGCGGCGCGGCCTCTTTTTGCCAATTCGGACTCATGCACCGCAGCAAAACCCCCTTATTCGATCACCTCGTCGGCGCGGGCGAGCAGCGCTGATGGCACGTTCATGCCGAGCGCCTTGTCGGTTTTGAGATTGACCACCAGTTTCGTACTTGGTCGGCGCCTGCACCGGCAGGTCGGCTGGCTTTTCGCCCTTGAGAATGCGATCCACGTATCTGGCCGCGCGCCGATACTGCTCGATTGTATTCGGCCCATAAGCGGCGAGGCCGCCCTCGTTGGCGCAATAGCGATAGGGATAGACCGAAGGCAACCGAAGCTGCGCCGCAAGCCGGATGATCACATTGCGGTGAAACCCGGTCCCTCCCGAGGTCACGCTCAGGCCGCCGTTGGCGCAATGCGCGAACGCCGTGACGCCACGCTCCATATCGTGGACATCCAGCGCGTTGATCGGACTCAACTCCACTCCGAGCGACGCGCCTTGGTGACATGCGCATTGACAGATAGTAACAATTATTATATTAATAATTCTTATGGATTGCCCGCTTGATCGTCATTCACTGCCAACTGTCGGGGAGCTTATCGTTGCTCCCTACAGGCGGGTTCCCGCATACTTGATCCGTCGCATGCAGATGATCTCCGGCTCGATCTTCGCCGAGGCTTTCGAGGGCGAAAGAATGTCCCTGTCGGAATGGGCCGTTTTGACCATGATTGAAAACCACCCCGACATCGATCAAAGCCGGCTAGCAGAGATCGTCAGCATTGATCGCGTCAATACGGGTCGATTGGTCGACGAACTCGAATCAAAGGATTTGGTCGAGAGGCGCGCTGATCAAGCCGACCGCAGGGTATGGAGATTGCGGTGTACGCGCCGGGGACTTGCTACCCGCAAACAACTGCTGCCTCGCGCCTTGGCAAGCCAAGAGAAGCTGCTTGCATGTCTACGGCCAAAAGATCGCAAAATCTTCATAGAACTCATGTTTCAGATCGTGACAGCCAACGAAAAATACATTCGCCCGGGCGCCGGGCGCCGTAAACGAAAAGCCCAAGCATCAGAGAATGGCTAGGCTCATGTATCGAGTACTTTCGAATTTCATCGTAGCAGTGGCCATTGGTTGGTCTTTCTGTGGTTCAGCTAACGCCTGGCCGGACCGGGCCGTGCGTCTGATCCTGCCTGTCCCGGCGGGGAGCGCTTCGGATTTCACTGCGCGGCTTTTTGCAGAGCGCTTGTCTGTTCGATGGGCGCAACCCGTCATCATCGAAAACCGCCCGGGTGCCGACGGCATCATCGGAGTTTCTTCCTTTGTCAATATGCATGACGATCATGCCTTGCTATTTGCGATTTCCGCTGTTGCCACCGTTCACGCGGTTCAGGGCGAAAAACTTCCCTATGATCCGATCGAGGATCTGGTACCTATCGTCTCCGCTTCGGAGATCGTTCTAGCGATAGCAGCTTCCGAGAAGAGTTCGATTCGCTCACTACAGGATATGGTCAGCAGCGCTCAGGCAGCGCCGGGGAAGCTAAACTGGGCAAGTTCACCAGGATTGCCTCCGTTCATATTTGGCGCTTTCATCAAAGGTTCGGGCCTGGACATGACGTCCATTTTTTACCGCGATCTCGCTCCGGCGCTTCAAGATCTCGGAGAAGGCCGCCTGGACGTTTATGTTCACGCCTTAAGCGTCCTGATGCCGCAGGCCCAGGCGGGTCGAGCAAGGCTTCTCGCAGTCGCCAGTCGGCAACGTGCTGCTGCAACGCCTGATGTCCCCAGTGTTACCGAACTCGGGTTTTCGGAATTGAGCATGGAAGGTCTCTGCGGCTTCTTCGGACAGCGTGGAATGGCTGCTGGCATTCGCGAGCGGGTTGCTGCAGATGTTATGGCCGTAGCAAGCGAACCGGCCGTCCAGGAGCGGCTCGCGGCTATCGGACAGACGGCTCGTCCCGGCACAATCGCGGATTTCGCTGGCTTTTTGGCAGACAGCCGCAAGCGGCTAATGGTGCTGGGAAGAACAGCCGCAATCCCAACACCACATAAATGAGCTGCACGATCCGTTAGCGGCTCGGCCGCGACGCCGAATTGTTTGCCCAGGTGCTGTGACGGACAAAAAATCAGCCGGCCTGCCGTCGTCTATCCGAACTCAAAACTTTGAACAGCGCATGATCAAAGAGTCGAAGGCCGATCGTAACGAACTCGACCTGCTGCTGCGGGGATTTCAAGTATCGCGGATACTTCGACTGGTCGCAGATTTTGGAGTGGCGGATATTGTTCCCACGGACGGTTCGATCAGTGTTCAGGAACTCGCTGCCACTTGCGCCATTTCGCCTGAACCTCTCCTGCGCGTCCTTCGCGTGCTAGCCGCTTTCAAAGTATTCGAAATAGAGAAGGGCAGGCTCGTCTCGCACACGGCGCGCTCTCGCTTACTGAGGACCGATATTCCGAACAGCATGCACCACGCGGCCCGTTTTTGGACGGGACGGGGCTCTTGGGGCGCCTGGGGAATGCTGGACGTCGCCATGACCGGTGGCATACCGCATCAGGCGGCCTGGAACATGGATCGCTTCGATTATCTGCGTGAGCATTCGGACGAGGCGCGTGTTTTTGACGCGATGATGGCGAATATACCTAACGATAGGCATGCCAGCTTGGCGGCAGCGTACGATTTTTCTGGCGTAGACCTTATTGCAGATATCGGCGGCGGAAACGGCGCTACGCTGCGTCAAATCCTGGCGAGATATCCCCAAGCCCACGGTCTGATTTACGAGCGCGACGATGTGATCCGTGCACTCACGCCGGCTGACTTGATGGACGGACGGATTACTGCAAAGGGCGGCAGCTTCTTCGATGGAGTGCCTCCCGGCGCCGATATCTACCTGCTGGTAAGGGTCCTGCATGATTGGGCTGATTCAGACTGTATTAGAATTCTCCGGGCCTGCCGCGCAGCGATTGGACCCAAGTCGCTGCTGTTGGTCTGCGAACAGGTGCTTGACGCAGAATGTGCTGACCCGGCAGTATATTTAATAGATACCCAGATGATGGCCATGTTTGGCCATGCGCGCGAGCGCAGCGTAAGCGATTTTCACGAGTTATTCATCCGCGCAGGCTTTGTACCGGCGCGTACTATTTCGACGGCCTCGCCAATTTCCATTCTTGAGGCAGTGCCGCAATATCGGAATGACGCGAGGGAATGACGGCTTGGCGCGAACCGTTTGCGGCTTGGGTCGCGCCGCCCCTCAATGCCCGGCGGCGCTTTTGGCGGTGGCATTGTTGAGAACGATCAGGGCGTCGACGGCGACGCCGGCCCTGGCGTTGATCAGGAAGGGATTGATGTCGATCGAAGCGATGCGGCTGCCGGCGTCGGCCATCAGGTTGGACAGGCCGACCAGAGCTTTTACGGCCGACGCCTCGTGCAGTGCGGGCTTGCCGCGATATCCCTTCAGCTTCACGCCGGCCTTGGTGCGGTGGATCAATTCCCTGGCCTCGGCCGCATCGAGCGGCGCGCCGGCCAGGGCTACGTCCTTCATGAGTTCGATATCGACGCCGCCGGTCCCGAACAGCACCACCGGCCCCATTTCGGCATCGAGCGCGCTGCCCACGACAAGCTCGAGCTCGGCCTTGACCTGCTGCGCGATCAGGATGCCCTCGAGCTTCGGCTTGCCTTTCAGCCTGTTTACCCGCGCGGTGATGTCGTTGAAGGCTTTCTTGACCTCGGTTGCGCTGGTGAGGTTCAGCACCACGCCGCCGATGTCGGATTTGTGCAGGATCTCCGCACTGACGACCTTGGCGACGACGGGAAAGCCGATTTTTTTGGCGATCTTCACGGCCTCCGCCGCCGTCTGCGCAATCTCTTCCTTTGAGACCGGAATGCCGTAGGCCCTGAGCAGCTTCTTTGACGCGACCTCGTCGAGCGCCGCGCCGCTGGCGCTCTTGAGCGTTCGCTCCAGGGTCGCGCGCGCCGCAGCGCTGGAACTCGAGACGATTTCCGGCACCACCTTGCGCAGCGAGGCGTAATCGATCAACGCCTTGATCGCGCCCACCGCCCGATCGAGGCCCTGCATGACCGCGATATGCGGCAGCGACCTGCGCAAGCCCTTGGTGAATTCGGTGAAGCCGATCGACATCGTCGAGATATAAACCACGGGTTTGCTGGCGGCTCCCGCCATCTCGTTGACGATGCGCAGATTCCGTTCGCGCAATTCGTGCGGCGCCTTCGGCAGCTCCGAATCGATGATGACGATGTCGGTGTCTGGATCGTCGATCATGATCTTGATCGACTGCATGTAGACGGAGGGATCGACCACGGCGGCAAATCCCGCGTCGAGCGGATTGCCGACGATAGAGCCGGGGCCGAGCATCTTTGCAAGCTTGTCGCTTGCGCTGTTGCTGAGTTGGGCAAAATTCAGACCTGCCGAATGAAATGCGTCGATCAGGAGACCGCGCTTGCCGCCCGACAAGGTGACCGCGGCGAGGCGCGCGCCTTTTGGCGGATCGGCATGGACGAAGCATTCGGTGGTTTCGATCAACTCGTCGAGACCGCGCACGCGGATCACGCCTTCGCGCGTCGAGATGGCGTCAAAAGTCTCGATCGAGCCGGCGAGCGCGCCGGTGTGGGCCATCGCGGCGGCGCGTCCGCCCTCGGAGGCCCCGAGCTTGAGCGCGATCACCGGCTTGCCGGCCGCGCGCGCGGCCTTGCAGGCTTCGCGGAACACCTTGGTGTTGCGCACACCCTCGAGATAAACCACGATCACGCGGATAGAGGGGTCGGCGGCGAAATAGGCCATCAAGTCCGGCGTCTCGAGGCCAGCCTCATTTCCGGTCGTGACCATGTAGCCGACGCCGACGCCGCGATCCTCCAGCGCCTGGCGGATCGCCATCACGATGGCGCCGGATTGACCGGCGATCGCGACCGGTCCGGCTTCCATGGTGACGATGCGGTCGTCGATGTTGGTGAACATCTTCTCGCCGGCGCTCAGGTTGCCCAGGCAATTCGGGCCGGTGACCGCAAGCCCGGTCTCGCGGATAACCGCTTGCAGCTCCGTGGCAAGCTTCTGGCTTTCATCGTCCTGCAATTCGCTAAAGCCCGAGGTGACGATGGTCGCCGAGCGGGCGCCCGCCGCCGCGGCGTCGCGGATGACCTGCACGGCAAAGCGCGCCGGCACCAGCACCAGCACGTGGTCGGGTTTGTCCGGCAGGCCTAGAAAATCCTTGTAGCAGGGCACGCCCCAGATGGTTTCGCGCTTCGAATTGACCGGATAAAGACCGCCTTCGAACTTGTATTTGATCAGGTTGTTCCAGATGCGCTCGGCATAGTTGCCCGGCTTGTCCGTCGCACCCACCAGTACGATGTTGCGCGGATGCAGCATCGCATGAATGCGTTTGACGATGTCGCTGGCCTCACGCGAAGGCGACCATTTGCCGGCTGAATGAGACGCGGTGCTTACCTGAGCTTCCATAGGCGTAACCCTTACCCCGGTTTCTTGCGAAAATGGCGATCGAGCGGAGATCGCCATTCCCAATGACTTTTCATTTCTTATTATGGGGAGTTGAGGTGTGTGGCAACTCGCGCGAAGCTACAAGGTCCGCATGCCTGCCGGAACCTTCATGCAGTGGGAAAAGAGGCCATGAACGACGTGAGCCGTCAGCGCCATTGGGAGAATGTCTACGCCACCAAAGGCGAAAGCGAGGTCAGCTCGGGAAACGCCCGCTCTCTCGCTGGAGTTGATTGGACGTGTGGGGGCAATCCGAAACTCCGCCGTCATCGATATCGGCGGCGGGGCCAGTGGAAACCGGTTCGCGTCAAGAAAACGCGTCAAATGAGGAATCCACACCCGCAAGCCTACCAGGCCGGTCGCGGGCGCGGGGGCGAGGCGATGCCGGCGAGCAGGACGGCAAGAATGCCGGTGAGAAAGATGCCGTCGAAGGTGCCCGCGCCGCCGATCGAGGCGACCGGCGCGCCAAGACCATTGATCTTGTCGAGGTTGAGAAGATCGGCGCCGACAAGCGTTCCCATCGAGCCGCCGATATAGGCAAGCGGCGGCGCATATTCGCGGGAGAGGATAAAGGCAAGCATGGCCGTGGCCACCACCGGCGCAAATACCGGCACGGCGATACCGACTCCCGGCACCGGCGTGGCCATCGAATGGATAATAAAGGCGATTGCCGCGGTGGCGACGGCTGCCTTGAGCCAGAGTTGATATCGAATGACGAGATAGGTGGACATGATCGCCGGAATCACCGCGCCGCCGACATTGACGGCAACAACGGTGCCGGGCCATGACACGACAACCGGCACGACATAGCGCATGCCGTAGAAATCGACGATCTGCCCCGACATGACTGTGCCCCGACATGACCGACGGCCCGGGCAGCACCGTGACCGGAATGTTGAAATAGCTGCCGATCAGCGAGCCGATCAACAGAAGCATGGCGGCGCCAGGGCCTACGCCGAGCCGCATATAGGCATATCTGAGAATGCGAAGCTGAATCAGGATGATCAGCCCCACAGCCAAAAACACCAGGATTGAAAAAAATCCCGGTGTCAGCGGTAGATAGTGAACCTGGGAATCCACGGCGCTCCAGTGTCGGTTGGTTCAGCCTAGCCATTTATTTGGGAACCGCCTTGCGAGATCGCAAGGATTATAGCCTCTGGGTTGACGGACCGAGCCGTTACGACGCGACCTGGTTGATGTCGATCGCTTTCGGCGAACCGAAATTCTTGCGCAAGGTCGGCTTGTGAATCTTGCCGGTGGCATTGCGCGGCAGGGCATCGACGAATTTGATCAGTTGCGGCCGCTTGAAGCGAGCCAGATTCGCTTCGCAATGTGCACAGATTTCCGCCTCGGTAATGCTGTGTCCCGGCTTCACCGCGATGATCGCCATCCCGGTTTCACCCCATTGCGCGCTGGGAATGCCGATCACGGCGGCTTCCGCAATCGCGGTGAGCTGGTGCAGCACGTTCTCGACCTCGGCCGGATAGACGTTTTCGCCGCCGGAAATGTACATGTCCTTCCAGCGGTCGACGATGTAGTAAAAACCCTCTTCGTCGATCCGCGCGGCGTCGCCGGTGTGCAGCCAGCCGTCGGTGAAGGAAGACGCGTTGGCGTCCGGCCTGTTCCAGTAGCCGGGGGTGATGTTCGGTCCCTTGACCCAGAGCTCACCGAGCTCGCCGACTTCGGCGTCGCTCCCGTCGGGCCGAACGATCCGCACCTCCGTATGCAGCACCGGCTTGCCGGAGGAGCCTGCCTTGCGCGCGGCGTCCTCGCGGTCGAGCGTCAGCACCGCGGGACTGGTTTCGGTCATGCCGTAACCCTGCTGCAGCGCGACGCCGTGCTCCTCCCACACTTTCAGCAGCGGCACCGGCATCGGCGCCCCGCCGACGCCGCCGATGACGAGGCGGCTGAAGTCCGAGGTCGCGAAGGAGGGATGCTGCGCCATGAACTGATAGATCGAGGGCACGCCGAAGAACACGTTGATGCGGCGCGCGGGATCGCTGATCAATGAAAGCGCAAGGCCGGGATCGAACGCGCGCATGATCAGCACGGTGCCGCCGGCATGCAGCACGGGGTTGGCGTAGCAGTTGAGCCCGCCGGAGTGGAACAGCGGCAGCACCGTCAACAGCACCGACGACGGCGAGATGTAGGCGGGGCCGCCGAGATTGACGCAGTTCCAGAATGTCATGCCGTGGGTGATGATGGCGCCTTTCGGCTGGCCAGTGGTGCCCGAGGTGTACAGGATGGTCGAGATGTCATCGAGCGTCACCACTTCGGCCTGGTCAAGCGGCTGTGAGGCTGCGATCGCCGCCTCGTAGGAACCATCAGGCCCGAGCCGCAGCGCCGATGGCACGTTGCAGAGCTTTGCGACAGCGAGCGCGACGTCGGCGAGCTCGGCGTCGTGGATCATCAGCGCAGGCGCGGCATCGCCGACGATATACTGAAGCTCGGGGACGGTGAGGCGGGTGTTCAAGGGCAGGAAGACCGCGCCGATCCGTCCGCAGGCGAACTGCACTTCCAGCGTATCGGTGGTGTTCAGGGCGAGCACCGCGACCCGGTCGCCGCGCTTTATCTTGAGCCGGTCGCGCAGGTGCGCGGCGAGGCGCGAAATGCGCGCGTCGAATTGCGCGTAGGAGAACCGACGCTCGCTGGCGAGGTCGACGACCGCCAGCTTGTCCGGCGTGCGGCGGCCGAAATGGGCGATCCAGTCATAGTGGCGAACGGACAACATTTCCTCCACGTCAGCGGCCTTGCGCCGCCTCATTCTGCTTGATCTTGCGCCCGATCGTCCAGTTGAAGGGGACGTATCGGGATACTGTCTTGCGCTGAGTAGCTGGCCTGTGGCCTGATCGGCCATGTCAGCCGGAGCCAGCCACTCGACGCAAGTTGGGCTGCACGAATCCGGCCATCGTAATACCACGGCAAAAGCTGAGGGGAGGCAAGCGAATGGCAAGCCCATTCTACACCGCCGAGCACGAAGCCTATCGTGAGGTGGTGCGCCGCTTTGTCGAAAAGGAGATCGAGCCTTACGCCCACGAATGGGATGAGGCCGGCGGGTTTCCGCGCGTGCTCTACGAAAAAGCCGCCGAAATCGGGCTGCTGGGCCTCGGTTTTCCCGAGGAATATGGCGGTACCGAAGTCGATAATTTCATGTGGATCGTCGCGGTCCAGGAACTGGCGCGGGCCGGCGCCGGCGGCGTCAGCGCCAGCCTGAAGAGCAATTCGATCGGCGCGCCGCCGATTGCGCGCGCCGGCAGCGCGGAATTCAAGGCGCGGGTGCTGCCCGAAATTCTCTCGGGCAAGAAGATCTCGGCGCTGGCGATCACCGAGCCGAGCGGCGGCTCCGATGTCGCCAACCTGCGCACCACGGCGCGCCGCGACGGCGATGTCTACGTGGTCAACGGCGAGAAGACCTTTATCACCTCGGGCATGCGCGCCGACTACATCACCACGGCGGTACGGACCGGCGGTCCCGGTCCCGGCGGCGTCAGCTTGCTGGTGATCGAGGGCGACACGCCGGGGCTTTCTCGCACCGCCTTGAAAAAAATGGGCTGGTGGGCCTCGGACACCGCGACGCTGCATTTCGACGATTGCCGCGTGCCGGCTGGAAACCTGCTCGGCGAGGAGGGCCGGGGCTTCAAGATCATCATGCACAATTTCAACAGCGAGCGGCTGACCATGGCCGCCGGCTGCACCGCCGCGGCGCGGGTCTGTCTAGACGAGGCGATGGAATATGCCAGGCAACGGCACACGTTTGGGAAGCCGTTGGCGCAGCATCAGGTGATCCGGCACAAGCTGGTCGATATGGCGCAGCGGGTGGCCGCCTCGCAGGCGATGCTGGAAATGCTGGCATGGCGGCTCGACCACGGCGAAAGTCCGGTCGCCGAAATCTGCATGTTGAAGAACCAGGCGACGCAAACGATGGCGTTCTGCGCCTCGGAAGCGGTGCAGATTTTCGGCGGCGCCGGCTATATGCGCGGCATCAAGGTCGAGCGCATCTACCGCGAGGTCAAGGTCAATGCGATCGGCGGCGGCAGCGAGGAGATCATGAAGGATCTGGCCAGCCGGCAGATGGGGTTGTGAGCGTCCCGGGCACCCACGTCCTAATGGACGAGCAAACAGAAGCGCCAAGGTTCCGACGGGAGACTGATAAGTAATGCTCTTCGCCGCCGAACACGAATGTTGACCGTGCTGTGCAAGATGACGGGCACGCTGCCCGGCATGAATCAGAAGTAGCAGGAAGTCCTCATCCTGAGGAGGCGCACTTGCGCCGTCTCGAAGGATGGGTTTGTGTTGCTCATGGTTCGAGACGCGCGCGTCAAGCGCGCTCCTACCATGAGGATCCTAACGGGAGACGGAACGACATGATCACACTTTATCATTGCCACGGGGCGCGCTCGTTCCGGCCGTTGTGGATGCTGGAAGAGCTGGGCCTGCCCTACGATCTCAAAATGCTGCCGTTTCCGCCGCGGGTGTTCGCCAAGGAATATCTCGCGCTCAATCCGCTCGGTACCATTCCGCTGATGATCGACGGCGAAACCAGAATGACGGAGTCCTCCGCCATCTGTCATTATCTCGGCACCCGCTATGGGCCGACGCCGCTGGTTGTCGGCGTCGACGAGCCGGCCTATGGCGCATTCCTGAACTGGATGTATTTCAGCGATGCGACGCTGACCTTTCCGCAAACACTGGTGCTCCGCTACAGCCAGCTCGAGCCGGAAGAACGGCGCAATCCGCAGGTCGCGACTGACTACGCCAAATGGTTTTTCGGCCGGCTGCGGGCGGTCGAAGCGGCCACCGCCAAGGCGGAGACGCTGTGCGCCGACCGGTTCACGGCGGCCGATATCGTCATCGGCTTTGCGTTGCGGCTTGCCGAGAACATCGGCCTTGCCAAGGATTTCGGGCCTAACGTTGCCGCCTATTGGCAGCGCTTGCAGGCGCGTGATGGATATCAGCGAGCCGTCGCCGCCGAAACTCTCGCCGGCGAGCAGCAAAAGGTCGCGCGGCGCTCCTGAAGCGACAGCTACGCTGGCGGCTAAATCGGCTGAATCCTGAGTATTCCCCGATATTTATCGCGGTGACATCCCCGGTGATTTCTGTATTCTGACAAGGCTCCGACAGAGAGCCCGCTGCCCCACGCGGCAGGAAGCAGAGATCGTTCCCGGGAGGGACGCCCATGAATGACAGGGATCGCCGTGACTCCGGGAGGCTGATGCTGATCAGCCCCGAACGGGTATTTTACGCAGGGCTCTTGGGCAGGCCGCGAAAGCGCTCCAGCGGCGGATACAACATCTATGCCGCGATGAGCGGGCAGCTCAAGATCAGCGAGGGTAAATCAGAGTTAGTTGGCGAGGTGGCGGCGGTTCCGCCCTATGTGCCGCACAGCGTCGAAAGCGAGCATCCCTGCATCATTTGCCTTGTGATCGAACCGGAAACGGTCGAGCCCTCGGCGATGGCAAGCCTGGGCGCCAGAATTGCCGGGGCTGGCGCGCCTGAGATCGCGCAGCAAATTCGCAACGCTTATGAAAGCTTGCGTCTGCGGGAGCGTCGGGGCGGCTTCACCACGCACGAATTCGACCGGCTGTTTTTCGGCGAAAGCCTGCTCGATCGCGACATCGATCCGCGCATCAAACGATCCGCCGCAAAACTCAATGATTTCTCCGGCAGCAAAATGACCGCGGCCGATTGCGCCGCCTCGGTTAGTCTGTCGCCGTCGCGGTTCCTGCATCTGTTCAAGGCGCAGACCGGTATATCGTTCCGCGCCTTTCGGGCCTGGAAGCGCGCGCGGCATCTGCTGCATTTCGTCAACGAAGACATCAATCTCGCGCATCTGGCGCAGGACATCGGCTACCCCGACTCGACCCATTTCAGCCATTCGATCCGCCGGTTCTACGGATTACAGCCGCGCGCGATTTTCTCAGGCTCGCGGGATCTTGCGATCTACCGCAGCGATCCTGGTGTCCTTGACAGCGCCGGCTTCCGTCAGGGGCGACCCTGACGGTGGTCGGAATCGGGCGATAGCGCGTGGACGCAAGAAGCGGCACGTTGCGGGACGCATGATCCGCCGGGACTGTGTTCCGCGCCCGCAAGACCCGAATAGACCGAAGGCCCATCCATGAGCGACAAGGCTGTCATCACCTGCGCGCTGAACGGCGTGCTGACCGACCCCAAACAGCATCACGTCCCGGTCACCCCTGAGGAAATGGCGCGCGAGGCCAGGGCGGCCTTCAACGCCGGCGCCAGCGTCATGCATATCCATTTGCGCCAGCAGGCGCCGAACAAGGGACACCTGCCGTCGTGGGAGGTCGCCGTGTCCCGCGAAATCCAGCAGGCGATCCGCGAGGCCTGTCCGGGCGTGATCATCAATCACACCACGGGCACTTCGGGCCCGAATTATTCCGGCGCGCTCGATTGCGTGCGCGAGACCAGGCCCGAAATGGCGGCCTGCAACGCCGGCTCGCTGAATTATCTCAAGGTCAAGAGCGACAACACCTGGGCATGGCCGCCGATGATGTTCGATAACGCGGTCGAGAAAGTGCAGGATTATCTCGACGTGATGAAGGCGGTCGAGACGATTCCAGAATTCGAATGCTTCGACGTCGGCATCGTGCGCTGCGTCGGGATGTACCGGCAGACCGGCATGTATTCCGGACCGCTGGAGTATAATTTCGTCATGGGCGTTGCTTCGGGCATGCCGGCCGATCCGGAATTGCTGCCGATCCTGTTGAAGCTGAAATTGCCGGAAGCCCATTGGCAGGTCACCGCGATCGGACGGGCGGAAATCTGGCCGTTGCATCAGCGCTGCGCCGATCTCGGCGGCCACCTGCGCACCGGACTTGAAGATACCTTCTATCAGCCCGACGGGACCAAGGTGACATCGAATGGGCAGTTGATCGAGAGCATCGCAGCCTGCGCGCGCCGCGCCGGCCGCGACATCGCGAGCCCGGCGGAAGCCAGGCAGATTTTTGGGATCAGGCATTAGGGTCCGGCAAGCGGCCGCGTAGAAGGGGCCTGAAACCGTCATTGCGAGCGCGGCGAAGCAATCCACCGCTTGAACACGAAAGTTCTGGATTGCTTTCGTCGCGGAGCCTGTCATCGGGCGCGCATTCGCGCGACCCGTTGGCTCCTCGCAATGACGAACATGAGGG
>Ga0207707_10000871_pt1 | contig 29492 bp, 28 predicted proteins | sample KBSC83BmetaG_FD_184336 | JGI IMG/M metagenome (GOLD analysis project Ga0207707, IMG submission 184336) | Corn rhizosphere microbial communities from Kellogg Biological Station, Michigan, USA - KBS C8-3B metaG (SPAdes) (version 2) | ecosystem: Host-associated > Plants > Roots > Rhizosphere ... | reverse complement strand
GGTGTCGGCGGGCGTGCCGGGTACCGCGATGCCGGCGTGGGGTGAGACGCTGACGGCCGAGCAGCGGTGGAACGTGGTCGGGTATGTGTTGTCGCTGCAGGGTGTGCGGGCCGTGTGCGGGACGTGCGCCGCATCTGCCTCAGCATCGATTGGAGTGATGGCGGCGTTGGACTCCGCCGTTGCCGCGGCGCGGACGGGCCGCGCATCTGATGCTCAGGAGCGCGCGGTGGACGCGTATCTCGCCTTCGAGCCCATGGAGACGGCGGCGCGCGCGAAAAGCCCCGGTCTGGTGTCGGCGATGGAACGCCGATTCGCCGATTTCCGCGCGCAGATCGCGGCCGGCGACGTGCCTAACGCAACGCGCACGCGCGACGCGATCGCGGCCACGCTCCCGGCGGTGTCGGGAGTGACGGAGCGGACGTCCGGCACCGGGGAGGCGTTCCTCCAGTCCTTCCTGATCATCGTGCGCGAGGGCTTCGAGGCGATCCTCGTGATCGGCGCGATCGTCGCGTTTCTCGTCAAGACCGGGCACCGCGACCGGCTGCGAGCAGTGTGGTACGGCGCCGGCGCGGGCGTGGTCGCAAGCGCGGCGACCGCGGTGATGTTGAAGACCCTGCTCGCGGCGGTGCCGGCGAGCCAGGATCTCATCGAAGGGGTGAGCATGCTCGTAGCGATGGTCGTGCTCTTCTGGGTGAGCTACTGGCTCATCTCCAAGGTGGAAGTTGCGCACTGGCAGCACTTCATTCGCGAGAAGGTGACGGCGGCACTCGCGTCGGGCGGGGCGACCGCGCTTGCCTTCGTGGCTTTTCTGGCCGTGTATCGGGAGGGCGCCGAGACGGCGCTGTTCTACCAGGCGCTGTTGGGCGACGCCGGCCGCCCGGCGGGCGCCATTGCGTTAGGCATCGGCGCCGGCGCGCTGGTGTTGGCGGCGGTGTTCACGGCGTTTTACCGCTACGGCGTGAAAATTCCCCTGCGGCCGTTCTTCACGATCACCAGCGGGCTGCTGTACGCGATGGCGTTCATCTTTGCGGGCCGCGGCGTGGCCGAGCTGCAGGAAGTGAACGTGCTGCCCATCTCGGCGGTGCGCGGCGTGCCGCGCATCGAAGCGTTAGGCATATATCCGACGGTCGAGAGCCTGGGGCTGCAGGCGGTGCTCGTGGCGCTCCTGGCGGCGGCGCTGATCGTGACGTTCAGGCCGCGCCGCGGGCCGGCGGCGCCATCCGCTTCAGCATCTTCTCGAGACGGTGCACGTACTCGTCGTACTGCACGTAGAAGGCGTGACGTTGCGAGGCGAGATACTTGATGCCGCCGCTCAGGTCGGGCCGCACGCCGGTGCGCTGCCGCTCGAACCACCCCGCGCGATCTGTGCCGTTCCGTTGGGCAACGATCACCGACGCGGCGAGCGCGGCCTGCTTGCTCACTACCGGGAACAACGATCCGTCGGTCTCGAACAGGCCGATCACGTAGAGCCCGGGCCGCTCGGGAAACACGTTCAGGTAGAGTTGGGCGGCGCCGCGCTCGGCTGAAAACACGTCGGGATCGAGGCACGGAATGGCGGATCGAAATCCCGTGGCGAAGATGATCACGTCGACCTCAGCCGACGTGCCGTCCACGAAGATGACGCGCTTCCCATTCATCTCGCGCACGTCGGGCACCGCGCGCACGTCGCCGTGCGCCAGATAGTGGAGCAGCTGCGAATTCACGATCGGATGCGTCTCCAAGACCTTGTGATCGGGCTTGGGGAGCTTGTAGCGGCGCAGATCGCCCACGAGCACGCGGAGGAGCAGCGTTAGGAGCGGTTGGGCCAACCACGCGGGCAGGTGCGGCCCGCTGCGAAAGAACGCATCCGTCGGTACGCCGAACAGGTGCTTGGGGAGAAAGTGGTAGCCGCGCCGAAAGCTGATCATCGTTTCGCGCGCGACCGGCGCGGCGTCGCACGCGATGTCGCAGCCCGAATTGCCGCCGCCCACGACGAGCACGCGCTTGCCGGCGAGCGACGTCGCGTACTTGTACTGACTCGAGTGGTACCTCTCGCCGTCGAAGTGTCCCGGGTACGATGCGTCGACGGGATTCCAGTTGTTGCCCACGGCGCACACGACGCCGCGGTATCGGCGATGCTCGCCCGACGCGAACCCGACATCCCACCCGCCGTCGACCGGCGACGCGCGCTCGACGGCGGTGTCGAATGTGATGCGTGAACGGATTCCGTCATGGTCGGCGTAGGCCCGCAGGTACTCGAGGATGCGCGTGCGCGAGGGATAGTCGGGATAGTCGGCCGGCATCGGGAAATCGTCGAACGCCGACTGGGTGCGCGACGAGATGAAGTGCGCGCTGTCGTACATCGGCGTGCCAGGGTTCTGCATGTCCCAGATGCCGCCGACATCGTGGTAGCGCTCGAAAACGTCGAACGCGATGCCCGCGCGCTGGAATTCGTGCGCGGTGGCGAGGCCGGATGGGCCGGCGCCGATGATGCAATAGCGGTCTTCCGTGTTGGGCACGATCCGTCATCCTGGCTCGATCGGACCGTGAGAATCTAGCGGTGCGCGGCGCGCGCGCGAGCGCCGTGTATTCCGCCGGCAGCGCGCTGGCTGGATCGAGCCTGGATGCGAGCCGCGGAATTCACGCTGCCGACCTTGCGGCGGGCATGGCTCGTGCTCTTCTCATGCGGCGCGTGATATCGCGCCGTACGCACGAGCCGCACTCGGCCGTGCCGCAGAGACCAACGACTCGAGGCTGCGAGCGATGAGGAGATGATGACACGTTCACCCGTGAGGCATGGCGCGTTAGGCAACATCCGCCGGCGCGTGTCGCTGTGACGGAGTTGCGACGCATTCGCCGGGTGATCGTGGTCGTGTTGGATGGGCTGCGTGCCGATGCCATTGACACACTGCGTCTCTCGCACGTGGCGCGCCTCGCCCGGCGCGGCATGTCGACGATGCGCGGCACCACGGTAGCCCCGAGCGTGACGGCGGCATGCATGGCATCGCTCCTAACGGGCGTGCCGCCCGGTACGCACGGCGTCCAGAGCACGCGGTTCCGCATTCCACGAAGCCGCGGGCCGGTGCATCCGTTGCCGCGTGTACTGGCCGAGGCCGGCTATCCGACTGCGGCGTTCATGTGCCGGGTACCGTGGCTCATGCGCGGTATTGCACGCCGAATCGCGGGGCGTCTCGGCGTGGGCGCGGCGACCTTTCGCGGTGCCCGCGCGAGCGATGTGCTTGCGTGCGCGAGGGACGCGCTGCGCGCGCAACGCCGCGGGCTCATTCTTCTGCACTGGCCCGATTGTGACGACGCGGGCCACACCCATGGATGGATGTCGGCCGCCTATCAGCGCGCGGCACACCGTCTGGACGAGGCGCTCGGGCGTCTCCTCGAGAGCGTCGACCTGGGTCCCGCGAGCGATACGATGGTGATCGCCATGGCGGACCACGGCGGCGGCGGTGTGGTGCCGACGGATCACGACAGCGCACATCCGTTAGACCGCACGATTCCGATCATGGTGGCTGGGGGCGGAATTGTGTCCGGGTCGCTGCGCGATGGCGCGCACCTGCTGGATGTGCCGCCGACTGTCCTTCACGCCCTGCAGGTGCCGGTGCCCGACAGCTATCAGGGCCATCCGCTCATCGACGCATTCCAGCCGGCAGCGCTCGCCGGCTGACCGACGCGGTGCGTTAGGCGGGCCTTACACGCGGATGCGGTAGCCGGCTTTGCGGACGGTGAGGATGTAGTCGGGTGCGGCCGGGTTGCGCTCGAGTTTGCGGCGGAGCTCGGCGATGTGCGTGTCCACGGTACGGCTCACGACCTCGGACGCGTAGCCCCACACCTCCTGGAGCAGCTCGTCGCGCGAGGCCAGGCGTCCGCGGCGTCGCAGCAACGCAATGAGCAGCTCGTACTCCTTGGGCCGCAGCGAGACCGGCTCAGCGCCGCGGTACACGGTGCGGGTGGCGGTGTCGATCTCGATCTCACCGAGGTGTTCGCGCGGCGCGAGGGCGCCGCGGGCCGCGCGGGCACCGTTGGCCGCGCGGCGCAGCAACGCATCCACGCGCGCCAGCAGCTCGAGCAGCCCGAACGGCTTGGTGACGTAGTCGTCGGCGCCTAACCGAAAACCCAACACCTTGTCGGTTTCTTCTCCCCGCGCACTGAGGATCAGTACGGGCGTCTCCGACCCGTCGGCGCGCAGCGCCCGCAGCACGCGGTATCCGTCGAGGCCCGGCAGCATGAGGTCCAAGATGATCACGTCGGGCGACGCGGCGCGCGCGCGATCGAGACCGGCGTTGCCGTCGGCGGCCAGCTCCACCTGGTAGCCTTCGATCTCGAGGTTGTTACGCAGCCCCATGGCGAGGTTGCGGTTGTCCTCGATGACGAGGATACGCGTCACCGGCGCACCGCGGTGACGACGTCGTCCGCGGGTGCGTCGTGCCCGGCGCCGTCCACGAGCGGGAACGCGACGCCGAAGCGCGCGCCGCTGCCCTGCGGCGCGTCCTCGATCCACACCTCGCCGTTCTGCATCGCGGCCAGCTCGCGCACCACGTAGAGTCCGATCCCGCTGCCGGCGGCGGCCGAATGCACGTCGCGCTCGAGGCGCTGAAACGGCTGCCACACGCGGTGCCGTTCGCCTAACGGAACGCCGAGGCCCTGGTCTCGTACGGTCAACCGCGCCCGTCCGCCGTGGCGATCGACGGTCACGGTGACGGTCTGGCCCGCGGGCCCGTACTTGATGGCGTTGTCGAGCAGGTTGAGCAGCATCTGGCGGACCGCGCTCCGGTCGATGCGCGCGACCGCGTGTTCATCGAGGTCCGTACAGAGCGTCGTGTCACTCGCCGCGGCGAGAGGGCGCCACGCCTCCACGGTTTCGCGGACGCAGGGAGCAAGAGCCGTGGGCACGGGGTTGAGGCGCGTCATGCGGCGCTCGCTGCGGGAAAACAGCAGCACGTTCTCGACCAGTTGCATCAACCGCCGCGCCTCCTGCACGATCACGTCGGTCGCACCACTGCGCTCGGCGGCACTCCGCACCCGGCCTAACCGAAGGGTCTCGGCGAAGAGGAGGATCTGGGCGAGCGGCGTACGCAGCTCGTGCGACACGCTCGAGATGAAATCGGACCGCAGCCGCGCCAGCTCCTGCTCGCGCCGGAGCTGCAGCACCGCCAGCACCATCATGCCGGCCGTGAGGCCGAGAAGGCCGAGGAGCAGGGACACCTTGGATTGCGGAATCGCGCCTAACGCAAGCCGATCGATGGCGAGGGGCCGCAGGGTGGCACGCGCCGTGAGTCCGCCGAACGTCTCCTGGGACGCATCGGCGGTGAACGGCGTCAGGCTGCGCCGGCCCGACTGCCAGATCGTGTCGCCCGCCGGACCGAACACCGTCACCGAGACCAAGGAATCGTTCGGCTCGTGCATCGCGAGCGTGCGCGGCAAGAGCGGATGCCGGCTCATCACGCCCGCGAACACGGGCGCGCCGAACGCATTGGCGCACGTCGAGAACCCGAACGCAGCGATGGGCGCACCGTGTACGGCGTACTTGACCGCGTACGCCACGGCGCGCTCGGCTTGGCCGCGTCCAACGAGCACCGCGGCGTACGACCAGTCCGGCCGAAAGACCGTGCGCGCCTGCTGATCGACCGTCGTCCGGACTAACGCGCGCTCCTGCGACGACGGTGTCGCACCCACGGTGGTGAACGAGCCATCGCGAAAATCGAGACGGAAGTACCAGCGCGAGGCATCGTCCCGTTGGTCGGCACAGCGGAGCGCGGCACCGGCCGATGCCGCGAGAACCGATGGCCCGGGGAGCGCGTCGTACGGCGTGGCGGCGACACCCGCCGTCACTGGCGCCAGCGCCGCCGACAGCGTTGGGCCGACGGTATCGGTCGCGTTGGCGAGCAGCTCCCACGCCGCGAAGGTCGCGTAGTCACGGAGCGCGCGCTCGGCGGTGACGCGGTGGGAGCGCGCCGCATCGTGCGCCTCGTACGCGAGCACGGCCGCCAACACGAACGTGAGCCCCAGCAGGGCGACGAGCAGCGACGCGCGCGATCGCCAGATGGCTGGCTGGCGCACGAGTCCGGAGTGTCGACGAGCGAAGGAAAACGGCATCGGGGCTCCTCGAGGGCGTCGGGCCGACAGGCCGACGCGAACCAATTGCAGGATGTACGGCTCGGCGGGGTGCGGGAAGGGGAGCTCTGACTGAACTCTGACAGAGCCGCTGACGATGCGCTGACGCCCCAGACGCGGCCATGACGGCGCGCGCGCGGCGCGTCGTCATCTTCGCGCAGGCACGCACCGGCATCCTGCTGGTTTCCTTCGCGCGAGGTCTTTCGAGATGGCTCTCCTGTCCAAGAAACCGCTCTCCGACCTGCTGGCAGAAGCCGAGTCGGGCACGCTGCGCCGATCGTTAGGCGCGTTCAGTCTCACGACGCTCGGCATCGGAGCGGTAATCGGGGCCGGGATCTTCGTGATCACCGGGACGGCGGCGGCGCAGTTCGCCGGTCCGGCGCTCGTCATCTCGATGCTCATCGCCGGCGTCGGGTGCGCGTTCGCCGGTCTCTGCTACGCGGAGTTCGCGAGTATGATCCCCGTGGCCGGGAGCGCCTACACCTACGCGTACGCCACGTTGGGCGAAATCTTCGCGTGGATCATCGGGTGGGACCTGATCCTCGAGTACGCGTTAGGCGCGTCGACGATCGCGGTGGGATGGGCCGGCAACGTGCAGAGCTTTCTGCAGGACTTCGGGTTGGGCATTCCCGCGCAGGTGGGCCGGCCGCCGGGCTCGGTGGTCGTGCTCCCGGGCGGCGCCACGGTGCACGGCATCTTCAACATTCCGGCGGCGCTCGTCGTGCTGGCGATCTCGGTGCTGCTCATCATCGGGATTCGCGAATCGGCCGGGCTCAACACCGTCATCGTGGTGATCAAAGTGGTGGTCCTGCTGTTGTTCGTTGCGTTCGGCGCGGCGTACATCAACCGTGCGAACTGGCATCCCTTCATTCCGCCCAACGCGGGCCATTTCGGCGAGTACGGCTGGAGCGGCGTGCTGCGCGGCGCAGGCGTGATCTTCTTCGCGTTCATCGGGTTCGATGCCGTGTCGACCGCGGCGCAGGAAGCACGCAATCCGCAGCGCGACATGCCGATCGGCATCATGGTGTCGCTCGTCATCTGCACCATTCTGTACGTAGCGGTGGCGCTGGTCCTCACGGGCATCGTCAAATACACGCAGCTCAACGTGCCGGCGCCGATTGCGTTAGGCATCGACGCCACGGGTATCGGCTGGCTCAAGCCGATCGTCAAGTTGGGCGCAATCATGGGCCTCACCAGCACCATGCTCGTCATGTTGCTCGGCCAGCCGCGCATCTTCTACTCGATGAGCCGGGACGGCCTGCTGCCGGTGTTGCTGGGCAAAGTGCATCCGCGGTTCCGGACGCCGTACGTCACCACGGCGATCACCGGCGTGGTCGTCGCGCTCGTCGCCGGCCTGTTCCCGATCGCGGTGCTGACCCAGCTCACGGCGATGGGCACGCTGCTCGCGTTCGTGATGGTGTGCATGGGGGTGCTCGTGCTGCGCCGGCGCGAGCCGAATCTCGCGCGCCCGTTCAAGACGCCCGGCATGCCATGGGTCCCGCTGTTGGGCGCGGCGATCTGCCTGGCCCAGATGATCGGCCTGCCGCTCGAAACATGGGCGCGGCTCGTGATCTGGCTCGTGGTCGGTCTCGCGATCTACTTCTGGTATGGACGACATCACGCCGAGCGCGTCCGAGAAGCAGGCTCGTCTCAGGCGTCGATCGCGGCAGACTGACGCAAACAAACCAATCCCGGCTTGGCGCTGTCGAACCCGAATAGCTGGTCTGAACCGGCGAACCAACAGCGCCAACTCGGAGGCTTTCATGCGTCGCCGTCTGTCCACCGTCATCGCTCTCGTCGCACTCGTGTGGGCCGTTCCAGCCGCGCATGCCCAGCACTCCGACCGCAACTGGCTCGAGCAGTGCCGGGACGACGCGCAGGATGACGACCGGCCGCGGTACTGCGAGGAGCGCACGATGGGTGCGCACGCGACGGGCGGGACAATCACGGTGGACGGCGGCGAGAACGGCGGTGCGCGCGTGGCCGGTTGGGATCGCGACAGCATCGACATCATCGCGCGAGTGCAGACCAACGCGCACAGCGAGGACGATGCGCAGGCGCTCGCCAAGGCCATCTCGATCACGATCACGAACGGCAACATTCGCGCGGACGGGCCGGAGTCGCACCGTGGCGCGTCGTGGTCGGTGTCGTTCGACGTGCTGGTGCCGCGTGCGTCCGACCTCTCGATCACGGCCCACAATGGGCCGGTGGCCATCAAGTCCGTACACGGAAAGATCCAGCTGAGCGCGGTGAACGGCCCGATGGACATCGACGACGCGGGCGGCGACGTGCATGGTCACACGACTAACGGACCGCTGGCCGTGTATCTCACGGGCAAGTCGTGGGACGGGCAGGGCCTGGACGCCTACACGACCAACGGCCCGGTGGTCATCAGGATTCCGGCCTCGTACTCGGCGCATCTCGAGACAGGAACGTCGAACGGGCCGATGTCGATCGGGATTCCGATCACCATCCAGGGCATGGTCAAGCGGCACCTGGAGACGGATCTGGGCTCGGGCGGACCGACGGTGCGCGCGATGACGACCAACGGTCCGTTAGTCATCGAGCGCGCGGACTAACGGCGCGCTACCGGACCGCCAACGGCCGTCCCGAGCGCTTCCTGGATCTTGCCGAGCAGGGCTGCGGTGTCGAAGGGCTTTTGCAAGAGCCACGTGTGCCGGGTGGTGATGCCGCGTCGCAAGAGCGCATCGTCGGCGTAGCCCGACAGGTAGAGCACGCGCATCCCCGGCCGCGCCTCGGACAGTCTGTCGGCGAGCTCGCGGCCGTTCCAACCCGGCATGACGACGTCGGTGACCAGCAGGTGGATTTCGCCTTGGTGCGCGGCCGCCGATGCCAACGCGTCCTTGGCGTTGGCCGCCGCGAGCACGTGATAGCCGTGCGACTCGAGCACGCGCACGACGAGTGCCCGTACCGCGCCATCGTCCTCGACGAACAGAATCGTCTCGTGTCCGCTCGTCGCGACGGCCGGCGTCGCCGACGCGTCCTGCTCGCTCTCACGTTCCTTGATGCGCGGCAAGTACACGGTGAAGGTCGTGCCGACATCCTCGGTGCTCGTGACCGTGATATGTCCGGCGCTCTGCGACACGATGCCGTACACCGTGGAGAGTCCGAGGCCGGTGCCGCGGCCCTTCTCCTTCGTGGTGAAGAACGGCTCGTACAAATGGGCGAAGACCGCGTCGGACATCCCGTGCCCGCTATCGGTGACGCGCAGCGTCGCGTATTCGCCGGGCGGCACGGCGCCGTGCGCGTGTGCAAGCGGCGCATCCAGCGTGGAACCGCCCGTCTCGAGCGTGAGCTCGCCGCCTGACGGCATCGCGTCGCGCGCGTTGACGGCGAGGTTCATGACCACCTGGCCTAACTGACCCGGGTCGGCGCGCACGGTTTGCGGGCCGGTATCGTGTCGAATGGTGAGGTGGATGTCCTCACCGATCATGCGCGCGAGCATCCGCTGCATGTCGTCGACCACGAAGTTGAGATCGAGAATGCGCGGCTGCAGCACCTGGCGGCGGCTGAACGCGAGCAGCTGACCCGTGAGCGAGGCGGCGCGGCGCGCGGCCTTCTTGATCTCGAGCACGTCCGTGCGCCGGTCGTCGCTGTCCTCGAACGCCGTGAGGAGAATCTCGCTGTAGCAGGTGATGGCGGTGAGCACGTTGTTGAAGTCGTGCGCCACGCCACCGGCCAGCCGGCCGATGGCGTCCATCTTCCGCGATTGGTGCAGTTCTTCCTCGAGGCGCCGCTGGGCGGTGAGGTCGCGCACGCTGTACGCGATCATGCCGGGCACGAACGCCGCCGACCGCACGTCGAGCACCTGCGTTGCATCCTTCTGCTTCACCCGGTATTCTCCGTTAGGCAAAATGCCGTGCGTCCGTCCGGGTGAGCCAGCCGGGTCGACGTCCAGAAGGCCTAACGCATCGTGGACGGCGAGCGTGCGCAGCTCGTCGGCGCTGCGGCCGGCGAGCTGGCACGCTGCCGGATTGGCCTCCACGATGGCGCCATCCTCGGTCGCGATGAACAGCGCGTCCCCAACGTGCTCGAAGATGCGGCGCAGCCGCTCCTGGCTCTCGTGCATCGCCGCTTCCGCACTCTTGCGTCGCCAGCGCTCGGCCGCCCGATCGACGCTCTGCAGCAGGAACTCGGGTTGCACCGGTTTCACCAGATAGTCGTAGCTCTGCTCGCGGAGCGCGCGCACCGCGCTGTCGAGCGATGCGTTGCCGGTGAGAATCACGACTTCCGTGAGCTGCGAGACGAGGCGCAGATGCCCAACGAGCTCGAACCCGTCCATGTCCGGCAGACGCAGGTCGACCAACGCGACAGCCGGCGGGAGGTCCATGTGCGACGCGACTTCCAAGCCCTTGAGCGCGGTCGCCGCACCGAACGAGCGATAACCCCGCAGCGTGAGCAGGTCGCCGATGGTCCGGAGCATCTGGTCGTCGTCGTCGACAACCAGCACGGCGAGCGGGTCAGCCAGCGAAGATCTCATCGAGCAGCTCGAAGACCCGGTCGAGAGGGAAGGGCTTCTGAAGAATGGCGCGAATGAATTTGGGTGGCAGACTACCGGTGGTTTGTGCGAGCGCTTGCGGATGGCCGCTGTATAAAATGAGTGCGACCGCCGGACTGACACTCTTGATGGCCAGCACATTTTCGCGCGGCTCCAGGCCATCGAGCCGCAGGTCGAGCATCACGGCGCCGGGCAACTGGGCCTGCAGCAGCGTGAGCGCCTCGTCCAACGTGCCGGCTTGCAACGTTCCATAGCCCCGAGCGGCGACGAGGTCGGCGAGTGTGCGCAGGAAGTCCTTGTCATCATCCACGATGAGCACACAGCGCGCATCCGAAATCACCGCGTCGAGGACGCCCATCAGGCGGTCGAGCTCCACCGGTTTCGGAAAAACGTGGAGCGCCCCATCGCGTTCGGCCTGCGCCAGCAGCTCGTTGGCCGCGTACGCGGTCATGAGGATGACGCGGAGGTCTGGTCGTAAGGCACGCATCTCCCGCAGCGCCTCGACGCCCGTCATGCCGGACATGCGCACGTCCATCAACACGACCGCGTATTCGTTCACGCGGACGGCGGCGACGGCCTCTTCGCCGCTGTGCGCGCCGTCTGTTTCCCAGCCGTGCATCGAGAGGATGTCGCGCAGCGTGCGCACCATGAGGCGGTCGTCGTCGACGATGAGAATGCGGCGCTTGCTCATGCCGGCGCTCCAGCGATCGGCACGCGCACGGTGAAGGTGCTGCCGTGGCCGTGTTCGCTTTCGACGGAGATCTCACCGCCGTTGGCGGTGACCAACGACCGCGCCACCGACAGGCCTAACCCGAGGCCGCGTGCCTTGGTGGTGAACAGCGGTTCGAAGATGTGGTCCAGGTTCTCAGGGGCGACGCCGCCGCCGGTGTCGTGGACATCCAGCACGGCCATGCGATTGCCGTCGCCGCGCGCGCGCAGCGTGAGGCTGCCCTTGCTCTCGCCGATGGCCTGCGCGCCGTTGCTGATGAGGTTGAGCACCACTTGGCCTAACTGAACGCGATCCACGTACAACGGCGGGACGTCGGGCGGCACGTCGACGTTCACGGTGATGCCGGGATGGATCGCGATGCGCTTGAGCTGGTCGGCAAAGAGGTCGCCTGCCGCGACGGGTTCCCGCTGCGGCGACTTCACCCGCGCCGAGTCGAGCAGGTCGCCCACGATACGCTCGGCGAGCCCGATCTGCGTCCGCAGAATGCCGAGGTACTCGACCACCGTGGCGGGCGCGTTCTGCAGCACGAGTCCAAGATAGTGCACGGCGTTGGTCATCACGCCGAGCGGATTCCGCAGCTCGTGACCCACTCCGCCGGCCAGCTGGCCGAGGAACGCCAATTTTTCCGTGCGGACGACCTCTTGTTGGGCGAGGCTCAAGCGTTCCAACGCGCCCCGCAATTCGGTCGTTCGTTCGGCGACGCGCTGCTCGAGGCCGCGACGGCCGTCTTCGATCTGCGCGGCCATCGAATTGAACGACACGGCGAGACGACCCAACTCGTCGTCGCGCACGGCGGGCACGCGGCGCGTGTAATCGCCGGAGGCGATGCCTTCCGACGCTTCGGTCAGATCGCCGAGCGGTCCCGTAAGGCGGCGGCTCACCATCCACGCGAGCCCGGCGCCGACCACGAGAATGATCGCAGCGGTCACCACCAGACGGCCGAGCAGTGTATGCGCCGGCGCGAGCACGGTCGTGATGGGGAGGCCGACCCACACGACCCACGGCGCGGACCGCATGCGCATGATCGATCCGATGCGTCCGCCGCCCACGGTGTCGCGCGTCAGCGCTCGCGCCTTGCGCGCATCGAACGATGGCCCCGGCACCGGCCGTTCGAGGTTGGTCCACATCGAGTTGTCTCGGTCGCCCAACAAGAACACCGCGTTGGGGCCGATCAGGTCGGAGAGGGCCTTCTGCGATTGCGCGGTCCCGAGTTTGGAATACTGCACGAGCGTGCCTAACGTATCCGACGCCCCGGCGTGCACCCGCGCGACCACATCGATCCAGATCGAACTGCCGGACGCCCGCAACGGACTCACCTCGGCGTCGCGCCCGGGCGACGGCGCGGTGAGCGCTCCGTTAGGCGAGAACGAGGTGGTGCCCAACACACGGCGCCCGGCGGCGTCGCGCAGCTCCATGCCGAGGGTCTGCGGCGAGCGTGCGGCCTGCCGCCCCAGCTCGGCCTGCGCGGCGGCCTTGGTACTGTCGTTGGGCGTACGCAGAAACGCGACGAACGCGGACGTCATGCCCGCCTGGCGCGCATCGGACAGCGTGCGCTGCATCGACACATCGAGCAGCGACGCCAGTTGTTGGGCGACGTTGTCGGTGCGCGCCTCCGCGGCGCGTATGCTCTCATGCCGGAGGGCTGCGTACGTGAGCGCGGCGAACACCGCCATCACCACGAGGAGCAGCGCGCAGATGAGGAGCGGCAACGTCCACTCGATGGAACGCCAGCGCGGATGGGACGCGGGCTGCGTCAGCGCCGTGGCGGCGGTAATCGATTGCGACATGATCCCCAACGTGGCGGGTAGTAGTGCAACAGGGACGCACGAGGTCGGGCACCCGTCGCCACCATGAGACGATTCCAATGTTCGGGCGGTTCGCGCCCCGTGGGCTCAGCGTTGGTCACTCCGTTAGCCCGGCGGTGCGCGGCGGCCGTTCACTCCGGCCGTCCGCGCCGCGACCAACGCTGCCCAACGAACGCGGCCGCGCGCGAGCGTGCTACACTGTGGCCGCGGCTATCGAATCGTCAAGTGGCTGTTGCGTAAATACCGGGGGCGCGCTCGCTCACCGTGCGGCGCGCGCTCATCCAGATCACACCCGCGACGACCGCTGCCATCGCGATCAGTTGGGCCATCGTGAGCACGCCGAAAAAGCGATCGTCCTTGGCGCGCAAGAACTCGATGCAGAAGCGCTCGATACCGGCAAGCACCATGTACACGCCGAACAACCATCCCTCGGCGTGCTTGTGGTCGCGCAGCCGCCAGAGGATGGCGAACATGATGAAGCCGAGCGCCACCTCGAACAACTGCGTGGGATACACGGAGAGCACGGTGCTCGCCGTGGCTCCAGGTGGGATCGGCATGTGGAAGGTGGCCGCCATCTCGCCCGCGGTCGACGGCGGCGCACCTTGCGGGAAGCTGACAGCGAAGGGGGAGTGCCACGGCCGGCCGTAATCATCGCCGACAGCCCAACACCCGGTTCTGCCCAACGCATAAGCCGCGGCGATAGCGATCCCGGCCACGTCGGCAATGCGTTGGACGTGCAGATGCTTCAGCTTGATGACGAGCAGCACGGCGAGAATGCCGCCCACGAATCCGCCCCAGAACACGAATCCGCCCCTGCTGATGAGATCGCGCGGATCGCCGGTGAGGAAGAAATAGTAGATCTTCGCGCCGGCCAGACCGCCGAACACGGCCGCGAATATCAGATCGCTGATCGGCTCCGGGTCGTGGCCGCGTCGCGCGAGCTCCCGCTGCGAGATGATCTGCGCGATCACGAACGCGAGCAGGACTGCGATCCCGAAGCCGGTGAACGAGAACTTGCCGATCGAGTAGGCGAACGGATGATGAACGATCATGAGTCGAGCAATCCAGGTAGAGGCGTTGACGCGAACGCGTCCAGCTCGAGGGGCGACGCGTTGCCGCGCTCGGCGTGGAACAGGCCCGCGCGGGCGATCATCGCGGCATTGTCGGTGGCGAGCCGCGGGCTAGGAGCATAGACGACGGCGCCGCGCGTCGCCAGCCGGTCGCGCATTGCGGCCACGAAGGTCGCGTTGCACGCCACGCCGCCTCCCAACACGACGCGCGTCCGGCCGTACACGTCCACGGCGCGGAGCGTTTTTTCGACGAGCGTGTCGATGAGCGCGTCCTGAAAACCGCGCGCGATGTGGACGCGGTCGCGCTCGAGATCTTCACTCGTGCGAACGGCGTTCAGCACGGCGGTCTTGAGCCCGCTGAACGAGACATCGTAGTAGTCGGGATCTCCGGGCCGTTGGTCGGATCGCAACATCGGCCGCGTGAATCGAAATCGGTTGGGCTCGGGTCCGAGCGTCGTTGCAAGTCGCTCGACGTGCGGGCCGCCGGGATACGGAAGGCCGAGCAGCTTGGCCACCTTGTCGAACGCTTCGCCGGCGGCGTCGTCGCGCGTGGCGCCGAGCAGGCGGTACCGGCCCCAATCTTCGACGTCGAGCAACATCGTGTGGCCACCCGAGACGAGCAGTGCCGTGAACGGCGGCCGCGCATCGGAATGCTCGAGCGCCGTTGCGAAGAGGTGCCCCTCCATGTGGTGTACCCCGACCGCGGGAATGCGGTTCGCCCACGCCAGCGCCTTCCCGAACGTTAGGCCGACGAGGAGGGCGCCCACGAGTCCTGGCGCGTACGTGACCGCAACGGCGTCGAGCGACGCGATACTGGCGCCGGCGTCGGTGAGGGCGCGTTCGACGACGGGCACGATGGCGGTGAGGTGCGCGCGCGACGCGAGCTCGGGCACGACGCCACCGAAAATCCGGTGCGCGTCCTGCGAGAGAATGACTAACGAACGAAGGGTCACGTCCTGTCCCGCACCTTCGACCACGGCCGCGGACGTCTCGTCGCACGACGTCTCGATGCCGAGCAGGCGCATCACGGCGTCCGCGCGGGCGCGGCGAGGATGTGGAGCTTCACTTGCGGCGGCGTCACGCGCATGCGGAGGCCGGCGGTGTCCACGGGGACCAACACGTCGGTGACCGTGTCGTACACTTCGATCTGGCGGCGCTCGGTGTAGACGGCGTTCAGCTTGCGAACCGCCTCGCGCGACCCGCGCACCTCGACGCTCTCGGGCTCTACGTTGGGCGGCCCCACCAGTCGCAGTCCGCTGTCCGCCGCGATCTCGACTGCCGAGCGGACCGGCACGCGCCGCGATTCGGTGATGCGGACGCGGAGCCCGATCGCCGCCGGCCGCACGTCGCGCACGCGCGCGTCCACGTTGCTCGGCAGATCCACGTCGCCGGGGCGGAGCGACAGCGTGATACGCGTGGCGGTGTCGGCATCGATCACGCGCCGCAGCACCGGCAATGTCGAGTAGAGCTTGAGCAAGTCGCGGCCGCGACCCACCACCAGCGCCTGCACCGGCGGCACGCTGTCCACGAGCGTCACGCTCGAATCGTGAACGAGCGCAATGCGCACGTCGACCCATTCTTCGGTGGGCTCTTCGGCGCTCACCGCCAGCCACAGCACCAGCGCAAAGAACACGGCGGCGAGCTTGAGCGGCAGCCGCGCCATCGCCATCGACTGGAGCCGCTGCTCGATCGAGCGCGCACGCGCGCCTAACTGTTGCCGCTGGGACGTCGGCACCGGAGCGGGCGACGAGGGCGAAGGCACCATGTCAGCGCGCCGGTTCGTCGAGCAACGTGGACACCAACGCGCGATTGGCGTCCGTGTTCCAGAGCGTGGCACCGATGATCTTCTTGCGAATCACCCCATCGCGTCCGATCACGAACGTCTCCGGCACGCCGGTGGTCTGATAGGTGCGCGCGATCGTACCGTCCGGATCATGGAGTACCTGGAACGTGAGGTCGTACCGCTTCACGAAGTCGCGAATCGCTTGCGTCTTCGCCGGGTCGTCGATGCTCACGGCCACGATGTGCAGCCCGCGGCTCGCCATGGTCTGTTGCAGATTCTCGATGCTCGGCATCTCGACGCGACACGGCACGCAGTACGTCGCCCAGATGTTGAGCAGCACCACCTGGCCGCGATATTGGTCCAACGACACGGTGCGTGGCGTCGGATCCAGGGTGACGGCTTGGAAATCGGGTGCGCGCGAGCCCGCCACCACCGCGCCCTCGCCGAACAGATGCGTGGCGCCGAACAGCGCGACCGCGACAACGACGAGAAATCCGCCGACGAGACTCCATTGTTGACGTACGGTCATACCTGCTCCCGGCAGCGCTCTCTGAGCGCCGCGATTTCTGCCGCCGGATCGGCGGCGGCGAACACGGCGTGTCCCGCGACGAACGTGTCCGCACCGGCGCGCCACACGTCCCGTACGGTGTCGCGGCTGATGCCGCCGTCCACCTCGAGCACGGCCCCGCTCGACGATGCGTCCAATAGCATTCTAGCACGCCGCACTTTGTCCACGCTGGCCTGAATGAACGACTGTCCGCCGAATCCTGGGTTTACCGTCATCACGAGCAAGAGATCCAGGTCGGCTGCGGATTCCCGGACCGTCTCGAGCGACGTGCTCGGATTGATGGCCACCCCAGCCAGGCACCCGAGCTCCTTGATTCGGTTGATCTGGCGATTGAGGTGCGGAGCGACCTCGGCGTGCAGCGTGAGCGAACTCGCACCGGCGGCGGCGAAGTCGTCGAAGTAGCGCTCGGGCTCGACCACCATGAGGTGGACATCCAGCGGCAGGTCGGTGATGCGGCGGACCGTTTCGATGACCTTGGCGCCGTACGTGAGGTTGGGCACGAACCGGCCATCCATGACGTCGATGTGAATCCAGTCGGCGCCGCCCTGCGCGACTCGCTCGACCTCGTCGGCCAGGTGGGCGAAATCGGCGGACAGAATGGATGGCGCGATGCGGACGCTCATGGACGGCCGGCGATGGTGATGTCGATGTGGGCGCCGGCGTGGGCGGGGGAGCCGGCGGCCGGCGTCTGCGAGACCACGGTGTGAGGCGGCAGGTTGCTCGTGCTGTCGTGCGACACGGTGCCCACCACGAAGCCGAGCTGCGTGAGCAGGGCGCGCGCGGCGTTCACGTCCTGGCCGGTGATGTCGGGGATGCTCACCGCGGCGGGGCCGGCGCTCACGGTGAAGCTGACCGGCGACGGCACGGGCACGCGCGCGCCCGCCGCCGGCGTGCTGGACAACACCTGGCCTAACGGAGCGTCGTTGTCGGCCCGCGACACGACGCCCACGTCGAGCCCGGCGTTCTCGAGCGTCTGCTGCGCCTGCTGGCGCGTCAGCCCCACGAGTCGCGGCACTTCGATGAGGCGCTGGCCGCGACTCACGTCGAGCACCACCGTGAAACCTGCGGGCTGCTTGCCGCCCGGCAACGGGTTCTGCGCCAACACGCTGCCCGACGGCGCGGTATTGTCGTAGCGCTGCTCGCCGCGCGCGGCCTTGAGGCCGGCCTTGCCGAGCATCGCGACCGCGTCGGCGTACGGGATTCCGGTTACGTTAGGCACCGGGACGTCGGTGGCCGTGAGCGTGGACGGAAACACGAACAGCGCGACGATCACGTACGCGAGCAGAAATCCGGTCGTGCCGACGACGAGAAACGGCAGCGGGCGCCGCGCCGCACCGCGCCAGCTCATCCGGCCACCCGCCGCAACCGCGCCGCGAACGCGCCGTCCACGCCGTGCCTGTGCGGGAGCACGCGCAGCCGGCCGGCGTCGAGCACCGACGCCGGCACCACACCATCCGCCGGCGGCTCGAGCCGCCAGTCGGGATTCTCGGCGAGAAAGCGCTCGACCTGCGCGTCGTTCTCTTCGGGCTCGAGCGAGCACGTGCCGTAAATGAGGAGCCCGCCCGGGCGTACCACGGTGGCCGCGGCGCTGAGGATGCTGCGCTGCATTGCCGCTGTGATGGCGAGGTCCGATATCTTGAGCCGCCAGCGCGCGTCCGGATGGCGCCGGAACGGGCCGGTGCCCGTGCACGGCGCATCGACGAGCACCGCATCGACCGGACCGATCGCGGGGTGCCGCGCGTCGCCCACCACCGGAATCACCGAAGGCGCCTCGAGGCGCTTGAGATTCGCGATCAGCCGCTCGACGCGTGCCTCCGAGCGATCCATCGCGATCACGTGGTCCGCATCGCGCGACAGCTCGAGCGCCTTGCCTCCCGGCGACGCGCACAGATCAGCCACCACGCTGCCGGGCGGCACATTCGCGTAGCGCACCACCAGAGTGGACGCCGGGTCCTGCACGAAGAAGAGTCCCTTGCGGAACGCGCCTAACTCGACGAGCGACACGTTGCTCGCGAGCTGGATGCTGTCGGAGACGAGCGGCGCGTCCTCAATGCGCACGCCCGCCGACTCGAGCGTCGCCTCGAGCTGCTCACTCACGATGCCGAACGGACGAAGCACCGTTGCCGGCTCGCTGTTGTTGCAATCGAGCAGGTGCTCGGTTTCGCGAGCGCCCCACCGTGCGACCCACCGCGCGACGAGCCAGCGCGGGTGCGAGTGCCTGAGGGCGAGCGCGTCCACCGGGTCGAGCACGTGGGGCAGCGACAGCGCATCGCGCTCGCGCTCCAGCCGGCGCAGCACCGCGTTCGCGAGCTTGCTGGCGCCGAGTCCGTGGCGCTGCTTCGCGAGCTCCACGGTCTGCGCAATGGCCGCGTAGGCCGGGACGCTACCCATGTACAACAGTTGATCCACGCCTAACCGAAGCAGGTCGATCAGGTCCGGGTCGAGGCGCGCCAGGCCGCCACGCACGCGCCCGTCGAGGTGCGCGTCGATGATCGAGCGGCGGCGCAGCATACCGTACACGAGTTCCTGCGTCCACCGCCGGTCGCGCGCATCGAGCCGCGGCGCACGCCGCTCGAATGCCGGATCGAGCAGCTCGCCCTGCCTCAAGTCCGCGCACAGGTCGGCCGCGACTCGACGCGACTCTGTCACCGCGCCGCCGCCAACCTCGTGCAACACGTGCGTGCCCTGCGCGCGCGACCCGCTCACTCCAGGAGTCCCTCCATGGGAGACGACGGCACTGCTACTTCTCGACGCGGCATGCGTCCCGCGAGATACGCGAGACGGCCCGCGTCGACGGCGCTCCGCATGGCCGTCGCCATGCGCACCGGATCGGACGCCGCGGCGAGCGCCGTGTTCATAAGGATGCCATCGACGCCCTGTTCCATCGTAAGGCAGGCGTCCGATGCCGTCCCCACACCGGCGTCGACGATCACCGGCACCGACAAACGGTGCTTGATGGTGCGAATCGAGAACTCGTTCAGCAGACCGAGCCCCGAGCCGATAGGCGACGCGAGCGGCATCACCGCCACGGCGCCCGCGTCCTCGAGCCGAAGCGCGGTGACGAGGTCATCGTTGGAATACGCCATCACCTTGAAGCCCTCGGCGGCCAGCGTGCGCGTGGCTTCTAGCAGTCCGGCGGTGTCGGGGAGCAGCGTTTCCTGATCGCCGATCACCTCGAGCTTCACCCATTCGTTGAAGCCCGCGGCGCGCGCGAGTCGCGCATAGCGAACGGCGTCGTCGGCCGCATAGCAGCCGGCCGTGTTCGCCAGCAAGAAGAACCGCGATGGATCGAGGTGGTAGAGAATTCCTTCCTCGCGCGTGCGATCGAGGTTCACCCGACGCACGGCGACGGTCACCACTTCGGCGCCGCTCGCGTCGATCGCGTGGATCATCGCGTCGTTGGATGCGTATTTTCCGGTGCCCACCAGCAGGCGCGACCGGAACTCGCGTCCAGCGATGATGAACGGCGTGTCGAGCGCCTCCGCGGGGCGCGCGGGACTGAGCAGCGTGGTCACGTCACCCTCCTCCAACAAAATGCACGATCTCGATCGTGTCGCCGGTGGCGAGGCGGAGGGCATCGTATTGCGCGCGGTCCCTGAGGATCGTGCGGTTGTGTTCCACGACCACGAGCTGGGGGTCGAGCGCGAGCGTGCGCAGGAGGTCACCCATCGTGGAGCCGGCGCTCAAGGAGCGCGCCTCGCCGTTCACCACGGGTGTAATCGTCGTGCTACTGACCGTGATGTCGCTCATAGCGGGAAAGATAGTCGGCGGCGGCGCGTTCGGCATCGCTCGCGCCCCAGATGCCGCTGATCGCCGCGACGCCGTGTGCGCCGGCGTCGAGCAAGGCTTCGACGTGCTGCGGTTTGATCCCGCCGATCGCGATGACCGGCGTCGTCATCGCGGATGTGGTCTCGCGCACCAGGTCGAGTCCGCGCGCCGGCTCGTCGGGGTGCGAGGGCGTCTCGAACACGTGTCCGACCACTATCCAGTCGGCGCCGTCGGCGGCGGCCGTCGAAGCATCCGCCACCGCGTGCGCACTCGCGCCGAGCGGCATGGTGCCGGCCATGCGGCGCGCATCGGATACCGAAACCGAGCGCGTGGTGAGCTGCACGGCAGACGCGCGCGCAGCGCAGGCGACGTCGACGCGGTCGTTGATCACCACCCACGCGCCGGTGCGCTCGCGCACCGCGCCTAACGCAACGGCGAGCTCGTACAATCGGGCCGCGGGCACGATGCGCGAGCGGAGGTGGACTGCGCCGCGCGGTCCCAGCGCTTCCATGACGCGTCGCGCGCGGCCCAGGAAGTCGGCGCGGGCCAACACGCCGTCGCTGGTCACCGCGTGCACGAGCGGAATCACGAGTTGCGTTAGGCCGGGTCAGTCGAGCCGGTCGCCCACCGACACACCGCGCCCCGACATCCACTCGCGGCTCGCCATCCGGCGGCGACCGGCCGGTTGGACGAACGCAATTGACACCGCGCCCTCGCCGCACGCCACCAGCATGCCCTGATCGTCCACCGCCAACACTTCGCCGGCTCGCGGGCCATGTTGCTCGGCCGTATCCGTCTCGCGCGCGCCGAAGAGCTTCACGTCGGCGCCGCCGAGCATCGCGTATGCGCCCGGCTTGGGATCGTACGCGCGGATGAGCCGCGCCACCGCGCCGCACCCATCCTGCCACGGCACGCGAGCCATCGCGCGATCGACCTTGCTCGCGTGCGTCGCGGCCGCGTGGTCCTGCGGGCGCTCGCTGGACTGCCCAACGGCGAGGAGTGTGAGTGCCTCGACTAACGCGAGCGCGCCCAACTCCGAGAGCCGGAGCTCGAGCTCGCCGTACGTCTCGTCGGCCGCGATGGGCGTGCGCGCCTGGAGGAGAATCGGGCCGGCGTCGAGCTCCGGAACCATCCGCATGATGGTGATGCCGGTCTCGATGAACCCGTCGCGGATGGCGGCCTGAATCGGCGCGGCGCCGCGCAGCTTGGGCAGGAGCGACGCGTGCACGTTCACGGTGCCTAACGGAGGCAGGTCGATGATCGCCGCGGACAAGATGTGGCCGTACGACACGACCACCGAGACGTCGGGCTCGAGCGCCGCGAGATCGGCGAGAAACACGTCGCCCCTCGGCTTTTCCGGCTGCAACACCGGAATGCTCTCGGCCTCCGCCACTTCTTTCACCGGCGATGGAACGAGTGTCGACCGCGACCGACCCTGCGCGCGGTCCGGCTGCGTCACGACACCAACGACCTCGAATCCCTCGCCAAGCAGCGCATTGAGCGAGGGCACCGCAAACGTGGACGTCCCCCAAAAGAGGACGCGCACGTCAAAGCTCCTCGTCCCGCCGATGACTCCCCGCGGCTTCCTGCGGCGTCAATTTGCGCACGTGCGAGCGGTCGCCGTCCTTCTGCCTCGCCTTCTCCCACTTCGCGAGCGCCGCGCGGCGCTTCACGAGACTCAGGTAATCGATGAACAATCGTCCGTGCAGGTGGTCGATCTCGTGTTGCAGGCAGCGCGCGAGCAAGTCGTTCGCATCCACCTCGAACGATTCTCCGTTGCGGTCCTGCGCACGCACGACCACGCGCATCGCGCGTTCGACGTCTCCGTAAATGTCGGGAATGGACAAGCAGCCTTCTTCGCCTTTCTGCTTGCCCTCGGCGAGGATGATCTCGGGGTTGATTATGACGAATGGATTCTCGTCGACGTCGATCACCGACAACCGCTCCGTACGCCCGATCTGCGGCGCCGCGAGCCCGATGCCTTTCGCGGTATACATGGTCTCGAACATGTCGTCGATCAGGTGCTGCAGTTCAGGCGTGATCTCGGTGACAGGCGCTGTTTCCTGTCGCAGGATCGGCGCGCCCAACACGTAGATGTCGAGCAAGCTCACGACGCGGCGCTCTCGGAGTCGGTGGTCTTACTCGAGACGCGCGCGATCCGTCCGCGCTCCACGATGAGGCGCGACTCGCCAGACTTGATCGTGATCCGGTCATCCATGGATGGCGCGGACGCGCCATCCTTCACCGTTTGCTTGATGTAAATGACTTCGCCGACGACGCCGCCGGCGGTCACGACTTCATCGCCCTTCTTCATCGCGCGCAGCGCCTGGTCGTGCTTCTTACGCTGCGTGGACTGCGGTCGCATGACCCAGAAGTAAAACACCGCGCCCAGCACAGCGAGCTCGATGAGAAACACTTTCGAGCCCATGCCGCTGGACGGAGCGCCCGGTGACTGCGCGATGGCCGCGGTAAGAAGCCAGAGATGTGCGATCATGGTGTCGTGGCGGATCCGGAGTGATATCGGCTGAGCCAATCACGGCTCCAGCCATCGAAATCTCCCCCGGCGATGGCGTCCCGCGCCGCCCGCATGAGGGAGACCAGGAAATGTACATTGTGCAGCGACAGAAGGCGGAGGCCGAGTACCTCGTCGGACACGAACAGGTGGCGGATGTAGGCGCGGCTGAACCGCCGGCACGTCGAGCACGTGCAGTCCGGGTCGAGCGGGCGCGGGTCGATGCGCCAGCGGGCGTTGCGGACGTTCACGCGTCCGTAGTTGGTGAACGCGGTGCCGGTGCGGCCCATGCGCGTGGGCGCCACGCAGTCGAACAGATCGATGCCGCGTCGCACGCCTTCCACGAGGTCGTCGGGGAAGCCGACGCCCATGAGATAGCGCGGGCGATCACGCGGCAACGCGTCGTTCGCGACATCGAGGACGGCGTACATGTCGTCCTTGCTCTCGCCGACCGACAAGCCGCCGATGGCGTAGCCCGGCCAGTTGGCCATGCCGCGAATGGTATCGGCGGTTTCGCGACGCAAGTCGGCATGGATTCCGCCCTGCACGATCGGGAAGAGCGCCTGTGGACTCGCGCCGTCGGCGGCGACGCGGTGCGCGTCCCACGCTGTCTTGCATCGTGCGAGCCAGCGCACGCTGCGTTCGCTCGCGTCGCGCGCCTGCGCGAGATCCGACTGGCCGGGGATGACGTGATCGAGCTGCATGACGACGTCGGCGCCCAGGTCGCGCTGGATCTCGATGACGCGCTCGGGCGTGAAGAAACGGCGAGAGCCATCGACGTGGCTCCGAAACTCGACGCCGTCCTCGCTCACGCGGCGCATCGTTTCCAGCGAGAACACCTGGAAGCCGCCCGAGTCGGTGAGGATGGGGCCGTCCCACTGCATGAACCGGTGCAGGCCGCCTAACGAACGCACGACATCCTCGCCCGGCCGGAGGTGCAGGTGGTACGTGTTGGCGAGGATCATCGACGCGCCTACCGCGCGGAGGTCGACGGGATCGAGCGTCTTGACGGTCGCGAGCGTACCGACGGCCATGAACGCCGGCGTCGGCACAGGGCCGTGGGGCGTCGTGAAAACGCCGGCGCGCGCGGCACCGGCGACGGCGTGCACCGAGAACGAGAAGCCCGTGACGTCGGGCGGCCCGGACGTCGATCCCGCGGGCGATTCGGCCGACATGGGGGTCAGAGGGAGTCGGTCTGGAGCCGGATGTCAGCGCCAGCCGTCGCGCACTCGTAGAGCACCGTTAGGCGGTGGGTCGACGGGTCGTTCGCCGTCACCTGCGGCGCGGGCGCGAGCGCGAGCCGCGCGGCCAGTCCGCCGGCGATGTCGTCGAACGTCGCGTCGCCGGAGCCTTTGTGGATCGTCGCGCGATCCACGCGGCCCTCGACGCCGACGGCGAGGTCGATGGTCACGCTGCCGCGACGCCTGTCGCGCGATCCGACGAGGCGCGGGCACTCGACGACCATCATCTCCGTGAGGCGATCTCGCATCTGGTCGAGCGAAATCCGCGCCGCCGTCTGCGGCGGTTCGTACACGCGCATCGAACCCGATGCGCACGCCGCCGCAACGCCGGCGAGCACGATGCTGCTACACGACAACCATCGCGTCGCCGTACGAATAAAACCTGTAGTCCCCATCTATTGCCTCACCGTACGCCCTCATGGTGAGATCGTAGCCAGCGAACGCAGCCACGAGCATGAGAAGCGTCGACCGGGGAAGATGAAAATTCGTGACGAGTTTGTCCACGCCGTGAAATGTGTACGGCGGACGGATGAAAACACGCGTATCGCCGCGCGTTGCGGTGAACGCGTCGCCATCGCGCGTCGTGCTCTCGAGCGTGCGCGTCGCCGTGGTACCCACGGCCCAGATCGCGCCGCCGCGTTCGCGCGTTGCCGTGAGCGCGCGCGCCGCCGCGTCCGTCACCTCGAACCACTCTTCGTGCATCACGTGTTCAGCCGGATCATCCACCTCGACCGGCTTGAATGTACCGGCGCCCACGTGCAGCACCACGTTCACGCGCTCGACGCCGCGTCGTGCAATCTCGTCGAGCAACGACGGCGTGAAGTGCAGACCCGCCGTGGGCGCGGCGACCGAGCCGCGCTCGTCCGCGTAGACGGTTTGATAGCGCTCCGCGTCGAGCGCCGTGTCCGGGCGCGCGATATACGGTGGCAAGGGAATGTGTCCGTGGCGCTCGATGGCCGACGCAATGTCGCCATCGGTTACACGCAGGCGTACAATGCGCGTGCGCCGGTTGGTCTGCTCGAGAATCTCGACGTCGAAGCCGGGTGAGACGGTCATCATGCGGCCCGGGCGCAGCTTGCCGCCGGGACTCACCATGGCTTCCCACCGGTCCCGGTCCAACTGCCTGAGCAGCAGCACTTCACCCGGCGCGCCCGAGGGACGCGTGCCTAACAACCGGGCGCGAAAGACGCGCGTCGTGTTGAGCACGAGCGCGTCGCCCGCGTGCATGAAGGTCGGAAGGTCGCGAAAGATATGATGGGAGATACGACCGGACGCGCGGTCGAGTACCATGAGCTTGCACGCGTCGCGCGGCTCGACGGGCTCCTGCGCAATGCGCGACGGATTCAGCTCGAAATCGTAATCCGCGGTGCGCGCACCGTGTGTCACTCCGAGACCGTGATCGTACTCCGGCGCGTGACGCGACGTCCGGTGTGATCATCGGAGACGGTCACATCGAGGTGATACGAGCCAGCCGGTGCGTTGGCCATGTCGAGCGTCACGTAATCGACGGCCGCGTCGCGCGCGGGAATCTGCCGCGGGAACGAGAGCGACACCGAATCGGCCCCGCTGCGGGAGAGGCCGACGGCGCCGGCCACGCCACCCACGATGCGCGCGACGAGCGCGCCGAATCCCGTACTCTTCGCGCGGGAGACGACGATGGACACGTTGTACGCGTCCGATCCATTTTCCGGTGCGAGACCATACGTCTCCCAGAGCAGCGAGAACGGCTTGCCGCGCTCCACGCGGCCGAAGTTAGGCGTGATGTCGAAGTCGCTCCACCGCTCGGGTTCTCCGCCGGCGCGAGGCGCCACCTTGGCGGCGACCAACAGGTCGCTGAGGCCAAACCCGTGTTCGTTGAGCAGCTCGAGCCGGCTCGCGCCGCGCGCGCCGCGCATCGCATCCGGCTGCAGCGCTTCCACGCGGTACAGGAACGTGCCCGGCGCGATCCGCTCACGCCACGTGCGCACCTGGTCCGAATCATCGTGCGCGAAATTCACCACGTGCTGGTCGGAACGGCGGAACACCGAGTCGGCGCGCCACGTGAAGCCCTCGAACACCACCTCGAGCATGCCGCGCACGAGATCGATTCCGCTGAGCATGCGACCCACCGGCACGTCGGCCGCCACGAACACGTCGCCCGAATCGCCGGGCGCGCGGAATCGGACCGCGTTGACGTCGATCGAGTCGACCAGATGTCCCTCCCCCGCATTGCGCCACACCACGGGGATCGTGTCGCGCAAGCGCCTAACTTCGCCCTTGTCGAAGGGCTCGAGCGTCACCACGCCGTACGTGGGTAGCTGGTCGAACAGGAACGCCTCGTCGGCCGCGTACCACCAGAGCACGCGGATGTCCTGCCGGTGTGTGACGAAAGGATCGGGCGGAATCGAGATCACCGCCGGTGGCGGTCCATACCGGACGTACACTTCGCCTTCGTCCGTGTCCGCGCCGTGGATGTCGAACTCCTCCACGCCAAAGCACAGCTCCGCGTATACCACGCGACTCAGAAATTCGAGACGGTGGGCGTTGTCGGCCTGCGACCAGAGCGGGTCCGCCATCAGCCAGTACATGCGCTGCAGGTTCTGCAGCTCGGCGGGCGGCAAGTCCGCGGTCTCCACTGAATCTTTCGTCGTGAAAATGCGCGACAGCCGATCGTAGCGCGCGCGCTCGACCTCGGGCAGCAACGCGAGTCCCCTGCGGAATGCCTGCGACGATGCCATGTCATCGTCCAAGCGGTGGGCGGCCAGTCCATCCGCCAGCCACGCCCACCCGTCGGTCGAATCCTCGTTTAGGCGAACACGCGCCATGTGCTGCATCTCGACCCAGCGCTTGCGGTCGGCGAGCGCCATGTACGCGTGGCGCAGCGCGCTCTCGTTGGACCGATTGAAGGCGAGCGCCTCGGAGAACGACTCCCACGCCTTGAAGTACTCGACCTGGCCCGACCAATCCTGCGCCGCGGTGCGAATGGTCTGATTATCGATGAAGTAGCCGATGGTGCGCGGATCGCGCAGCACCGTGCGGTCTTTGATGTTCTTGAGCACCACGCTGTAGATGTGGCCGTTGGCGCGGTCGAGATACTGGCGCCAATTCGTCATCCCGACCTGGTCCGCCGCGCGCGACACGCCTAACGAATCGTGCGCTTTCCGCGCGAGGTCGAGCGCCTTCTCGAACAGCGATGACGCGTGCGACCGAACCGATGCCGAGTTCGACGTCAGATAAAACTTGCCGAGGTCGACGAGATACTCGGGCGACGCGGTGTTGTACTTGGTGGCCAGGCGAAGCGACGAATCGGCCAGCGTGAGGAGCGAGTCGTTGGCCGCGCGCTTCATGTAGCCGGTGCGCTTCTCCGCGTTCGACAGCCGCCACGCGAGCACACCGCGCTCGTGCCACGTCGCACCATCGGTGTGATTGGTGCGGAGCACATCGTCCATCGCATGCAGCGCCGAGAGCGAGTCGGCGTGCGTTGACATCGTTGGGTGTGCGTGCGCCGACGACGCGACTGCTTCCTGCGCGCCCGAGGCCCGGGCGGTGATGGATGCAGCGCCGACGCAAAGGCTGAGGACGAGAAACCGGCGCATGCGCAAGCAATACCTAGCGCCGTGCTCAAAAGTCAAGCGCCGGGTGTGCGTGCGACTAGAACAACGATGCCTGGGGCCCTCCGGACTGGGGCACGGTAAGCCCAAGATGGCGGTACGCGTGCGGCGTGGCGACGCGGCCTCGCGCTGTCCGCTGGAGAAAACCGTTCTGCACCAGAAACGGCTCATACACTTCCTCGATCGTCACTTCGTCTTCGCCGATTGCAGCCGCAATCGCGCCCAACCCCGCCGGACCACCGTTCCACTTTTCGATGATCGTCTTGAGGATCCGGCTGTCCATGTCGTCCAGCCCGAACGCATCGACATCCAACATCTCGAGGGCCAAGGCGGCCACCGCGCTCGTGATCCGCCCGTCTGCCTTCACTTGCGCGTAATCACGCACCCGCCTGAGCAACCGATTCGCCACACGCGGCGTGCCGCGCGAGCGGCGTGCCAACTCGACCGCACCGGCACGGTCGATCGGAACCTTGAGCACCGACGCCGATCGGATCACGATCTCCTCGAGATCGTCCACCGGGTAAAAGTCCAGCCGTTCGGTAATACCAAAGCGCGCCCGCATTGGCGGAGTCAAGAGTCCGGCGCGAGTGGTGGCCCCGATCAGGGTGAACGGCTCGATCGGCATGGTGATCGTTTGGGCCTTTGGACCCTCGGCTAACCGGATGTCGATGCGGTAGTCCTCCATGGCCGGGTAGAGAAACTCCTCGATCACGGCGCGCAGCCGGTGGATCTCGTCGATGAAGAGGATGTCGCCCTGGCGCAAGTTGGTGAGGGGACCGACGAGATCGCCGGGTTTTTCGAGCGCCGGACCGGACGTCGTGCGAATGTTGACGCCCAACTCGCGCGCGACGAGCTCGGCGAGTGTGGTCTTGCCGAGTCCGGGCGGGCCGGAAAACAGGATGTGGTCCAGCGTCTCGCGGCGGCCGAGTGCGGCGTCGATCGCGAGGCGCAGGTTGTTTTTCGCTTTGCTCTGTCCGATGAACTCGGCGAGGCGTTGTGGTCGGAGGGACAACTCCACGACTGAGTCATCGGCGATGATTTCGGGCGTGGTGATTTCGGCGCGCGCCATACGAGAAAAAGAGCGAGGTGAAGGCGAAGGGGGAAGGGGTACGCACTGCGGGTGCGGTCGTGTGGTTGCGCTGCGCCACCGAAGCTCGTACTTTCGCTCCCATAGAATTCCTTTGGGAGACACGTCGTGGCCACCCAGCTCGATCTCGTGCGCGGTACGCTGGACATGATGGTACTTCGCGCCCTCTCGTGGAACGCCATGCACGGGTACGACATCGCGCGGTGGCTCGAGCGTGTGAGCGACGACGCGCTGCGCGTGGAGGAAGGCTCGCTCTATCCGGCGCTGCACCGGTTGGCGGCGCGCGGCTGGGTCACGGCGCAGTGGGGCGTGTCCGAGAACAACCGGCAGGCGAAGTACTACACGATCACGTCGGCGGGACGGCGGCAGCTGCGTCAGGAGACCGAGACGTGGGGCGCGTTCATCGCGGCGGTGGCCAAGGTGCTCGAGGCGCGGCCGGCCTGACGGCGCCCGAGACGGAGGCAATCACTCCATGTCGTGGATTCCGGATCGATACCGCGATTTGCTCGCGATGGTGGGGGGCGTGAAGCCGGAGCGCGACGTGTCGGACGAGCTCGCGCACCACCTGGCGATGCGGGTCGCTGAGACCGTGGCGCGCGGGATGTCGCCCGAGGCGGCGCAGGCCGAGGCGCTGGCGCGGTTAGGCGACGTGGACGCCTACGGGCGCGAGGTTCGCACGATCGACGCGATGGCCGCGCGCGGGCGGCACCGGAT
>Ga0207707_10000870_pt1 | contig 29508 bp, 25 predicted proteins | sample KBSC83BmetaG_FD_184336 | JGI IMG/M metagenome (GOLD analysis project Ga0207707, IMG submission 184336) | Corn rhizosphere microbial communities from Kellogg Biological Station, Michigan, USA - KBS C8-3B metaG (SPAdes) (version 2) | ecosystem: Host-associated > Plants > Roots > Rhizosphere ... | reverse complement strand
AACGGAGGACCTAGCCGTGACAAATCGCTACTGTCCTGATTCCACGTGCACAGTCATCTATCTTTCCTCAAAATCGAGCCGTAAGATTGGGGCGAGGAAGACAGCGTTGTCATTACTATCGTAACCGTAAGCCTTGGGGTCACCGATACCGTCGCGAAAGCAATGGCATGTGCCCAAGGTATAGAGGTTCGATAGGCCGCTCTTCACCGAGCGGCCTTATCATTTACCAGCGCTATCAATTCCTCCAAGTCCCACACGTGATCTGTTAAACCCGCTTCCATGGCGGGGGTTACCCTCAACGTCTTGTGAACACGACAAAAGTTGTAGTGCATAAAATACAGCGCAACCGCGTGCCCATGGTTTTCCAGTTTTTTGCTGAATGCGTTGGTTAACCGCGTGAATCTCCGCATCCCCATTCGCATTGAAAGATTGCTGCGCTCTACAAACGAAGTGCTGATGTGGTTGGGATCGGGATTTCCAGCTAGAACGCCAGTACGGCAGCCGATGCAAGATGCGGGGCTGTAGCGTGACTCCGGATTGTCGCCGGACGCACCATAAATCTTGACCAGCATGGCGTAGTCGATCTCGGAACCAAAGGCATCTTCAACTGCTTCGGCATACACCCGATGGCCATCTGTTGTTAGCTGGATTCGATTCGAGATGCGAGAGGCCACATCGCGCATGAATAGCTGTGCTGTTCCCGCTCCGCGATCTCCGAGCGTGTAGGCAACAATGAGCTTCGTATCAGCGTCAATGGCTGTCCACGTCCAGACGCTGCCTGCTCCAGCTTTCGCCTGCTCCATGGTGATGTTCTTATCCTTGCCGTAAACGAATGCCCAAATTTCATCGCACTGAATGCGACGGACGCGGAGGTTGCGAACGTGTTGGTCGTGGAAACTCAGCAGCGCAGCCCAAATCCTTCAAGAGTTTTAAGACGGTGTGCTTCGCCACTCCGGTCATGCGGCAGGTAGCGTTTATGGAGACTCCTTCAACCAGGGCTGCTACAACCTGAGAGCGTTTCGTATTCTGGAGAACGTTCATGGCAAGAACAATATAATACAATCATTATGTATTGACAACATAATTATTATGTATTATTATCACGTTCATTACAAAGGATTAAATATGCTATTCCAGGTTCCAGCGACATTGCCAGATGAGATGGAAGTGCTACAGAAGATTAACGTTATGCGGCAATCCCTGAAGTATGCCATAAGCACTCCTGGCCGTTGGTTTGGTGTTTTGCGACGGGCGACGCTGGCTCGGAATATTCGACACTCCAACAGCATTGAAGGAATAAATGTCACAAAAGATGACGCTCTCGCGGCTGTTGAGAATGACGAACCGTTGACTGCCGAAAGGCCAACATGGCAGGCCACCATGGGTTACAGAAACGCAATGACGTATGTTCTCCAACTAGCGAATGATCCACACTTCTGCTACAGCGAAGGCTTAATCCGCAGTTTGCATTTCATGATGATTCAACACGAATTGCCAAAGAATCCGGGCAAATATCGACCAGGGCCGATCTACGTGAGAGACGAGCGAAAACAACAAAATGTTTACGAAGGGCCGGATGCCGAAATCGTCCCCGGCTTGATGCGTGAGCTGATCGAGTCCCTAAATGCAAAAACTGGAGTTCCCGCCATGATACGTGCTGCCGTGGGGCATTTGAATCTTGTCATGATTCATCCGTTTTCCGATGGGAATGGAAGAATGGCAAGGTGTCTTCAGACGCTAATATTGGCGCGAGAGCAAATAATCGAACCAACATTCTGCAGCATCGAAGAGTACTTGGGTAGGTTTACGCAGGAATATTATGACGTTCTTGCGGAAGTGGGAAGAGGCGCATTTCATCCTGAAAACGATTGCAGGGCGTGGATTCGTTTCAATCTCGTAGCCCATTTTAGGCAGGCCTCTTGGCTGCTGCAGCGTAGTCGAATGACCCAGCGCATTTGGGGCGAACTGGAGCAAATCTTAAAGAAGAAACGTGTTAATGACAGAGCACTACCAGCGGTCGTTGATGCAGCCTTCGGATACCGCATCAGGAGGCAGCATTACATGAAATCGGCGGAAGTGTCTGAGCAAGTGGCGAGCCGTGACCTGAAAGACTTGGTCGATAGAGGATTACTTACAGGAAAAGGGGAAACCAGAGGCAGAATCTACGATGCATCCCAACTGATTCGAGAAGTGTATCTACGAAACTATGAGCCAAGAACCAACGTCGATCCTTTTACCCAGGGGGCGCTGCCATTCCCAGCAGAACCAATGGTTGTAGCATGATTACTTGTTCTCGGTGGCCTCTCGCACGATCCGAGCAGCGGCTTGGCTGGCGTCCTCTTTGAAACGATGCAGTGCGCGACGTGGAATGCTGACGATATTCCCGAAAAGCATTTGCCTGCCGATGTCGAATGGTTGAACTTTGGTAGAGCCAACTGCATCGGGGGCTTCCACAACTTGGAATATGACGTTCTGCCCGTCCGCGACAACAACATCGCCAACTTGGGGATTGTAATCAGGAGCTTTTGCCATGCCGACAGTTTCCCACAGGCGAGACCGGATTGCCATCCCTGTGGATTTCAAACTGCACCACTACCGAAAATTACGTTGGGTGGCGGCTGCCTACGGGGTGGTGCTAGCGATATCCGTGTTTCTGGTGGTATGGCGATATCTACAGTACCGCTGGCATGCTCAGGATGCCGACCTGTACGGCGGCATGTGGGCCGGTGGTGACATGATCCTCGGCGTTTTCCTTTTCTGCCTTTTCCTGGTGCCGACGTTTGCTCTGGTGCTGGTAATTCGGGACTCGGAGCCGCTGTACACGCGCTATGCAAAAGTTCTCCTTGGACTGGGCCTGAGCGCCCCACTTTCGCTGGGATTGATCTCGATCCCGCAAGTGAATCAGGGGCAATCGCTGCTGGGCTGGGTCTTCTTCTGGCGAATACTAGGATCGCCATTTGTGTTTTTGGGGCTGGCGGGAGTCGGCTATTGGCACGCTTTCCACGGGCAAAGCGATTGTGCTCGTATGCGGTACTGATTGAGGGAGTGACGCTGCTGGCAATGGTTGTGTTTCTATTCGGAAGGCATTGAGTTGGCGATGGCGCTCTCTCGCCTCTGAAGCACCCTCAAACCGTGGTCTGAGGCCCCTGGCCTATCACGCTCTGTTGCTAGGTGCGAATGGTGAGGACTGGGACTTTGCTGTGTCGAACAACGTATTCCGCAACGCTGCCAAGAAAAAGCTGGGCAAGGCCTGACCGCCCCTGCGTTCCCATTACGATCATCTGGCAATCCGATTCCAGGGCAAATTCGACAATGAGAGGACGTGGCGAGCCTTCCAGGATATGGGTCTCGGAATCTGGGGTTGAGCGCTTGAGGTCAGCCATGGAGCTCTGCGATTGCTCACGCAAAATCCCTAATGGATCACTTCCGCTCATGCGGTACTCGACATCAGCCAGCTTGAAGATCTCGATCACGTGAAGCAATACGAGCTTCGCTGGCAGATGGTCCGCGAAATAACGTCCCCACTCCAAAGCTCTTTTCGCCTGCAACGAAAAGTCGGTGGCTACAAGGATTCGTCTCGTCGTGGGAAGGCCTTCAGTCATGCGAAACCTTGGATGCCATCTGCCGGCGGCTTGGGAATGCAAGCGCAGCAAAGGCGCACATGGGGCAGGCATTTGACCGCCGCGCCAATTTCCTAAGGGGAGAATCGATGCCAGATCCCACGAACTCCGGAGCGGACATGGATCGCCTCAGTCCTTAATTTCCTCAGCTTCTCTACTCCATTTCTCCTATGATGTTTCTACAGGAATTCCCTAACAACTCACCTTTCCTCTCAAGCGTCTATCGAGCAAACGTTGGGGCATCATTTTAAGAGCCCCGTTGCGTTTGCGGGACCCGTGTAGGCGCGCTGCCTCGTGATATCCGACGGGAATAACATGGAACTGACCGTACGCTATCACATTGAAAGACTTGAACTCAGGATTCAAGAACTTGGGGCGGAGCTCATGAATACCAAGGGTCACGCACAGCTTAACGACCTAGAGACAGAGATTCGGGTTGCCAACCTGGCTCTACAACACTATCGCGAAGCTTTGAGACTCGAGTCCACCCTGCGGAAGTAGATTCCTTATCGCCGGTCGCTCACAACATCCCGAGTCCGGCCTTCAAGGCGCGATGGTTTACATGCCAGTCCCACTTTGTGAGGCCACCCGGCCTACCAATCATTGACACAGGTGCCGAAAGGCCGTGGCTTTGCTTCTCCTCCTCCCATCTGCGACACTGACATCAAGCAAGGGCACAGACCAGTGAATCCCAACGACAAGACTTCCTATCAATTTCTTCCGGAAATGACAGCCATAGCTCGCGAGGCGGGCACATTATTGCTGCAATTCTTCGATAAGAACATTCGAATCGAGTACAAGGGCGATGCCGACCTGGTGACCGCGGCCGATCGCAAATCAGAGGCGCTGATTCGCGAACGCATCCGGCAGACTTGGCCTGGGCACGACGTGTTGGGCGAAGAAGAAGGGTTGCGAGACACGGGAAGCGAGTACCGCTGGTATGTGGATCCCCTCGATGGCACCACAAATTTCGCACATGGATTTCCCGTATTTTGCGTGTCCCTGGGTCTACAGCACAGGGGTCAAATGGTTGCCGCTGTGGTTTATGACCCCACGCGAGACGAGATGTTTGCAGCCGAGCGGGCGAAGGGCGCCACCCTGGATGACCGCCCGATTCATGTGTCCCAGACCAAACTGCTAAAGGAGTCGCTTGTCGGCACTGGCTTCCCCAGCCACAAGCGGCATAAGAATCCCAACATCCACTTCTATCACCAGATTACCTTACGCAGTCATGGCGTGCGGCGAGCCGGATCGGCAGCGTTGGACCTGTGCTATGTGGCGTGTGGGCGCATGGACGGTTTTTGGGAGTTCAATTTGAATCCCTGGGATACGGCCGCAGGCGTGCTGATTGTGGAGGAGGCTGGAGGAATCGTAAGCAATTTCAGAGGCGGGCCTTTCGAACTCCATAGCCGGGAGACCTTGGCCTCCAATGACCTCATTCACGACGAACTGATCCGCGAGTTTCAGGCAATTTTTGAGGGACGGGGACTGGAGCCATTACCCGACCCGCGGGAATACGCCGAAAAGCCATAGAACAGCATCTCTTCTTTGAGAGCCCGGCAGAGCACGCCCTAATTTCGCGGCGTAAAATATTCTGCGGGCCCGAGGAGATCCCGCAATGGACGCACTCCTGAAAAAGAATGTCGAAAAGCGGCCACCCACCGTGCGGCTGCAAGGGCGAATTTTATTTCTCACTGAAGACCCTGAGCTCATTAAGAAACAACTTGCCGGCGAAGACCTCCCTTGGGACACGCGCCACCCAGAGTCCAATCCCAAGCTGCGCGACGACATTTCGACCGACGAGATCACCCCCGCGCACATCTGCTTCTTCTTCGACGAGACCCTGGGAGAATTCCCTTACACCGGCCTGAAAGCCGGAAGTGAAGTGCCTATCCAGCGCGGGGATGTAAAGCGTGGGGGATTTGTCGCGGCGGTGAGTGGGAAACGACGCGGCAAGGGGTCCAGCCGGGAGCAGTCGCCGTATGCAGAACTGTGCGCCGGAATCAAGCTCGTACTCGCAGAAAACATCGAACGAATCTACCGGCAGAACTGCCAGAATCTTGGCGTATTGACCTCTACAGATTTTTCGCTGATTGACAAGATCCGTGCGGGAGAAGGGATTCCGCTCTCTGTGTTCACGGCCGACGAAGACGAGATCAGCCGGCAGATCATCGAATATGGTGGGTTGTTCCAGTTCAATGTCGCGCGCATGCAGGGCAAGGTGTCGTTGCCTTCACTTGAAACAAAACCCCGAGCCATGACAATCGCCGAGAAGATTTTTGCAAAGCACATGGCTGCAAAGAACGGAGAAGTTGGCGTTCCGGCAGTGAAACCTGGGGAGGCCGGATTTTCTAAGACAGATCTGCGATTCAGTCACGAGTACGTGACCCCAATGGCCGCAATTTTCTTCGATCAACTTGTCGGCAAAGAATCGCCGGTGAATGATCCCTCATCCGTCTTGTTTTTCCGCGACCACCTGACATTCCTTGACGAAGTGTTGTCAGAGCAAAAGCGCAAGATGGGTCTGCTCGATCTCGCAACCCAGCTCAAACTCAAGCAGGGCGAGTTTGCAGAGCGCAAGGGCATTCGATTGCACGGCGAACTGACCGACCGCAAAGGATCCGAAGGTATCTGCCACTCGGTTGTGCTGGAGAGCTATGCCCTTCCCGGGCAATTAGTCGTTGGCTCAGATTCACATACGCCGCACTCCGGGGCAATCGGATGTATAGCATTCGGGATCGGCACAACCGATGTTTTCAATTCCTGGCTCACCAAGGATGTTCGGGTACGCGTTCCTGAGTCGGCAAAGATCGTGATTCGGGGAAAGAGGCGCGCGAATGTGACCGCGAAAGACTTCATTTTGAAGATTCTTAGCCTCGAATATGTACGAAGCGGGAAAGCATTGGCGAAGGTGATCGAATACGCTGGAGAAGCAATCGAAGAACTCAGCGTCGATGAGCGGGCGACCATGACCAACATGGCGGCGGAGATCGGTGGATTCACCGGCATCGTTCGACCCGACGCAAAAGCAGTCGAGTTCCTGGTTCAGCGCCGAGGCATGTCGCGCCAGCAGGCTGAGCGGATGACGAAGGGTTTGTTCAGCGATCCGGATGCACAATATGCCGACATCATCGAACTTGACGCGGGTGAGATCATGCCCATGATTGCCACGCCCGGTGATCCCGGAAATGGCAAATCGATTCGCGATCTGAACACTCCGGTTCCGGTTGAGCTGGCATATGGGGGCACCTGCACGGCTGGTAAGAACGAGGATATGGACATGTATGCCCGCGTACTCGGGGAGGCGTTGAATCACGGCAAACGGGTATCGGGCTCGGTACAGTTCTATATTCAGTTCGGATCACAGGAAACGCGGGAGTATTGCGAGCGGCGTGGCTATCTGGAGATCTTTCAGAAGGCGGGCGCTCGCACCATTGAGCCAAGTTGCGGAGCCTGCATCAATGCAGGCCCTGGAGTGTCGACGCGGACCGATCAAGTTGTAATCAGTGCACAGAATCGAAACTTCCCCGGACGAAGCGGCCCGGGACAGATGTATCTTGCCAGTCCGCTCACGGTGGCGGCTAGCGCTGTCGCCGGTTACATTGTCGAGTACGAACCCAGTAGTGAGCGGGAGTTGATTCCAGCCTAGCCTGGAATCAACGCGAATCCGGCGCTGTTCCCTTCAGACCCCGAAGCGCCAACCCACCCAGAACGAGCACGGCCAGCAGCATGGCTATCCAAAGCACGGAACCGTGGCGCTCCGACCAGGGGCGGTCGTCCGGACGATCGGTAAATTTGGGATTGGCTTGCGCAGGGCCCAGCTGCGCCGCCGCCGCATCCTTAGCCTGCTGAAAGAATCTTGCATAGTCATAGCTAGGAGATTCCAGCCTCGGATCTCCGTAATAGAGCTGTAAAGAGCTCTTCCCTCTCGGGTCAAAATACAGGCGACGTTCGATCGAGAGCGGCTGTACCCGTTCGATCGGCAGCGCAGGGTCATCGCCGTTTTCGATGGTGGCAGTGATCTGCTTTGCGGATTGCACAGAAACGTCGAGATCAAGATCCTCGGCAGTTACCGCTTGTCCTCCGCGATTCATGCGTACGCGGCTGATCGAGCCCCGCTGCAATTCATTGCCGCTCGAATCGCTCAGGACAACAGTTCGATTGAAATTGACAGCGGCTGGAGGCACATGGAAGCTGATTCGCTCGACCGGCATGCTACCGAATATGGAGCATTGGTAGACGCTGCGCCTGGCTTGCGCGGCCGCAGTCCCGCACTGACCGGCATTGGCCCATGCGGCCTCGGTCTCCGAGATGCTCGAAAGGTATGCGCTCTTGACTTGATCGGCGCGAATTCCTGGCGCAAAGCGGACATGAAGATAAGGAAAACTCGCCGAGGGGAATCTCAACGTGGAATTCGATCCGAGGTTTTCCTTGGTGAAGTCGTAGATCATGCTGGTGCCTAGCTTCGTGCCAGAAGCATCTTTCAAGCTGCGGCGGCCTTCAACCGACACGCTATTGATGAAGTCCTTTGCCTCAAGTTGAAGGCGCACATGGTCATATTCCTCAAAACCATTGGTGTCGAGGTCAAACTCTGTGTGAGCTCCCGAAGATCCCAAGTCCAGAATCTTCGCCTGAGCTTCTTTGGTATTGGTCCCCCCGCTCTGCTTAACGAGGACAAAGGGAACTTGCGATTGCCCGTCCAGAATGCGCACGTCTGCGAGGTCGGGCCGTGAATGCTCGAAAATGTCCGCATCGAGGACCGCATAATTCTGCTTGTCGGTAGCCGTAATTGTCAGGGATCGAGTCTGACGAAAATAGGGGATCTCCGGGTCATACGTCACGGCGACAAGAGCCACGGTTGAAATGGCAAGCAGGAAGATCTTCATCTGCCTGGCTGCTCCGTGGTTCTCTTGAAAAGCTTGAGCCAATCGCGCTGGTAGGCGAAAGAAATCGTCAACAGCAGAATCCCCAGCACAATGAAGCTTAATATCCGATAAACCCGGTCCAATTGCGACACGTCGTAGATAAATACCTTCACGATGGTTGCAGCAATCAACACCAATGCCTGCCAGCGCACGAACTCGGAGTTACGCAGAAAACCCACGATCATCAGCATTGCACCGTATGCCATAAAGAGCGCTGAGTAGGTAAAGCCACGAGCGATTTCGATTGCCCGGACTTGCGACCAATGTTCAGCCGCCCAGAACGCGGGCGGCGGAAGTCCGATTGCGATTTGGCGATTATAGTAGTCGTGAATTTCATGGCTCAATGCGACCAGGGCTAGAGCATTCAAGGCAACGATCGCCAACTCGCCAATCGTCCTCGCTGCTTGGCGCTGGCTCTTTGCAGCCTGGTAGGCGACAAACCCGAGAACGGCGATGGCAATCACATAGACTGCCATCCGCGTATTGAAGATCAAAGCGGTTGGAGCAAAGTTGTCGTAAAGGAGCAGTCTGGCAACCCCGAGAAAGAGCGCAGCAAGCGCAAATACATTCAACAGATCAGACTTGATTCGTTCCCCGAGCCATAGCAAGGCCGCAGATTCAATGAACCAGCCGATTGTGATCCAGTGCGATTCGAGCCGAATAGGAATGGCCACCGTGATCAACCCAATGGCGAGGGCGAGGTGCATCAGCTTGAGATTTGACTCTCCTGCCTGATCCGTACGCGGCCTCGAGGTGTTCAGTCCGAGGTACACGGCAGCCAGAATCAACGAGAACCATGCCATCCCGGTCGTGCTGAACTCGGAAATCATGGCATAGGCTTGTAAGAAAAAGGTGACCGCGTTTACGAACGCCAGGGCCAATGGCATGGTTCCGGCGCCATGCTCCTGACGCAGCATCAATATCGGCGCAATGGCGAAGATTGCGAAAAAGACCGAACTAAAGATCAGCGTCGTTTCAAGTTGTTTGCGGTCGTAGTATTCGAAGTACCAGAGCAGGTACAAAATGAGGGTGCCGACAAACCCAAGCCATAACAGCCGCCGCCACGGCTTGAACACAATCAGCGCGAGAATGCCAAGATCCAGGAGCATGACGTACGAGAACAAGGCGATTTCCCTGTTCACGCCAGTCGACAACAGCAGCGGAGTGGAAAACCCGCCCACGATGGCATACACCGCCAGGATTTCAGCGCCCTGCGATAGGGCCATCGCACATGTGGAAGCGGTGACTAGCAGCATGCCGGCGAATACGACGCCGCTTGGCATCAGGTGATAGATCTGGAAGGAGGCCCACAATGACAGGTACAGCACGCCCACACCGACGGCCTTGAGCGAATATGAGAAGAGCCGGTAGCCTTTGCTACGGAACCGCTCGCTCCAAAGGACGACAGCAATTCCCGAAAGCAGACCAATGGCGATTCGACCTTTTGCCCCTATCCATTGGTTGTCAAATGCAAACTTTAGGAAGTATGCCGCCCCGACCAATACGGCAGTGATTCCAATGCGGTTCAACCAGTGCGAACCAATTCGAGCCTCGAGATTTCCCCGTTGTCCGAACTCGGAAATTCTGGAATAAGCAAGGCTTGGGCTTGGCACCCTTTCAGAATCCGGAATGGGAGTCGCCCTACTCGGAGGAGCGGATTCGGCACCAGACGCTAACGACCCCGGTGGAACAGAAACAGGAGGAGGAGGGGCTGGCGATGGAGCAACCCCCGGCGAAATGCGCAGTAGTTGCTCGATCCGATGGATACGTGTGGTGAGATCGCGAACTTGTTCGAGAAGCTGCTTGATACCTTCTTCGGACACAGACCAGGTAGCCTCGGGCGCGCATCGTTCAAATTATCAAAGAAATAGCTCGGAATTTCACCTGTTTTTTTGTGAACCAATTTCTGAAGGTCTGGCCTTTATAAGAAACGATGACCTGCGGCTTTGTTCAGACCCAACCGACATCGACCAATTTTGTGTGGCGATTTGGATCTTTTCACAAAATGGCCGCGGCAGGCTTTCCTCCCTTTATTTGGGCAATTACTTGACGACGGCTCAGCGCTGTTCGCCGAAAGCACTTCCCTTCATAAAAAGGATGTGGGATCATCCTCGAGCTCTTTTTCGCACTGTTCGTTTGGGCGTGGACCGCTGCCGCGCCAGGCCTTTCTCCAGGTCCCTGATTTGTTCTCTGATCTCCTGCCTGCGATCCCTAGCTAGAAAAAACACGTCATCAGGATCTTTTCGCTGGTTTTCCCAATGGCGTTGCATCTCGTCAAAGCGTGCCGAGTCTTCCAATTCCTGTTCGTGGAGAGTGTTAATCAGCTCTTCTTCGCATCTGCGCGAGTCTGCTCTAGTCGCACCTTGTATTCATTCAGAAATTCGAGCCGAAAAATGCCGAGTTGCTCAAGCCGCTCAAGACTCAATAGAGTTGCCTCAAAACAGCGATTCAGCCAATAGACGGCTTCATAAGCCCGAAGCTTAGTTGGGAGCGATTTCCAAATCGGGGGAGTCTTCAATGAGCTCATTTGGGACCTCCCGACGCGTATTGTTTTGGTCGCTTGCTTCCACCGACATCTTCAGGGCAAAGGCATGGGCGCGAGAGTTGCACCCAAAAGAAAGAGCATATAAGGTCAATCCCAGCCACTGTTGCCTCCTTTGGTAGGCGACTTTGGTTAGGGCACGCTCGGTGTTCGCGCACTGAGCGCTGCCCGCAGGTTAGCGCTTGTCCTTCTCGGCCTGTTTCCTCTTTTTTTGGTATCGGGTTTTCCGACCATTCTTAATCGATGGCAGAACCTGCTTGACTTGTTCAATATCGTATTCAGTCCAGATTCTTATCTTCCCTCCTCCGGCCCTTGTGACGGGTGGGACAGGAATCTTCTTGTTGGCTATATGCCGCTGAAGAGTGATCAAGCTTAAGCCAAGTCTGTCCGCCGCCTGACGAGTAGAATATTTTGGCATTTCGATATAGGTTATATCAGATAGGCAGGGATCCAGCCAAATACAAAATGAGTCGAAATGGAAGAATGGTTCTACCCACCGAATGGCTTTGATCCAAGGATTTAAGAAACCGAGCTGGAACCTTGTTTGACGGCGAAGCCTACGCGCCGCAACGCCTCATCAATCTCTTGCAACGTGGAGGAATCGTCGATGGTGGCCGGCACTTTGTATTCCTGGCCATCGGCAATCTTCTGCATCGTGCCCCGCAGGATTTTCCCCGATCTCGTCTTGGGCAGAGCCCGGACCACCAGCGCAGTCTTAAAGGCCGCTACTGGTCCGATGCGTTGTCGAACCATCTGCACAACCTCGGCGATAATTTCATCGAGATGGCGGTCAACACCTTTTTTGAGTACCAGGAATCCAACGGGCACTTGGCCTTTCAGTTCGTCGTACACCCCGATCACTGCGCACTCCGCCACGTCCGCATGGGATGCCAATACTTCCTCCATGGCACCCGTCGATAGACGATGCCCGGCCACGTTGATGATGTCGTCGGTTCGAGCCATGACGTAAACATAGCCATCCTCGTCCATGAATCCCGCGTCTGCGGTCGAGTAGTAGCCGGGAAACTGTGAAAGGTACGAAGCAATGAAGCGCTCATCAGCGTTCCACAGGGTCGGGAATGCCCCTGGCGGCAGAGGCAATTTGATGACTAAGGCACCAATTTCGCCCGGTTTTGCCTCGCGATTCCGAGGGTCGACCACACGCACGTCCCAGCCGGGAACAGGCTTGCTCGGGGAGCCGGGCTTTACCTTCAATGCTTCAATGCCCAGACAATTCGCGCAGACCGGCCATCCGGTCTCCGTTTGCCACCAGTGATCGATCACAGGGATTCGAAGATGGTTTTCAGCCCAGTGCAACGTATCCGGGTCACATCGTTCACCCGCTAAGAACAGAGCTTCAAATCTTGAAAGATCATATTTCTTGATCAATGCTCCGGCAGGATCTTCCCTCTTGATGGCCCGGAAAGCGGTAGGCGCAGTGAACATTGCTTTGACCTTGTGCTCAGAAATGACGCGCCAGAATGCTCCCGCGTCAGGGGTGCCGACCGGCTTGCCTTCGTAGAGTATTGTCGTGTTGCGATGGAAAAGCGGCCCGTACACTATGTACGAATGGCCCACAACCCAGCCCACGTCGGAAGCTGCCCAGTACACGTCGCCTGAATCAACTCCGTAGATGTTCTTCATGGTCCACTTTAAGGCCACCAAATGACCGCCGTTATCCCGAACTACGCCCTTCGGCTGGCCGGTAGTGCCTGAGGTGTAAAGGATGTAGAGAGGATCGGTTGATGCCACTGGAACGCATTCATGTGGCTTTGCCTGGTCCATGATCTCGTTCCAATCGCGATCACGGTTCGGCACGAGTTCCGCAGGCTGCACCTCGCGCTGATAAATGACACAGCGAGGCTTGTTACGGGCGATCCGTAGCGCTTCATCGAGAAGGGGTTTGTAGGGGATGATTCTGTTTGTTTCCACTCCGCACGAGGCCGAAACGACCACTTTCGGTTGCGCGTCGTCGATTCGTGTCGCTAATTCATTTGCCGCAAAGCCGCCGAAAACCACTGAGTGGACGGCGCCCAAACGAGCGCACGCAAGCATCGCCACAGCTGCTTCGGGGATCATGGGCATATAGATAACCACACGATCGCCTTTAGCCACCCCCAAGCGCGCGAGGGCTCCGGCAAAACCGGCTACCTGATCGCGCAATTGGCGATAAGTGAATGTCTTGATGGAGTTCGTAACCGGGCTGTCGTAGATCAGCGCGGGCTGGTCGCCATGCCCCTCATCAACGTGCAAATCCAGGGCGTTGTAACAGGTGTTCACCTCGCCGCCAACGAACCAGCGGTAAAAGGGCTGCCGACTATCATCTAACACCTTATCCCATCTTTTGTACCAGTGGACTGCTTCCGCCGCTTCGCCCCAGAACCCGGCAGGTTCTTGTAAGGACCGGTGAAATGCAGTCTGCAGAGTGCCTGTTCCCATACCGTTCACCGGCGAGGATTATATTCGTTTCGTTCAGAGGGGATCTGGCAATAATTGGTTTCTTCTCACTTACTCCCGCGGCGTCATTCTCCCTCCGTAGCAAGCTCGGAGGCGGCAGCTAAAACCTCCGGTATCACAGCATCGACGTCTTCATTTGTTGTGAGGTGATTGACGATGCAGGCGCGGAGACAGAATTTTCCTCCCAGTTCCGCATTCGATAGATATATCTTTCCCCGACCCACGATCTTTTTGAGCAGGGCGAGGTTGAAATGATTGCGCTCTTCTTCTGTAGCATTGTTCTTGAGAATGTGCCGGAAACAAACAGCGCTCAACTGCACGGGCGCAGCGAGCTCCAGTTCTCCATTGTTTTCAACGGCTGCAGCGAGTCGTTGTGCTTGCTGTAGATTCAGTCGAACAGCATCTCGAAACGCCTGCAGGCCGTGGTAACGCAGAGAGAGCCACAGCTTCAGTGCCCTGAAACGTCGCGACAACTCCATCGACTCTTCAAAGAACGCAAATCCCTCAATCGGGTCATTGCTGAGCTGTCGGGCGTAAGAACCTGTGTAGGCGAAAGTTTTGCGGGCCATTTCAGGATCTCGATAGAGCAGACAGCCACAATCGAGTGGTTGAAATAACCATTTATGTGGGTCCAGGGAGACGGAATCCGCCTGTTCCAATCCCTGGAACTTTTCCGGGGCAGCCATTGCCGCCAAAGCTCCATAGGCCCCGTCAATATGCAGCCACACGTCATGAAGACGACTAATGGCTGCGATTTCGCCCAGGGGATCAATCGAACCCGTATTCACGGTGCCCGCTGAAGCGATCACCGCAATCGGCTTGCGACCACGAGCCTTATCTGCCGAAATGGCACCGTTCAACTCCGAAGGGATCATCGCATAACGGTCGTCGCAGGCAATGTAACGCAGGTTTTCACGCCCGATCCCAAGCATCGCAACCGCCTTGGGGATCGACATGTGCACCTGTTCGGATGCGTAAACAACCGGTATTTCTCTGCCGAACAAGCCGCGATCGTTTGATGGAATTCTCGACTCTCGCGCGAGCGCAAGTGCCATAAGATTTGCGGCAGAGCCTCCGCCAGTCAAGGTCCCCGAAAAACCCTTGCAGCCTACCGAATCGGCCAACCAACGAACAACCGTGCGCTCGATCGCAACCCCGGCTGGGGAGGAACGCCATGCCGTCATGTTCTGATTCACAACCGAGGCCACAAAGTCGCCCAGCGCTGCAACGGGATCCGATGTACCCTGCACGTATCCGAAGAACCGTCCGTTCTGAGCGCGAGTATGGGTGGTTATATCCGCCAATGCCGCTAGCGCTCTATCGCTCAGCCCATGCTCCGGAGCACCCTCCGCAAACAAGCGTTCGGTGTCTCGGACGCTCGTAGATGGAAACACCGGCCGCTTGTCCAAACTGGAGAGATATCGAGCGCAAATCTCCACAATTTCAGACGCAAGAAGATGGAACCGCTCTGGGGAAAGCTCAATCGGATTCATGTTGAGCAGGATAAGACCACAACCCCGGCCAAAATAGAGCCAGGCGAGTTGCTGTTAGAGGAGATTGGTGGCGGCGGCTGGACTCGAACCAGCGACCTACGGATTATGAGAACATAAGGGGGACTTCCGGCGTTTTGAAAGTGTTCTACTTTATTAAATTGTTTAACCGCTTGCAAGGCCGAGTGTATTGTCAGTTGTACATTCAATTTGACGCGTTCTGATCCTTCCGTCATTACAATTTCATTACAGTGATCCCAAAGCAGGGCGGAGCGGTCACCAGCTGAAACAAACTACCGGAAGCGAGTGGGGTCGAACCCACCGTGACACAGCGAAACGCCGGTTGAATGCTTCAATCGCTTCGATATGCTCTGTTCTGAGCATGGAACTACTACAGTTTTACTACAGTCGCCGCGCGAACTAGAGAATTAAAGGCCTGCGCTTTTCCATCTCTGCCAGGCAAAGCGTCGGCTTCGGAAACAAGACCCGCACCCTCAAGCGATTTACACAAGCAGCTTGACGTCACCCCCAGCATTGGGCCAGTTGACATTTTCGGATTGAGGGTATACTTTGTTTCCGCAAATCGGCGGAGATAAGTGCGGTTCTTCCTAAGATGGGCCTCCGAGGGGCTTCGCCGACTTCCCCAAACCGGGTTTAAGGATGCGAGTGCATATCTTGCTCGCTGCGGATTTGTGCGCTTGTCCCGATTTCCGAGCTGCGCACGTCGGAGGAGAAAAACTTTGGCATATCAATACTTGGATTACCCAAGCAAGGCGCGGAGACTTGCGGATGCAGGTGCCGGACTATTGGAAGCAATCTCAGACCCCACGATAGATCGCAATATAGTAATCGTGGACTTGGAAGCGAGTACATCTGGATCCTCAGAATTGCGGGCGCGTTTCGAGCCTGCTGCAAAAACCACAGTTGCTGCGAAAGCCCCCGAAGATACCCTCTCCCAGATTCTCCTTGAGCTCCAGTCTGCCAACACCCTGCTGGCGGCGGGCATTGCGATGAACGAGCATGGTCGCGGAGAAAATGCAAAATTCTTGAATGATGCGGTTGGTCAAATCCGGTCCACGAGCTCGGAAGTGGGTTCACACATCGCGAAGTCAAAATCTTTACAATTCGCGCCGCAAACAAAAGCATCGGAAACAGTCCAGGAAGCGGTGACACTATTCGTGGACACTGCAAGCCGCACTCTCGAATCCATAGCTAATGGAACCGACAGCGTGATTCGTTCTGTGTTTACGAAACTGAAGGAACTGGATCAATCGAAGGTTTCTGAGGCAATCGGTACCTTAGGCAAGTCTTTCCAGATTGTAGAGGCTGCCAGTAGACTCATCCGGCGCGGATTGGAAAAGCTGAAATCCGTTATCAATGCTCTCTCCGACTTGTTCGGTTCTGATGCCATGGCCGATGTGAAGACGAAAGTTCAGGATGTTTGGAAGAAGTTTACAAATGATAACGCACTGGTGCGTAACATCATCGGTTTACCGGCTGCTCAGACGCGGGTGAGGGATTTCGCACAGCGAGCTGGGCAGCAACTGTTGACGTTGGATTCTCTCAGCAGAGAATTGGCGCTGCTTGAAGACAAATTTCAAGGGAAAAGAAACCTCCTTGGTGGGCTTGAGAAGGCGATTGTTCTGGCCATGAGTATATTGGCAGCGTTGCAAGTTTTCGGATTGTGGCCTGTCGCGCCGTGGACGGTTCTGGCAGCGGCCGGTGCATATGCAGCGCTGATTGGGGCCGCCCTGCTGGTTGGTATGAACTACACGGGCTCACGTCGCTTCGTAGGATGGGTTCGAGGCGTGTACGAGATCGCTACCTAAACTGTTTTCAAACGAGATGTCTCGATGACTCCTGCGTGGCTGCTGTTGACCCGGCTGGATGGAATGATTGCTCGTTTAGAGCAAGCCCAAAAAGCTATCACGACCCAAAGCCAGAATACGCGTTTGCACAAACGTATCGGCAATGACCTTGCACGGCGGTTATCCGAACACGTCACCGCGATAAAGGTCAGACGTGCGAAAGTAGCCGCCACCGGAATTGTTCCGAGTAACGCCTGGTCGGAGGTCAAATCTTCTTCGTCAGCGACCCTGCTCGATGAATGTCTCTTGTATTTACAGGCTGCGCGGAGCCGAGGCCCGGATGCGGACCCCGAGTTGTGTGAGATCACGGATGCGCTTTTTGACGAACTCGCCGCAAAAACAAGCAGCGTGAGTTGGAAGAGCTTTTCAGTATTCGCCTCTGAGGATTCGTTTGATGGGCTTACGCGTATTATCCGAGTGCGATACCCGGTTTCGGGAGTGTGGGACATTCCTGTTGCGGTTCATGAGTATGGACATTTCTTAAGCGGCAACCTCAAACATATCCGAGATGATGGTTCCCCGGTTCTGGTCTTCCAAGACCTTCGAAACTCCGTTGTTCCGCCGCAGAAGGCACTTGCGCCAACAAACGCAGCCCCGCAGACCCAAGACGAACACATCGATTGGAGTGCTTGGCTTGATGAGATTTTTGCCGACGTGTTTGCAACGTATGCGGTCGGACCATCGTTCGCTTGTTCATGTCTTTTCTTTAGGTTCGACCCAAGTAGTGCAGAAGAAGAACTGGACGGCAAACACCCTAGTTACGCCAAAAGATCCTACGTGATTCTGGAAACGTTGCGTCGTCTCAATAAAGAGCAACCCGGGAGGGATAAGCTGGGCCGGATCATCCGGCTCTTGGAAGATTCTTGGCGCGCGGCTTGCGACGCTGCGGGTTCTTCGGCCTCGGTCGCAGACAATTATCAAACTTGGCTGAATGGCCAAATCTCCAATATCTATTACATATTAAGAACAGATGAGGGAGGTATCAGGTTCAATGCTTGGGACGCGGCGCAGGACAAGGAGTCCTGGATCGATGATCCGCCCGAATCAGCATCGGGATTTACGATTACCGAACTACTGAATGCAGCTTGGATTTGTCGTGTGAATGGAAAAAGCACTCCCGAACGCCTCAGCGACAATTTTGTCAAACTCGCGCGTAAGAGAATCGAACGCAATGATTGATGAAACCCTGCTACTCGCCCTTCGAGCGGAAACTTTAGTACAAAATCTCATCCGACTGAAGGATCACCTCGCCACTCCGGATCGGGTGCAGGATCTTCAGGCGCTTGCAACAACAACAAAGGCTGCTGCGAAGTCTGTTCTCATCACGGAAAGAGCCTGGACGACATTGCGAGAAAAAATGGATCTTGACCAGCCTCTCAGATGGGGCGAGAAGATCGATCCCGACGACAGCGGCGCTAATCCCAAAACAGTCGACATGACTTTCGAAGACATCCGCACTACTCTGAGCGAGGTGCGGACTGGGCTCTTGTCCATTCAGAGGACAATTGAACTGATGACGACTAAATGCTTCCAAGTGACACAGATACCTGTAGGAAAGGAAATTATTGAAGATCTCCGGAAGAGAACCGAACCGGTGATCACGGAGCTAAGAAATATCCAAACGTTTCAAAGCTCAAATGCGATAGCGTCGGGGTGGAAAACCTTGAGGGAGAAGGCTACTTCTGACACCGATCCTATTCTGACGGATTATATGGAATTGCTCGGTGGTGCCGCTCTTCGTGACACTGGATTTGATGAAAAGATCAGCTACTTTGCCGATGAGCTTCTTACATCAACAGGCGGCAAGTTTCTTGCGTTGCCAATGCGCCGTGAGGCACTCATCACAACAGTAAAACAAATAATCCGGGTTACTTTCCCGGATTGGACTGTTTGGGCCCTTCCTTCTGCCGCTTTGGAATTCTGGAATATAGTAGGACATCGTCGAGTGGAGGAAACTCTCAAGGTAAATTTAAACGGCCTACCGCCCGGCCAACTTGCTCTCATCAAACCTGAACACAAGAAGTGTCTCGGTGATGCATATTCAACCTATACGATGGGACCGGCGTATGCCTATTATGCCGTTGGCTTGATATTAGATCCAGAATCAGAAGTGGATCACTGTAGGGTTCGCGCGATTTTAGCAATGCTCGAGCAAATGGAGGAGTCGAAGGTTGGAACACGCTATCTCGAAGTTCGCCGTCAATTACTCACGGCTTGGAATGCTGCCAGGACGCAGTGGGGGAAGCTGCCACTTAACTTGGATATGGAAACATCTCAAGATGCCGACGCGACGGACTCGGAAGGTGCGGGATTACGGATCTTGATCGGAAGATTTTGGAAAACCTTAGAGTTCGAAACCTCCGCTAAGTTTGGGAACGCAATTTGGGCTGAGGTTCAAGGATGGGTAAGACCGTTACTCGAGCGCAACATTGACCAGATCACCGTACCAATCGGTACGGAGTTACGTCATCTGCTTAATGCTGCTTGGCTCGCCCGCTGCCATCCCGATCGCAATTTAGCCCTTGTGGATCTGGATACAAGCGTCAGGGAACTTCAGAACAAGATCAAAAAACGCCAGGAAAGAAAAGGAAGGTAGTATGCCCGGAGAGCCGCCCAGATCCCCAGGCCGGGGGCCAATCCTCAGTCAAGAACGTCGGGCTACGGAAGTACCGTCTGTTCCAGCACAACCTGGAGCCGCTCTGGCTTCGATCGAGTCAGACCTAGAGCGCGTCAGGTCGGAATACGCCGCTCGCTCGGCCAATGTAGGACAGGCACTACGGGACATAGGTCGACGAATTCTGGAACAGCGAGAAGTAGCACCTCCCGGACTTGGACCGAGTTATGCACTTGCCGAGGCCGGCTTGTTAACGCTCCAGGGTCGGTTTCTAAGTCACAAAGATCGTATGGGAGCTACAAAGGTCTTTTCTCGTGCCTTGGATCTATTCGAAAAAAATCGGGAACATATTAGTAGCACACGAGGTTGGACCGATTTTGGGATCGCCCTTCATCGCACCGGACAAAATGAGAAGGCCATCGAAATACTATCCCAGGTTTGTGATGGAGGCATTGCTCCTGCAGAAGCATTTGGCTACTTGGGTTACGCGAAATGGAGACTGGGTCGTCTCGACGAGGCATTGGACGCGCTACGCAAGGGGATTGAAATTGCTCCCGCTAACCTGACTATTAACTTTTACTTCGCCAGGGTCTTAGCTGATATCGCCAATAGAACACCGGTGCAAAATTCCCAAGATGCAGCTGACGTTAAAAGGAATGCGGCTGCGGCATTTTGTCGAGCAGGCGAGATCGCGCGCAGTTTACGCGAGTACTCTTCAGCAGGTCGCAACGGCGTGCGTGCGCTGAAACTTGAGCCAACAAACGAACAGGCATTACAGATTGCCGTAGATTCATACATGACTTTAGACAGAACGCAACTGGCGCTTCTCATCGTAAACCGGTTCTTGATTGGGGAATCAGGCCATCCGACAGCACTTGCGTTCAAAGGAGTATTGTTACGTGACTTAGGGGATCCAAAAGGATCCGTCCAAGTGCTACGTTCAATTCAGGTCAACTCTCCTGATCTCGCCTGGATCAAGGCACAACTCGCAGTAAGTCTGAGCGCCGATTCCACGAACATCGGCGAAGCTTTGGAGGCCGCGACGTATGCCGTCACGCTGGATCCGAGTAATCACTTCGTTTTTCGCGTTTTAGGGTGCCTGCAGGTTGATAACCAGGACTACGAGGCTGGTGTCGCTACCCTTTGGAAAGCCAGGGAATTGGGTGACAATTCTCAAGAGGTTGCAGAATATTTAGCTCATGCATTGATGTCCTTGGGGAATTATGAGCAAGTAGAAAAGGAACTACGTGTTCTGACAACATCATATCCACGCTCTTTTTTTCTTCACTATCTATCAGGCATTAGTGCGAGTTATCTCAAGAACCCCGAGCGGGCGCTGGCGCACTACCGCACCGCGTCCCGCTTAGCGCCAGAGGAACCCCGTGTCTTCATTAACCTAATGGAATTGTTGGATGGGGATGATCGTCGCCCTCAAGCGATAGATGAAGTTGAACGCAGGCTTTCCGGCCCACTACGTTATTTGGCACTCTGGTACAGAGCAAGGTTTGAAATCGAAGGTCGAGACTGGGCACAGGCGCGTCGAACATTCGATGAGGCAATACACGCCGCAGAAGGGAAGGATGCTTGGGATTACCTGCCGGGCATCCTGGTTGACTACGGAGACGCATTACGCCAGCACGACGATTACGAAGTGGCCAGCGAGGTGTATAACCGTGCCTACGCACTCGCTCCTTCTCGCCAAGACGTCCTATTCGGCAAGGGGTTGTATCATTGCGATGTTGCAGAGTTCGAACAAGCTTACATATGTTTGAAGGGCCCACTTGATCTCCGGGTCGACGATCCCTCGTACGCTTCCCTCTGGGGCCTTCGGGGCTGGTCTTTGCAACACCTGGGAGACGCTCCCGAGGCAGTTAAATCGTACAGAAAAGCATTTGAGTTAACCGGAGGACAAGACCCATGGTCCCGTAAGGGTCTCGCCAACTGTCTGATGAATGTTGATAAGGATGAAGCATTTCGCCACTTTGAAGCGATTGTACAGGAACAAAAGTACCAACTAGACCCGGAATCTGCGATCGAACGTCCCTCAGGCGACGTTAACAATATTGGACTTTTAGGATGGTGCAATTACCGATTGGGGCGATATGACGAAGCGATTCGCTTACTTGAAACTGTGTTAAGTCGATCTTCCGACAAACCGGCGCTTCAATTTGATCTAGCTTTAATATTTCTTGTAAGTGGTCGCACGCGTTTGGCGATTGATGCTTACCAGAGCGGCGCTCAAATGACGAGCAGATGCGCGAAGCTGCGTCAAAGAGGAATATACTACGTTGCCCTCTTCGACCTCGTAGATGCGCGCGAGCACTTAGCACTAGCGGAGTCAAAGAATGTCTTTACAACTTTGATCGAGGGGCTACGATCTACGGGATTGGCCCTTAGCCGTTTTGCGTGGCTGGCGAAATTGCAACTAGAGATTCTGGAAGCAAACCCGAGTGTAATGTAGAATTCGCAAAGCCGCGCGTTGCTCTGGCTCCACGCGAGCTGGCCTGGACGATTCCTCAGCCTCGAAACGCGCCCTTCGATTCAGACGTCGCACGGCTTAGTTGTTGCCTTCGGTGCTCCAGGTTCTGCTCTCCGCTCGTCAAATTAGTTCAAGGCGTTCTCGCACCCAACGCAGCACGCAAACGATTTACATGCGCCTTCAACACGGCTCATCATGTAATCATTGTTGGGTCTTCTTTCTCGGGTTTTGGACTCTCCGCAACCTGCTGAAAACAAACCTAATTCTTGGTGGCGGCGGCTGGACTCGAACCAGCGACCTACGGATTATGAGAATACAAGGGGAAGTTGCATCGTTTTGAAGGTGTTCTACTTTATTCGATTCTTCAACCGCTTGTAAGACTGCCAGTCTTGCGGTGTCAAAGCTATTTAGAAATGTCCCCATGCTTAACTAATTAGAAATGTCCCCTTTTGGGGTTGTCTTTTCACCTTGGCATGTACCCTGAAGCGAAGCCCTGAAGTTGGGGCGAAGCGTAAGGGTGCATGCCAAGGTGCGGTGCTGGCTTGGCCGGGCTCGGCATCCACGGCTTCATGTTTCCAAAGCCCCGCCTCCACGGATGGTCTTTCTTAGCTTTTCTTACCACTATGGCGCGGGCCACGGGAGCAGCTGAGTTTGGAGCTTTCTGTGGCAACTCCTTCAGCTCGTTAAACGCGATCCGCTCCCCGCGGTAGTACACCTCTCTGCTTCCATCCTCCCATTCGCAGACCAAGGCTTTGCCTTTTGTCGGTCCATAGCGCCGCTGCTTCGGCTGTAGTTGCAGAAGACGACCCTCATGGCGAACCACCCAGTCGTTGCTGATGGCACGCTCGGTTTCCAGTCGAAAAATCTCGTGCAACTCGCGCGTCGTCGGCTTGCGTCCGTGATAATCCTCTGGCTTGGCCGCCTCACCGGCAAAACGTCGGTTGTGCTCCGGTAGGTACTCGCTTTCCAGATACTGATTCGCAGCTTCATAGCTGGCGATCTGCTTCCGTCGCAGTTTTCTTGATCAAGCGATCCTGATGGGTGCCATGATTACGCTCCACTCGTCCCTTGGCCTGCGGCGAACTGGCGGCCAGGATCCGAATCCCCAGCTTCTGGCACATCCGACCGAACTGTGTGACCGGAACTTCTCCCCGCAACTGCTCGCCCGGCGTGGCTTTTCGCTTGTACACATTCTTCCAGTCCGTGTACAGGGCACGGGGTACACCATACTTCTGAATCCAACTCCGCAGCACCCCCGCGGCTGCCCAGATCGTCTCTTCCTTCCCCAGATGGGCTTGTGTCGTGCTTGTGGCGTCGTCCACCATGTCCATCAGGCAGCCCCGCGGTCCACGCCCCTCCAGCCAGTCATGAAAACTCCCGTCCAGCTGCACCAGTTCGCCAAAGTGCGCTTTGCGCTCTCGCCGCTGGCAGTGTTTCTTGCGCCTTCGCCTTCGACTCCATAGCCCTTCTGCCAACATCCAAAGTCGCAAGGTCTCGTGATCGAGAACGATCCCGTCTTCTTCCACCAGGTGCTCAGCCGCTAAGGTCGGCCCGAATCTCTCTGCTTCCGATCCGGAATATTTTTTGCGGATTAATTGCAACACTCGCCGCCGCACCTTCAGCGGCTTACTTCGGTTCGAGGCCCGACCAACATTGCCATGCTTAACCCTTGCCTGCCCACCTCGCGATACTGTCGCCACAATCTTTTCGCTTGCCGATAGCTCAACTTCAGCATCACGGCCGCATCCCCTAACTTCAACTCCCCACCCCTTACCCGTCCCATGACTTCCACTCGCTCCAGCTCGTGACCGCTCATGGCCGTCCTCTTCAACGAAACCTCCCTGGCTGGAGGTCTCAGTTTAAGGGGACATTTCTAAATAGTTCGGAAGGGGACACTATCATTAAGTTTCAACAGACTGCCAGTCTTGCGCTTGTTGTACTTGATTTGACCGGTTCTGATCCTTCGGTCATTACAATTCCATTACAGTGGCCCCTCAATTACCGCATCATTGTTGAGATCGTAGGAGTCGGGCAATCGTGTGCACCTAGATTTTCCGCAGCTCTCAGCATGGCTCCGCCACCTGCTTTTACAGTCACACCACGTCGCATCAGAGGTTTGAATTGCTTCAATTGACCACCGCGGGTGGTCGTATACAGTGGGAGTGCTTTGTAACTGATTTGTAGGGCTCGGTCTCTTGCCATCTGCCGATGAATACCGCTCGTTCGTGTTGTTTAACTTTCTTGGGGAGAGATTTAACGCTGGCGCGAGAATTGGAATCGTTGAGATAGTGAGCCCGAAAATGCTTGCACGACTAAAACCCGGTTTACTTTCTTCTTACGTTTCCGTATCTACAAACGCAATTTCCTGGAAGCCCGATAACACCTTTCCTGAAGACATTCTTCAGTGTGCTTTTGTGACACACGCGAGACCTTCAGATGCGAGGCGGTGCAACAGTCGTCCTGCAGCTACGGCCAAGTCGCCGGGTAGCTCTTCAGATACCGGCTCGTTGATTCGTACCACGTGTGTATGGACCACGCGGTCGATCCCCGTCACTTGAAACTCGACGGCTCCGACGAGTCGTGTCCCCGCCGCAGAGTCGAGCTCCCATACAAGGAGCGTAGCGGACAGTGTTGGAGCGCGGCTGGAGTCGACAAGTCGCAAGTCGGGACTAGATTCCGCTGCGAGGCGCAGCGCAGTGTCCAGGTAGCGGTCGGGGGCGGACGACCATCGCCAGACAGCGTCTTCGGTCAATTCACCATTAGGGTGTTGTCGCAGCAAATGACGGCCGATGTGTCCGCGTGCTTCGGTATCAAGCAGCCTGACAGAGGCAGCATTCGGAACTTTGGTGGCTTGAATAACTGGTTCTGGTACTTGTGGGTCAAGCAATTGCGGTTCGATCATGCGGCCGGGTGTAATGTTGGGACGCCGCAGTCGGCAACCCACACCTACAAGGCAACCGATTGTAAGCAGCAGCAACACGCCTACTCTGGGCAAGCCATTCATCAGTGCTTCCCTTGTTGCGGTCGTGGACCGTAGACGACCGATTCCGGCTGCTCCTCAAGCATTCGCGAGAGCTCACGTATGCGCTCCAGAGAATCCCGGATGGCTGGCAGGGAACGACGGAGATCCTCTGACGCGAGTCTGGAATTGTCCGCCGCCTCGCGAGCTGATTGGCTTACGCCCTGAAGATCTGCAGCCTTAATGGCGTCTCTCGCCTCACGAGAAAACTTAACTAATGTCCCTTCGGGGCCAATCGCTGCGTCCATCTCGGACCTGATTTGCTCAATCTGCGCGCTCGTCGTTGTCAAAAATCTCCGAGAGTCGGCGCTGAGCTCTGGAAGCTGGCTTTGCTGAATGGAGCGTTCAACATTAGTGAAAAATCGATCGCTGCGATCAAGGCTATCGGGCATCCGTGCGACAATCTCTCTGAGAGTTTGCAGCGTTTTATCAGCGCGATCCAACAATGCAGGCAACCGATCTTGTACCGTGGCAAACGGCGAGGGCATCGACGGGACATAGGGGTGACTCGGCTTAAAACCAAGTTCCAGGGGCGGCGGGGCATTCTGGGGCTGGTCGAGCAATAAGTAGGCCTCCCCTGTCACTGGGTTTCCCATGAGTTGTGCTCGAAGGTTCGGGAAAACCCCTCCAACATCGGTGAATCGCGTGAGACGTTTGACGTCCAGACCGATCGTGTTAAGGCGGTCCAGGAATACCTCAAAATCGATTTCGACGATCGTGCCCCTCGGGTCCACGCGTATTTCCGTGATCCGGCCCACCGGCACTCCCCTCAGACGCACCGGACTGGAGACATCTAGGCCAAAGACGTTCTCTGTCGTGTAAGTCACCATCGTGATTGCGGCGCGGCTCCTCAGCCGTTGAATGAAGAAGACGGCGGTTATCATGACCACCGCTAGTGTCACAAATATGAAGAAACCAAGTCGCGCATAGCTCTTCTCGACCGGCATTGGCTTACCCTCCTTGACCCGTGGACCTGTCGGCGCCTGAGCGGGTGAAGAAATTGTGAACAAACGGAATTTTGGATTCATCGCGAAGTTTCCGCGGATCGCCAGTCGCTACAATGCCCTTGGCGGATTTTTCGAGCACGATGCATTGGTTGGCCACAAGAAAGATGCTCGGGAGCTCATGGGTCACCAGAATGATCGTTATCCCCAAATCCCGGCTGAGTGCGAGGATGAGTTCGTCGAGTTCAAAGGCTGAGATCGGATCGAGCCCTGCCGAAGGCTCATCGAAGAAAAGGAGGCGGGGATCAAGCATCAAAGCGCGCGCGATACCGGCGCGCTTTTTCATCCCACCCGAGATTTCGCCGGGTAAATAGTCAGGGAAGGCACCAAGTCCTACTAGGTCGAGCTTGGATTGGGCGAGCTCCCGCTTAACTACTTCGTTAATCGAGGTCCATCTTGTCAAAGGAAGAGCCAAATTCTCGGCGAGTGTCATAGAAGAGAAGAGCGCGCCCGACTGGAACAGGACTCCAAAGGGTGGCACCCCTTCGTATTGGTGAGGGGCTCCGACGCCGTCGATGGTAATTCGCCCCGTCTCTGGCCGCTCTAGTCCGATCAAATATCGGAGCAATGTGCTCTTGCCGCTGCCTGATCCACCCAGGATGGCGAAGGTCGATCCGCGTTTAACTTGAAAGGAGACGTGCTCCATGAGTACGCGTGTTCCCCAACCTATGCGCAAATCATCGACAGAAATGTGCGGAGCTAATGTCGCCATCTTCAGACGCCAATGAGCGCGAAGAAAAATGTAAAGACCGCGCTGATGAGAATTACAGCAAAGATGGACTGCACCACCGCCGTCGTTGTTCGCCGGCCGACAGCGGCCGCGCCCCCGCGCGTGGCTAACCCGTGACCACATGCAACCAATCCGATTGCGAGTGCCAGAAACGGAGGCTTCGTTAAACTGACGAACAAGTGGGTCACGGTGACATTGTTAGCGGTCAGGGCGAGGTATGTTCGGGGAGACATGCTCGTGAGTGTGGTTGTGGCAAACATGCCGCCCAGCAACGCAAGCAGGTCGCCAATCCAAGTCAAGAGCGGCAAAGTTACTATGAGCGCAAAACAGCGTGGCACGACTAGCCATCTTACGGGATCGAACCCCAATGTGCGGAAAGCGTCGATTTCTTCTGAAACCTTCATGGTGGCGAGTTCGGATGCAAGACCCGCCCCCGAGCGCCCGGCCACTACGATCGCGGTGACCAAGGGGCCCAGCTCCCTGAAATGCGCGACTACAACAAGCGCAGGGACTTTAGAGAGGGCACCGAAAGGCTCAAGCTGAGAGATACCAAGAAAACCAATAATGACGCCCACCAGCAGGTTGGCCGCACTCGTTACGGGCAGCGCATCGGCTCCGACTTCCTGAACAAGTCTCGGCAACGAAGCCCAATCCAGCGACCTTGGTGTGGCCGCTGCCCTCGGCAGCGCAGCGGCACAACGTCCCGTGAAATCGAATGCCTCAGTCGCTTTTTGAGGCATGTCCATTGCAAGCTTTCCGATTCGCGCCATGAGATTTTGCATAGCGACCTTGCGAATTGGCAAGTGCCTCCCCCGTTGGCGAGAGAGCGCAAGCAAGCGTGCAGCTTCGGGGTTGGGACCTTCGGTGACACGAATCTGGAGCCCGTCTGCATCCAGTCGATCCAGAAGCTGTGCCAGGAGAGCTGCTCCGGTACCATCGATTTGCTCGAGCTCCGCGAGATCGACGTCGACCGACACACAACCATGTAAGCGTGCCTTGACGTCTGGCAGTAACCGTGTCGCGGCCATCGTGTGGCCCAAGTCAAATGTGCCGGTCGGCACGAGGCGTGCACCGTTTCCTTCTCGGTAGACTCGGATGGCCACAGCCATAGCGTTTTCGAAACTCAATCCGCGCGAATGTCAATGGTTCTCGTGGCAGTTTCTATTCATGCTAAGAGTATGCATCGAGTCACTGCCACTGGTAGTTGTATCAGTGTGAAAACGACACTCCTCCGGATGACGGCGGAAGAAATTTTAAGTCCGGATTCCGGCGAGCTACATCTTGAGCAGCCGATTTGATCGCAACCTGATTAGCATCGTCGCGCGGGAGAAAAACGATTCCTTGGCGGTGAAGGGTAGAAAGCCACTGCGAGAAGTCAGAACGCTTTTTGAGAAAGGCGGATTTCGATGCCTCGAAGACATTGAAATACGGGACATCGGAGGAAAACTCCTGAGTGACCTGGATCTGCTCGCTTATCGAGACGATGATGCTTTCTTCTTTCAGAGCAAGGTACTCTCTATTCCAGACACTCCCTACGAAAGTTGGAGGGGCGATCAGACGCTGCTTTCCGCAGCTTTCCAAATGGATGTGGTGCTCCTTCACAGATCTCAAGTGCAACAGGCGTGCTAGAAGGACGACCCGACCTTCAATTTGGAGGACAAAAGAATTTCTGCTTACCTAATCACTGACGTGATGGTTCACTCAGGTTTCAAGCTGAAGGGCTATGAAGTAATTGATTTCGACTATTTGCAGCAACTCTTGCGCGGTGGTCATTTCGGCGTGTTCGATGTTTTCACGCAAGAAGTGATTTCAACTTTCAGTGAGATTGAAGAGGATTTTCCGCGATCCATTCTGTGGAGCCCGCTTTCTGTGAATTACCAAGTGCCATCCTTTGATTGTCCTTCTTTTCGGTCTGAAATATTTCAGCCAAAACTATTACACGTTGTTAGACATGGTTCCAGGGAACACTGCGCCGCCCAGCTTGGGAAGAAGGCTGCTTTTCTGCCAGCTTATCTTGTTAGCCACTGAGCGTATGCCCGGATGTCAATCATCGGCACTGTAGCAATGCTCTGAAGGCGGGCAATCAGCTCAAAAAGGAATGTTGTCGCCGGCTTGCCCTGAGGAACAAGACTGTAGCAACCATTGGCATCGCAGCTGAACATGCCTTGCGCAGCCACACAACCGATGTCGAGGCGATCGCTGGCGTCGCCGGCTGCGAGTGCGTCCGTGAGCGGCTCGCCGAGTGCGGGATTCCATTCGCTTTCAAAGGTAAGAATGCCCCCGATGATCGAGTGAAGCGGTTTAGGCGGCAAGATGCCGGCCGCGGTCGGAATCGGAAGACTGGTGCGGTGAAGTTTCCGCACGCTGGCGACCTTCTTTCGAGCGTAGCTTACCTGGCCGGCATTGATGGCCTGTTTCGCCTCAAACACGGCGTAAACGCTCTCTGCGGGGATAATGCTTTCTCCCTGATAGTTGAAGATGAAGGGTGAATACTGGCGGTCGAAAATCACCGCATCGATCTGTTCGCTGAAATCTCCCATGCTGTCGACCACATAGGAACTAAGCGCGGAGTAGCGTTTTGGCAGGTAGGTCTGAAACAGCTCGAGCCAGACCTCTTGGCTGGCGTCACCCTTGGGCGTCGGGATGGCCGAACGTTTTGCGAGCGATCGCAAGGCGCCGCTCGATATCAGCGCGCAGCCTCTTCCCACTTCATTGAAAACAAACCACAAATCTGGTGGCGGCGGTTGGACTCGAACCAAC
>Ga0207707_10000867_pt1 | contig 29561 bp, 32 predicted proteins | sample KBSC83BmetaG_FD_184336 | JGI IMG/M metagenome (GOLD analysis project Ga0207707, IMG submission 184336) | Corn rhizosphere microbial communities from Kellogg Biological Station, Michigan, USA - KBS C8-3B metaG (SPAdes) (version 2) | ecosystem: Host-associated > Plants > Roots > Rhizosphere ... | reverse complement strand
CATGAACTCCTCGGCCGACTGCGTGGACGAAGCCAGCAACAAGCACTACACGCTGACGCTGGTGTATCCCAAGGATGCCGACGCCGACGCGGGCCGCATTTCCGTGCTGGCACCGGTGGGCAGTGCGCTGCTCGGCTTGCGCGTCGGACAAACCATCGATTGGCCGGGCCAGGGCGGTCGCACGCTCCGCCTCAAGGTCACCGCGATCCACTATCAACCGGAATCCGCGGGCGACTTGCATCGGTGAGCCTTCACGGGATAGCACCAGACTATCGTACCGATCGAATCAATCAATTTCATTTGGTCCCCGGTTCGAACTAGGGTTACCCAAGCGGCATCAGGCCGCGCACGCACACCACATCAGAGGTAAAAACGCCATGGCAAACCTGAAAGGCTCCAAGACCGAGCAGAACCTGAAAGACGCCTTCGCCGGTGAATCGATGGCCAACCGCCGTTACCTGTACTTCGCCTCCAAGGCGGACGTCGAGGGCTACAACGATGTGTCCGCGGTGTTCCGTTCGACCGCGGAAGGCGAGACTGGCCACGCACACGGCCACATGGAATACCTGGAAGCGGTCGGCGATCCCGCCACCGGGTTGCCGTTCGGCGAAACCCATGCCAACCTGAAGAGCGCGATCGCCGGTGAAACCCACGAATACACCGACATGTATCCGGGCATGGCCAAGGCCGCGCGCGACGAAGGTTTCGAGGAAATCGCCGACTGGTTCGAGACGCTGGCCAAAGCGGAGCGTTCCCACGCGAATCGCTTCAGCAAGTCGCTCAACGAACTCGGATGACGGATGGCTCCGCTCGCGCAGCGAGCGTGTGGTGCATGCGCCCGGCGGGCAACGAATGAAGCTCTTGCCGCGCCGTCAGGGTATCCCGGGATGCAGGTTGGGCTGAGCGGCTCCTCGCGAAGCCCGACGACACCGAGCCACCGTGTTGGGCTTCATCCGCAAAAGGCGCGGATTCAGCCCAACCTGCGGGAAAACAGGCGCGGACGGAAGCAGCGAAGCGCCACTCTCCGGGCGGGTGCGACGTCACCGCGCACGACGTAGGTTGGGCTGAGCGGCTTCTCGCGAAGCCCAACGATGCCGAACGACCATGTTGGGCTTCATCCGCAAAAGGCGCGGATTCAACCCAACCTACGGAGAACAGGCCGCGGACGGAAGGCACCGAGAGAGCAGACCGAATGAGCAGTGACGTGAGCGGCACCCGCGAAGGCAACCTGGAAGCCCCCACCCGTCACGCGCTGGGCCAGGACGACCCCGAGTTCTTCGACCAGGCCGCGCTCGAAAAGGAGATGGAGCGCATCTTCAACATCTGCCACGGCTGCCGCCGTTGCGTCAGCCTGTGCCATGCCTTTCCCACCCTGTTCGACCTCATCGACGAGTCGAAAACGATGGAGATCGACGGCGTGGACAAGGCCGACTACGGCAAAGTGGTCGAGCAGTGCTACCTGTGCGACCTGTGCTACCAGACCAAGTGCCCGTACGTGCCGCCGCATCCATGGAACGTGGACTTCCCGCATTTGATGCTGCGCGCCAAGGCATTCAAATTCGAGCGTGAAGGCACTTCGCTCGGCAACAAGTTTCTGTCCGACACGACCACGGTCGGCCGCCTCGCGGCGCGCCCGGTGGTCGCAGAAACCGTCAACGCGCTGAACCGCAGCAAGCCTGCGCGCAAACTGCTCGACAAGACGCTGCACGTGCATCCGGATGCCGAGGTGCCGACGTACAAGCATCCACGCGCACGCAAGGCATTGCGCAAGCTCGACGCAAGCGGCGACGCGACGCCGGCGGAGCGCACCCGCGGCAAACTCGCGATTTTCGCCACCTGTTACTGCGATAGCGTGTTGCCGAGTGTCGTGGACGATCTCGCCGTGGTGCTGGCCCACAACGGAATTCCGGCCAGGCTGGTGTCGAAGGAAGTCTGCTGCGGCATGCCCAAGCTGGAGCTCGGCGACCTCGGTTCGGTCACCAAATACAAGAACGAAAATATTCCGGTGTTGGCCGGAGCCGTGCGCGCGGGTTTCGACTTGACCGCCGCGATCCCCTCCTGCGTGTTGATGTTCAAGCAGGAACTGCCGCTGATGTTTCCGGAAGACGAAGACGTGAAGCTGGTGCAGCGCGCATTCTTCGATCCCTTCGAATACCTCGCCGAACGCCACGCGGCCGGATTGCTGAAAACCGATTTCAAGCACCCGCTCGGCAAACTTGCCTGGCACGTCGCATGTCACCAACGGGTGCAGAAGATCGGTCCGAAGACGCGCGACATCCTCTCGCTGGTGCCCGGCACCGAAATCGTCACGATCGAGCGCTGTTCGGGCCACGACGGCACCTACGGCGTCAAGACCGACACCTACCCGCTGTCACGCAGGATCGCCAAGCCTGTCGAAACACGGATCCGGGATTCGGGCGCGGCCACCATCACCAGCGACTGCCCGATGGCCGGTGCGCACCTCGCGCACGGCCTGAACCAGCAACCCACGCAGCAGCACCCGCTGTCGCTCTTGCGCAAGGCCTATGGAATCTGAGATGAACCCGTTGACTCCCGGCGACCTGCTTTCCCTCGAAGCCTACGCCAGGCAACGCGCGGATTTCCGTACGCGCGTGCTGGCCCACAAGCACGACCGCAAGGTGCGCATTGGAGAGCACGTGACATTGCTGTTCGAGGATCGCCTGACCATCCAGTACCAGGTGCAGGAAATGCTGCGTACCGAGAAAATCTTCGAACCGGACGGCATCGCCGAGGAACTCGAGACCTACAACCCGCTGGTCCCGGACGGCACGAACCTCAAGTGCACGATGTTGATCGAGTACGACGATGTCGAGGTGCGCAAGCGCGAATTGCTGCGCCTGCGCAACGTCGAGCACGCCGTGCAACTGGCCATCGAGGGCCATGCGCCGGTCACGGCCATCGCCGATGAGGATCTGCCTCGCAGCAACGACGAAAAAACCGCCGCGGTGCATTTCATGCGCTTCGAGCTGGATGCAGGCATGATCGCCGGCTTCAAACGCGGCGCCAACGTGGTTTTCCGGATCGAACATCCCAACTACCGCGCCGACGCGCTGCTGACCGGGGCACAGCAGAAAGCACTCGTGGCAGACTTCGCGTGAGCCTCAGCGCGTCAGGATGCGCCTGGGCTTGACCGGCAGTTTGCCGCGCCAGTACTGCAGCAGCACGAAACCACCGACGGCTCCGCCCAGATGCGCGAAGTGCGCGACGCCTTCCTGGGTGCCGGTGACACCCATGAACAATTCCAGCAGGATGTAGCCGATCACGAATACCCAAGCCGGCATAGGGATCGGCAGGAAGATCAGGAACATCTTCAGGCGCGGATACATCACGCCGAACGCAACCAGCAATCCGAAGATCGCACCGGATGCGCCGAGTGTCGGATAGAAACCGTGCGTGAAGTATTGCGCGACCAGCATGTGCGCAATCGCCGCGGTCACGGCGCAGAAGAAGTAGTAGAACGTGTAATGCTTCGCGCCCAGCAAATGTTCGATGGGGCCGCCGAACATCCACAACGCGAACATGTTGAAGAAGATGTGCGTCCAGCCACCGTGCAGGAATGCGTAGGTGATCACCTGCCAGAAATGGAAGCCCGAGGCCAGCACCGCGCCACTCGGATACTGCACGAGCTGCGCGTGGCCAATCGGCCACAACGCACCGTATGCGAGCAGGAAAGGCTGCAGCGACGGCACTTGCTCCAACAGGAAGATCACCACGTTGGCGATCAGCAACGCGCGCGTGACGGGAGGCAGGTCGTAGAGCATGGGTGCCCCGGCGAAAGTGGACGCACAAGAGTACCGGCACAAGGGACCCGCGTCAGGTACGCGCGGGTCCGGCGTCAGAACCGCTTCAGGAAAACTGCTTGCCGCTTCTTCTCTGTGTAGCCTTCGCGCAGGTAGAAACGATGCGCGCGCTCGCGCAGGATGTTGGAACGCACGCGCATGCTCGCGAAGCCCTGCTCTCGCGCCCAGGCTTCGGCAGCCGCCAGCAACGCGCTGCCGACGCGTTGTCCGCGCGTCGTTTCGGATACGACCAACGCAGCGAGTTCCGCGAACGGGTCCGCGATCAGCAGGCGGCGCGGTTCAACGTGCGCAAATCCTCCCAGACCGCCTTGCGCATCCACCGCCACCAGCACCACGCCCACATCGTGCGCGATGACGTCGTCCAGCCGGCGCAAAACGGTGGCCGCGTCCGCGGGATAGCCCAACTGGCCGGAAAGTTTCCCCAGATCATCGGCATCCGCGCGCGTCGCCACACGAATCGTCGTCATCGTGATTTCTCGAAAGTGCGCGCGCAGCGGGTTATCCGGTGCTTCCTCAGGTCAGGCCCTGCGCGCTCGCCTTGGCGTGCGACGCGACCACGCTTGCGACGACTTGCGAAACCTTCTTGCCGGTCGGGATGTGCAGGAATTCGTTCGGACCATGCGCGTTGGAATGCGGGCCCAACACGCCCGTGATCAGGAATTGCGCCTTCGGAAACTTCTCGCCCAGCATGCCCATGAACGGAATGCTTCCGCCCTCGCCCATGTACGCGGCGGGCGCGCCGAACGCGTCCTGCGAGGCCTGCGATACCGCGCCGCCGAGCCAATCGGAAAGCTGCGGCGCGTTCCAGCCGCTGCCGTCCTTTTCCAGTTTGAACGTGACCTTGGCGCCATACGGCGGATCTTTTTCCAGCAGGCGCTTCACGAAATCGCCGGCCTTGCTGCCGTTCGCCGTCGGCGGCACGCGCAGACTCAGCTTCAATGAAGTGAGCGGCCGCAGCACGTTGCCCGCGTTTTCCAGCGGCGGCAAGCCGGCCATGCCGGTGATCGCGAGTTGCGGGCGCCAGGTGCGGTTGAGGATCAACTCGACGCGGTCTTTGCTGACGGGCTGCATGCCGTCCGTCCACGGAAACTTGTCGTACACCTCGTCGCCGAGGATCTCCGCGCACTGTTTCGCCTGCTCGACACGTTCGGCAGGCACCTCCACGTACAGTTCCTTCGGCACAATCGTGCCGGTGGCCGGATCTTCCAGCCGCGACAACAGATCGCGAATGATGCGAAAGCTGTCGGGCACCACGCCCGATGCATCGCCCGAATGCACGCCTTCCGTCAACACTTCGACGGTCAGTTCGCCGCCGGTCATGCCGCGCAGCGAAGTGGTCAGCCACAGCTGATCGTAATTGGCGCAACCGGAATCCAGGCATACCACCAGCGATGGCTGGCCGATGCGCGACGCCAGATGATCGACGTAATACGGCAAGTCGTAACTGCCCGATTCTTCGCAGGCTTCGATCATCACCACGCAACGCGCGTGCGGCGCACCCTGCTCGTGCAGCGCCAATAGCGCCGACAGCGAACCGAAAATCGCATAACCGTCGTCGGCGCCACCGCGGCCATACAGCCGGTCGCCCTTCAGCACCGGCGTCCACGGACCCAAGCCTTCGTTCCAGCCGGTCATTTCCGGTTGCTTGTCGAGGTGTCCGTACAGCAGCACGCAATCGTCGGCGCGTGCTTCGTTGCCCGACGCAGGCACGTCGATGAAGATCAGTGGCGTGCGATTCGGCAGGCGCACCACTTCGAGTGTCGCACCCGGCATCGATTCCAGCTTCGCGCGCGCCCACTTCTCCATCAAGGCAACCGCGGCATCCATGTAGCCGTGCGCCACCCAATCCTTGTCGAACATCGGCGACTTGTTGGGGATCCTGATGTATTCGGTGATCCGGGGCACCACTTCGTCGTCCCAGACCTTTCCGATGAAGGCGCGGGCCTTGCTGGCATCCATGGACAACCTCCTGCGAACGGGCAATTGTCCAGTGTAACAGCCGAGCGATCGGACGATCCCCACACGCGCCGTGCGAATCGGCCGACATGCGGCCGCTACGGCGCCTGACTGTGGCGATGCCGAGGTCACGGCATCCTGTTTCCACGCGCCGCAGCACCGGGCGCGATCCATTCACCAGGGAGACCCGACATGTTCAAGCAAACACTCTGCGCACTCGCACTCTGCTTCGCCATGGTGCTGCCGGCATTCGCCGCGACGCCGGTCAACGTCAACAAGGCGGATGCGCAAACCATCGCGACTTCGCTCGACGGCATCGGCCTCGGCAAGGCCCAGGCCATCGTCGCCTATCGCGATGCGCACGGCCCGTTCAAGAGCGTCGACGACCTCGGCAACGTCAAAGGCGTGGGCGCGAAAACACTCGAGCGCAATCGTGACGCCATTCGCCTCCATGGCGGCGCGTCCGAAGCGAAAGCCGCAACCAAAACCACGAAGAAGTCCCGCAAGCACTGACGTTTGACGGTGCCGATGCCGCGGATTTCGCTCTGCGGCATCGGCATCCGTAGGGCTGCAACACGCACTACACTGGCGCGCCTTCACCGCCCGCGCGCCTATCGTGATCCTGCCCCGCTACCGCATCGCCCCGTCCACCATTCCCGGCGCGGGCAAAGGCCTGTTCCTGGAAGAACCGCTGCGACGCGGGTGCATCGCGATCGCACCGGATCGGATCGACCAGACATGGTCGTTCGCGGAGATACTTTCCGACCCGGAACGCGCCGCGCAATTGCACACCTCGGTGCGCTGGTTCGAAGACCGCTACACCCTTTCGCCCGACTGGCCCGACGAGTGCTATGTCAACCACAGCTTCGAACCGAATGGGTTGTGGCTGCTCGGTTTCATTTTCGCCGCGCGTGATCTGGACGCGAGCGAAGAATTGACGGTGGATTACCGCCACCTGCTGGCGCCCGGACAGGAAGAGGAATTCCGTGACGCGAATACGGGACAACCGATCGTCGGCTACGCGTGGAACGAAAGCTTGCGCTCGGGCCTGGACGCGCTGCGCAAGTTGATCGATTAAGACCTTGTCCGTGGAGCCGTTCGCACTGAGCGTAGCGCCGAAGGCGCGAAGTCGAAGTGCCGTACGGTGCGGAATTTCCGGTGTTTCGACTTCGCGAAGCTTCGCTTCGCGTGGCCCGTCCTGAGCGCAGTCGAAGGGCTCAACACGAACGGTTTCGCTTTTTATGGACAAGTTCCAAATCTGCGCACAGCTTCTCGCTATCATCGCGCGATGCCTTCCGTGCAAGCCATTCCACGCGGCGTCCAGCGCGACGAACCCTGGGCCAATGGCGCCGGCATCACCACGGTCATCCTGCGCGAACCCGACGACGCGGACTGGCGAATTCGCGTCAGCGTGGCGCTGGTGGAACAGGAAGGGCCATTTTCCGACCTCCCCGGCACGCGCCGCACGCTGATCCCGCTGGATGCGCCGATGACGCTGCGGTTTTCCGGCGACACCACGCTGCATGCCAATCGTTTCGAGAGGCTGCAATTCGACGGATCCCCCGCACCGGCGGGCCTGTTGCCGGAAGGCGCCACGCGCGACTTCAACCTGATGCTGCGCGGCGAAGCGAGGGGCGAGGCGCTTCCGCGCACATTGGCCGATGCGATGTTCCTGCCCGCCGAATCCGGCGTGCGCTGGCTGGTCTATCTTGATTCCGGTCGCGCCACCTTGCGCGTCGGCGAAGGCAACGGCGGCTTGGCATTGAACCCGCATGACGCCGCGCTGGTCATACCCGACGGCGCGCGGGAACGGGCACTGATCGAAGGCGCCGGCGAAATCGCGCTGGTCAAGCTGTACGCTTGATATCCTTGCCGTCAGGGTGTTGAAAACGCCCTGACGGAACGGGCCATGGATGGCCCGCCGCGGGTCAAGCACTCGAAGTGCTTGACCCGACGAAGCCGAGTCCGGGCAGGTACCGGATTCGGCGCGTCGGGAAAGTGCAGGAAAGCACTTTCTCGGCTCCATATCGATTCCACCCACGCGGGATACCGACATGCGGATGCTGGTAGTCGAAGACGATGCCGCCATCGCGAGTGCGGTCTGCGCGTCACTGGAGCGCGCGGGTCACGCTGTGGACCACCTCGCCAACGGCACCGCCGCGATCGCCGCCCTGCAGGAGCACGCCTTCGCGCTGGTGGTGCTCGACCTGGGCCTGCCCGGCGAGGAAGGCGGCCAGGTGCTGCGGCGCCTGCGCGCTGCGCATGACGGCGTACCGGTACTTGTGATCACGGCGCGCGAGGATGTCGATCTGCGTGTGCGCACCCTCGACCTCGGCGCGGACGACTATCTGGTGAAGCCCTTCAGCCTGGCCGAGTTCGACGCACGCGTGCGCGCGCTGCTGCGCCGCCAGAGCAATCAGGGCGTCCCCATCCTGCAACTCGGGCAGCTGTCCATCGACCTGGCCGGACGGCGGGTGACAATCGGCGATCAGCCGCTGGACCTCACGGCGCGTGAATTCGCCTTGCTCGAAGTGCTGGCGTCCCGCCACAACCGCGTCACGTCGCGCGAGCACGTGATCGAAGCGCTGTGCACGTGGAACGACGCGCTCACCGACAACGGCCTGGACATCGCGGTTCACCGCCTGCGCCGCAAGCTCGAAGACACCGGCGTTCGCCTGCGCACGGTGCGCGGCCTCGGCTACCTGCTCGAGGCCGACGATGATCCGTAATCCAAGCCTGCGTGGTCGCCTGCTGCTGTTTGTTTCGATACCGCTGCTGGCAGTGCTCGTATGCGGCGGCATCATCAACTACGTGATCGGCTTGCACTACGCCAACAAGGTGTACGACCGCTGGTTGCTTGACAGCGCGCAAGCAATCGGCGACCTGGTCAACAGCGATGCCGGCCGCAACGAGCTGAGCGACCAGGCGCGCATCCTTCTGCAGTTCTCGGTCAAGGAACGCAACGAGTTCGCGGTGCGCAGCCTGCGTTACGGCGTGCTCGCCGGCAACGACGACCTGCCCCAACCCAGCCCGAAGGCGAGCCAGGGCAGTCCGGTCTTCACCAACTTCCTCGACCGTGGCCAGCCCATGCGCATGGCGTCGGTGTTCGTGGCCAACAAGGCCGATCCGGGCGACGTGCTGGTCATCTCGACGGCGGAAACTGTCAACAAGCGGCGCGCGCTTGCGCGCGAATTGCTGGTTTCGACCGTCCCCATCGAACTGTTGCTGATCGGTGTCGCGATGGCACTCGTATGGCTGGGCATCAACCGCGGCCTGCGCGTGCTCGAGCCGCTGGCCCACGAAATCCGGATGCGCGAAGCCGGCGATTTGTCGCCGTTGCGCACCATCGACGCGCCACTGGAGGTGCAGCCGCTGGTCGCCACCATCGACGCGCTGTTGGGACGGCTCGACCGCATGCTGCGCCAGCAGCAACGTTTCATCGCCGACGCCGCGCATCAGTTGCGCACGCCACTGGCCGGCCTGCGCCTGCAGGCGGAACGCGCGCTGGCCGACCCGCGTCCCGAAACCGTGCGCGAAGCGCTTGCGCACGTCGAGCGTCTTTCCGCCGGCACCGCGCGCGCGGCCGGGCAGTTGCTGGCCATGGCACGCGCGCAGGCACCCGATGAATCGCTGGGCGCCGCCGCCCCGCTGGACATGGCGAAACTCGTGCGCGACGAAGTCGCCGCACGGGTTCCCGACGCCCTCGCCAAAGGCATCGACCTCGGCTACCGCGGTCCGGAACATGGCCTCACCGTGATCGGCGACGCCGTGCTGTTGCGCGAGCTGCTCGGAAACCTCATCGACAACGCATCACGCTACGGCGCGCGCGGCAGTGCAATGATCACGGTCGAGCTGCAGCCTTCGGCAACCGGCGGCTGCACGATGGCCGTGCAGGACAACGGACCCGGCGTCGCACCCGAGCTGATTCCCCGCTTGGGCGAACGGTTTTTCCGCGCCATGGGCAACGGCCACGAAGGCACCGGTCTCGGCCTCGCCATCGTGCGCGAAATCGCCGAACGCCACGGCGCGGAACTCTCGATCAGCAACCACAACGATCCGCATGGGCTGCGCGTGGAGGTGCGCTTTCCGCCAGTGGTTGCCGCAGGGTGACAGCGGGGGAAGGCGGGGTCAGGTTCAGAAAGTGAACCTGACCCCCGCTTCGTCACCGATCATCGCGGGTGTAAATCGTGCCGTCTTCCACGCGCACCGGAAAACTTGCGACTGGCTCCGTAGCCGGCGCTTCCTTCACCTCGCCCGTACGCACGTCGAACTTCGCACCATGCCGCGGACACTCGACTTCGAACCCGCGCACCTCGCCGCCGGCCAATTCGCCGCCGTCATGCGTGCATACGTCCTCGATGGCATACAGGCTGCCTTCGAGGTTGTACACGGCGATCGCGGTGTCGTCGTCCCACACGACCTTGAACTCGCCCGGCAACAGTTCGTCTTTCGCGCAGACTTTTATCCATTCGTCCATCGACATGCTTCCAGTTTCCTGAAGGGAAGTCGCAACATGCGTTCACCCGACGCCGCGGACATCCCCGTCGAATGCGACAGCATTGTAGGTTGGGCTGAGCGTAGCAATGCCCAACGAACGATGTTGGGCTTCGCCGGATAAAGCCCGGCTCAGCCCAACCTACTGGACTCGCCGCCGAGGCGAGCGGAAACCGACGCCGCCACTCCGCGCGGAAAAGACAGGGACATCGTTCCATTCGACACTGATCAAAGCGCCTTGACCAGCCACTCAAAGCGCAAGTCATCCCGTTTCGGAATTCCAAAGCGCGGATCGCCATACGGAAACGGCCGGTACTCGCCGGTGCGGCGATAACCGCGCCTTTCGTACCACGCGATCAACTCCGCGCGCGCGTCGATCACGCTCATGCGCATTGTCTTCGCGTGCCATTCCTCGTGCGCGACGCGTTCGGCTTCTGCCAGCAACGCGCGACCGGTGCCGCTGCGCTGCGCCTCCGGGCGCACCGAGAACATTCCAAAATAACCGTCGCCGGCATGTTCGCCGGCGAGCCGCTCGACCACGCAAGACGCCAACAACTGCCCGTCGCGTTCCGCCAGCAGCAGACGCACGCCGGGATTCGTGATCAAAGCCGCGACTTCCCCGGCATCGGTGCGCTGGCCATCCAGCAGGTCGGCCTCGGTCGTCCAGCCCACACGGCTGGCGTCGCCGCGATATGCAGATTCGGTGAGCGCGACGATGGCGTCCACGTCTGTCTGCGCGGCGACGCGGAAATGCAATCCGCCGGCGCTCATGCGAGCAGTTTCCGCACGCGGCCGATTGCCGCGACGAACGCGTCGATCTCGGCTTCAGTGTTGTAGAACGCAAGCGATGCGCGGCAGGTACCGGCGACGCCGTAGAACTGCATCAGTGGATGCGCGCAATGGTGTCCCGAACGCACCGCCACGCCTTCCTGATCGAGCAACGTCGCCAGATCGTGGGCATGCACACCATCGACCAGGAACGAAATCACCGCGGCCTTGTGTAGCGTCGTTCCGAAGATGCGCAGCCCAGGCACGGCCTGCAGGCGTGGCGTGGCATAGTCCAGTAACGCGCGCTCGCGCGCGGCGATGTTCGTCATGCCGATGCCGGTGAGGTAATCGATCGCGGCGCCCAGCCCCGCGAAACCCGCGGCATTGGGCGTGCCGGCCTCGAACTTGTGGGGAGAATCGGCGAAGCTCGTGCCCTCGAATGACACGGTGCGGATCATTTCGCCGCCGCCAAAGAACGGCGGCATCGATTCCAGCGTTTCGCGGCGCGCCCACAGCGCACCGGTACCCATCGGACCGCACATCTTGTGTCCCGTGACGCAATAGAAATCGCAGCCGATCGATTTCACGTCCAGCGGCAGGTGCGGTGCAGCCTGCGAACCATCCACCAGCAGCGGGATACCGCGCTTGCGGCATTCGCGCGCAAGTTCCTTCACCGGGTTGATGGTGCCGAGCACGTTGGAAACATGCACCACGCCCGCGAACTTCACCTCCGGCGTCAACGCCTCGATAAATTTTTCGATGATCAATTCGCCCGACTCGGTGATCGGCGCAACCTTGAGGTGCGCTCCGGTCGACTTGCAGATCAGTTGCCACGGCACGATGTCGGCATGGTGTTCCATCGCCGTCACCAGCACCGCGTCGCCCGGCTTCAACCGTGGCAACAGGTAGCTGTAAGCCACCAGGTTGGTCGCCATCGTCGTGCCGGAAGTGAGCACGATCTCGTCGCGGTGGTTGGCTCCCAGGAACGCCGCAAGTTTGTCACGCGCACCCTCGTACAGCGCGGTCGCCTCCTCGCCGAGCTGGTGCACCGCGCGTGAAACGTTGGCATTGTGCTCGCGGTAGAAAGCGTCCACCGTCTCGATCACCTGCCGCGGCTTCTGCGAAGTGTTGGCGCTGTCGAGATAGACCAGCGGCTTGCCGTGCACCTTGCGCCCGAGGATCGGAAAATCCTCGCGAACCGCAGCCCAATCGATGGCTTGCACGGACGCCTTCGCGGTCTTCGCAGTCGCGTTCACGCCGACACCTCCGGCAATTGCTCCGCCAGCAGCGCCTCGCAATGTTCGCGCAACGACGCGGGCTCCATGCCGTCCAGCACAACCAAACAGAACGCACGCACCAGGATGCGCCGCGCCGTTTCCAGCGGGATGCCACGCGAGCGCAAGTAAAACAAAACGTTCTCGTCGAGCTGTCCGACCGTGGCGCCGTGGTTGGCCTTGACCTCGTCGGCGTAGATTTCCAGTGCGGGTCGGGTGTCGATTTCCGCATCCGGCGACAGCAGCAGGTTCTTGTTGTAGAAACTGCCGTCGGCGCCGTCCGCGCCGGGCTGCACCAGGATGCGTCCGTGCACGACGCCGCGCGCGCGATTGTCGGCCACGCCGCGCCACACGGCATTGCTGACCGAATCACGGCCACGATGCGTCACCAGCACTTCCATGTCGGCATGCTGGCGGCCGTGCAGCACGAATGCACCACGGCTGTTGAAGCGCGAACGCGCGCCAACGAGCTCCGAGCGTATTTCATGGCGCACCAATTTTCCGCCGAGTTCCAGCGCGTGCAGGTCGAGCGCGGCATCGTCGTACAGGCGAACCTTGCTCCGGCGCAACAGCGTGGCGTCTGCGCCGGCCTGCTGGATCACGGTCCAGTCGAGACGTGCCTTTTCATGCACGCTGATGTCGCGGACGATGTTGGCCAGGTGCCCGGTCTGCGCTTCGCCGACATGGTGCTCGACGATTCGCAGGCGCGCACCCTCGCCCACTTCAACCAGACTGCGCAGGTGGAACGCCGTGGCGGCTTCGGCAGCCAGCCCGAGGTGCACGATGTGCAGCGGGTCGCGAACCTCCACGCCAGGCGCAATCTTCAAAATCAATCCGTCCGCCGCCAGCGCGCGATTGAGCAGCGTGAATCCATCGTCGTCATCGTCCGCGCGCCTGTCGAGCAGAAAGCGCAGCGGCTCGGGCGCATCACGCAGCGCAGCGGCAAGCGATTGCACCGTCACGCCATCCGGCAACGCATCGAGACTCGAGATATCCGCGCGAAAGACGCCATTGATGAACACCGCATGCGGCCCCTGCACCGCCGGCGGCGGCAGCAGCACCGCATCGACAGCACGGCTTGCCGCCTCACCATCGCCCGCCGCATAAACCCGCTGGGCCAGCGCCCGCAGCGAGGTGTACTTCCAAAGTTCGTTGCGCTGGTCCGGCAGTCCGCGCGCAGCAAAAGCCTGCAGGGCATCGGCGCGCGCGGCGTCCAGCCACGCCAAGCCGCTGCCGGGCAGCAAGCTCCGTTGCAGGGCGGCATCGTGCATGGACTGCACGAAGGGCAAGGGCACGGATACGGTCACGCGCCCGCCTCCACCGGCGTGCGCTCGCGCACCCACGCGTACCCGTGTGCCTCAAGCTCGCGGGCAAGCTGCGCGTCGCCGCTTTCGACGATCCTGCCATCGGAAAGTACGTGCACGAAGTCAGGCACGATGTAATCCAGCAGGCGCTGGTAGTGCGTGATCACAAGAAACGCGCGTTCGGGCGCGCGCAGCGCATTCACGCCTGCCGCAACCTGTTTCAGCGCATCGATGTCGAGGCCGGAATCGGTCTCGTCCAGAATCGCGAGGCGCGGTTCCAGCACCGCCATCTGGAACACCTCGTTGCGCTTTTTCTCGCCACCCGAGAATCCTTCGTTGACCGCGCGGTTCAGGAGGTCGGGCGTCATGCCCATTTCCTTGACCTTCCCGCGCACCAGTTTCAGGAACTGCATTGAATCCAGTTCCTGCTCGCCGCGCGCCTTGCGCTGCGCATTCAATGCCGCGCGCAGGAAATAGGTGTTGTTGACGCCGGGAATCTCGACCGGGTACTGGAACGCGAGGAACACGCCCGCCGCGGCGCGCGCCTCCGGTGCGAGTTCAAGCAGGTTCTTGCCGTCGAACAGCACACTGCCCTGCGTCACCTCGTAGCCGGGACGGCCCGCCAGCACGTTGCCCAGCGTGGACTTGCCCGCGCCATTGGGACCCATGATCGCGTGCACTTCGCCCGGCTTCACTTCCAGCGAAAGCCCTTTCAGGATTTCCTTGCCGGCGATGCGGGCGTGGAGGTTGTCGATCTTCAGCATTTCGTTCCCTTCGCTTTTGAGCCCCTCTCCCGCTGGGAGAGGGGTTGGGGTGAGGGTTCGGCCCCGCGCGATGCACGACGACGAACCCGTACCCTCATCCGCCCTTCGGGCACCTCTCCCGGAGGGAGAAGGGACAATTACCCAATTGCCCCTTCAAGACTGACTTCCAGCAACTTCTTCGCTTCCACCGCGAATTCCATCGGCAGTTCGCGGAATACCTGTTTGCAGAATCCATCCACGATCAGCGACACCGCGTCTTCCTCGCTGATGCCGCGCGAACGGCAATAGAACATCTGGTCGTCGGAAATCTTCGAGGTGGTGGCCTCGTGCTCGACGATCGCCGTCGGATTCTTGATCTCCATGTACGGGAACGTATGCGAGCCGCACTGTTTGCCGATCAGGATGGAATCGCAGCGCGTGTGGTTGCGCGCGTTGGCAGCGCCCTTCTCCACTTTCACCAGCCCGCGATAGCTGTTCTGGCTCTTGCCCGCGCTGATGCCCTTGGACACGATCTTCGACTTCGTGTCGCGGCCGATGTGGATCATCTTGGTGCCGGTGTCGGCCTGTTGGTAATGGTGCGTCAGCGCCACCGAATGAAATTCGCCGACCGATCGGTCACCGCGCAACACGCAGCTCGGGTATTTCCAGGTGATCGCCGAACCGGTTTCGACCTGGGTCCAGGTGATGCGCGAGTCGTCGCCGCGGCATTCGCCGCGCTTGGTGACGAAGTTGTAGATGCCGCCTTTGCCGTTTTCGTCGCCCGGATACCAGTTCTGCACCGTCGAATATTTGATGTTGGCGCGCTCGAGCGCGACCAGTTCGACGACCGCCGCATGCAGCTGGTTGTCATCGCGCATCGGCGCGGTGCAGCCTTCCAGGTACGACACCACGGAATCTTCTTCCGCGATGATCAACGTGCGCTCGAACTGGCCGGTGTGCCCCGCGTTGATGCGGAAGTAGGTGGACAATTCCATCGGGCAGCGCACGCCCTTGGGAATGAACACGAACGAGCCGTCCGAGAACACCGCGGAATTGAGCGCCGCGAAATAATTGTCGCCCTGCGGCACGACCGAGCCGAGATACTGGCGCACCAGCTCGCCATGTTCGCGGATTGCCTCGCTCATCGAGCAGAAGATCACGCCGACCTTCGCGAGCTGGTCGCGCGCGGTGTTGGCGACCGACACCGAGTCGAACACCGCGTCGACTGCGACACCCGCGAGCTTGGCGCGCTCGTGCAACGGCACGCCCAGCTTGTCGTAGGCTTCCAGCAGCTTGGGGTCGACTTCGTCCAGCGACTTCGGCTTGTTCTTCGGCGCCGAGTAGTAACTGATGGCCTGGAAATCGATGGGGCTGAGCTTCACGTGCGCCCAATTCGGCTGCCGCATCGTCAGCCAGTGGCGATAGGCCGACAGCCGCCATGCGGTCATCCATTCCGGCTCTTCCTTGATCGCCGAAAGCGCGCGGATGGTGTCCTCGTCCAAGCCCGGAGGCAGGCTGACCGACTCGATGTCGGTAATGAATCCCGCGTCGTAACGGCGCGACAGTGCGGCCTGAACTTCGGGTTGGGTTGCCATGTCCTGTTCCCTCACACTGCCCGCGCACCGCGCGTGCCCGAGCGACGATGCAACATGTCGGCAAGACTCACGCCGCGCAGCGCGTTATCGACCGTGGCACCGATGCCCTGCCAGTCGCGCGACACCGCGCAAAACGGTTGGCGCTCGCAACCCGCGTGGCCGAGACTGCATTCGGTCAGGCCGATGGGACCATCCAGCGCCTCGACGATTTCCGCCAGCGAAATGTCCTTGGCCGAACGCGCAAGGCGATAGCCACCCGCGGCACCACGGAACGAATCCACCAGCCCGGCCTGCGCGAGGCGCTTCAGCAGCTTGCTGACCGTCGGTGCTTCAAGATGGGTTTCCGCGCCCACCTGCGCCGCGGGCAACACCTCGCCCGGGTGGCGCGCAAGGCAAGCCATCACCACGGAGGCGTAATCGGCAAGGCGGCTGACGCGAAGCATGCGGCTGACGGCTTTGAATAGGTACCAATATGGTACTGATTACGACTTCGGCCCGCAAGAACGCTCCGTCACGCCCGCTTCACGTGCTCGCGCTACCGCAAACGAAACGGGCGCCGAAAGGCGCCCGCTCGTGGGTATTGCTTGATTGCGCGAAACCGTCACGCACCCGCGACGACGTGCACCTTCACCGGCGTCTTGACGTCGGCGTGCAACGACACTTCGACGTCGTAGTCGCCGACGTTGTGGATCGCGCCTTCCGGCATGATCACTTCGCTCTTTTCCAGCGCGATGCCCTGCGCGGTGAACGCCTCGGCGATGTCGCGTGGGCCGATCGAGCCGAACAGCTTGCCCTCGGGGCTCGCGTTGGCGGTGATCGTCGCCTCCGCATTCTCGAACTTGGCGCCACGCGCCTGCGCGCCGGCCAGCAACTCGTCGGCCTTGGCCTGGTACTCGGCACGCTTGGTCTCGAACGCTTCGAGGTTGGTCTTGGTAGCCGGCACGGCCTTGCCCTGCGGCACCAGGTAGTTGCGGCCGTAGCCCGGCTTCACGCGGACCTTGTCGCCCAACGCGCCGAGGTTCTTCACTTTTTCAAGCAGGATGACTTCCATGGGGCTCTCCGATTCGTTAGCGCCGGAATACCGGCGCAACCGTGTGGTTGTCCGAACGTGTTTCGTTCCAGTGCCGTCATTCCCGCGAAAGCGGGAACCCAGCGACTTCAATAAACACTTGAAAGGCACTGGGTTCCGGATCGCCGCCACGCGGCGTCCGGAATGACGAACATGAAATGCTTCTAGACGAAATGGTTGTCGCTATACGGCAGCAACGCCAGGAACCGCGCGCGCTGCACGGCCGTGGTCAGCTGGCGCTGGTAACGCGCCTTGGTGCCGGTGATGCGGCTGGGCACGATCTTGCCGGTTTCGCTGACGTACTGCTTCAGCGTGGCGAGATCCTTGTAATCGATGTGCTCGACGCCCTCGGCAGTGAAGCGGCAGAATTTGCGGCGGCGAAAAAACTTGGACCCGTTGGAGTCTCCGGGCTTCTTCTTGTTCTTGCTGGTCGGGCGTGGCATCAGGCGGCCTCCTCTCGGTCGTTGCGGTCGTCGTCGTCATCGTCGCGGCGGCGGGATGGCTTCTCGTCCTTGTCCTTGGTCTTCATGATCATGGACGGCTCGGTCTCGACGCCATGCCACTGCATGATCAGGTGACGCAGCACCGCATCGTTGAAACGGAAGCCAGCCTTGAGTTCGTCGATCGCCTTGGGGCCGCACTCGATGTTGAGCAGCGCGTAATGGGCCTTGGCCAGATGCTGGATGGGATAGGCAAGCGGGCGACGGCCCCAGTCCTCGACGCGGTGGACCTTGCCGCCTTCGGCTTCGACGAGCGTCTTGTAACGCTCGAGCATGCCGGGCAGCTGCTCGCTCTGGTCCGGATGGACCAGGAACACGACTTCATAGTGACGCATTGTGTTTCCTCATGGGTGTCGCCGCGGCAACGCGCCTGGGCGGGGCAGCCTCCCGAGCCGGAATCCGGCGGTGAGGCGAGGGTCTTCGACCACATAAATCGCTGACCGAAGAGCGGAAATGGTACGGGAAACGCCGTTGTGGCGCAAGGAGAAGACGGGGATGGGCAGTGTGGACGCGCTTGCACGGCCCGCGCGCGGCTTGGGGCTGCCAAGAGCCTGAAAACTGCGCCCCGCTAGCCGCCCCCAATCCCCCGCTCATCCACCGTGAAGCTTTCGCCGCAACCGCATGCGCCGGTGGCATTGGGGTTGTGGAACACGAACGTCGTATTCATTCCTTCGCGCGCGTAATCGATGCGGGTGCCATCCACGAACGGCAGCGCCTTCGCGTCCACGACCACCTTGACGCCGTCGAGGTCGAATACCTGGTCGGCGTCGGTTACTTCGTTTGCGAGGTCGACCGTATAGCCGAAACCCGAGCAGCCGGTGCGCTTGATGCCGAAGCGCACGCCCGGGGCGGACGGGTTCCTGGCAAGGAAATCGCGCATGCGCGCGGAAGCGGCGGGTGTGAGTTCGATGGTCATTGTGTATCGGCTCGCGGTGCGTGCTGCGTTATTATCGCGCGTTCGTCTTTCCAATACATGGCCCATCAAGGGCACGGTTTCAAGCCATGGCAATCTTGAGCGTCAAACAGGCACTGGCCGGCGGCGCGCCCGAAGGTTCATCCGTCGAAGTGCGCGGCTGGGTACGCACGCGCCGCGATTCCAAGGCGGGCTTGTCGTTCGTGAACCTCACCGACGGCTCGTGCTTCGCACCGCTTCAGGTCGTGGCGCCGGCGACGCTGCCGAATTACGCCACCGATGTGCAGAAGCTCTCGGCCGGTTGCGCGATCCTCGTGCGCGGCAAGCTGGTGCCTTCGCAGGGCAAGGGCCAGGCGTTCGAACTGCAGGCCGTTGCCATCGAGGTGCTCGGTTTCGTGGATGATCCGGAAACCTATCCGATCCAGCCCAAGCAACACTCGCCGGAATTCCTGCGCGAAGTCGCGCACCTGCGCCCGCGCACCAACCTGTTCGGGGCGATCTCGCGGGTGCGCCACACCATGATGATGGCGTTGCACCGGCACCTGACGTCGGAAGGATTCTTCTGGGTCAACACGCCGATCATCACCACGTCCGATGCTGAGGGCGCGGGCGACATGTTTCGCGTCTCCATGCTGGACCTCGCCAACCTGCCGCGCGACGACAAAGGCGCGATCGACTTCAAGCGGGACTTCTTCGCGCGCGAAACGTTCCTGACGGTGTCCGGCCAGTTGAACGTCGAGGCCTATTGCCTTGCTTTGTCCAAGGTCTACACCTTCGGCCCAACCTTCCGCGCCGAGAACTCCAACACACCGCGCCATCTCGCAGAGTTCTGGATGTGCGAACCCGAAATCGCGTTCGCCGACCTCGCCGCCGACGCCGATTGCGCCGAGGCCTTCCTGAAGGCCATCTTCAAGGCGGTGCTTGAGGAACGTGCCGACGACATGGCGTTCTTCGCCGAACGCGTCCAGAAAGATGCCATATCCCGTCTCGAAAAATTCATCGCCGCGCCCTTCGAGCGTATCGATTACACCGATGCAATTGCGGCTTTGCAGAAATCCGGACAGAAATTCGAGTTCCCGGTCGAATGGGGCGTGGACCTGCAAACCGAACACGAGCGCTGGCTGGCCGAAACCCACATCGGGCGCCCGGTGGTGGTGATGAACTACCCCGAGAACATCAAGGCGTTCTATATGCGCCTCAACGACGACGAAAAGACCGTCGCCGCGATGGACGTGCTGGCGCCGGGGATCGGCGAGATCATCGGCGGTTCGCAGCGCGAGGAGCGGCTGGATTATCTGGATCGCCGCATGCAACAGTTCGGCATCGATCCCGCACACTATCAGTGGTATCGCGACCTGCGCCGCTACGGCACGGTCCCGCACGCGGGCTTCGGGCTGGGCTTCGAGCGTCTGCTGGTGTACGTGTGCGGGCTGTCCAACATCCGCGACGCGATCCCCTACCCGCGCACGCCGGGCCACGCGGAGTTCTGATCGGCGGCCGGAAACTCCGCGACGCCGGGCCGGTCGAACCTTTGACGGCCGGATCGAGCATCCCAATTCCGGAAAGCAGGACTTTCGACCCGTTTCTTTCCGCTCCGCAATCTGTACACTGCCTGAATCGTCGTCAAGCGCGCTGCCGGTCAGTCCTTCTGGCGGCGCTTCCGTTCCTCACTGCAAAACACTCGCCGTGACCCGCTTTCTCCGCCTCGCCGTTTTCGCGCTCGTTGCGCTTTTGCTGACTGCGTGCTCCCACGCGGTCAAGCTGCCGCTGCTGGGAAACTTCGACAGCACGCCACCTCCTTCACGCAAGGCAGCCATGCAGGCTCTCAAGGGCGCAACTCCCTGCTGCCACGCATGGGCCGACCTGCCCTATCACGACGCGCTGCCGGCCGACCCGCGCGCATTCGCGCTGGACAAATTCAGCCCTGTCGCCGATGTCGATGGGGACCGCACGCACTTCCTGACTTTCGTGCTGCCCAAGTACAAAAAGCCCTACCGGGTCGTGTTCCAGGCGCAACCGAGCGCGCGCCGCCTCGGCAGCAGCTTTCTGCTGGCGCCCACGGTCACCCTGCTGAACGCCGACTACAAACCGATCTCCAGCACCGACGTGCCGCTATGCGTGTACATCAACTGGCGGCCGAGCATGTCGGGCGGCTTCGGTGCGGTGAAAGTCGACGATCCCAACGCGCAGTATCTGGTCGTGACCACTTCACGGAAGCAACTCGCGGCGACGACCTATTGGGCACAGTCGCCGACCAGCTTCAACGACGTGAACATGCCCGCCGCCTCACCGCTCGCCGGCATCACCCAGGCGGCACCCGTGACCAGCGGCAACTTCAACGTGGCACACGGGCCCGAGGGCACGCTGTACCTGGGCAAGATGACGCCTGCCTATGCAAGCGCGGTGGACAATGGGCTGTGCGGCAAACCCACCACCGGTGCCGGGCTGTTGCCGGAACTCAAGCGCGCGTTGCAGAATCGCTAGAGTATCTCTGGTTTTTTGCTCGTCATCCCGGAATCGCGCAGCGATATCCGGGACCCAGTGACTTTGAAGAAGTCAAGCAAAGACACTGGGTTCCCGCTTGCGCGGGAATGATCACAAGTCTTCTGAAGCGTTCGCGCGGAGAAAACATGGATCTGGATCTGACCGGCCGCCACGCACTCGTATGCGGCGCGTCGCAGGGCATTGGCCGCGCTTGCGCGATCGAACTGGCAAAGTTGGGCGCGAACATCACCCTCCTCGCGCGCCGCGCGGACGTATTGCAGCAACTCGCCGCCGAACTGCCTCGCACGCACGCGTCGCAAGCGCATGATTTCCTCGTTGCCGATTCCGGCGATACCGATGGCTTGCGCCCGGCCGCGGAAAAGCTGGTGCGCGCGAATCCGGCGCACATTCTGGTCAACAACTCCGGCGGGCCGCCACCCGGCCCCGCACACGGTGCGAAGGTCGATGCGTTCCTCGATGCGTATCGGAAACATCTCATCGCCAACCACGTGCTTGCGGAATGCGTGATTCCCGGCATGCAGGCGGCGCGCTACGGGCGCATCGTCAACATCATCTCGACCTCGGTGAAGGAACCCATCGCGGGACTCGGCGTTTCCAACACTACGCGCTGGGCCGTCGCGAGCTGGGCCAAGACACTCGCCACCGAACTTGCGCCGTTCGGTATCACCGTCAACAACGTGCTGCCGGGTTCGACGAAAACGCCGCGCATCGAACAGATCGTCACCACGCGCGCACAGAAATCCGGCGCAAGCGTCGAAGACACGCAGTATGCAATGGAACAGGAAATCCCGATGCGCCGTTTTGCCGATCCTTCGGAAATCGCCGCTGTGGTGGCCTTTCTGTGTTCACCTCCCGCCGGCTACATCACCGGGATCAACCTGCCGGTGGATGGCGGGCGCACGCGTTCACTGTGATTGCACCTTGCGCCACGCGCCGTAAAACCCGAAACTGTTGGGGATCGGAAGCCGGCCTGTCGCCGGTGGGGAATCCTTCCACGACGTGGTATCCGAAAAGCCCGGTTTCCTGGAGGAACTGAAGCGCCGCCATGTGTGGCGCGTCGCGGTCGCCTACGCCTTGGCCGGCTGGCTGCTGGTGCAGATCGCCACGCAGGTCTTTCCGATCTTCCACATGCCGGACTGGATCGCGCAACTCGTGGTGCTGCTGGTGGTGCTCGGTTTCCCGCTTGCAGTGATCTTCGCATGGGTGTACGAAATCACGCCCGAAGGCGTGCGTCGTACCGAACCCGCTGGTTCGCCCGACGCGCGGCAGGAGTTTGCCAACCGCCAGATCAGCCGCAAGCTCAACACGGTGATCGTCGCGGTGCTGGTGCTGGTGGTTGCGCTGCTGGGCTGGCGGCTGGTGGCGTTGCGGCATGCCGGAAGCGCGCCGGCGCCGAAACCCATCGCGGAGGCGCAAGCGGGCAGCCCGGATGCAGCGCAGCAAAATCCGGGAACAACCGTCCCGGATTCCACCGGCGACGCAGTTTCATCCGGGCCTCACAATGCACAAACCGCCACGCCGGCATCGTTCAATCCGCCCGCCGACACGCTGGTAGTGCTGCCGTTCACCAACGTCGGCGGCGATCCCCAACAGCAATACTTCAGCGACGGCATCACCGAGGAACTGACCAACGCGCTGGGGCAGAACACCGGCCTGCGCGTGATCGCGTGGGACACCGCCTCGAAGTACCGGGACAGCAAGCAATCGGCCACCGACATCGGCAAGGCGCTGGACGTTGCCAACGTCTTGACCGGCAAGATCCTGCGCCAGGGCAGCGAGGTGCGGGTGATCGTGGAACTGGTCAACGCCGGCAATGGTTATCAGGTGTGGGCCAGCCACTACGACGACACTCTCAAGAACATCTTCGCGGTGCAGGACAAGATTTCGGCGTCGATCGCGGATGCGTTGAAGGTGAAGTTCGCTGCGGTACGCGCGGTGCAAACGGTGAATCCCGAAGCGCACGATCTGGTGCTGAAGGCGCGTGCGCTGATGCAAATCGCCCGCACCGCCGCGCCCTACGAACAGGCGCGCACCTTGCTGGAGCAGGCCATTGCGATCGCACCCGATTACGCAGATGCGCATGCGCTGCTGGCGCGTACCTTGAACGATCTGACCCAATTCTCCACCCTGTCGTTGAAGGATGTCCTGCCCAAGGTTCGTGCAGAGGCCCACAAGGCGCTGCAACTCGATTCCGGCAACGTGGATGCGATCCTTGCGCTCGCCAGCGCCGACCTGTCCGAAGGCAGGAACGCCGAGGCCCGCAAAGGCTTTCAACGCGCGATCGCGCTCGACCCCAGCAACGCCACCGCGCATCTGGACTACGCCATTTTGCTGCCGCCCAAACAAGCGCTGGCGCAGACGCTGGAAGCGGCGCAGCTCGATCCGGACCTCGCCACCGTGCAGAACAACCTCGCCACGAACTATCTGGACCTCGGTGATTACGCGCAGGCGTTGGCGCCTTCGCTGGCTCTGGTCAGGTTGTCGCCACACAGCGTCGGTTCCGCGTTCGGACTTGCACAGGTTTATGCGCTGTTGCACCGCAATCAGGACGCCGCCAAGGCGTTCGATCTCGTGCAGCCCGATACGCCGCTGGGCAAGCAACTGGTCGCCACCGGCAAACTGGCCTATCAATCGGTACTGGATCCGGAATTGCACGCTCAGGCGTTGGCCGCGGCGGACGCGCTGCGCAAGCGGTCCGACCTCGATCCCGATTCCCTTTACAACCTTGTCATCGTCTATCTGGTGCTGGACAAGAAAGATGTCGCGCTGGAATTGCTGGACCGTTCGTGCGCGCCAGCGCCATTCTCCTGCGGTGACTTCGCCATCAATCCCACCTATATCCCGCTGCGCGGCGATCCAGGTTTTGAGGCGCTGGCGAAAAAGTACCACGGTGCCTCGCGGCCTGCGGCTTCCGCCTCCTCCGCCGCCACCTCGCGCTGATGCCGTGCCGCTTTGGCGACCGCCGCTTTCACGCCGAATCGTCAACTATCACCGGCATTCCGGAGCCATCGCCGTCTGTATCGGCGATGGAACCCGGAATCCATTTTGATCTCAGTGTGACGTGCAGAAGCAACCGTATCGCGGCCTTCGCCGGGATGGCGAGCAAAGCAAAGGCACTGGATTCCGGATTCTGCGCTGCGCGCAGCCCCGGAATGACGGTAATTTGGGATCACACTCCGCCTCGCCCGATGTGACAGCAATGTAGACTTGCGGCATGTCGCAAATCACCTTGGCCAACCTTATCGACGGCGAATTGCGCGCACCGGTGTGCGGTGCGTATCTTGCTGTTTACGAGCCGGCGACCGGCAAGGTTTACGCGCGTTGTCCGGATTCCGATGCGCGCGACGTCGAAGCCGCGGTCGCGGCCGCCGAGCGCGCCGCGCCGTTGTGGGCGGCATTGCCGCACGGTGAACGTGCAAGGCACCTGCATCGACTTGCCGACGCGGTCGAAACCCGGCTTGATGAACTCGCGCGCGAGGAGTCGCGCGACAGCGGCAAGCCGGTGACCCTTGCACGCAACGTGGACATCCCGCGCGCGGTGGCGAACCTGCGCTTCTTTGCTGAGGCGATCACGCAATGGCCGGGCGAATCACATGTCGATGCACGCGCGATCAACATCACCTTGCGCCAGCCGCTGGGCGTGGTGGGTTGCATTTCGCCCTGGAACCTGCCGCTGTATCTCTTCACCTGGAAAATCGCGCCGGCGCTCGCCGCCGGCAACACCGTAGTGGCGAAGCCGAGCGAAATCACGCCGTTCACCGCATTCCGGTTGTCGCAACTCGCGATCGAATGCGGCTGGCCGCCCGGTGTGCTCAACATCGTGCACGGCCTCGGCATGAAGGTCGGCCAGGCGATCGTGGAGCATCCGAAGGTCAAAGCGGTGTCGTTCACGGGCTCCACGCGCACCGGCGCGTTCATCGCCGAAGTCGCGGCGAAGCAGTTCAAGAAAGTGTCGCTGGAAATGGGCGGCAAGAACCCTGCCATCGTGTTCGCCGACGCCGATTTGAGCGACGCCAACCTTGACACCATTGTGCGTTCTGGTTTTTCCAACCAGGGTGAAATCTGCCTGTGCGGTTCGCGGCTACTCATCGAGCGAACGATCTACGACGATTTCAAGCGGTGCTACCTGGAAAAAGTGAAGGCGCTACGGGTCGGCGACCCAGAGAACGCGTCCAGCGATCTCGGCGCTCTGGTGTCGAAGCCGCATTTCGAAAAAGTGATGGGCTGCATCGCGCGCGCGCAACAGGAAGGCGGGAAAATATTGACCGGCGGCAACGCGCCAACCGTACCCGGACGCTGCGCCGACGGCTGGTTCGTCGCGCCCACGGTGATCGAAGGTCTACCGCAGGACTGCACGACCAACCGCGAAGAAATCTTCGGGCCAGTGGTGACGCTGATTCCGTTCGATGGCGAGGATGAAGCCGTGGCGATCGCCAACGGCACCGATTATGGTTTGGCGGCATCGTTGTGGACGCGCGATCTCGCGCGTGCGCACCGTGTCGCGGAACGCATCGATTTCGGCATCGTCTGGATAAACTGCTGGATGCTGCGCGACCTGCGTACGCCGTTCGGCGGCGTCAAGCATTCCGGGATGGGCCGCGAAGGCGGCGTGGATGCGCTGCGGTTTTTCACCGAACCGAAGAATATTTGCATTGCCTCGTAGGGCGGGTCTTGACCCGCCGGAAGCCGGCGGGTTGAACCCCGCCAATGGCGGGTGAAGGCCCGCCCTACACTTCAAACAAAGCGAAGGAACACGACATGCCATCCCCGCAGGAATTGCTCGAAAACAACCGCCGCTGGTCGCAAGCGATCCGGGCACAGGACCCCGGATTCTTCGAACGCCTGTCGAAGCAGCAGACGCCGAAATACCTGTGGATAGGCTGCTCGGATTCGCGCGTGTCAGCCAACCAGATCCTCGGCATCGATCCCGGCGAGGTATTCGTGCACCGGAACATTTCCAACCTGGTGCTGCACTCGGACATGAACTGCCTGTCGGTGATGCAGTTCGCGGTGGACGTACTGAAGGTCGAGCACATCATGATCACCGGCCACTACGGCTGCGGTGGCGTAGCCGCCGCACTGAAAGGCGACCGTCTCGGCCTGATCGACAACTGGCTGCGCTACATCGGGGATACGCTGGAGCGCCACCAGTCGCTGGTCGATGCCGCACCCCCCGTGCAGCGCCACGACCGCCTGTGCGAACTCAACGTGATCGAACAGGTCGCCAACGCCTGCCACACCACCATCGTGCGCGACGCCTGGGATCGCGGGCAGCCGCTGACGGTGCACGGGTGGTGCTATGGTCTGTCCGACGGCTGCATCCATGAACTCGGCATGGAGGTCGGGCAATTCGACGCGCTGGAATCGGCCTATGGACATGCGCTGGCCGGTTTGACTGCGCGTCCCGCATGAACGTTTTGATGCGAATCGAAGCATCGAGGTCATTGCCCGCGTAGTGTCGCCGACATCCACGCACGGTTGCATGAAGCCATGAAAATCCTGCGCACGCTTTGCCTTGTCATGTTGCTGCTCGTCGGACTCGCGCCCTGCGCGGTTGCCCAGGTTCCGTCGGTGTGGCGCGAGCAGCAGATCGAGGCGATGAACCAGTCGGACGCGATCATGAAGCGCGCGCACGGCCGCAAGGATCTGCTGGCGCAATACCAGGTGATGCGCCGCGCCTACGCGTCGGACGGCAAACCCGCGTTTCGCGCGATCTTCGGGCAATACCTGTCGTGGTACCAGAGCTTCATCGGCGACTACAAGGACGCCGAACTGGGGTTCTCCATCGAACAGAAGTCGCTCGCCGACGACAATCCTTCGCCGCTGACGCAGCCCGGCTGGCATTCCGTTCCCGCGCTCGAGTACATCCCGCAGCTTGCGAAAAAATATCGCGTGGTCCTCCTCAACGAGGCCCACAACATTGCCATGACGCGCACGCTCACCGTACGCCTCTTGAAACCGCTGCGTGAGGAAGGCTTTAACGTATTCGCGGTGGAAACCCTCTACCCCGGCGACATCAACGCGCTGAACAAGCGCGGCTATCCAACCGCGGCCAGCGGTTTCTACACGCGCGAACCGATCTATGCCGAAATGGTGCGCACCGCGCTGAAGCTGGGTTACAAGGTCGTGGCGTACGAGGCCGACCCCGACCACACGGGCAACGCCCGCGAAGCGCAGCAGGCGGAAAACCTGTGGAAGATTCTGAAAGCCGATCCGAACGCCAGGATCGTGGTCAACGCCGGCTACGCGCACATCCAGAAAACCGGGCAGTTCCTCGGCGCAGAATCCATGGCCGAGCATTTCATGCACGATTCGGGCATCACGCCGCTATCGATCGAACAGACGATCCTGATTCCGCACCAGGACCGCGGCATGAACCATCCGGATTACGACTCGATTGTCGACAACCTGCATCCGACGCAGCCGATCGTGTTCATCAACAAGGATGCCAAGCCTTGGTCACTGCGTCCGGGTTACGACGCCGGCGTGATCTTCCCGCAAGAGCATTTCGCGTACGGCCGCCCTACCTGGGCCGGGCTGTGGGGTGCACGCACCCCATACGTGGTGAACGGCAACGTGTGCCAGAAACAGTGGCCTTGCATGGTCGCCGCACGCTACGCCGACGAAGGCGACGACGCGATCCCGGCCGATCGCATGGTGCTCGATCCCGTCCCTTTGACGACCATCGACGACATCAAGATCACCCAAGGCGACTACAGCATTCCGACTGGCCAGCTCTACCTGCGGCCCGATCATCGCTACAAGCTCACCATCACCGATGAACGCGGCCAACGGATCGGCAGTCAGATCATTACCGTCAAGACGCCCGGCGAACCCCTGACGAGCGCGCCGCAGGTTCCGTCGGCGGCCCATGCATGCAACGCCGTCGTGGCCGGACAAACGGCTCTCGGAACCAAGCCGTGTCAAAGCCAATGAACGACAGCACCTCGACCAATGCCGCGCCTGCCCCCGTCGGCGCGTATCCGCACGCGCGCCGCGTCGGCGATTTGCTTTTCCTTTCAGGCATCGGTCCGCGCACGCGCGCCAACAACGCCATCCCCGGCAATGTGCTCGACGCGAACGGGAATCTGGCTGGCCACGACATCGCCGCGCAAACCCGTCAGGTATTCGCGAACGTGCGCGCGGTGCTGGAAGCCTCCGGCGCACGCTGGGAAGATCTGGTCGACGTGACCGTGTTCCTCACCGACATGGCCGGGAACTTCAAGGCTTACAACGCGGTCTGGGCCGAATACTTTCCCGACCCGGCCGCCGCGCCGTGCCGCACCACGCTCGGCATCACCGCGCTGCCGACGCCGATCGCGATCGAATTGAAGTGCGTCGCCCGCGTGAGCCGCTGACGATCCCGCATCAGACCAAGGCGATTTCGAAGGCCGCCAGCAACACGCCGACTACCATCACCAGGACAGCCGCAACAAACCAGCGCACGGTGACGCGGTACACCGCGGGCTGCACGTCTTCCAATCGCAGCGCGCGAAACAACGCGACCAACTGCGCCACAATCGACACCGCCATCAGGCAAATCGGAAACACCGAGTACCAGCGCCACGCGCCGGGCGCCTCGAATCCCCAGTAGCGCAGGAACGCGAGCGAGAACGCCAGGAACACGGTGATCGCGGTGATGATGCCGGGCCGGTAGCCCCACGGCACCACGTCGACCAGTGCCGCCGCCCGCCCGGATCCGGCGGAGTCCCTTGAAGGATCATGCGCTGTTGGCTGGTTCATCGCACCGCTTCCGGAAAAGTCCACCCGGCGACAGGCTACCCCGATTCCAGTATCCGTACACCTGTCACCACGGGCTGCTGCTTGACGGCTTTCTACGTTAGTGTAAACTAACGGTTAGTGAAGACTAACCTTAAAATCCGGGTACAGGCATTGGGCGACCCGACGCGCATGGCGATCTTCGAACGCCTGGAGCGTGGCCCGCTGTCCGTCGGCGAAATCGCGCGCGAATTGCCGGTCACCCGCTCGGCCGTGTCCCAACATCTCAAAATTCTCAAGGATGTCGGACTGGTGGCGAGCCAGCGCGCCGCCAATCGCCAGATCTACCGGATCGATGCCGATGGCGTGGCCGGCCTGCGCGACTACTTCGACCGCTTCTGGCAGGAATCCCTGCAAGCCTTCAAGCAGGCCGTGGAAAAATCCCTGAAGGGAAAACCCCGATGAACGCGCTCGCCACCGTCCCGTCCGTGCGCCACACGATCATGGTGGACGCGCCCCGCGAACACGCCTTTGAGGTGTTCACACGAGGCCTCGACACCTGGTGGTTCCGCGATCACTCGATCGGCAAGGAACCCTTGAAAGAGGCCGTGATGGAACCACGCGCGGGCGGACGCGTGTTCGAGCGCGGCATCCACGGCGCGGAATGCGATTGGGGCCGGGTGCTCGTGTGGGAACCGCCCGTGCGGCTGGTGGTGTCGTGGGGAATCGGCGGCGACTGGCAATTCGACCCCGACCTCACGCATGCCAGCGAATACGAGGTGAGATTCGTGGAAGAGACGCCCACCCGCACGCGCGTGGAATTCGAGCACCGGCATTTCGAGCGCCATGGCGAAGCTGGCCGGGCGATCCACGACGGCGTGGAGACCGGCTGGCCCAAGC
>Ga0207707_10000866_pt1 | contig 29597 bp, 31 predicted proteins | sample KBSC83BmetaG_FD_184336 | JGI IMG/M metagenome (GOLD analysis project Ga0207707, IMG submission 184336) | Corn rhizosphere microbial communities from Kellogg Biological Station, Michigan, USA - KBS C8-3B metaG (SPAdes) (version 2) | ecosystem: Host-associated > Plants > Roots > Rhizosphere ... | reverse complement strand
TTCGGAACGTCCTTGAACTGCGGTGGCAGGAAGCAATCTGCGCATCAGGCCGGCAATGCTCAAAGAAACGCGGCGGCGGGATTGCGCCCGCCGCCATTGCCGCCCTTATAGAGGGAGGGTTTTGCAGCGTCAACGCTTTAAGGGCCGCTTGCGGGGCTGAAACCCCGGGGCAACGGACCCGTAAGCTACTGACGAGGTTGAATTTCCGCGACCGGCCCGGTATGGCCAAGCGGTCCGTTGGGGCGCGCTGGTGTGGGATTCGGAAGTTCTCTTCAGTGTAGCCGCGAGTTCGTCCAAGAGAACTTCCGAACCAAAACCACACTAGATTCATAGATTTGCTAGTGTCCCGAACCCGAACTTCGCAAAAGGAGCCAGCCGCAAAATGATGCGAAGTTCGGGTTCAGGACGCTAGAGGAGTGGGTGACACATGATCCGCGGTTTTTTCCGCCTGGTGGGCCTGTTGCTGCTCGCCGGCGGCTTCATCTTCATGGTCTATGACGGCGCGCGCTGGGTCGCCGACCAGAGCCTGCATTTTACCCAGTTCGGCCAGTTCTGGAACGACATGAACCAGGCCAGCCAGGCGGCGTTCCGGGCTTGGGTCGAAGGCAAGGCGCCATGGCTCTGGACCAGCGTGGTCAAGGTGGTGCTGGAGCAGCCGGTCTTTGCCGTGCTCGGCGTGGTCGGTATCATTCTGATGATCCTGTTCCGGCCCCGGAAACCCCTGATCGGCTACTCGCGCGACTGACGGCAGCCCCCCCGACGGGTGTGACGATGTAACGGGGCTGCTCCGGGCAACGTAAACACCTATATAAGGGGCTCTCGCCGGAGCGACCCCGTTTCCGGCGAGGCCCCCGGAGAAAATCCCATGCTGTTCATGCGCAAGACCACCGCACTGCCAAGCGCAGCCGAAGCGTTGCCGGGCCGTGCGCAACCGATTCCGACCGCGTCGACCCACTTCGTTAACGGGCACAGGCTGAAGCCACCCTATCCGGAAGGCCTCGAGCAGGCCGTGTTCGGGCTCGGCTGTTTCTGGGGCGCCGAGCGTAAATTCTGGGAACTCGGCGACGGCGTCTACGTCACCGCGGTCGGCTATGCCGGCGGCCATACGCCGAACCCGACCTATGAAGAAGCCTGCTCGGGCCGCACCGGCCACACCGAAGTGGTGCTGGTCGTGTTCGATCCGAAGAAGATTTCGTACGATCGCCTGCTGAAGACGTTCTGGGAAAGTCACAACCCGACCCAGGGCATGCGCCAGGGCAATGATGTCGGCACGCAGTATCGCAGTGCGATCTACACGCAGAATGACGCCCAGCGCAAAGTCGCGGACGCGTCGAAGGCGGCCTATCAGAAGGCGCTGTCGACGAAGGGGCTCGGCACCATAACCACCGAGATCCTGCCAGCCGGCGAGTTCTACTTCGCCGAGGACTACCATCAGCAATATCTGGCCAAGAATCCGGCCGGCTATTGCGGGCTTGGCGGCACCGGCGTGTCGTGCCCGATCGGAGCCGGCGTTTCGGCCTGACGAGTCATTGCAGCAGGGGCGCGAGGAGGGCTCTCGCGCCGCTGCAAAGGCTTTATTAACCATAACAGGTGCAAGACTGGAGCGATCTCGCCTTTCGAGGAATGGCTCCGGTGCGCGCGTTTTTCCTGCCGATCCTTGCTGCGCTCGCGCTGTCGGGCTGCATGCACACGGCCTCGCCGGTCGCGCTCGCGCCAGGCGATCTGGATGCGATGGCGTATGGCCAGCCCAACGGGCAACCCGTGAGTGCGCCCGCTTCCGTCGCCGATACCAGCGGCGGTGGCGCGATCTCCGCGCTCCGAAACGCCATGTCCAATTCTTCCCGTCCCGTTTACGCGGAGGCGCCGGAGCCCGCGCCGGCGGTAGCTCCGATGCCGGCCGCCTATACCGCTGCGCCGATGCCGGTCCGTTACGATGCGGGCTACCGGCTCGATGCCGGCGACAAGCTCCGGGTCGTCGTCTACGGACAGGAAGGCCTGACCAACACCTACACCATCGATGCCGCCGGCTCGATCACCATGCCGCTGATCGGCCAGGTGCCGGCGCGCGGCCGCTCGCCCGCGGCGCTTGCCAACCAGATCTCTGCAAAACTCCGCAACGGCTACATCCGCGAGCCGTCGGTTGCCGTCGAAATCGAGTCGTATCGGCCGTTCTTCATCCTCGGCGAGGTGCAGGCACCCGGCCAATATCCCTACGTGCCCAACATGACGGTCGAGAGCGCGGTCGCGATCGCCGGCGGCTTCTCACCGCGCGCCAAGCGCGACCTCGTCACGGTCACACGTACCGACGGCAACGGCGCGGCGCGCTACGTGGTGCCGCTCGGCACCTCGCTCGGACCGGGCGATACCGTGTTGGTCGGCGAACGCTGGTTTTAGGCAAGCTCTCTCCACGTCGTCATTCGGGCTCGCGACTTCGTCGCGCGTCGGAACGACGACGGAGAGGAAGTACGCTACCGCCACATCCAGTTGCGGCCGTAGTCTTCCTTCCAGCCGTCGAGCCGGCCGTTGCGGAATTGCAGGAACAGCCGGTCGCGGTGATTGATCAAGCCGCTGCCGCCCTGATTGCGCAGCGCGAGGTACACTTCCGAGCCCGACGCCCCGCTGACATATTGCAAAGGCTGGCGCAGTGCGGCGGAAACCTCGACACGTCCATGCCGAACACGAGCGGGACGTTGTTTGACAGGGTCGCGGTGAAGGGCCGTCGCACGTCCGGCGTCGCGCCTTGCGCGTGGACCTGGCCGAATTCCCGCAAAGCAAGACTGCGACGACGACCATGACGGTCCGCATGATCAGGCGACCTTTCCGGCCGCGATGCCGTCGAGGAACGGCAGCACCGCCTCGATGAAGGCCTGCGGCTGGTCGATGTTCACGGCGTGGCCTGCGGCGGGCACCACTATCTTCTTTGCGCCGGGAATCTTCGCCGCCATGTAATCCGACGCGGCCAGGAACGGCGTGTCGTCGGCGCCGACCACGACCAGCGCCGGCACCTTGATCTCGGGCAGTACCTCGATCACCCGCGCATCGCGCTGCGTCAGCATTCCGCGCGCTGCCAGCGCGAGCCCTTTCGCATTGCGATGGCTCACGCTCGAACGCTCGCGGCTCGCCGATTTCAAAACCTCAAGACCTTCGCGCTCAAAACGGTCGGCGGTATCGAGCGCGCGCTTGTTCCAGACCTCACGGGCGTCGTCCTTCTTGAAGCCGGGCCCGGTGTCGATGATGAGCAGCGCCGAAACCCGCTCCGGATGCGCCCGATAAAACGCCAGCGACATGTAGCCGCCGAGCGAGAGCCCGCCGACGATGGCTTGCTTCGCGTCCACCTGATCGAGCAGGGCAGCGATGTCACCAACCGTCAGCGCCTCGCTATAGGCCTTGGGATCCTCGGGATAGTCCGACTGGCCATGGCCGCGCATGTCCCAGAGGATCAGCCTGTGGTGCTTCGACAGCGCTGCGACCTGGCCCTGCCACATCGCAGACGTCGAGGAATAGCCGTGGGTAAGAATGAGCGGGGGGCCGTCGCCATGGACCTCGTAGTGGATTTTCACGCCGTCGCGATCGATCTTCGGCATCACGCCTCCCGCACGTTTTCCTGCGCCTGCGATCATTCTAGCGCGATCCCTTCACGGCTGTGAACCGCCGGGCATCGACAAGCAGGCTTGCTTGCGCGGCGTATTCCGCACAGCGAATTTTACGACAGGCGGTTGTCGCAATGCACAAAGCGAGCTTCGAAAATTTTCTCCTCGACCAATTCCAAATTGGATTGCCTCCAATCGGGAACACGATCATGCTGTGCACCAACTGGCGCTTACCCGGTGGGCGCTCGGCTACCCAACCCAAGTGAGATGCCGCCGTAAGCGGCTTCATACACCGGCAGGGGGAGAAACGATGCCTAACCTGAATATCAACGGACGAAATGTGTCCGTCGATGCGGCGGGTGACTCGCCGCTGCTCTGGGCCATCCGCGAGCAATTGCAGATGACCGGCACCAAGTTCGGTTGCGGCGCCGGCCTGTGCGGGGCCTGCACCGTCCACGTCAACGGCGAAGCCGTGCGATCCTGCCAGACGATGGTGAGCGATGTCGTCGGCAAGAAGGTCGTCACCATCGAGGGCCTTTCCACCAAGAGCGACCATCCCTTGCAGAAGGCCTGGATCACCGAGCAGGTGCCGCAATGCGGCTACTGCCAGTCCGGCCAGATCATGCAGGCGGCGGCGCTGCTCGCGAAGAACACCAATCCCACCAGGGAAGAGGTGGTCGAGCACATGAACGGCAATCTCTGCCGTTGCATGACCTATTCGCGCATTCAAAAGGCGATCATGCGCGCCGCGTCCGAAATGCGCACCGCCTCCAACGTCTCGGGCGATCGGAGGGCCACATGAATACGCACGTGAAAATCACCAACGTCGAATCTGCCGACCTCAGCCGCCGTTCGTTCCTGGTCGGCACCGCCGCTGCGGGCCTCGCGCTCGGCTATTCCGCCGTTCCGGGTCTCGACAGCGCGCTGGCCGCGACCGCGCCGGCCCATTTCGATCCCAGCGTCTGGTACTCGATCGCGCCCGACGGGCTCGTCACCGTGACCTGCGGCAAGGCGGACATGGGCCAGCACATCGCCTCCACCATGGCGCAGATCGTCTGCGAGGAGCTGGGCGCGAACTGGAAGGACATGCGGGTCCAGCTCGCCTCCAACGATCCGAAGTTCAACGACCCCGTGCTGGGCGCGCAGATCACCGGCGGAAGCTGGTCCACCATGATGAACTTCGATGCGATGAGCCGTGCGGGCGCCGCAGGACGAATCGCATTGACGGAAGCAGCCAGCGCCTCGATGGGCGTGCCGGCGGGCGAGCTCGTCGTCCGCGACGGCGTGATCTCGCATCCGAAGTCGAAGAAGCAGATGAGCTTTGCCGACATCGTGAAGAGCGGCAAGGCGACCAAGACCTTCACCGCGGACGAGCTCAAGGCGATCACCCTGAAGACCCCCGATCGCTACACCCTGATCGGCGTCTCGGTGCCGCAGCTCGATATCCCTTCCAAGACCAATGGCACGGCGAAATACGGCATCGACGTGATGCTGCCGGGCATGGCCTATGGCGCGGTGGTCACCCCGCCGGTGCGCTTCGGGGCCACGGTGAAATCGGTCGACGATTCCGCGGCGAAGAAGGTGCCGGGCTTCATCAAGGCCGTCACCCTCGACGACAAGACCGGCACCACGACCGGCTGGGTGGTGGCGGTAGCCAACACCTTTGCCGGCGCAAAAAAGGCGGCGGACGCGCTGAAGATCGCCTATGACGGCGGTCCGAACGCGAAGCTCTCCAGCGAGTCGCTGTTCACCGAAGCGAAGCGTCTGCAGGGGCTCGACGATTCCGGACAGTTCTTCGTCAAGGACGGCGACACCCAGGCGGCGTTCGGCACGGCGGCCAAGACGCTGGAGGCGGAATACACCACCAACATCAACATCCACGCGCCGATGGAGCCGATGAACGCCACCGCGGAGTTCAAGGGCGACATCCTGCACATCTATTCCGGCAACCAGTTCGCGACGCGCTCCGGTGCGATCGCGGCGGGGGCGGCCGGGATCGATCCGAAGTTCGTGGTGATGCACCAGATGTGGCTGGGCGGCGGCTTCGGCCGGCGTCTCGACGCCGACATGATGGTGCCGGCGGTGCAGGCGGCGAAAGCCGTCGGACGGCCGGTCAAGGTGATCTATTCGCGCGAGAACGACATGACCATGGATTTCTCGCGGCCGCTCACCTACCAGAAAGTGAAGGCAGGCCTCGATGCCGACGGCCGCCTGATCGCGCTGAACCATGACGTGGTTTCGGCCTGGCCGACCGCGCGCTGGGGCATCCCCGATTTCCTGTCGCCCTCGGTCGACAAGAAGGGCCCCCTCGATGCGTTCACCGTGAACGGGTCGGACTTCTTCTACTCCGTGCCCAACCACAATGTGCGGGCGATCAAGAACGAGATGGCGCACAATGCCACTCCGTCGGGCCAGTTGCGGTCGGTCGCGCCGGGCTGGACCTTCTGGGCGGTCGAAAGCATGATCGACGAGATCGCGGCGGCGACCGGCAAGGACCCGGCCCAGCTCCGCATCTCGCTACTGGACGGTGCAGGCAAGAACGATGGCGGCGCGCAGCGGCTGCGCAATACGCTGCTCGCCGCGATGGGGCTTGCCGGCTACGGCACCAAGAAGCTGCCCAAGGGCGAGGGCATGGGCGTGGCTTGCGTGTCGTCGCAGGAACGCGCGACCGCGAGCTGGACGGCTTGCGTCGCTCACGTCGCCGTCGCGTCGTCGGGTGAAGTAACCGTGAAGAAGCTCACCGTGGCGACCGATGTCGGCACGCAGGTGCATCCCGACAACATCCGGGCCCAGGTCGAGGGCGCGGCGCTGTGGGGCATGTCGCTTGCGATGTTCGAGAAGGCGACGCTGAAGGACGGCGGTATCGAGCAGACCAACTTCGATACCTACACGCCCTTGCGCATGAGCCAGATGCCGGAAGTCGCCGTCAGCGTGATCGCCAATGGCGAGAAGGCGACCGGCGTCGGCGAGCCGGCGGTGACGGTGGTCGCGCCCGCGATCGGCAACGCGGTGTTCAATGCCGTCGGCGCCCGCGTGCGCTCGCTGCCGATCACGGCGGAGGCCGTAAAGGCGGCGATGAAGGCATAACGCGGTCTTCGCAATGCGAAAAAACGATCCGCCGGAGGCCTCCTCCGGCGGATTTTTTTCATTCGTTCAAGTTTTAGCGATCGCATCAGGCGTGCGTTCACGACGCCTATTAATCCCAGTGGAACGGCTTACCAGCTAGGTTTTGCGGGATAATTCTGCGAGCCCGGAAATTTCATGAGCGCTACAGCCAAACAGACCTCGAACAAACGGCGCCTGCTGCTTGCTTCCGACCGCGCCGATCAAAGCAGCGAGCTCGCCGATATCCTGAGCTCCGTCGGCGAGGTCAACACCGTCGTCACGGCGGACATTCCCACTGCGCCTTCGGGGCTCTCCGGCGTCGTCGTCGACATCAACCTGCGCTCGGCCGAAAGCGTGCAGACGGTACGCAAGAAATTGCAGTCCGACGCCTATAGCCAGATGCCGCGGCTGTTCGTGCTGGCGGACGCGCTTCATCACGCTTCGATGCAGGCCTGGGCGCTGGGCGCCACCGACACCATCTCGCGGCCGCTCGAGCCCGCCGCCATCCTGCAGCGCATCCGCGCCGCGTTTCCGGACAGCCAGTCCTACGACTCGACCGACCGCGGCAAGACGCTGAACCGCGGCGTCGAGGCGGCGCATGCGATCTTCGTCAAGATGTTCGAGAAGCTTCCGGCGGGCGGCACGCTGACCTTCGAGGAAGTGCAGCAGGCCGAAACCAGGATCATGAAAGCGATCAAGCATTCCTCCCTGCGCGAATGGCTGACCGCGGTCGGCTGCCACCACGCCGACAGCTATCGCCACTGCCTGTTCGTCACCGGTTATGCGGTGGCCTTCGCGCAGCATCTCGGCATGCGCGAGGACGACCAGCGCCGCCTGACCCGCGCCGCGCTGCTGCATGACGTCGGCAAGGCCTTCATCCCCGTCGCGATCCTGGACAAGCCGGGCAAGCTGACGGACGAGGAAATGGCGGAAATCCGTCGGCATCCGCAGCTCGGCCATGACGCGCTCGCCGCGCAGGGCGACTTCCCGCCGGAGATGCTCGACGTCGTGCTGCATCACCACGAAATGCTCGACGGCTCCGGCTATCCCAATGGGCTCGTCAACAGCCAGATCAGCGACATCGTCCGGCTGACGACGCTGGTCGACATCTATACGGCGCTGGTGGAAAAGCGGGCCTATCGCCTGCCGTTCACCCATTCGCGGGCGTTCAGCATCATGGAATCGATGGGCGCCAGGCTCGACCAGCAATTGCTGCAGGCGTTCCGCCCGGTCGCGTTCGCGTCCTACTGATTCTTCGCCGGCGTCTTGACGTTCAGGAACGGCCCTGCCGCATAGACGACGTTGCCGCCGACCATCGTCAGCAGTGACTTGATGGCCCCGATCTCCTTCACGGGCGTGGTGAGGTAGTCGGCGGAGAGCACGGCGAGATCGGCGAACTTGCCCGGCTCCAGCGTGCCACGCCTGTCATCCTCATTCGCGGCATAGGCCGTATTGCGCGTATACATCTCGAGCGCCTGGCGACGGGTAGGGGCCTCGTTTTCGCCACGGGTCTGCACGCCGCCGATGGTGGTGCCGTCGAGATACCATTGCAGCGCGACGAAGGGGTTGTAGGACGAGACGCGACGCGCGTCGGTGCCACCGGTCACCACGAGCCCGAGCTTCATGGCGGTCGCGATCCGCGGCATCTGCTTTGCCGCGTCAGTGCCGACCTCCTTCTGCAGTCTTTCGCCGCCGAAATAGAGCCCGTCCTGCACGCCCCAGATCAGGCCCAGCTTCTGCATCCGCTTCAGGCTGTCTTCCGAGGCGTTGTAGAGATGCAGCACGCTCCAGCGCAGCTCGCGCACGGAATAGTCCTTGTTGACGTTCGCGACCACGTCGAGCAGCTCGTGGACGGTACGATCCGGATTCCAGTGCAGCTGGATGGAGTAGCCCTTCGAGGCAGCCCAGCGCAGCAGCTCGGCAAGCTTCTCCTTGCCGTCCGAGGTGATGTCGCCATCGGTCCAGTCGGCCCAGATCAGGATTTCGCCGGGGCCGTTGAAATGCAGCATCGCGTCACCGAAGCCCTGCGGCGATAGCTGCGTGAGGGTCTGCAGATCGGCGAGCTCGCTGCCGGGCTTCGGCGCACACAGATGATAGGCGACGCGCAACGAGAGCTGCCTGTCGTGCCAGAGCTTGAATACCGCCTCGTAGCTCGCGGGATACATGCTCACCCCGCCGCCATCGACGATGCCGGTGACGCCGAGCGAGTTCATCTCGCGGAAGAATTTCTTCGAGCCTTCGACCTGCTGCGCCAGATTGGGCTTCGGCAGCTTGTCGAAGATCTTGCCCAGCGCATTGCCGCCCGCGACGATCACCCCGGTCGGCTTGTTGTTGCCGTCGCGCTCGAGCTTGCCGCCCGGCGTCACGTCGGCATCGTCATGGATGTTGAGCTGCTCCATGGCCTTTGGCGAGAGCAGCGCCCAGTCGTAGAGATGCTGGATGTAGACCGGATGGTTCGGCGCGGCCTGCGCGATCTCCTGCGGCGTCGGGCGGCGCTTCTCGGCGAATTGCTCCTCGGTCCAGCCGCCGGCGACCACGATCCACGATCCGGGCGCCTGTGTTTTCGCAGCGTCGGCGATTTTCGCGAGCGCCTCCTTCAGGCTCGGCACGCCGATCCAGTTCACCTCGGAGCCGAAGGTCAGCGCGGCGCGGATGCCGTGGATATGGCCGTCGGTGAGGCCGGGGATCGCGGTCCGGCCGCCGAGATCGATCATTCTGGCGCGCTTGCCGGCGAGCTTTTTCATCGCGGCGGAAGTCCCGGTCGCGAGCACGCGGCCGTCGGCGATCGCGATCGCCTCGCGGACGGAAAACTCCCGGTCGACGGTGACGACCTTGCCGTTGAACAGCACGGTGTCGGCGGTTTGCGCCGGGGCGGCGGTAGTCGAGAGGGCGAGGAGGAGAGCGGCAAGGGCAGGGCGCATGGTTTTTTCCCATTTATTGTTCGTCATTCCGGGATGGTCCGAAGGACCAGACCCGGAATCTCGAGATTCCGGGTTCGATGCTGCGCATCGCCCCGGAATGACGAGAAAATTGATCACGCCAGCATCTTCCGCAGCTCGGCCTTCGCGACCTTCTCCAGCGTCGGGCGCGGCATCTCGTCGACAAAGCGGATTTCGCGCGGGACCTTGAAATCGGCGAGCGCGCCGCGGCTCCCGTGCAGCCTTGCCGCTCTGGCTGGCTGCTTTCTCGTGTCTTCTTGAGCCCTCTTTTGCCATTGAAAATGGCAATGGGCAAATCTTGCGAGAAGGCACGAGTGACTGCGGCCGCATGACGAGGCGTGCATGACGACGTCAGCGTGCCTGACGACGCGCCTCACTCATACGACGAAATCTCGATCAGGCTGCCGTCGGGGTCGCGGCAATAGACCGAGAGCAGGGTGCCGCGCGCGCCCTGCTTTTTGGTCGGGCCTTCCTCGATCGGGACGCCGTGCGCGTTGAGATGCGCGACCACCTGCTCCGGCGTGCTGGACGTGAGGAAGCACAAATCGTCGCTGCCGGCCATCTCGTGATCCGCCGTGAACCAGTCGACCTTGTCGGCATTTTTCGGCCGGACGTTGATCTTCTGGTTACCAAACACCAGCGAAGTCCGCTTGGTCTTGCCTTCGCCGGGATCGAACACCCTGATCTCCATGCCGAGGATATCTGCGTACCATTCCGCGGAACGCGCGACGTCGGAGACGTTGATCACGAGATGGTCCAGCGCGTTTACCTTGACCGGCATGGCTTATCCTTTCGTCGGAGAATTCGCGGGTGGGCCGACTTTCCGCGCCGCGCCCGGCTTGTTACAACGCGGCCATCGGTTCATTCAACAACAACGAAAAATGGGAGTTCCTGCAATGATTTCACGCCGTACCGCGCTGGGCCTGATCGGCACCGGAGTTTCGACCTTCGCGATCGGCCGCGCTCTCGCCGCGGACTATCCGGCGCGGCCGGTGCGGTTCCTGGTCGGCTATCCGCCGGGCGGCGCGACCGACATCCTGGCCCGCCTGATCGGCCAGCGCCTGTCGGAAAAGCTCGGCCAGCAATTCGTGATCGAGAACAAGCCGGGCGCCGGCAACAATATCAGCACCGAGGCGGCGGTGAACGCCGAGCCGGACGGCTACACCGTGACGCTGGTCAACCCGGCGAACTACATCAACACCACGCTCTACACCAACCTGAAGTTCAATTTCGTCCGCGATATCGCGCCGGTGGCGTCGTTCAACCGCGTCCCGAACGTGATGACGGTCGCCAAGGACGTGCCGGTCAAGACCGTCGCCGAGTTCATCGACTATGTGAAAGCCAATCCCGGCAAGATCAACATGGCCTCGTCGGGCAACGGCACCTCGGTGCATCTCTCCGGCGAAATGTTCATGGCGATGACCGGCTGCAAGATGCAGCACGTGCCCTATCGCGGCGCGGCTCCTGCGATCACCGACATGCTCGGCGGCCAGGTGCAGGTGATCTTCGACAACATGCCCTCGATCATCCAGCACATTCGCGCCGGTTCCCTTCGCGCGCTCGGCGTGACCACGACCGCGCGGTCGGAGCAATTGCCCGACGTGCCGGCGATCGCCGATACCGTGAAGGGCTATGAGGCGAGCGCGCTGTTCGGAATGGGCGCGCCGGCCAGGACGCCGAAGGAGATCATCGCCAAGCTCAACGCCGAGGTGAATGCGGTGATGTCGGAGCCCGCGGTGAAGAAGCAACTGGTCGAGCTCGGCGGCGAGCCGCGGATCCAGACGCCGGAAGCGTTCGGCGCCGAAATCGCAGCCGAGACCGATAAATGGAAGAAAGTGGTCGAATTCGCCGGCCTCAAGGTAGAGTGAACAACTGAACCTTCTCGCGCGTTGTATTGTCTAATCAGTAACAGCGGCGCTGCCGCGCGAAGGAGATTGATGATGCGTAAGCTCGTATTGGCCGTGATGGCCCTGACCGCGGCCGGTGCGGCCACCTTGACCACCTCCGCTCCGGCGGCAGCCCATGATTATGCCTGGTGCGTGACGGGCAGGGACATGGGCTATCCCGGCGATTGCTCCTACACCAGCTATGCCCAGTGCATGGCCAGTGCTTCCGGCCGTTACGCCTATTGCAATGTGAACCCGCGCGTGGCGTTCGGCCAGCAGCCGCCGCGCGGCCGCCGCGGCTATCAGCACTATTACTAGGCGCGGACGCGAGGCTCCGCAGGGAGCCTTCACCAAAATTATCCAAATCGACCGCGGCCGAAACAGCCGCGGTCGATTTTGTTTGCGGTGAGTGGTTCCAGACCGCGCGGTTTCCCAGCCGAAATTTCGTGACCGTGCTCGCTTGACACGCGGCTGCTTGTCCCTATACTAAACCATATGGTTAAGTATCCGGACGAGACGCTGGACCGTACCTTTGCGGCGCTTTCCGACCCTACCCGGCGCGCGCTTCTGGCGCGTCTCGTGGAGGCGGAAGCCCTGTCGGTGAGCGAACTGGCGCAGCCATTTTCGATGTCGCTGCCGGCGATCATGAAGCATCTCGACGTGTTGTCCGATGCGGGTTTGATCGCGCGGGAGAAGACCGGCCGCACGGTGGCCTGCCGGCTTACCGCCCGGCCGATGGAGCAGGCGATGGACTGGCTCAATCGCTACGCGCGCTTCTGGTCCGAAAATCTCGACCGCCTTGCCGCCTTTGTGGAGGAAGACCCATGGTCCAATCAACGGCCCAACCAGCAAGTCTCGCCGGCCTCGACCAGCGCCCCAGCCTCACCCTTACGCGCCGTCTCCGCGCGCGGCCGGAAAAAGTCTACGCCGCGTGGACCGAGCCGGAAAACCTGATGCAATGGTTCGGGCCTGCCGCGGTGACGCCCGGTACGACGCGGGCGGAACTCGACGTCCGCGTCGGCGGTCGCTATCGCATCAGTTTCAATAACGCCAAGGGCGAGCATAACGAGGTCGGTGGCGTCTATCGCGAGGTGGTGCCGAACGAGCGGCTGCAATTCACCTGGGCCTGGCATTCGACGCCGGAACGGGAATCGCTGGTGACGGTCTCGATCAAGCCCGACGGCGCCGGCACGCTGCTCACCTTCCGCCACGAGCAATTCGCCGATGAGGCCGCCCGCGACAACCACCAGCGCGGCTGGACCGAGTTCCTCGCCAATCTGGAAAATTACGTCGCTGCCTGAACGCCATCGAAAGGAGCATCCCATGCAACCGCACCAGATCGTTTCCCGCCAGGAATGGATCGAAGTTCGCAAGGCGCACATGGCGCATGAAAAGGAGCTGATCCGTGCGCGCGACCGCCTGAGCGAGGAGCGCCGTCAGCTCCCCTGGGTCAAGGTCGACAAGGCATACGCATTCGACGGGCCGAACGGCAAGGCCACGCTTGCCGACCTGTTCAAGGGCAGGAACCAGCTCGTGGTGCAGCACGTCATGTTCGCACCCGAATGGGATGCCGCCTGCAAGAGCTGTTCGTTCTGGGTCGACGGTTTCGAGCGCATGGTGCCGCATCTCGCCGCGCGCGACACCACCATGGTCGCGGTCTCGCGCGCGCCGCTCGCCAAGCTCGAGGCGTTCAAGAAGCGGATGAGCTGGAGCTTCGACTGGGTCTCGTCCGGCGACAATGAGTTCAACTACGATTACGGCGTTTCGTTCACGCCCGAGCAGATCGACGCCGGCGACGCGAAATACAACTACGGGACCACGCCGCTCTATGGTCCGGAATTGCCGGGCATCAGCGTGTTCTACCGCGACGAGGCCGGCGACATCTTCCACACCTATTCGACCTATGCCCGCGGCCTCGACATGATGAACGCCGCCTACCACTATCTCGACCTGACGCCGCTCGGCCGCCACGAGGAGGGCCTGCCCTATCCGATGGACTGGGTGCGGCTGCGCGACCAGTATCAGCCGGAGGCGAAGGCGGCGTGCTGCCACGGGTGATGCGCGGTCAGGCGGTTCTGTCTCCTCGTCCTGAGGAGCCTGATTCAAAATGCAGCCGACGAAATTGGGCGTTATGGCAAGGCTCGTCATGCCCGGCCATGTGCCGGGCATCCACGTCTTGGCGGCAAAGTCGTGGATGGCCGGGACAAGCCCGGCCATGACGAAAAGTGAGACGCCGCTTCGAAGTTCCTCACCATGTGGATTGCTTATCGCTTGACTGCGTCCGCCTGCTCGCTTGCGGTGCAGGAAATCAGGAGCGTGTAGGCGCGCGCATTGCCGGCGATGTCGGCGGTCTTGAGCTCGGTGCCGGGAGCCGAGGTCTCATAGGGCACGACGCTATTGTCGAGGAAGTCTCTGATCGCGCCGGTCTTGATCGCGAAATTGATGTTTTCGGGGATGGTGCCGGTGTAGCGAAGGAATTTCATCACGGGCAATTTCGCAGCGACCATTCCGACGATATCGCCCGAGGTGTCGAGCAAAGGTCCGCCGCTGTTGCCGGGTTGGACCGCGGCACTGATCTGCAGGAAGCGCGTGTCGTTCAACACGCCGCTCAGTGAACTTGCGATACCCGTCGTGACGGTGAAGTCCGATGTCAGCAGGCCATGATAGGGAAAGCCGATCGCCACTACCGAGTCGCCGGAATGAATCGCGCGGTCGCGGATCTTCGCATAGGTCTTGAAGGAGGCGGCGGGTCCCTGCAGCAGGGCCAGATCGTTGGGCTGATCGCTATTGACCACCCGCAGCGTAGCCGCGGCCTCGCCGGTAAGATTGCCCTTGATGTCACCGGTGCAGCCGTCGATGACGTGATGATTGGTGACGATATGGCCGCTGGCGCTGATGACAAAGCCGGTGCCGGTCTGGCTGCCCGTCTTGCCGGATTTGGAATTGGGCGGCGCATCGGCCTTTGCCGCCGCAGGTTTTGGCGCCGTGAACTCGCCAACGCCATCGATTCCCTTGGCCTTGACCGTGCTGACGCAGCTGGCGAGCACTGCGAGCAGCGGCGCCGTCGAGGTCAGGTTGAAATTCAAGACGTTGCCGCCCGACACCGCGACCATCAGGCTCGCCTTCTGGAACGTGCGCGCGACGTTCGTCGGCAGGATGGCGGTGGCCATGATGCCGGATGTCGCGGTGGCAAACAATCTTGCCTGGGACTGCCCGTCGAAAGTCACGTCGATCGGAACCGAGGCCCCCTTGGTCAAGTGAAAATTGGGGCTCGCAAAGCCCAGCAGCCATGAATGGCTGGCGTTCTGACCGACCACCAGGATGACGCCGTTGCCGTAGCTCGTGGTCGCCCCGCAATGGGAGAAGGCGCCGGTGTTGTCGTCGGTGAAGGCGCCGCCCTTCCAGTTGCCGACGTGGATATTGCCGTATGGCCCGGCCGCGTCGGCGATCGACGAAATCGCGATCTGCACGAAAAATGCAAGAAACAGCGTTGCACGCATTACCCCGGTCTCCCCAGCCCAAGCCGTCTTATTCTACGTGGTCGGTGCTGAAATTGGCAACTGAAAGTAGTATGCCGCCGAGGGAGCTCTTGCGTCCGCTTCGCTGTCCGCTATACTTTGCAATGCAAAGCTTAACGGTGCCAGGGGACGTTACCGGCGTGCAGACCGAAGAGACGCGCGATCTCGAGAAGGCGCTGGCCGACATCATCGCCATTCGCAGCCAGCTTGCGGCGGGTACCGCGTTCGCGGGCTATGGCCCCGCCGCGGTGTTCGCGACCGCGGGCGTCGCGCTGTTCACCGCGATCCTGCAATATTTCCTGCTCGACGACCCCACGCACAAGCCGCTCGCCTTCTTCCTTGGCTGGGCGTTGGCGGCGCTATCGTCCTCGGTGATGATCCTGATCGAGATGGTAGCGCGCTCGCGCCGGCATCATTCGGGACTTGCGGACGCCATGATCCACCAGGCGGTGGAACAATTCCTGCCTTCGGCCGTCGCGGGGGGCTTGCTCGCGGTGATGCTGTGGAAGTTCGCGCCGGAGACGCTGTGGCTGCTGCCGGGCCTGTGGCAGGTGCTGGTGTCGCTCGGCGTGTTCGCGTCCGTGCGCTCCCTGCCGCGCACGGTGGCGCTGGCCGGCGCCTGGTATTTCGTGGCGGGCTTTGCGGTGCTGCTCTTCTCAAGCCAGACCCATGCGCTGTCACCCTGGACCATGGGCCTGCCGTTCGTGATCGGCCAGTCGCTGATGGCGACGATCCTGTATTTTGCGTCCGGAGGGAGTGATGCCGAAGAGTGAGAGTGTGAGCGCGCCGTTCTCCTATGACGGGCTCGACCGCGTCATCCACGAAAAGGCGCGGCTCGGGCTGTTGACCTCGCTGATGGCGCATCCGAAGGGGCTCGCCTTCGCCGACCTCAAGCAGCTCTGCGGTCTCACCGATGGCAATCTCAGCCGCCATCTGCAGGTGCTGCAGGAGGCGGGACTGGTCGAAGTCATCAAGGGCTATGAAGGCAACCGCCCACATACGTCCTGCCGTCTGACCCGGACCGGCCGCCGCCGCTTCCTCGATTATCTCGGCGTGCTGGAACGTCTGGTGCGCGATGCCGCCAGGGCCGCCGGCAAGGAAGGTTCGCCGCTCGGCGGGCTGGGCATCCTGCCGACATGAACCGTCTCCCCCTTTTCGCTCTCCCTTTTTTTGATCCGGAGCTTTGCAATGCAAAGTAGTTCAGCAGCCGAACTTGCCGCCAAGCTGCATGTCGGAATCATCATGGACGGCAACGGACGATGGGCGACGCGGCGCGGACTGTCGCGGCTGCGCGGCCACGAGGCCGGCATCGAGGCGATCCGGCGCGTGGTGGAGGCCGCGCCCGATCAGGGCGTCGGCACGCTGACGCTCTATGCCTTTTCCACCGACAATTGGCGGCGGCCGAAGGCGGAGGTCGCGGCCCTGATGACGCTGCTGCGCTTCTATCTCGCCAACGAGGTCGAGGCGCTCGTGAAGAACGGCGTGCGGCTTACCGTGATCGGACGGCGCGACCGCCTGCCGGACGGCATCGCGGCGGCCATCGCGCGGGCCGAACAGGCGACCTCGCGCGGCGAGACGCTCAATCTGCGGATCGCGGTCGACTATTCCGCGCGCGACGCGATCCTCAGTGCCGCGGCCAGGCTCGCCGGCATCAGCGCGCCGACGCGCGAGCTGTTTTCCGAGCTGGTCACCGGCGAAGCCGGCTTGCGCGACGTCGATCTGATCATCCGCACCAGCGGCGAGAAGCGGCTGTCGGACTTCCTGCTCTGGGAAGGCGCCTACGCCGAGCTGTATTTCACGGAGCGGATGTGGCCCGAATTCGATCGTGACGCGCTTGCCGACGCACTGGCCTCGTTCCATCGCCGCGAACGCCGCTTCGGCGCCCTGGCACCGCTTTCGCTCCAGCCCGCACCGAGCCTGTAGCGCTGGTTCTGAGCATGATCCTTGCCGGAAAACCGGTACCCACTTTGCGCTAACGCGGCCCGTCGGGTCCGGATCATGCTCAGCCTTCCCGCGAGTCGGGGAATCATCTATCGCTGGACGGATGGCCCCGCCAACCCAGCCCCGATGAACCCGCAGCAGCGACGAGACGCCGAGCCGTCCGAACCGCGCATGGAGACGCCAGCCGCGTGGTTCGAGGCGGGCCTCCGCCTGTTGCAGGCCGGACAACTGGCGCAAGCGGAGCAATGCGGACGGCAGGCGCTGACCCTTGACCAGGACCACGCCGACTCATTGCATCTGATGGGCATGCTCTGCGTCGCCTCGAAGCAATACGACCTCGCCATCGAGTGGTTCGCGATGGCGATCCGGCAAAATCCCAACGTCGCGGATTATTTCTGCAACCTCGCCATGGCGCTGCAGCGCAAGGACCGTCTCGATGAGGCGATCAGGTGTTTTGACCGTGCGCTGCTGCTCAATCCCGGCCAGGCCGATGTCTGGATCAGGATGGGTGAGATCCTGCGGCAGCAGAAGCGGCTCGACGAAGCGATCAAGTGCTTTGACCACGCGGTGACCGTCAATCCCGATCAGCCGGAGATCTGGCTCGGGATGGGCGAGATGCTGCAGCGGGAGAAGCGCACGGACGAAGCTATCCTGAGCTTCGAGCAGGCGCTGAAGTTGAAGCCGGACTATCGCGAGGCCGCCAATGCCATCGGGCTGCTCTATTTCGAGGCGAACCGATATGAGAAAGCGATCGCCCATTTCACCCGGTCGACGGAGATCGATCCCACCCAGGCGGGCGCGTTCAATTTTCTCGGCCGCTGCCAATGGCCGCTGCGGCGCTTCGACGAAGCGCTGGCCAGTGGCAAGAAGGCCCACGGGCTCGCCCCGGAAAATCCGGACATCATCAAGAATGTCGGCTTGATCCTGCAGAAACTCGAGCGGCACGAGGAGGCGCTGGCCTGGTTCGACAAGGCGCTGGCGCTCAGGCCGGATTTTCCTTCGGCGCTGAACGACCGCTGCACGACGCTGTTCGCGCTGCGCCGCATCGACGAAGCCTTCGCCAATATCGATCGCGCCATCGCACTCGATCCGGAATGTCCCGACTATCACTGGAACCGCGCGCTGTTCCGGCTTCTGGTCGGCAATTTCGACGAGAGCTGGCAGGGGCGCGAATGGGGACGGAAATGCGCGCTGGTCGGCTTTGTCGACCGCAAATTCACCCAGCCGCGCTGGTTCGGCGAAGAGCCGATCGCGGGCAGGACCATCCTGCTGCACAGCGATGAAGGGCTTGGCGATTCCATCCAGTATTCGCGTTATGCCACCATGGTGGCGAAACTCGGCGCGCGCGTGATCCTCGAGGTCGAGGCGCCGCTGCATCCGCTGTTGACCGGCATGGAGGGTGTTTCGCTGTGCCTGCCGAAGATCACGGGGGTCGAAACCCCTGCGTTCGATCTGCATTGTCCGCTGGGAGGGCTGCCGCTCGCGTTCAAGACGCGGCTCGAAACCATTCCGGCTTCACCTTGCTATCTTCCGCCGCTGCCGGAACCGCGCTTGAGCGCGTGGCGGGACCGGCTCGGCGCACATGACAGGCTGCGCGTGGGCCTTGTCTGGTCCGGCAACCCGCTGCATGGCAACGACCGCAACCGCTCGACGAGCCTGCGGAAGATGTCGGCGATCTTCGATGACCGCGCGCGCTTCTACAGCCTGCAGAAGGAGCCACGCCCGGAGGACAGGGCGACGCTGCTCGAACGCGGCGACGTCATCGACCTGACCGGACACCTCGCCGACTTCGTCGACACCGCGGCGCTGATCTCCCATCTCGATCTCGTCGTCACCGTGGATACCAGCGTCGCGCATCTCGCCGCTGCGCTCGGACGGCCGACCTGGATATTGCTGCCGCATACACCCGACTATCGCTGGCTGCTCGGCCGCGACGACAGTCCCTGGTATCCGAGCGTGCGCCTGCTCCGTCAGGATGAAAGCCGCGACTATACAAGCGTGCTCGCGCGCGTGCGCGACGAGATTGGCGTGCGGATCGCGGCGTTCGGGCATGATGCCGATTCAAAAAGAGATTGACGTTTTGTTTGAGATCGTCATGCCCGGGCTTGACCCGGGCATCCACGTCTTACTCACCACCCGCAAGAAAAACGTGGATGGCCGGGACGAGCCCGGCCATGACGGACCTGATGCGTCGGGCTCCAGCGTCACTTGCCCGTATACTTCAGGACAAACAGTCCCTGGTTCTTGTCGGTAATGTAGATGTAGCCGCGGGTGTCGACCAGCACGTCCTCGGTCTGCGCCACGAGCTTGCCCTTCGGAAACACGCCATAACGCTGCCGCGGATCGGGCGGCAGGAAATAGCCGACCTCGCGCGGCGCCGTCGGCGTCGAGGTGTCGTAGATGCGCAAGCCCGCATTGAAATAGGTGAGGTAGACGAGGTTGCCCTGCGGGGCGACATCCGGGTTATGCAGCAGCGTGTTCTGATTGTGCGGACCAAAACGCCCGCCGCGTTCGCAAAAACTCTTGATCGGCCAGTCCGCCGGCGGCAGCGGCAGCGGAAACAGCGCCATCAGCCGCGGTTTGGCGAGTTCGGAAATGTCGACGATCGAGGCGTGCTGCAACGGCTCCTTGCAGTCTTCCGCGATCGCCTCCGAATTGATGAAGGCGAGCTTGCGGTCCGGCACCGGGATCACCGTATGCACGCCGATATTGGACGCAAAGGGCGGGCTTATCATGAGCTGGCCGATCTTCTTTGGCCGCGCGACGTCCGTGATGTCGAGGATGATCATGCCAGAGCCGCCATATGGCAGATAGGCGGTGTTGCCGACGATGAAGGGTGGGCCGTGCAGCACGGTGCCTTGCGGCGGAGGCGGCGTCTCGTCGTCCTTCTGGCCGGGCACCCACCAGCGGCCCGCTTCCTTCGGTTTCGCGGGGTCACTGATATCGACGATCACATAGATGTTGCCGCGATAGCCCGGCATGATCGCCGACAAATGCATGTATTTGCCGCCCTGGTAGCCGTTGCGATGGGTGCCGAGCGATTTCGTCTTGAACTGGCCGAGCCTCTGGGGATTGAGCGGGTCCTTCAGGTCCCAGATCAGCACGCCTTCGTCGAATGGCTTCTTGGGATCGCCGCCCCAGCCCGGCGAGATCTTCGCCAGCGCCGTGATCATCTTGCCGTCGGCGATCTCCATCTGGTCGGTCGCGGTGTTGGCCGGACCTTCCAATTCCTTCACCAGCTTCGGGTCGTTGGGGTCGGTGACGTCGACGATCTGCCAGCCCTCGTTCCAGAGCATGCCGATGTAGAGATACCAGTGCTCGCCGACCTTCTGGATCGACATCTTGAAGCCGGGCTTGCCGTTGAGATCGCTGTAGCCGACCGCCTCGACATTCTGCCCGACGCCGCCCGGCGGGATCGGGTCGGCGCTCGCGGCACCCGCGATGAACAGCGCGGCCGCGGCGGCGACAAGATGCAATAGCCTCATGAAGGAGCTCCCCACCGGTTTTCGTTGGGCCGAGCGTCCTACGCTTTGCAACCGGCTGCAATCGCCGCCCGTATCATGGGAGTGATGCTAAAATGGCGTGATCGGATGTCGGTCGCGCGCTGGCTTCTTGCTTGGGCATGATCTACGCGCAAACGCGTTCCGCGTTTGTCGCGAGGGAAAACCGCTTCACACTTTTCCGGTCACGCCCTTAGCCCGCCCGCAGCGAGACGTTCAATTCATGGAAACGCCGCGTCAGTTCGGCGACGCTCTTCCATCCAGTCTTCTCGCGGGTGCGCCGCAGATGCGTGTACACGGTGGTGACGCTGATGCCGCGGCCCTTCGCATAGGCGACCGCCGTCATGCCGGTGCCGAGCGCCCGCACGAGCTGCGCCTCGGCATTGGTCAAGGCGTAGAGGTCCTGCAGCATCTTCCCCGCCGCGAAATTCTGCTGCAGCGGATCGTGGACCAGCAGCATCGCCGCGGCATCGGGATGCGTCACCTCTCCGGTACGGAGCAAGGGCCGCACCGACACGGTGTAGGGCGGGAGGCCTTCGCGGGGAACGGCGAAATCGGCCGCGAGATAGCCGGCGTCCGGATGGTGGATGCGCTCGACCGCGCCGAGGGCGGCGGCGAAGCGGCCGCGCAAATCGGGGGTGGCGAACTCGATCGAATCGCGGTCGATGCGGAAATCGCAGTTGCGGACCGCCAGGTGCCGCAAGGCGTCGTTCACGAAGACGATGGTGCCGTCCTTGCGCAGCAGCGCAATGCCGTCGGACAAAAGATCGAGCGCGTTCTCGAACATGTCTTCGCGCCTGGGAGCGGGAGCTCCAAGGAGCTTTCGCATCGTATAGGCCCGCTGGAAGTGCGGGCAAAGGCGATGCATCAACGCGATCTCACGGTTGGTGACATGACCGTTCCGGCGCGATCTTTGTACCGCGACCACCGCGATCCGGTCCTCGGTCTGCTCCAGCACCGCCGAGATGAAGTAGCGCAGGCCCATGCTCGGCAGGAATTCGGAATAGAACTCGTCCCGTCGCATGGTCTCCTCGTCCATGACCTTGTAGTCCCAGCATATCTCGCCGGGCGCTTGACGAAGGATCGGACGAATGCGCGGATTGAGGGCGGCGAAATGATCCGAATAGCGTGCGCCCGCCGCAGACGGCATGCCGGCCGCGGAGAACCAGAGCAGCCCGCCGGCCGATTTGTCGATCACTTCATAGGTTGCCCCGGTTGCGCCCAGCAGACGGCTGGTGGCGGTCAACGCATCGGATACCAAGCCCTCTCCGCTGCCGCAGGCATAAATCGCCTCGACGGTCTGCACGTAATGATCGCCGTTCCCCATTATCGCTCCAGGATTGCGTAGACTGTCGATCGACGGCCCGCGCAGTCGTCGTTCGACAAACCCCGGCCAGAGGACGCAATTCCCCGCCGTTGGTCGCAGTTAAGCCAGCTCCGGTTCAATTTCACATGAAGTTTTCCTTTAGTTTTTCTGGAATTTCAGTTGGCGGAACCGACACTTCGCTCCAATCCGCATCATTGGCGCGTTTGCCCAAGCGCCGTGTCGCCGGTCTTCGTAGACGTGACGCCGCGCATTGATCCGATTTTGGAGAATTCATTTGTCGACCTTCCATTTGGCGCGCGTATATGCGCGCCCCGCCTTCCGCATGAGCAGACGGCCGTGGTGGCGGCGTGCGCTCCGCGCCGTGCTGCTTGCCATGCACGATTCGCGCAGGCGCATGGCGCTGACGGTCCTTCGTGACCACAGCCACCTGCTCGACAGCATCGCAGGCAGGCCGCGCCATTGATGCAGGCGGCGTCGCTGACAAGGGGCCCTCTCTGGCCCGGGGCGATCGTGCCCGGCGCATCGAACCCGATCTGGATCAGGACGGCGGCCGAGCGCGACGTTGAGCGGCTGGCCGACTATTTCGCAGGATTGTCCCAGCCGGCGCGCTACAACCGCTTCATGGGCGCGGTCGACGACCTCACCCGGATCGCGCGCGATTGCCTGAAGCCGTCGCGGAAGGCCGACTGCTTCACCCTGGTCGCCGAATGGCGCGAGCAGGGGCGTGAGGACGTCATCGGCGAGGCAAGCTATGGCTTCGACCGCATGAGCGGCAGCGGCGAGTTCGCGATCTCCGTGGCCGATCGTTTCCGGCGCCGCGGCCTCGGTTCGGCCCTGCTTTCTGCGCGCTGCAGTTTCGCGCGATCAGCCTCGGCTGTCTCGACCTGTTCGGGGAAACGTTGAAAACCAACCATGAAATGAAAAGCCTTGCGTGCAAGGCGGGCTTTGAAATGACGCGCTCGCTGGACTGGCGCGCGGTGCGGTTCGACAAGCGGCTGCCCGGCTGAGAGGCACGGTCCGGAGCCGCTGGGCGGCCCCGGACTGCGGTCGCTTCTCATTCGGCGACCATCTCTCCCGATCCGCCAAACTCGCTCGGGAAATCCTTCAGCTTCGGCAAGCCGTCGCGCATCGGCAGCACGGTCTCGGCGTAGTTGACATGCACGCCGGGCTTGAATTCCAGGGTCGGAAGCGTGGCGACGAACACGTCAATGAGGCCGAGCGGCGGATGGTTGGTCATCAGGTGCCCACCGCATTTCGCGCAATATTGCCGCTGGCTGAGCTTGGTTTTCTGGAACATCGCGACATGCTCGGCGCCCGCCTTGATGCGGACTGTTTCCGGCTTCCAGAGGCTGAAGGCGTTCACCGGCCCGCCCGACCAGGAGCGGCACGACGCGCAATGACAGTAGCCCATCGCTTCCGGTGCGCCGGAAGCTTCGATTTCAACGGCACCGCAAAAGCATTTGCCTGGCAATTTCATCCGAGATCCTCACATGGTTAAAGAACGGAGAGGGATCACCGGGGTGCTTGTCCGTCTTGGACTGTTGCGACCAAGCCATGGCGTGTGACGACATCGGCCGAGAAGTGTGCGCCATCTCACACTGTCATCTGATCGGAGGACGCCGGATCAGCGGCGATCCGCTAACAGGCGGCTGGGCCGAGGAAATGCAGCAAGTGCGGGGACGCAGACTTCATTTTTAAGGCGATACACGGATGACGGATTTAACCCCACGAATTTTGGAATTTTCAACCGACGGCGTCCCGGAAAAAGACCGGGCCGCGTTTTGGCGTGAGCACTATGGCCACGTGATGCTTCGCGTGGATATCGAACCGGCGCCCGACATGCTGTTCGAGTCCAGAAACCGCTGCCTGTCGCTGCCCGGTCTGCAGTTGATGGAAGGCTCGTCCTCGCCCGTCACGATTTCGCGAAGCGGGCAATATCTCTCCGACGGCAATGACGACGTCGTGCTGGCGCTCAACCGGTCCGGCTCCGTCATCATCAGTTCCGGCGGTCGCGAGCACAGCCTGCGCGACGGCGAAGCCATCGTGGTGAGCGGCGGCGAGGCCGCGTCGTATCACCGCACCAGCTTTGGAAAATCGCTGGCGCTGCGGGTGCCGCGCACGATGTTCGAATCGACCGTCGTCAGCCTCGATGATGCGCTGATGCGGCCGATCCCCGCCGATCGCGGCCCGCTCAAGCTGATGGAGGATTATGCCGGCTGGCTGCTGAATGCCGGCAATATCGACCATCAATTGCTCAACCTGTCGGTGCGTCATATCCAGGATTTGCTGGCGCTGACGATCGGGCCGACGTCGGATTTCGCCGACACGGCGCGGACGCGGGGCTTGCGCGCGGCGCGGCTGAAGCTGGCGAAATCCTTCATCGTGGCGCAGAGCCACCGGCGCGACCTTTCCGTGGGCGCGGTGGCACAGAGCCTCAGCGTGACGCCGCGCTATGTGCAGCGTCTGTTCGAGGCGGATGGCACGACATTCTCGGAATTCCTGACCGGGCAGCGGCTGGCGCGTGCGCACCGGCTGTTGTGCGAGCCGTCGTCGAGCCCGACCGCGATCTCCACCATCGCCTATGACGTCGGCTTCGGAGACCTGTCCTATTTCAACCGGTGCTTCCGCCGCCAATACGGCGTGACGCCGCGGGAGGTGCGCGGCGACAGGAGCTGACCGCCGGGAGCGGCGGTTCGAAGCCGGCGGCCGCAAAAGCCCGCTGACCAATCGTCATCGGGCTTTGGCTTCTCGTTTGGGCATGGTCCCTCGGGTCGAGCCCGAGGGCATGCTTTTCGGAAAACCGCGCCGGACTTTCCCAGACCATGCGCCAGTTCTCCCAGGTCCAACAGCTTGTCGCGGTGAGCCAAGACGGCACGCGGACCGCGCGTTAGCACCTGCACAATTTTGCGGGCGCCAACGCCGCCCCGATATGGAGTTCCCATGAACAGGTTCTATTGCGCGACCGTCATTGCCGTCTTTGTCACCGTTTATATCGGCACGGATTTGCTGTTGGCCGGAGTGAGCGGACCGACGACTTCCGGCTTTTCCGCGTGGCTGGGAGTGAGGCTGCGCCGGCTCGGCCGCCGGCTGAAGCACGCCGTCGATCTCGGCGTCGCGGCCATGCTGGCCCGCCGCGAGCGGCATGTCACGCTCTACGCGTTGCATGTGGCCGGCCGCCACGCCGTCGGCGGGAGGTTGCGATGACCTCGAAGATGATCGCGCTCAGGGTTCTCGACGGCGTCTTCATCGCGGCCACCATGACGGTGATGCTCATGATCGCCGGCCTTCCGATGGATTGGCTGCTCGCCGCCGCCGACATGTCGTTGCGCGAATTCCAGTGGTTCGCGTTCTTCATCGTCTTTGCCGCGCTCTGGCTGATCCACGCCATCGCAACCTCCGACACGGCGCCGTAAAGCGCGATGAGTTCAGGATCAATCGTGATCGCGCTTTAGCCCTTTGGTTAGGCATGATCTCCGCGCAAACGCGTTCCGCGTTTGTCGCGAGGGAAAACCGCCTCGCACCCCGCATCAAGTGCGGGGCAGGCTTTTTCCGGATCATGCCTTGGCTCTCAGGTCAGGAGCAGCGTCATGCCCGGATCGCCCTTCTCCATCGCCCGCCGGTAGGCGGGGCGCGCGCCGATGCGTGCGAGATAGTTCACGACGTTGGCCCAGCGCTTGATGTCATAGGGCTGGAAGTAGCGCATGGTGGTGAGCGAGAAGCCCGTCATGATGTCGGCGGAGGTGAAGTCGCGGCCGGCGAGGTATTCCGCCTCGCGCGCCCGCGCATCGAGCAGATCGAAGGCGCGGTCGACGCGCGCTTTGGTCGCCAACAGCATCGGATTGTCCTGGTCCAGCTTCAGCCGGTTCAGGATCATCAGGCGCCCCATAGTGGCCTGCAGCGTGCCGTTGACGAAATGAAACCAGTACAGGAAATCGGCAAAGTCCGGATGGTCCGGCTTCAGCACGAGCCGGCCATTGCCGTACTTCGCGAGGATGTATTCGACGATGGCGCCGGATTCGGCGAGCACGAGATCGCCGTCGGTGATGACGGGCACCGACCCGATCGGATGCAGCGCCTTGTAGCTGGCCGGCGCAAGCATGGTCACGGAATCGCGCGCTGTGGTTTTCAGCTCATAGGGAATGCCGAGCTCCTCGCAGAGCCAGACGATCCGCTCGGATTGCGACTTGCCGAGATGGTGGACGGTGAGCATGGAGAACCCCGTTGGCGCGCTGGTGGTTAAGGAAGGAAAGCTCGTCTGTTCCCATGATGCCGCAGCCCGTGCGCCGCCTCAAGGGTTCGGAAACCACACGCGCACGGCGTCTTCCGCGCTAACGAATTGGCAAAGGCCATCGCGCAAAGTCACCGCGCCTGAGGGGCAGTCAAGGGGAAGAACAATGCTGAACAACGGCGAAGCCATTCTGGAAAACGTGCGGCGCTATCGGGCGATCGCGTCGCTGCACCGTCAAACCGCCGCCTTCCGTCCCGGCCAGCGCTGGTCGCTGCTGGACCAGGCCGAGCAGTGGGAGCATCTCGCGCTCGTCGAGCTGGAAGCCTATTTCGAGGCGCGCGCGGCGCGGACGGTTCATTGAGCCGCCGGCAGGAAGCCAGGACGCGGTCTCCGCCATCGCACGGTTAATCTGCGGTAAACATGCACACGGACCCCCCGCGGGATCGCCTGCCGCCGTCCGTCTTTCGTCACCGTTATTTTGCGGTCTCCGTTGCGGACAGCGATCTGGACGCCAATAGAAGCGGCGCGATCTGTGAGATCAAATACCTGGAGCCCGCTGTCGTGAGGTGGACGATGTCGCTCGCGACCAGCTCATTATCGATGCGGGCGAGACATCCGTTGTCATTGCAAAAGACCTGACGCGCCGAGATGTAATCGACCCCGACGGCCGCACTGAAATCCTTCATTCTATCATCGTCCTGTTCGACGAAGAGCGGCGTTCTCGCAGGCAGCAGGCTTCTGGTCCTCCGGTAATAGGCCGCGACCGCTGCGGGCAAGCCTCCGGACCAGGCCGGCACCCGTCCGAGCACGATGATGTGTTTGACGCCGATCGACCGGAGAGCTCCGATCAAGGGCCGCAATTCGTCGGGACCGGAAACCACCCAGACGGCGTGAAGCAAGACCACGTCTGGATGTGAGCCGGCAAGCAGATCGATAATCTCGCGATTGCGACCGAGGCAAGATTCGGTCATGCCGAACGCGGTTGCGGTCAGCAGCGGCTGGCATGACGAGACCGTGAACTGGGCAATGCCGAATTGCGCGCGCGATTGCAGCTCCCTCAGCCCCGGCATCAGCGCGCCCGCGGTCGAATCTCCAAGCAGCGCCATCAGAGGGCGCTTTTGCTCGACGCAGTCCGGGGCAAAATCCTTGCTCCCTTCGTTCAGCATGCATCGGCCGATCTGCCATTCCGGTGAACCCGGATGAACGTCGATGAGAGCCAGGATGTCTTTTGGAAGTTGCGGTGTCATCCCGAGCGCGAGGACGGCGGCCACGGTGACGCCTGACATGCCGGCGAGCGCCGTTTTGGCGCCACCCCATTGGCCTGACCGGATCGGCCGCTCGACAAATCGATAGGTTAGCCAGGCGAACGCGGTTGCGATGACGATGGCGAGAAGGGATTCGCCTGTCGTCAGCGGGCGGAAGAGATAGGTCTGCGGAAAGACGAGCAGCGGCCAATGCCAGAGATAGAGCGGATAGCTGATCCGGCCGATCGCGGCGGCAAGCGGATGGGACAGAACGATGCGGCTGAAGAAGCTGCCCTGGCCGAGAATCATGAGGCCGGCGCCGAGCACGGGCACGAGAGCGGCCCAGCCCGGAAAAATCGTCCTGGCACCGTAGGTAAAGAACGTGATGCCGCAGACGACGCCGAGCGCGCCGGCGATTTCTCTCAGCCTTTCGCCCTTGATGGCGACACCCACGAGCGATGCGCCCAGCATCAGCTCCCAGGCGCGCGTGAGCGGCAAATAGAAGGCCGCCTGCGGATGGGACCTGACGAGAGCGACGTTGAGCGCGAAGGAGGCGGTGATGACGCAGGCGACCATCATGCTTCGCCATTTCCGGGGCGTCAGCCAGAGTGCCAGCGGCCAGACGAGGTAGAACTGCTCCTCGATACCGAGCGACCACAGGTGCAATAATGGTTTGAGATGCGCTGCGAGGTCGAAATAGCCGGCTTCCGACAGCAGCATCAGATTGGCGCTGAAGAACGCGCTTGCGATGGCATTCTTCGCCAGCGAGGTCAGCTCCGGCTGCAGGAAGATCGTGACTCCGACCGCGAGCGTAAACGAAAGCACGAGGATCAGCGCTGGAAATATCCTGCGCATGCGCCGGGCATAGAAATCGGCGAAACTGAAGCCCGCCGGACCGTCGAGCCTGTTGACGATGATTCCGGTGATCAGAAAACCCGAGATGACGAAGAAGGTGTCGACGCCGACAAAGCCGCCGGGCACCAGTTTCGGGAAGGCGTGGTAGAGCACGACCGCGATGACGGCAACCGCGCGAAGGCCGTCGATGTCTGCACGGTACTCCAGCCCAGGCGTATGATTGGGTGACTGCATCTAAAATCAAAAAGTCAAATGGAGGCCCGTCATATTCGTGCTGAATCCGCGGGATGGGAAGCACTATAAATCGATGGGCACGCGAGAGACCAGGATTTGGTTTCTCGCCATAAATTGGGGGAAGTGGCGCGCCACGGCCGATGAAGATGGGCACTATTGCTTCGCCGTAACGCGATGACGCTGCGCTTCGCGGCGCGACAGAGCCGCCGAGGCTACGCGGCTCTATCCGCGAGCAATCTCCGCATGACTTTGGGATCGCGTTCGATGGCCAACAACAGCGCGCGAGCCGGCGCGTCTGGCGTGCTCCGATGCTGTTCCCAATCGCGCAGTGTCGTGATGGGCAAGTGAAACGCCTCGGCAAACTGCGCCTGGGTCATTCCGAGACGCTGCCGGAGCACTTTGACGCGCGATACCCGGCGCATCCTTGCTAGCTGTTCCGGTGTGAGAGGCTGCGCATCGGGATCGGACAGCGCGGCGGCCACGACTTCCTCATCGGTCATGGCATTGATCCGGGCCCAATCGGTCTTGTCAGGGGGAAGCTTGTCACGGGAATAGCGGACCACCTTGGAAGTACTGTTCTTGCTCATGTCGTGTTGCCTTGCGGGCGCTGATGATGCGGCAGATGTTGTCGTCTGGCATGACGGTTACGACGAACAAGACCTCTCCGTGATCCATGCACAGGCTTTGAATTCTCTCTTCACCATAGTCGAACCTGTCGTCGAGAATTTCGAGCTTGCGAGAATCATCGAGAGCCCGCGCCGCGGCCGTGAAGCTGATGCCATGCTTCGCGAGATTTGCCGACGCTTTGGCCTCGTCCCATTCGTATTCCACAGCGGCATACTACCGGATACCGGTAGTTCCGTCAAATCGGTGGGAAGACCGGCTCTCAGCCACTTTTGGCCTTGGACAGTGCGGCTTCTTCGCGGAGTCGAGTGCGGCGGCGCGCGATAGCGTGCCCGATTCGCGAGTGGCGCGCCCGACACGATTCGAACGTGTGACCTTTGCCTTCGGAGGGCAACGCTCTATCCAGCTGAGCTACGGGCGCTTGAGGGCCATCATTTAGCCGATTGGCCCGATGTCGGCAATGGCCGCGCGTCCGGCGCGGGCCACGGATTGTCCGCAGCCGCCAAGGCTGTAAACTCCGCCTGAAATCGCCTTCCATGATGGTCGTGCGTTCAGGAGAAACCCAGGTGAGACAAATGCGTCCGCTCGAATTTGGCTGGTATCTGC